>Ga0207865_100275_pt1 | contig 59994 bp, 48 predicted proteins | sample HigsolmetaAR204D_FD_184836 | JGI IMG/M metagenome (GOLD analysis project Ga0207865, IMG submission 184836) | Ionic liquid and high solid enriched microbial communities from the Joint BioEnergy Institute, USA - AR20-4-D (SPAdes) (version 2) ... | reverse complement strand
AACGGCTTTTTTAACACCCTTCCTCGCTCATCCACAAAGCAGGCATAATGTTTTTTCTTTGCGATATCCATCCCAACAACCAGCGTTTGATCGGTGACTTGATTAATCTTCTTGTTTGAGATAGAATGCATGTATAGTCCTCCTTGGTATTCAAATTAGGGGTCAATTCACAGATTGACACCCCCGAATCATACCAAGAGGGCTTTTTTTATTCAAGTCCCCGCAAAAACTTCTAACAGGAATGCTCCTTTGACGGATTGGAAATCGAAGCATTGTTTTTCCGGGCGAAGGGGGAAAAGGCCAACGGCCACGTCATCCTCTGGCCCCACGGCGGACCGCAGGCTGCGGAACGGAAGATGTTCCGCGCCCTTTTCCAATTGCTCCTTTCCCGGGGATATTCCATCTTCGCGCCAAACTTCAGGGGCTCGACCAATTACGGCCTGAAATTTTTGAAAATGGTGGAGCGGGATTGGGGCGGCGGCCCGCGCCTGGACAATATCGCCGGTTTGGAATGGCTGATCAAAAACGGCTACGCCGACCGGGAGAAAATCTTCCTGATGGGGGGAAGCTACGGCGGATACATGGCGCTTTTGCTCCACGGCCGCCACGCGGAATATTTCAAAGCCGTCGTGGATATTTTCGGCGTCAGCAACCTCTTCTCCTTTATCGAATCGATGCCCGAATTCTGGAAACCGATCGCCCGGGAATGGGTCGGCGACCCCGAGAAAGACAAGGAAAAACTCACCGAAGACTCGCCGATTACCTACATCGACGGCATGGTGAAACCGATGCTCGTCGTTCAGGGCGCCAATGACCCCCGCGTCGTCAAGAACGAGTCGGATCAAATCGTGGAAGCTTTGAGGAAAAAGGGACGGGCAGTGGAATACATCGTGCTGGAGGATGAGGGCCACGGATTCTCGAAAAAGGAAAACGAAATCAAAGTATACAAGAAGATTCTGGAATTTTTTGACAGATACACAAAATAACCGGGACATGGGAATTAAACCCCGGTCCCAATCTTTAATAAAAGGGAAAGGGGCGTCCGCAGGGAAGAGGGAGACTTGCCGGACAGCCCCTCGATCCATTCGGTTTCTTTCCCTTTGAATTTTAAGACATGAAATAATTTCATGCTTTTTGGTTTTCATGCGGACCTCGCACCGGACGAAAAAATTGACTGTTTGCCAGGCAGACACCCGGCGATGGCCCCCACTTCGAACGCACGGCGTCGGAAAAAAATGCCGGCAGCCACCGGCGGGGGACCATAAAATGCCAGATGTCCTTTTAAATGCCAAGCGTTGACCAATCCACCCACAGACCGCCGATTGTCCGGTGCCGGTACAAAATTTCCCGGCTGCCGCTAAATGGCACTGCATTTGCCGAAAAATACAACACCCCCGACCATATGGGCGGTAAATAAGCACGCCGCCCCTCCGAATTCCGGCATCGCCAAAAAAACCTGCAGCCCGGCGGACGCCCGGCATTGTCCATAAATGCCCGGCAGCCCGCCGAGGGTCAAGAACCATCGGCCAAAAAGGCCAAGCATTCCAACGAACATCAAGGATCGGCCAAAAAATACCTGTCACCCCGCTGATTCGCCACGTTTCCACACAAAAAGAGCCGCATCAACATTTTCAGCTGAAAATCGGCTCAAATGACAGATTCGGGCATTCGTTGTTCAACGGATAAAGATTCACAAGGATTCTTTCGATTGATTTTACCCTTTTCATCCCATTTCCATTTTCTTTTGTTGTTCTTGCTTTGCTAGGAAGACCCTTCGCTTACCGGGTTTCTTCATCTCTCCTTTTCCCGTCATTCATTTTCCAATGCCAATGGGGGATAAAGCCATGTTGTTTTAATCTTTCAAAGCGCCGTTCCATATGGGAAATATACTCTTCCGCCTGCTCTTCCGAAAAAATGCCGTACTCCACGTATTTATTCATCAATTCTTTCCGCAAGTCCAAAATTTCCATATGCAAGTTTTCCAATTCCCTTTGCTGTTCCTCCGTCAATCGGATGTTTTCCCCGCGGTCAAGGGAGGATGGTTCTTCCGCTAAAACATTCCCTGCCGCAAAACCAACCCCCACGAGGAAAACCATGAGAATCATGAATTTTGAAATGCGCAACATCGATCATCCTTTCCTGGCATTCTTCCCTCCTATTATCTGCGAGGAACGCTTATTGTATGCAATTGATATTGTGCATAATGGAAAACGTAATATAAAAAATGCAACATTTTTAAAGAATGCGGGTAAACCACTCGGTTTAAGCTTCGCTGCTTGAACCGGATGAACGGGCGATAGAATTCGCAATTTGTACGAAAAGGCAGGATAGACAGCCCTGTATGGGCCAGCCACCGTTATTTTTCAGTTGGACAAGATGCCGGGCAATCCTCATCGGGAAGCTCCTTGTCAAGCCACGAAACGCAATATATAGGTTTCACTGAAACCAGCCAAACCGCCCGAGATGTTTCTTTCTGAATGCTTTCTACCATGTTTTCCCAAATAAATTTCTTGCGAGGCATAGGATGCAACATATGTGATGATTTCGTCAGGTAGGGATGGCCTACCTCATCCGCAAGGGCTTATATTGATTTTGCCACAGCAAAATGTAACCAAGTGTTGAAAAATAGAATTATTTTCCGGGAGAAACTTGGAGGAGTTATTACAAATATAAAGGTAAGTTAAAAAATTTAATTCATTTTATCAGGATACATTATTAATATCGATTTTCGCTCATACACATGCGGATTTTTTCTTGAACGACTTGTTTCATCGCTAGTTTTGCGTGTGCCATATATTTTCTCGGATCTTTTTCATCCGGATGTTCGATTAAATAATTACGCAATGCCGAGGAAAAAGGGATTTTCAGTTCGGTTGCGATATTAACTTTTGCAATCCCCAATTGGATGCATTTTCTCACATCTTCATCGGGAATACCTGATGCCCCATGCAAGACAAGGGGAATATCCACTTTTTTTCGTATCCTATCCAGTCGTTCAAAGTCTAGTTTCGGTTGCGATTTATATAACCCATGGGCGGTACCGATTGCAACTGCAAGGGAATCGATGCCTGTCCTTTCCACGAATTCCGCTGCAGCATCAGGATCCGTATAATAGGAATTCGCTTCATCAACTTTTAAATCATCTTCCTCGCCTCCGAGCCGTCCGAGTTCCGCCTCCACTGTTGCTCCTTTGGCATGGGCATAGTCAACTACTTTTCTGACGATTTGCACATTTTTTTCAAAGGGATGACGGGAGGCATCGATCATAACCGATTTCGCCCCTAATTCAACGGAAGCGACGATGTCATTGAATTTTTCGTGATGGTCCAAATGTAAGGCGATGGGGATATCATATTTTTTGGCGGCAACTTCCGCGATGGCTTGGATATAATCCCTACCGGCGAACTGAAATGTTCCCGGGGTTGCAGCCAAGATGACAGGGGAACGCATTTCATTGGCGGTTTCGACTACGACTTGAATCGTCTCCAAATTATGGATGTTGAAAGCAGGTACGGCATACTTTTTTCTTTGGGCATCGAGTAGCATTTTTTTCGTATTGACTAACATATAAACCTCTTCTTTCTATCAATTCAATATTTTTCAAAAAATCAGTGGTTCAAATGTTGTAATACATTTATAATTTCTTTGCTTCTCCCCGCGTTCTTCAATTTTTCTCTTATATCTTCATGCATCAACATGCGAGAAAGAGATGACAATAACGTTAAATGTGTAGTACCAGCTTCTTTTTTAGGAATTAATAAAGAAATAAAAAATTGTGAAGGGATTCCGTCCAACGAATTCCATTCAATTCCCTTTTTATTTTGAATAATAATAATTGCAGGTCTTAATATTGCTTCGTTTTGAGTATGCGGTATGGCAAACCCTTCTAGAAATCCTGTAGTCCCTTCTTCCTCTCTTCTTTTTAATCCTTCAACGACCTCATTAATATTGGTAGCTATCTCGTTTGTTACTGCTGTTTCAGCAATTTTATAAAACACTTCTTCCTGATTTTTTAAGGATTGATTCAAGAGAATCCATTCTTCCTTTAAATATTCATTTAAAATCATCCTTCTTTCACTCCTTTCTGATTATGCAAAAATGAGAAGGATGGTTTGTATCCATCCTACTCTCTATTCTTGATACGTTCTTTTCCTATAGATACCATATATAAATGCACCTATTAAAGATCCAATTAATATAGCAAAAACCCACTGAAATGCACCATTAACAACAGGCAATACAAGAAATCCCCCATGTGGAGCAGGTACTTGAACTTTCATCAAATATGTTAAAATTGCCGAGACTGATGATCCCAACATTAAAATTGGAATTACTACTAATGGATCTTTTGCTGCAAAAGGTATGGCACCTTCCGTAATGTGAGTTGAACCCAATATAAAGTTAACTAATCCTGCATTTTGTTCGGATTGATTAAAGTATTTTCTAAAAAATACTGTCGCAAAGGCAATGATCAATGGAGGCGTTATACATGCAGCAGAAACACCTGCCATGAAATAATAGTTTCCTTCTGCCAGAAGCGCTGTTCCTGTTACATAAGCAGCTTTATTGACTGGGCCTCCCATATCAAAGGCACACATACTACCTACAATGAATCCTAATAATATCGGGTTCGATCCTTGGAAATCAGATAAAAAGGATTTCATTGCTTCATTGATCGTAGTCATCGGTTCTACGAGCGGAAACATGATTAATCCCATGAGGAAAATCCCTAAAACGGGATATAAAAATATTGCTTTAAGTCCATCTAAAGATTTTGGTAAACCGCTAAATATTTTTTGTAATAGAAATATAATACCACCACCCAGGAAACCTGCCGCAATACCACCTAAAAATCCTGCACCACCCGTAAATGCTATCATACCTCCGATAAAGCCAACGACCATACCAGGACGCTTAGCCATCGATTCAGCGATAAATGCTGCTAAGATTGGAACCATTAGTTGAAATCCTAAACCACCTGTCTTATTTAGCAATTCAGCAAACCGGTTATAAGATTCATGATTAGGATCAGCAGAATGTATTCCAAACAAGAATGAAGATGCGATTAATATACCGCCACCAACAACAAATGGTAACATATGGGAGACACCATTCATTAAATGTTTATAAATTTGTCTTCCCAAACCAGAACCTTTCGTCAAATCTTCAGTCTCCATTGATTTATTTTGTATGTTTTTGATCCTATAAGGTCTTGCCTTTCCCTCAATGATCATTTTGATTAATTCTTCTGCGTCTTTTATAGCTTTTGACACAGGGACATCAACAGTGGGTTTTCCAACGAACCGGTCTGCATTTATATCTTTGTCTGCGGCAATTATAACACCATCAGCTTTACGAATATCTTCCTTCGTCAGCGGATTCTGTACTCCAACTTGTCCATGAGTTTCGACTTTTATTTCAACCCCTAATTTCTCTGCTGCTTTTTTGAGTGCTTCTTCTGCCATAAAGGTGTGTGCAATGCCAGTCGGACAACCTGTTGCAGCAATAATTTTTATTTTTTGTGCCATCCTCACTTCACTCCTTTACATTTTTTCAATCTTAATCATTTTGGCAAATTCATGAATGTCTTCAAAATTTCCTATTCCTTTTGAAAATGCGGTTAATGCACCTGCGGCAGAAGCATAGGCAAGAGCAGTTTCTTCTTTAAATCCTTTAAGTTGCATTCCTACAAATGTAGCCAACAATGTGTCTCCTGCACAAGCTGAATTGACAACTTTTCCTTTAATAGATGATGCTTTTAATATTTTGTTTTTGGAAAAATATATAGATCCTTTTTCTCCTCTTGAAACAATGACCTTTTGTGCTCCCCTATTCAACAGCTCCTTTCCATAATAAATAATTGCTTCTTCTGTAAGTTGTTTAATATCAAATAAGTTAGCAAGTTCTTCTTCATTTGGTTTGATTAAATATGGGTGATAAGTTAAACAATCAATTAATATTGGCGAACTAATATCTAAAATCAACTTGATACCTTTTTCTTTACAAATTTTGGAGATCCGCAAAAAAGTTTCATCTTTTACCCCAGGTGGCAAGCTACCTGATACAAATAAATAACTTCCTATAGGGATTTTTTTTATTTCTTCTATAATTTTTTCAATTGTATTTAAAGGAACATTTGGACCTCGATTAATGATTTTAAATTCCTTATCCGCATTGACAAAAATATTGATTCTTGTTATACCGTTGACTTCAAATAGTTTCGTTTTTATACCTTTTTTTTCAATCTCGTCTTGAATGAACTTCCCTGTAAATCCAGCAATTATACCTATGGCTGTACTGTCTAATCCAAACCTTTTTAAAACAATTGATACATTAATACCCTTACCATTCGCTTGATAGTCCTCATCTTTTGTTCGATTAACGGTAAACGGTTTCAGTTCATCAACATCTACAAAAAGATCTATGGCAGGGTTTAATGTACAAGTGTAAATCATTGCTGTAACCACCCCTTTCAGAATTAATTATTTCATATCTTTTAATTCGCGTGTTTACAGGTTTTGAAAATGTTTTCATGATGTCCTAGTAAGAATCTTTTAAAAATGTAAAAAAAGTAATTAAAATTATATTGCAGTCAAAAATAAATCCCTCCTATGTAAAAACAGTATGAATTCTTTCATACTGTTACACAGAAGGGATCAGAATAAATTCTTTTGGATTTCACAAATTTTTTAAAATATTTTTTCAAACGTTTCGTACTAAAAATGCACAATAAGTTCATAAATGATCATGTCAATCATAAATCCTCGAAAATAAATTACAAATTTTTTTTAATGTTTTTTTTGAGGTTGCAAAATGCGTATAACATAGGAATCAAGCAAAATCCTTGATAACACATTTAAAGGCAATCTAGAACGGACTTCATATTCCGGAAAAAAAGATTGATTCCCTTTGTATCCAACCAAAACAATTTCTGATAATTTTGCAAGACTAGAGTCGACTCTCGTTGTTAACGTTATTACTGAGATACCTTTTATCTGCAAATTTTTTGCTGCTTCTACAAGTTCCTCTGTCTCGCCGTTCAAAGAAATAAAAATAGCCAAATCGTCCTTTTTCAATTTCCTTGATATTAGACGAATAATGTTGGGATCGTTATGCATTTCGCAGTTCTTTTCTAAAAGTTGCAATTTGATCGTTAATTCTTCACCGATATGTTCGGAAAATCCTCTTGCAAAAACATAAATTTTTTTTGCATTATGAATTTTTTGTATCGCATCTTCAATCATGCCGATATTTAACATTTTTATGGTATCTAAAACTTCTCTTTCATTTTTGCGGATCGCTTCACGAATCTGGGAATCAATATCATCCATCGACTCATCTTCTTCAATTTCATACTGAGATTTCATGGCATACTTAAATGAGGTGAACCCATCATAGCCCAATTTCTTCATAAGTCTGACAATGGTTGCTGTTGAAACATTAGCCTCTTCACTCAATTTTACAATTGACATTTTAGCAATGCTTCGAAGATTTTTTGAGATATATTCCAATAAAAACCTCTCGGAATCGCTTAAAAGTTGGTACGTTTCTTTAGAAATGTTAAATAGAGGATTTTTCAATGGCAGACACCTTCCTTTATAGAACCAAGTCAAATCAGACTTACATACCACCTAATTATAAAACCTCCTGATTCTCGAGGAGGTCATTCTTCTAAAAACATTACATGAAAAAACGCCACCCATAATTGGAGTGACCCCTTGCTTTAACTATTCTACGATATCATTATATCATGTCTGAGGCAAAATATTCTGTCAACTCTCTGTCATATTTGTTAAAGCCGATGATAAAATCCCCAATATAGCCGGAATAAAATTCCCCACTTACAATAGAACCATAATGTCAATGAGAGTAGCTATGGTTCATGATTACGAGAGGGGAATTTTTCATGATCAAAGAGATGTATGAAAGGGGAATGAGTATTTCTGATATTGCGAGGGAATTGGGGACGATCGGAAAACCGTCCGAAAATATATTCACTCCCCCAATCTCCCCTTTCAAATCCAAGCGAAAACCAAGAAAAAGCAGGTTGGATCCATTTAAACCATATCTTCAAAAACGGATGTTAGAGGATGGGGTGTTCAATAGCGAAAAATTGTTTTTCGAAATTCGACAACAGGGCTACTCGGAAGGAAAGTCGATTTTAAAGGACTATATGCAGCCTTTTCGTGAGACGGCGAAAATGAAATACACCGTTAGGTGGGGATTTGAATCACCACGAAAAATTTGAGGATATCGTTGAATCGGTGGAATTGGGTACGAAGTCGGTCATGATCGACGCTTCCCGCCTTCCCTTTGAGGAAAACGTGCGGCTCGTTAAAAGAGTCGTTGACTATGCCCATGCCAAAGGGGCAACGGTGGAAGCGGAACTGGGCAGGCTCGGGGGACAGGAAGACGATTTAACCGTTGCTGAAGAAGATTCCTTTTATACGGATCCGGATGCGGCGGCGGAATTCGTGGAAAGGACCGGAATCGACTCCCTGGCCGTCGCCATCGGAACCGCCCACGGACTCTATAAATCCGAACCGAAACTGGACTTTGAACGTTTGGAAAAAATACAGGAAAAGGTGAAGATTCCCCTCGTATTACACGGAGCGTCGGGCATTCCCGAAGAAGATGTCCGCAAATGCATCGAACGGGGAATTGCGAAAGTGAACATCGCAACAGAGCTGAAGATTCCTTTTTCCGACGCCCTGAGGAAATATTTATTGGAACATCCGGATGCGAACGACCCGAGAAAATACATGTCTCCTGCCAAACAGGCGATGAAACGGGTCGTTCGGGAAAAGATCCGCATGTGCATGAGCGAAAACCGATTTTAAGGAGAGACGGCGATGATCTTATCCATTACGCCAAACCCGTCGGTTGATATTTCCTATCGGCTCGCTTCTTTCCGGCTGAACACGGTCAACCGGTGCTCCCATGTCCATAAATCTGCGGGCGGGAAAGGTTTAAACGTCACCCGAGTCATCCATCTTGCCGGCCGGAAAGTATGTGCGACGGGTTTCATTGGCGGCGCAAACGGTCAATTTATTAAAGAGGAACTGGACCGGCTCCAAATCCGGCACCAATTCGTCGAAGTTGACGGAAATACAAGGAACTGTATTGCCATATTGCACGACGAGGGAATGCAGACAGAAATTTTAGAAGAAGGGCCGCGGTTGACAAAGCGGGACGAGGAGAATTTTTTAAGCCAATACTGCAAACTTCTTGACTCCGCCTCTGTCGTTACCGCGTCCGGCAGTCTCCCGAAAGGATTGGATGCCACTTTTTACACGAAATTAATAACGATCGCCAAAGAGAAGGGAAAAATATTTATCCTCGATACGAGCGGCAATCCGTTGAAAGAAGGAATAAAAGCTTCTCCGTTCCTGATCAAACCCAACTTGCAAGAGCTGTCCGGACTGGCCGGCAAGAAATTGCAGACCATGGATGAAGTAAAAAAGGCCGTTCTTTCCCTCGCCCGTTGGAATATCCCCTGCGTCGTCGTCTCTTTAGGAAAAGATGGGGCGCTGGGATACTTTGGGGGAAAGTTCTATCAAATTATTCCTCCCAAAATACAGGCCGTCAATCCGGTGGGTTCCGGTGACTCCATGGTCGCCGGGATGGCCATCGCCCTTTCAGAAGGGCTCCCCGATCAACTGGTCCTGGTTTACGGATGTGCTTTCGGGACTTTAAATGCCATCGAAGAAAAAACGGGATTTATTCGAAAAGAATTATTAAATGAGTTTATCGGCAAGACGGAAGTGATCCCAATATAAAATAAATTTTTGCGCTTCAGCCGGCGATGAGGCGCTCAACATCCGCCGGCCCTTCTTTCCCATTTCCCCGGCCCTTCTTTCCGACGTCTACGGCCGTTTTCGGAGGAAGGGCCTGTTCTTTTTTCTTATTCATCATTCTCCACATTCTTACGTGAAAAAAATCTTTCGTTTTTTGCTTAAAATTAGAAAAAAACAGTATTGACAACGTGATAGCGGGATAATATCATTAAATGAGAATGGTTATCATTATTAACAGTTTCGAGGGGAGATGGCGACTTGGATCGGCTGTCTGCGATAAATCTCACGGTTGGTTACGGCAATACGGCAATTGTATCCCAATTGCATTTAAATATTCCCGACGGAAAAATTACGACGATTATCGGCCCGAACGGCTGCGGAAAATCCACCTTGTTAAAGACCTTATCCAGGATTCTGAAGCCGAAATCCGGCACGGTTTACCTGGACGGAAAAGAGATTGAAAAGCAACCGACAAAAACCGTCGCCAAAAAGCTGGCGATCCTGCCCCAGGCCGCTTATGCTCCGGAAGGTTTGACGGTCCGGGAACTCGTTTCCTACGGGCGTTACCCCCATCAAAAAGGAACGGGAAGACTGAAGCCTTCCGATTGGGAAAAGATCGACTGGGCGATTCATGTGACCGGATTAACGGCCCTTCAAGACCGGGAAATCGATTCCTTATCCGGCGGGCAAAGACAAAAGGTGTGGATCGCGATGGCCCTCGCCCAGGAAACCGACCTGATTTTGCTGGACGAACCGACCACCTATTTGGATATGTCCCACCAACTGGAAGTATTGGAGCTTCTCCAATATTTAAATCAAACCGAAAACCGGACCATCGTCATGGTGCTGCACGATCTGAACCACGCGGCCAGGTTTTCCCATTATATGGTCGCCATGAAAAACGGGATCATCGTCAAGGACGGGACGCCGGAAGAAGTGCTGACGCCGGAGGTCCTAAGGGAAGTCTTTCAAATCGATGCGGTCATCGGGAAGGATCCGAGAACGAAAAGACCGATTTGTTTAACCTATCACGCCCTTCAACCCTCTCCGTTTTTTCAACAGTCTTCGGCTGTATGATTTTTTTTTTGAAATTTACTGAGAATGATTATTAACTTCATAGCAGATCTGAAAGGAGATTGGTCATCGATGAAAAAGCTCTTATCCGTTCTGATCGTTCTGATCTTGACCGCTGCCTTGGCCGCTTGCGGAAAATCCGATAATCATAAGGAGTCGGCCGGCGATAAAACGTCGGAAAATAACGAAACGAGGATTTATCACTCCGAAACCGGCGACGTGAAAGTGCCCGCCAACCCGAAACGGGTGGTCGTCCTCGCTTCCTCCTACACCGGCCACTTTTTAAAGCTGGGAATCAAGCCCGTCGGCATCACCCAATGGGAGACCCAAAACAAATTTTTTGAGGGCAAATTGGACGGCGCGGAAGTCGTCACCTCCGATTCCTTGGACAAAATATTGGAACTGAAACCCGATTTGATCGTCGCTTTCTCTCACGAAAAAAACATCGACAAATTGTCCAAAATCGCGCCAACTGTTGTTTACACCTATGACAAATACGGTTATTTGGACATTTTCCGGGAAATCGGAAAACTGGTCGGCAAGGAAAAAGAAGCCGAAAAATGGATTGACGAATGGAACAAAAAGACGAAAGAAGCCGCCGAAAAAGTGAAGGAAGCCATCGGCGAAGATGCGACCGTCACCGTTTTGGAACCGTACGGAAAAGACTTATATATTTATGGAAACAATTGGGGCCGGGGCACGGAAATCCTTTATCAGGCCCTCGGCTTGAAAGCCCCGGAGAAAGTGGAAAAAGACGCTTTTGGAACGGGATATAAAGCCATTTCCGCGGAGGTCATCCCGGAATACGCGGGCGATTTCATCTTCCTGGGGGACGGCGGAAATAATCCGGATACCTCCTTCATGGAATCCGACGTATGGAAAAACATCCCCGCCGTCAAAGAAAACCGGGTGATCCCCTTCGATTCCAAGTCCTTTTACTTCAACGATCCGATCTCCCTTGAAAAGGAACTGGACTATATCGTCGAACAGCTGACCAAATATAAGAAATAACCGGAGGATTTAAGGTAACCAAGATGAAACAGGGACATTCAGCGACGCCTTCCAAGGCGAAAAAAGGATGGTTTTTGCTCATCAGCCTCTTGGCCCTCGTCCTCAGCCTCGCCGCGGGAATTTCCCTCGGGGCGGCGGATATTGGCTGGGCCACCGCCTGGAAGGCCGTATTCCGATATGAAGGCATCAGCGAGGGAGAACGCATCATCCGCGAACTGCGACTCCCCCGGGAATTGGGCGCCGCGATCGTCGGCGCCTCCTTTGCCGTCAGCGGGGCCATTATGCAAGGGATGACAAAAAACCCCCTCGCCGATTCCGGACTTTTGGGATTGAATGCGGGGGCAAGTTTCGCCATCGCCGCTTTTTATGCGGCCTTTTCCGATTTTTCCTATTGGGCGGTCATGCTTGTTTCCTTCGCCGGCGCAGGGCTCGGCGCCTTTTTGGTCTTCGGGATCGGCGCCTTATCAAAGAACGGGCTTTCCCCGATCCGCATGACCTTGGCCGGGGCGGCCGTATCCGCCCTGCTGACCGCCCTCGGGGAAGGAATCGCCCTGTATTATCAGCTTTCCCAAGACCTTGCCTTTTGGATTGCCGGCGGGGTCTCGGGCACGACTTGGACCCAGCTAAAAATCCTTTTCCCCGTGATGACGGGCGCTTTGCTTCTCGCCTTTTCCCTCGCCCGGCCGCTGACGATCCTCCATTTGGGGGATGAAGCGGCGAAGGGGCTGGGACTGAACACCTTTTTTATAAAAACCGGTCTTATCCTTATCGTTTTTGTTCTCGCCGGCATTGCCGTATCCGTCGTCGGTCCCGTCGCCTTCGTCGGGCTGATGATCCCCCACATCGCCCGCTTTTTCGTCGGACAGGATTACCGCTGGGTGCTTCCCGGTTCCGCCATCCTCGGGGGAACATTCATGGTTCTGGCGGACACGGCGGCCCGGCTGATCAACGCCCCCTATGAAACGCCGATCGGTGCGGTCGTGTCCTTTATCGGGGTTCCCTTCTTCCTGTACTTGGCCAGGAAGGGAGGAAGGGAATTCGCATGAAAGGCTTTCCGGGATCTGTGAAAAATTGGGCCATTTTCGGTGCGGCCCTGGTTTTATTGTTCCTCGTTTTTCTCATCAGCATGGCGGCGGGATATATTTCCCTTACCCCGGCCCAGCTGCTTCGCACGATCGCCGGGTCGGGAACGGAGCGGGAAAATTTGATCCTGTTCGATTTCCGCCTGCCCCGGATCCTGATCACCGTCCTGGCCGGAATGGCCTTTGCCGTAGCGGGCGGCGTCTTGCAAAGCATCACAAAAAATCCCCTGGCGGATCCGGGCATTTTGGGCATCCATTCCGGCGCCGGGGTAATGGTGGTTCTCTATATTTCCTTTTTTTCCGTCGAACCGGGCAGCTTCGTATATATCCTTCCCCTTTTCGCCTTTTTGGGCGGCATGATCACGGCCGCGATCATCTATGTGTTGTCCTACAAAAGGGGAGAAGGCATCCATCCTTTCCGCCTTGTGCTGAACGGCGTCGGATTGGCGACCGCCTGGTCGGGGGCCGTACTGATGATTTCCATCCGCCTGGAACGGAGCGACTACCAATTTATGGCCAATTGGCTGGCGGGGAATATTTGGGGGGACGATTGGCCTTTCGTTTTCGCCTTTCTCCCCTGGCTCGTTCTTTTCTTCCTGATCATCTTTGCCCGCCTGCAGGCCTTGAATCTTTTGAATGTGGATGAGCAGGCGGCGATCGGTTTGGGGGTCCGGGTGGAAAAGGAAAGATGGATCCTTCTTTTCAGCGCGGTCGCCTTGGCATCCGCAGCCGTTTCGGTGACCGGGGGGATCTCCTTCATCGGCCTGATTGCCCCCCATATGGCAAGAAGGCTCGTCGGGCCGCGCCACCAGGTTTTTTTGCCGCTCAGCGCGTTGATCGGCGCGATCCTGCTCTTGTCCGCGGACACCATCGGGAGGGTCATCCTCGATCCGAAAGGGATCCCCGCCGGCGTCATCGTTGCCGTGATCGGCGCCCCCTACTTTTTGTATTTATTGTCCAGGCAGAAATGAAGGAGGAGTTCCGGTGAAAGAAGTTTATGACGTGACGATAATCGGAGGCGGTCCGATCGGCCTGTTCACGGCCTTCTATTGCGGAATGCGAAAGCTGAAGACGAAAATCATCGAAGCGAGCCTCCAATTGGGGGGGAAAATCTCCCTCTTTTATCCGGAAAAAATCATCCGGGATATCGGAGGGATTCCCCAAATTAAAGGGGAGCTACTGGTGAAACAGCTGATCGAGCAGGCCAAAACCTTTGATCCGACCGTCGTGTGCGGGGAACGTGCGGACCTTCTGGAAAGGTCGGCCGACGGCACCTTCGTGATCACGTGCACCAACGGGAACAAGCATTACACAAAAACGATCATCTTGGCCGTGGGCCACGGCCTGTTCAAACCGAAAAAATTGAAGATTGACGGAGCCGAGCAATATCTCGGGACCTGTTTGCATTACACGGTGGACCGGCTGTCCATTTTTGAAGGGAAGGACGTGGTCATTTCCGGCGGAGGAAACACCGCCGTCGACTGGGCCAATGAATTATCGTCCATCGCCAAAAGCGTGACGATCGTCCACCGGAAAGACGAATTCTCCGCTCACGAGCAGCAGGTGGAAAGAATCAAGCTGCAGGCGCGGATTTGCGCCCTTTGCCAAATTAAAGCGATCCATGGAAAGGAAAATCAACTGGATATCTCCGTGGAAAACTTGCGGACGAAACAAACGGACCGGTTAAAAGCCGACCACCTCCTCATCTGCCACGGCATCGAATCGGATTTCGGGAATTTGGTGAATTGGGGATTGAAGATGGCCGAAAATCGATTTGTCGTAAACAACCGGATGGAAACGAATATCCCCGGCATCTTTGCCGTGGGCGATGCGGTGATCTACCCGAACAAATTGAAACTGATCGCCGGCGGTTTCATGGAAGGCCCGGTCGCCGTAAACAGCGCCGCCCAATTCCTCCATCCGGACAAACCCCTCGTCGACCTGTATTCCACCCATTACGATTTTTCATGAAAAAGGATGGCCCCAAGGGACATTTCCTCGAAGAAGGAAAAACCGATCCGCCTTGAATAAAAGGCAAAGGGCGCTCCCGCCGGCCCATTTCAATTGGGAACGGAGGGAGCGCCCCGTTTTTAATAGGCTGACAGTTTTTGATCCATTTCGAATACGGTTGTTTCTCCTTCGCCTTCTACAAATTGCCTTTCTTCCCCCTCCGGGAATGTTTTTCCCTTCCCCGTCGTCTGCAGAAATAGGCTGCAAGGCGTCCATTTAGACAGTTTGGAGGAACAGGCAGTCCGTCAATTCCGATTCCCGTATCCTTCTTCTCTTTGGGCTGTTTGGCTGTAAACGGCCATCACAAAACTTTCTTCTGTCCTCTATGACCGCCAAGTCGGACGGAAAAACTGGCCCTTAAAAAAGACATTTTATGCGAAATCATCCCCGATTTTGACGTTCTCGTTTTCCCCGCCGGCACTCCTTCGCCCGGTTCCGGTTCAATGAGTTGTATTGCAAATTTTCTGGACATATAATATTCTTGTCAAAATTTAATTGGGGGTGGGAAAATTGGCGGAAAAAAGGGTGTTGATGCTGGTAACCAATACCGGTCAAATTGAAGGGGGGCCAAAAACCGGGTTATGGCTGGAAGAATTCGCCGTTCCCTATGAAAAATTCACGGAACGGGGATATCAAGTCCAAGTGGCAAGCATAAAGGGCGGCAAAGCCCCCATTGATGAACGGAGCTTGCCGAAGGACGGCCGGTGGGAAGAGGCAATCAAACGGCTGGAGGATACCGTGCCGCTCCATGCCCTTTCGGCCGAAGCCTTCGACGCCCTGTTTTTGCCCGGCGGCCACGGAACCATGTTCGATCTGCCGGGGAATCCGGATTTGGAAAAGGTAATCCGGGCGCTGTATGAATCGGGAAAGGTGGTCGCCGCCGTCTGTCACGGGCCGGCGGGGTTCGTGGATATGCGGTTGTCGGACGGCCAATATCTCGTGAAAGGGAAAAAATTGACCTCCTTTACCAACGAGGAGGAACGGGCCGGGAAGCTCGAACGGTATATGCCGTTTCTTCTGGAAAGCCGGCTCCGCGAACAGGGAGCCATCTTCGAGAAAAAACCCCTTTGGTCGGATCACGTGGTGATTGACGGAAACCTGATCACCGGGCAAAATCCCCAATCGAGCAAGAGCATCGCCGAAGCGGTGATCGATGCACTCGAAAACAAATAAAAACCGGAAAAGGGGGAACCGCAAGGTTTCCCCTTTTTTCTGATCATAACGATTCGCCCCGCGCTTTTTCTTCCTTGATCACCTGACGAAACCGTCTCACACCATCTTCATCCGGCGAATTCGTCGGCTCATTGAGCATCATGAACTTCTCCTTTTCCATAATCGCCTGTGCCATCCGGGAAACGGTCATGGACGGATTTTTTTGAAACATTTCCAGACTTGCCGAATGCCGTTACTATATTGTCAGTCTCCCGTCGGTTCTGTCGTTCAGGACAAACGGAATCCCTATTGAAAAGTAACTTCGTAACCTGCCCGTCTCAGGGGAGATGTTTCCCGTTTACGCTTGATGAACCCTTCGAATGAGCGCTTTCCTGCTCAAAAAAGACATCTCAAAAAAATTGAGCGACCCGCTTGTCATGTCTTGACAAGGGACCGCTCCCTCATTTGGGCGAGTACGCCTAAGGAAAGGAACTATACCTCCCCGCCCACGCCCCGATACCGCTTAAAATGCAGCAGGTTCCGCCTCGGGCATTAAATCCTCTTTACACAATCCCTTCAGAATATCATCCAGGATTTTCCCGCCACATCCAGTTCCCGTTTGATCCTGATACAAAATCCCCACGTATTCTCCTCGACTCGTTTCCGTTCTTCATCTTCTTTAAAACGGCTTCCCCTTCTCCCCCGATTTATTGTAACTTTTCGAAACATCCTTCCACAGACTGCGATCGTTTCTTATCCGAATCCGAACCCGGAGACGGAAAAGGTTTGACATTCGGTTGATATGATCTCCGTTTTTTTCTCCGCAAAAAACTGTCATTTACGGCCCTGCTGATTTGCTTCCCCGATAGCCCGTATGGGCGCGAACCGAAACCTCAGCATAGCGCCTCAGATCTTGTTCCTTCGAGAAAATGGTTCCAAGAAAACCGCCAAGAAATCCTAACGGAACACTAACCAACGCCGGATTGTCCAGCGGGAAAATCGGCTCGCCGACAAACAGCGCCGCTCCTTCAACCGGGGAGAACACGCTCGGACTGATCGAAACAAGTACCAGCGCGGAGATTAAGCCGGAAAGGGAGGCCCAAACAGCCCCGGACGTATTAAAGCGCTTCCAATAGACCGTATATAAAATAACCGGCAAGTTGGCGCTGGCTGCGATGCAAAAGGCCAAGGAAACAAGGAAAGCCACATTTAAATACTGCGCACCGAGCGAGATGAGGATCGAAAGGACCGATACGCCCAATGCCGCATAGCGGGCGGCCAGCATTTGCTGGCGATCGGAGATGTTTCCTTTTTTGATGATCTGGCCATAAATGTCATGGGCAAAGGCCGAAGCGCCGGATATTACAAGCCCGGCCACGACCGCCAAAATTGTGGCAAAGGCGACGGCGGAAATAAAGGCAAACAGGAGATTTCCGCCAATAGCTTCGGCAAGCAGCGGCGCAGCCATGTTTCCGCCCGGATTCGCTTCGAGAATCTTGCTTTCGCCGACGAAAATAGCCGCTCCAAAGCCGAGAAACAATGTCAAAATATAGAAAATCCCGATCGTCCACGTTGCGGTGATAACCGAGCGACGGGCGGTTCTTGCATCCTTTACCGTAAAAAAGCGCATCAAAATATGCGGCAGACCGGACGTTCCCAGCACCAGGGCCAGCATCAATGAAAGCGTTCCCAATGGATCTTTGTATTTAATGCCCGGATTCAAGTAATCCGCGCCATGGCTTGTCGCCGTTTTCACTTCCGTAAACATGGCCCCGATATTAAAGTGAAATTTCAAGAGAACGATAAAGGAGACGATGATCATTCCCGCCATCAGGAGGACGGCCTTGATAATTTGGACCCAGCTGGTGGCAAACATGCCGCCAAAAAGGACATAAATCGTCATCATGACGCCGACAATCAATACAGCAACCCAATACGGGATATCAAACAACAGCTGGATGAGCGCGCCGGCGCCGACCATTTGGGCAATCATGTAAAAAAGGACAATCGTTATCGTGCTTATCGCGGCGACTCCACGGACCTTTCTCGCGTCAAAACGGGAATTGATCATATCCGCCAATGTGTACTTCCCCAAGTTTCTTAGCGGCTCGGCAACTAAAAACAGGACCACTAAATAGGCGATAAGAAAGCCGATACTGTAGAAAAAGCCGTCAAACCCTTGTAATGCGATCATCCCGGCGATTCCCAAGAAGGAGGCCGCCGATAGATAATCGCCGGCGATGGCGAGCCCGTTTTGCCATCCGGTCAGTCCCCCACCCGCCGTATAAAAATCGCCGGCGGATTTTGTCCGTTTTGCGGCAATGTATGTGACAATCAGCGTCAGAATTACGATCGCCAAAAAAAGAACGACGACAATCGGATTCATGAATCATTCCCCCTTTAGCTGGTCCCGGATGATTTGCTCCGCCTCTTCATCAAAGGAATTTGCCTTTCGCACATAGATGGCGCTTAACACCCATACCATGACAAACTGGGAGAAGGCAAATATCCATGTCCAGGAAATATCGCCAATTGCGGGGGTGTTTAGAAACTTGGTGTAGGAAGTGCAAATCGGCAATAGAAAGTAAAAAACCATGAAGAAAATGGTCATCGGCACCAAAAATTTCCGTTTTCTTTTTAAAAACTGTCGAAATTGATCACTTTCTGCCACTTGCTCAAAATCAATCCGGGACGCTCCGGAGGGGATCCATTCTTTTTGCGCCAACGATCTTAACCCCTTTCTTTTTTATTTACCTTCTATTATATAAATTCAGAATATTAAGGAACAGATAATCGCTCTAAACGGCGGATTTTGGGGGATTAATGGTTTAATTGGGAGGATGAACGGTATGAAAAAAGAATCCTGGCTTGCCTTGCCCATCTTCCCTGGCCAATCAACCGGGGCAACATTCAAATGGGGGCATTCCGTCATCCTCTTCCATTTTGATGCTTTCATTTTTTCCTTCGATTAACGCCCTTGGAAAAACGCCCGGATCATTTTGTTTGCCTGCCGGCTGACCGGAATTTTCGTCCGATTTTTATCGCCCAGCGTCAAATTGCTCGTTCCGTTAAACCACGGGGTGATCTCTATAACATGGTTGAGATTCACCAAATAACTCCTGTGCGGACGGAAAAATGGATGACCTTTTAATTGTTCCTCCAATTCCCGCAACGTCATTCGGCTTTGCAGAACCTTTTCCTCAGTATGGATCTCCAAAATCTTCCGGTTCGGTACGGCATAGTAAATCGATTCGGGCGAAACGACAACCATCCGCTCCCCGTCATCAATTAACAACTTCGATACCGCCTGGGTTTCCCGAATCTCTTCAGGAGAATTTTTCTTTTTCCGATGATCCAAACTTTTACGAATCCGTCCCAATGTCCGCTGAAATCTCGCTTCATCGTACGGCTTCAGCAAATAATCGACCGCCTCCACATCAAAGGCGTCGAGGGCATACTCATCATAGGCCGTCGTAAAAACAAACAACGGCTTCGGACCTTCCCGTTTTAATATTGATCGGGCCGCATCAACACCGGACAGACCGGGCATTTCCACATCAAGGAATATGACGTCCGGATGATGTTTATGATACAGTTCGATCAGCTGTTCACCAGTCTCCGCGTGGGGCGTAAGAATAATATCCCTTTCTGCCTTTAATAGATACATCAATTCTTTTCTTGCCATCAATTCATCTTCGGCGATCATGGCCCGAATTTTCATGCCATCACCCTCTTTTTCTTCTCCGGAATGGAATCCGGTATCGAAAATTTCACTTCGCTTCCCCCGTCCGAAAAGTTCCGAATTCGGAGTCTGGAAGACTCACCCAATAATTGGACCAAACGCTGATTGACATTATAGATGCCGGTTCCCCCGTTTTGCTGGTGCCGCAATGGTTGATTCCCCACAATCGGCAAAATCTCTGCCGGAAAACCGCAGCCATTATCGCGGACGGATATCTCCACCTTCCCGTTCTTTTTTTCGACCAGGATTTCAATTTTGGCATGACCGGTGATATTTTTTAATCCATGTTGAACCGAATTTTCAACCAACGGCTGAATGGTCGACGGCGGAATATAAATATTGGAAAGATCATCCGGTCGGACTAATGAAATTTCCAGTCTTTCTTTAAACCGCTCTTGAATGATCGCCGTATAAGCCTCCACATGTTCGCACTCTTTCTCCAGTTCCACCAGGGATTTGGATACCAAGCGCAAATTAAACCGCATATAATTGGCGAGCTGTAGGGTAAGCTGACGGGCCTTGGCCGGATCTTCCCGAAACAGCCCGGCGATCAATTGCAAAGTGTTAAACAGAAAGTGGGGATTGATTTGGGCTTGCAGGTTCCTCAACTCGGTATCGCGAATATGGGCCTTCATCTTTTCCGCCGCCAACCTGTTCAAATGATCGGAAATCAGTGGACCCAAACCTTGCGCCATCATAACATCTACAGGTGAAATATGTTCCGGTTTCCGGAAATAAAACGTAATCAGGAAGGCGACTTCATTATCTTCGATAATCGGAATATAAATCGCCGCTTCGAGCGGGCAATTTTTGTTGAAACATTGCAAATCGGACTTTCCCCTGGCAATTTCCACCTTTTTTTGCATAATCGACCGCAAGGCTACCGGGGATCCGATCTTGTCGCCAAAGCGGTGGTGGTCGTCCCCCATGCCTTTATGGGCCAATACTCCCTTTTGGTTCGTCACAGATACGGCGGCCAATCTCAAACGGCTATATAATAAATCCGCCAAACCTTCGGCAACTTCAAGGGGAGAATCGTTTTTCAAAAAGGGAAGGGCTTCCTTCGCAATGGTTAATGCCTGCTTTGACGCCAAGGCCGCTTCATTTTCCTGTTCGCGTAAAACAATGCCGATCATTGCGGTAAAAATGGCGACGGCCATGCTATTGGATAACACCAGGGGAATGCCGATGATGTTTACCGCTTCGATGATATCCGAACGACCGGGGTAGAAAATCAGCAGAAACTGCATGTACAAAACGGGCGGAAAAACCCCGATAAACAAAGCCTTTAACGGGGAAATCACCCGTTCGTTGGAAAAAAATCTGGCCGTCAGCCCTGCCAAGAAGCCTGTAATCGGATTGACAATCGCATTGGCCAGCGCACCGATTCCACCAAGGAAAAGAAAATGGACGCAGGTAATCAGCCCGGCACCCAATCCCAGCGTGGGGCCGCCTAATAACCCGACGATCACTATGGCCACAAGACTAAGGCTGACAATAATATCCCCCTCTCCCACCGGTAACAGGATCAATCCGTGACGAATTTCGCCATCCGCTTGAATAACAATTCCCATTACCGTGCTGGCAATTCCAAACAAGCCAAATACGCAGGCATGAACGAACGACATCGGCAAATTGTACTTCCGATACAACAGCGCCTTAAACGCACGGGTTCGGGTCGTGACAAAGGCAATGATGAGAATGAGACCCAACCGTTCAAACAACGTAATCGTCAAGTTTTCAATTCCCATCAAATTTTTCATTCCCATCTCTCCCCGAATGGATTCCGGTCTGCGCTTGAATCGAAAACCTTTGGAATTCTTTCAAGGATTGGGACTGCCTGCGGAAAATAAATGATCCTCCGATCGCGCCCATAAATCCGATGGGAATCGTAAGAATTCCCGGATTGTAAAGGGAAACGACCGCTTCCCTCCGGATCCATCCGTCGACCGGATTCATAATATGCGGCCCGAGGGCGACAGCAAATAGCGAAGCAAAAAGCCCCATCATCATTCCTGTAAAGGCACCTCCGGGAGTAAAGCGTTTCCAATAGATCGTTAAAAAAAGAACGGGAAAAATACTGGAAGCTGCCACAATAAAGGTCATCGAAACGAGAAAGGTGACATTCAGCCTTTCCAAACGCAAAGCGAGTAACGTGGAAATGAGCCCGATGGCCACGGCTGACAATCGTGCCGCACGCAACTGATCCTTTTCCGTGGATTTCCCCTTTTTCAAAATATGATGGTAAATATCATGGGAAAAAGCGGTCGTCGCGGAAATTACAAGACCCGCGACAACGGCGATGATCGTCGTAAAAGCGATCGCCGAAACAAAAGCCAACAGAAAATCGCCGCCGACGGCCTGTGCAAGAAGCGGCGCCGCCAAATTCCCGGTCGAATCCCGTTCGAGAAGGGCGTCCGTTCCGAGGAGCGCAACGGTCCCCAGGCCGAGAATCAAGGTCATGATGTAAAAAATTCCGATGATCCAGGTCGAACTGATCAACGAACGACGAACCTCAAAGGTATTCCGGACAGTAAATAGGCGAATTAAAATATGGGGCAAGCCTGCCGTCCCGAGGACAAGGGCTAGCTGGAGTGAAAGAAATTCCAAGGGATGGTCGTATAAATGTCCCGGAAGGAAGAAATCCTTTCCCAGCGGTGTCCCTCCCTTTACATCCTCGATGAGCGTTGCAATGTTCCAATTAAAATGGGAAAAAACGATCAATGTCAAAAGAAAGGTGCCCGACATCAGAAGAACCGTTTTGACAATTTGTACCCAGGAAGTGGAGATCATCCCGCCCGTTATGACATACAGCGTCATTAATGCCCCGATGACCATCACGGAAACGGAATAATCGAGATTTAGGAGGAGACGAAGAAGAAAACCGGAGGCCACAAGCTGGGGAATCATATATAATATAGAGATGATGAACGTACTAAACGCCATCAAAAAACGCATTTGCCTACTCGGAAAACGGGAACAGATGACATCACCGAGGGAATAGTTTCCCAACCGATGAACCGGTTCAGCGATTAAAAATAGAACGACCACATAAGACACTAAAAAGCCGATGGAATATAAAAATCCGTCATAGCCGCGGAACGCCACCATTCCGATGATCCCCAGAAAGGATGCGGCGCTGATGAAATCGCCGGCAATGGCCATGCCATTTTGAAACCCGGTTAATTTCCTCGAGGCGACATAAAACCGTAGCGTCGTTTTACTGCGTTTCGCCGCCCAATAAGTAATGATTAACGTGCTAACGACTATATAAATGAGGAACAAAAAATACGTCGGATTCAAGGACCTCCCTCCTTCTCCATCCCTTCCAGTTTCTCTTCCAAGCTTTTCGCCTGAGCATGGTAAACGCCGCAAAAAAACCATGTTAACGGAATTTGCAGGAATGCCAATAGCCATGCCCAAGGAATCCCGTAAAAGAAACTCGGCCGATTCACGACATCCGTTATGAACATAAGGGATAGAGGAATCAGAAAATATAACGATAAAGCAATCGTTAAAAAAATCCCTGCCCTGCGATTTTTTTTCCGAATGATTGCCAATACCTGCTTTTCCATCCTCTGCCACCCAGTTAATAACAGAATTATCAGTATAATCTTATATTTCGAATATTACATGATGATTTCCTGCTTGTAAAGTTCTTTCCATCCCCTTCGTTCAGCAAGGCGAAATGAATGAGATTGCAGACGTCGTCCTACCCTCAACCGGCCTTTCCATCGGCACATCCGAATCCTCCGGCGTGTCCGTCTCGAAGACGGAACATGGAGCTGTTGAAAGCTTTTTCCTGAAAAAGAAAAAGCCCCTATGAATCTTCATCCTGCAGCATCCCCAACGTTCCCGCAAGGCCTTGCAAAACCATCTTGAACTTCAGTTTCGATGTTTCTTCGATATGAATCGGCGTTTTTGTTTCAAAAGCGAATTCCGCCAAACTTAATAAATACTTTACGAACTAATTCAATCGGGATTTCATATTTCAACTTTTCGGGTTTGGGAAAAACCGCCTCGGTATATTTTTTGCAATTTTGTCTGAAAGAAGGAATAATTCGTTTTAAGAGGAAACTACAGTAATTTTTTATTTTCATCCTCAAATCCTCCCGTTCCATCCGCCGGCCAAGCAAACAAAAAGGACGGCCTGACCGGACCGTCCCGAACATTTTTCCTTCTTCGGCTTTGGCATAAAACAAATAGGGGGAGACGCGGAACCTTCTCCCCGCAGAACATTCCTGATCAGCCCCATGCCGCACCCCCGCACCCTCCGGACGAAAAAATGGAAGGCCGCCGGGATTTCCATCCCGCAAAAACAGGGGTTCGTCCTTGCGGCCGGCCGCTCATTGCCTTTCCTTGAAAATCTCCGCCACTTTGTTGACCACGTAACTGCTGCCGCCGTCCTTTTCCACGTTTTCAATCATCATGGCGATCAACAGATCGGGATTTTCCGCAGGATAGGCGACGAAGAAGCCGTTCTCCTGCCCTTTTTCATCTTTTTTCGCCTTCAGCTCGGCCGTTCCCGTTTTCCCGGCCAGGACCAAATCTTTCATATACGCCCCGCGGGCGGTCCCATACGGGCTCGCCACCACTTCCTTCATCATATCGGCAACGGCGGCGGCCGTTTCCTTTGAAATCACCTTTTCTTTCCAAACGGTATTCGCTTTTCCTTGTTCGATGACCGGGAGGATCATGTTCCCGTCGTTGATGAACGGCGTATAGACCGCGGCCAGATGCAGGATGCTCATCAGCATTTCCCCCTGGCCGTAACCCGTATCGGCCAGCTGCGGACCCTTTTTCAATGTTCCGCTGTTCGAAATTTGCGAATCTTGTACCGGATAGCCGAATTTCAACTCTTCCCCGAACCCGAATTTTTTCAAGCCGTCCGCCAGCTGATCCGGGCCCATCTCAAGGGCGGACATGGCGAAATAAATATTATCCGAAGTAATCAGGGCATCCTTTACATCCACTTCGCTCAAACGGGTGCTGACCCGGGTAACGGAATAATTTCCCCAGGAAGGATCATCGGGGCGCCAAGTCTTCCCGGAGATCTTCTTTTTCTTCTTTGGATCGATGGTTCCCGTCTCCAAGCCTATGGCCGCCACTACGGGCTTGATCGTGGAGCCGGGCGCATAGGCCGAAGCGAACCGGTTGATCAGCGGCGTATTTTTATCTTCCTGCAATTGTTTCAATTTTTCCGAAGAAATGCCCAACACAAACGCATTGGGATCGAAGGCGGGGGTGCTCACCAGCGCCAAAATTTCCCCGGTTTTCGGATGGATCGCGGCGGCCGACCCCTTCCTTCCCTTCATTTTTTCATAAATCTTTTTCTGGAGTTCCGCATCGATCGTCAACGTAATCGACTCGCCTTTTTCCGGCGCTTTTTCCGCCAGAACCACATCCGAGCCGTCGGTTTTTTCAATGTAAATTTTTGCTCCGTTCTTCCCCCTCAACCGGTCTTCGAAGAGTTCCTCCAACCCCCGTTTTCCGATCCGGTCCCCCGCGGAATAGCCCTTTTCCTTATTTTTTTCCAATTCTTCCGCGGTGATTTCGCCGATGTAGCCGATCAAGTGAGCGGCCGCTTCCCCGTAAGGATATTCCCTTTCGCTGACCTCCCGGACGGAAACCCCCTGGATTTCCTTTGCCTTATCGATGAGCGCCGTTTCGGTTCGCGCCACTTTTTTGATCGGGACGAAAAAATGGGGTTGAACCCAGGAAGCGTTTAACGCCTGGTCGATTTTCTCCACGGAGACATCCAGCAGTTCCGCAAGCTCTCCTTTGATCTTTGCCTCATTCCCTTGCATTTGTTCGGGCACGAGCCCGATTTCAAAGGCGCTGCCGTTGACGGCAAGGGGCAAACCGTTCCGGTCGAAGATTTCCCCCCGCTCCCCTTTGGATGTGGTGATGCGCACCTTGTCCCCTTCCTGCAAATTCGGGAAAATATACGTGGTATTCCATTGTATATACCAGTCTTCCTTGTCATCCCGTTTCTCTTTCACGAGGGAGGCCTCATGTTCGAAGGAAATCTCTCCGGCCAACGTGTCCATTTTTACGGAAAAGGGAAGTCTGACCGATTTTTCTTCCTTTTTCCCATCCTTTTCTTCCACTTTCACGGGCTTCACTTGCAAATCTTTCACTTCGAGATCTTTATAAATCTTTTTATACCTTTCCACAAAATCTTCCTTAAAGATGCTTTTCCTGCTGGATTCGGAAAGCATCTCATACATGTCCCCAAAGTTTTGTTCGGACCAAAGCTTTGTGAATCTTTCCAATCTTTCTTCGGGAGTCGGTTTGTCTTTGCAGCCGGAAAGGAGAATGACGGCTCCCGCGATGATCACGAAGAAAATAAAGGGAAAACCTCTCTTCCGCTTCATATGACGCCCTCCGTCTTTTGGATATCCGACCGGGTTTGCAAAAACGGTCTTGAATCGTCCGCACCGAAACCTTCCGCAACGGAAATTCCGATCCGAATGATGTGAAAAACCGAAAAATCTGTCGGGTTTCATTTTGGAGACAAAAAGCAGGTTCCTATCCGACGATGGCAAAAACGGTCTCTCGTTCTTATTCATTGTACCATAGTTGCCTGAAACCAATCTATGCAATCTTTCCCTCCATTCCTTCGGCAGCCCCGGCTCCGGTGAAAGCTCTAACGGGCGCATCCCGAAAGGGATTTTGGCCTGCAAAAATTTTACGCATCCCTTGCCATTCCCATGTGCCAAAAAACAAAACCCGGGCGGTCAGCGCAGCGAAAAGCCGGGGCCGGCACCGGGTTCTCCCGGCGGATGTCCGCCAACGGGCAATGATTTTCGGACACCGGGAGCAATGATGGACATTTTTCACGCGATGATGGACGTTTTTTCGCGATGATGGTTATTTTTTCTTCGATGTCGGACAAATTTCTTCCCATGTTGAACATAAATTTTAAAATGTTGAACCAATCTTTGAAAATGTTGGACAGTCTCTTGCGATGTTGGACGATTTTTTGCCGATGTCGGACTATCCGGAGGAAATGTTGGACATTCCGCCGATCCGGCCGAAACCGATGTTGAACGTACAGTCCGGAATATTGGACAAACGGATCTTTTCTTGGCCGTTTTTCCAAAAATGTTGAACATTTTTCCGTCGATGTAAAACCATCCGCGATCGGAAAAAAATGAAAATGTTGGACATTCCGTCGTTAAAGCCGAACCCAATGTTGAACGTTCAACTCAAGATATTGGACAAACGGGCCGTTTATTGGACATTTTCCAAGTAATGTTGAACATTTTATCCCGGATGTCGGGCCATCCGGCCGCGAAGAAAGCTGAGATGTCGGACATTCCGGCCCGGCAAAAATGAACGCGGACGTTCCTGTTCGAAGTTGTTCAAACATGGAACAATCCGTCCGGACAGGCGGGCAAGGGGTGCCGCGCAATCCCCGGTGCAAGCGGACCCGCCATGATCCATGTTCGCCCCTTCCCGCCCTTTCTGCAGCCGAAAAAATTGCGGATAAGCATCCGTATAAGCTGCCGCGCCGCCTTTCCTTAAGCGTTTTTGGCCCCTTCGTTTTTCCGTTTTAAAAGTTTCACGGTAAGGGGAGTGGCGATGAATAGGATGACGAAAATGCGGAACAGGTGAAAGCTCGTTACGAATGACACATCCAGTTTGAGGGCCATCGCCGTAATTGCCATTTCCGCGATTCCTCCCGGGGCGACGCCGAGGAAAATTTCCCCCACCGGATAGCCGAAAAGGGCGTGGAACAGGAAAGCGAGCAAAAAACAGAACAGGATCAACGCGGCGTTTGATAAAACGGTAATGAAAACGAGGCTCGCGCTGAATTGGTTTCGGCTGATTTTCATTTGCCGGCCCAAATGGGCGCCGATCGCCACTTGGGAGGCGGCCAGGACGGGATCGGGAAGGACAAGGTTCGGCAGTTCTGCCGCGTTCAGGCAAATGCCCGCCAGCATCGGCCCCAACAAATAAGGGATCGGCATTTTTATTTTTTTCCCGGCATATATAAAGAGAACGGCAAGGGCGAACAGCAGGAACCCGTGAAAAACGGTAAATGCCCCGGCGGCATCCTGCCCACGGCCTCCCGCTGCGCCGGCATGTTCCGAAATCAAGAAATGGGTCGTCAAATAGGGGACGGCGGATATGACAAAAATGATCCGAAAGGTTTGCATGAAGGTGACGACCGCTTCATCCGCATCTTCGATCTCCTCGCTTAAGACGACCATCTGGGAAAGGCCGCCCGGGAAGCTGCCGATCGCGGCAGAAGAAAGGGTGATGTTTGCATATTTGCAGAGCAAATGGGCGGCCAGCACCGTGAAGCCGATGACCGCCGCCGACGTAAACCCCATAAGGGGCAAATGCCGGATCATGCCGCCGAGGACCTCTTTCGTAAACGTGCTTCCCAGCTGAAGGCCCAGGCAAATCAGACCGGCGTTCCTTAACGCGGCAGGCCAAAAGACGGACGGGAGGAAAGCTTTAGCCAGAAGGACGGCAAACATCGGCCCCAGCAGCCAAGGGAGAATGATATGCAGCTGTGAAAAAAGAATTCCTCCAGAGAGGGCGATGACAAGCGACAAAGCAAAAGGAAAGATCTTCTTCTTCACCAATTCCAATCATCATCCTGCAAGTTTCGGTTTTTGACATTCTGGCATCTTGCACTGCCGGATCGCCGGTTCCGTTGCCGCGGACCGGAGGCGTTCCTTGGCCCGGCGGATCCCCCGCACCGGTTGCCGGTTTTCCTGCCGGGCTCTGCGTCCCAATCCTGTCCCCGCTCCCCGGCCAAGCAGCGGAACGGCTTGATTTATTCCCCCGCTTCCCCGGATAATAGAATACAAGAGCAAAACAAAACATTAGAAAGGGATCAGCCAATGGAGATTCGCTTTTCAAAACCCGATGCCATGATCTTCGACATCGACGGGACGCTTTTTAAAACGGAATCGGTTCTCGAACGGGCCTATTACAAAACCTTCGCCTATTTACAAGAAAACGGCCTGTATCGCAAGCAAGTCCCGCCGATTGAAAAGTTTTACGGCGCCCTCGGAAAATTGCTGGATGAAATTTGGGCGGAAGTCTTGCCCGGCGAAACGGAGGCCGTGCGACAAATCGCCTCGGAAAAATTGCATGAATACGAATTGGAAGGGCTTCTGCAAGGAAAGGGCGAACTTTACGGCGGCGTTGCCGAAACATTGAAGGCTTTGCATCGGCAAGGCATCCGGCTGTTCGTCGCAAGCAACGGGCTGGAAGAATACGTGAAGGAGGTCGTGCGCTCCTGCGGCATCGCCCCGTATTTCCAAAAAGTGTACAGCGCCGGAGAATACAAAACCCCGTCCAAGGTCCGCCTGGTGGAAATGATCATGGAAGAAAACCGTTTGAACAATGCGTGGATGATCGGGGACCGCTCCTCGGACGTGGAAGCCGGGAAAGCCAACGGCCTGGTCGTCATCGGTTGCGACTATGCCGATTTCAAATCGGACGGGGAGCTGGACCGTGCCGATGCGGTGATTACCGATTTCCGCCAATTGTTGACGTTGTTTTAAGACCGGCGGGAAAATCCGGCGGTTACTCTATCCACACGTTTACATGCCTTCACCGCCGCGAGCGGAACGGGGAAAAATTCAGCAGTTGCCATGCTCATTTTTTTACAAACCGGCAAGGGAATTTTGCCCCAAGGTCCTCCCTTTCCCATCCCGGGCCCAGCCGAATGTCCTTCCACCTTTTTTCCCCAGCTTCGGGCATCGCTTCCCTTCCCCCGTCCCCCGCGGAAAAGGCGGGATCTTGCCGCCGGGGACGGGCCGTCCCTGCCTTTGCAAAGGGGAATCGGCCGCAAGCGGCGCACCCTATCCGAAAAACGGCGGGGGATCTTCCGGCTGAACGGAATTCCCGAAACATGCCTCCCTTATTTTTCCTGCGCGTAAAACTGTTTGACCGCCTCGTCGTCGGGCAAGGCAAGCGCCAGCGTGCCGACGGCCGGCAAAAAACTGCAGAGGATCATGACGGTGCGGATGCTCGTAAAATCCGCCAAACTTCCCAAAAGCACCGAACCGATCGCCCCCATGCCGAAGGCCAAGCCGACGATCAGCCCCGAAGCCACGCCGACTTGATTCGGGATCAATTCCTGGGCGTAAACGACGGCGACGCTGAAACTGGACATGATAATAAAACCGGTCGCGGCGAAAAACGGAATGACGAGGGCAAGGGGCAGATAGGGCAGCAGCACGGCGAAAGGTGCGGCCCCCAGCATGGAAAAGGCAAGGATATTTTTGCGCCCGAACCGGTCCGCCAACGGGCCGCCGAAGAATGTCCCGAGCACCCCGGAAATCATGAACACGAGCAGATAGACCTGGGCTTCCTTCACCGTCAACCCGTAATCGTGGATCAAATAAAATTGGTAAAAGTTCGATATCCCCGCATGATACCAGGAACGGGCGAAGACAAACAAGACGAGCAGGATGAGGGCGGCCTTCACTTTTTTCTCCAATCGGAAGTTTTTCGTTTTCCCCTTTTCCCCGGTCTTTTTGGCCGGCGGCATCTGCCGCAGCCGCAATTGATACCATTTGGAGACATGGAAAAGAACGGCCATCCCGAGGCAGGTAAGCAGGGTAAACAAAAGGGCGGCCCTTTGTCCGAAGGGAACGAACAGATAATAGGTAAACAACGGGAACAGGGCCTGTCCCAAGTTTCCCCCGACCTGGTAAATGGATTGGGACAGGCCGCGCCTGCTTCCCGCGGCCATATAGGCGACCCGGGAACCTTCCGGATGGAACAGGGCCGAACCCAGGCCGATCAATAAGACCGCCAATAAAAGAAGGGCATAATTTTGCGCCAGGGCAAGCCCCGCCAATCCGGCCGTGCTCATGAGCATACCGGCCGGCAGGAAAAACGGGGCCGGCCGTTTGTCGGCGATGTATCCGAATACCGGCTGCATGACCGACGAAGTCATGTTCAGCATAAAAGTCATCAAACCGATTTGAAAATAGGAAAGATGCAACGTATCTTGCAAAATCGGAAAAAGTGCCGGGACGACCGACTGGGCGGTATCATTGATCAAGTGTCCGGCACTTATCGCAAACAATATACCGTAAACCGTATTCAACGGCACGGATGTTTCCCGCAAAGGATTTGCCATGATGAACCTTCCTTCCGATCTTCACATCAACTACATCTTATCATAAAATTCGCAAAATGAACCCAAAAAAGTTTTGTAAGCCGTTTCAGGAAGCGGTCCCGCTGTTTTTTCCGCCCGGCGCCGTTTAAGGGAAAACCTTGCGCTTTCCGGCAATGACCGGTCCGGGAAAAAGCCCCGGGCTTGTCCGCACACCGGGGCTGACCGCAATCACCGGTTCCGGAATAGATCCGCTTACTTGCAACCACCGATGCCGGGAAGGGATGCGCGATTTAGTCATATCCGATACCGGAATAGGCCGACTAGGGCCGCGCCGAAAAAACGCCGGCGCGCAACATTTCCATGCCCGGCATGGACGAAGTTGCCCAAGCCCAAGAAATCTTGGCGACGTTGGCGCAACGCCTCTATGTCCGGCATGGACCCGCAGATGCCTTGGCGGAAAGCGGCGGGTTGAAGTCCCGGACATCTTTTTTCGCCGATAAAAAACCCGCCGGGTGTCCCGGCAGGTAATCCGACTGCCATATTCGCACCTTCCGGATCAGTTGGTCAAAATCGACTTCCTCGTCCGGCAGGTAATCCGTCTGCCATTTTCTCCTTCCCATGACAAGAAAGGCGGTCCCCAAACCGCCGTTCCGGCGGTTGTCTCCCCCGCTCCTTCCAAGCATCACATCCTGCCCCGCATGGCGCTTGAAAGAGCAACCCTTCCCTTTTTGCCGCACCGGATAATGTATTTGCATTCGGCTTCGCATGGCGCTTGAAGAGGGGAACGAAAGTTCCCCTTTCCGCCCTCGCACGAGGCAGGACTCACATCCTTTTGCTGCTTTTCGGATCGAAGGCGTCGCGCAGGCCGTCACCGATGAAATTGATGCTCAGCACGGTGAGGAAGATCGCCAGCCCGGGCGGAATCCAGGCCTCGGGATGAAACGCCAGGATCCGGTAACTTCTCGCCTCCTGGATCATATTTCCCCAGGTCGGCGTCGGCTGCGGGATCCCGAATCCGATGAAACTCAAGCCGGATTCGACAATGATGTAAGTCGCCACCATCAGCGTCGCATTCACGATGATCGGGCCGATCGCGTTCGGAATCAAATGTTTAAAAATGATGCGGAAACTCCCCGCACCGATCGCCTTTGCGCCCAATACGAATTCCTGCTCCCTCAGGGACAAAAACGTGCCGCGGACGATCCGGGCCAGACTCGGCCAGGACGTGAGGGCGATAATGGAAACGAAGATGCCGATCGTCACTTTCTCCAGGAGGGCGACGACGGTCAGCACCAAGACCAAAAAGGGCAGCATCAAAACCAAGTCCGCGAGGCGCAGGATGATATTTTCCACAATCCCCCCGTAATAGCCCGCGACGGCCCCCAGGGTCACACCGATCAGGAGGGTGAAAAACATGGCGCTGAAACCGACGGTCAAAGACACCCTTCCCCCGTACAACAGCCGGGACAGGTTATCCCTGCCGGAACTGTCCGTTCCGAGGGGATGGTCTTTGGAAGGCGGATGTTCGACCATCGCCATATTCGGCTCCGTAGGATCCTGATCGGTCAAAAGGGGCGCGCAAAGGACGGCCAATACGATGAACAGCAAAATAAAAACCGATAGGACGGCCAGCTTGTTTTTCATGAACCGGCGCATGGCCATTTGCCAAGGGCTCGTCCCTTTTTTGATCTTTCCTTTTTCCTTTAATGTCATCTCCGGCCGTACCGGTTCGGGACTCATCGTCATTTGCCGCACACCTCACTCATATCGGATTCGCGGGTCGACAATGGCATAGAAGATGTCGGCCAGCAAATTCCCCAGCAGGATAAAAAAACCCAGCAACAAATTGATGGCCATGATCGTCGGATAGTCGCGGTTTCCGATCGCCTGCAAAAACAGCATCCCCAGACCGGGATATTGGAAAACGCCCTCCGTTATTACCGCTCCGCTGAGGATCGTGCCCAGTTCAAAACCGAGCAGGGTGATAATCGGAATCAACGCGTTCCTTAACGTATGTTTGTACAAAACCGTGCGTTCCGACATCCCCTTCGCCCTGGCCGTCCGTATATAATCGCTGGTCAACACGTCCAGAACCTCCGACCGCATATATCTCATATAGGCTGCGGTCCCCGACAGCCCCAAGGTGATTCCCGGCAGAACGAGATGGTGCAACCGGTCAAAGAACAGTTCGAAACCGGACAGGCCCGGCTCGCTGACGGAGCCTTGGGAAGGAAACCAGCCGAGGGCGATGGAAAAAATGTAAATGGCGATCAGACCGAAAAAGAAGTTGGGAATGGCCAGACCGAAAAAGCTGAAGGCCGTCGCCCCGTAATCGAGAAGCGAATAAGGCTTTCTCGCCGAGTACATCCCGATCGGTATGGAGATGATAATGGTAATAAACAAGGAAAACACGCCCAACTGGATGGTGTTGGTGATGCGGCTGGCGATTAAATCGGTGACTTCCCTTCCTTTGTAGACGATCGATTCGCCGAAATCCCCCTGCAAAACTTGGGACAGCCAGCGCCAATATTGGACCGGGACCGGATCGTTCAAACCGAGGGCTTCCCGCTGTTTTTCGTAAACTTCCGGATCGATTTTCGGATCCATCAGACGGGCCGTAAAGGGATCCCCCGGAGCCGCCCGGACCAATGCGAACACGATCACCGTCAATATGAAAAGCATCGGGATAAAAACAAGGAGCCTGCGGATAATATATTTGTACATCATTCCACCCCCGTCTGCCTGCAATGTTCCGCAAATGGCAAATAAACGTATGTAAAAGGACAGCCGAACCGGCGGGCTGCGGATGAAAAAATTTGCCCCCGATCAGGGAAAGGGAAATGCTTTTTCATCCGCGCCTTCCCGAAGCACGGCGGTTCAATGCTTTCATCGGCGGCACCCTCCCGCAATAAGCGATCTTTAAGGGAAAGAGCATGCGGCGCAAAAACCGCACGCTCTTCTTTTCGCCCCCTATTCCTATTGATCCACCCACCATTTATGGGGATCGTTGATGAATGCGTAGGGCAGCGGATCGACATTATGGAGCCGCTTATTGAAAGCGTAAATTTTGTTTTGGGCGTAGAGCAGCAATGCCGGCAGATCTTCCTGGAACTTCACTTGCCAATCGCTGTAGATTTGCTTCCGGTAGTCCTGTTCAAAAGCTTCCGGCGGTTTCAAGGCATCCTTCAACAGCTGATCGGCTTCCGGATTGTTCCAGCGGCCGAAGTTATACGCCGCCCTCGCCGACCAGAGACCGGTCGGATCGGGATCCGCGCTTGACAGGCTCCAGCCCAAAAGATAAAGGTCCCAATCTTCGTCCGCGTTCGTTAACGCATCGACATAGGCGGACATTTCCATCGGCTGTTTCAAATCGATGTTGATGCCGACTTTCTCCAGATCCTTTTCGATAATCGGCGCGGATCTTTCACGAATTTGGTTTCCCGACGGATAATGGAGGGAAAGCACCCATTTGTTTCCGTTCGGATCTTCCCTGAATCCGTCGCCGTCCACATCCTTATATCCGGCTTCGTCCAACAGTTGTTTTGCCTTTTCCGGATCATAGGGATATTGGTTCGGTTTTTCCCCGTCATAGGCAAAGAATTGGGGAGCGATCGGCGAGTTGATCACCGAGCCTTTGCCGTGGAGCAGGCCGTCGATCAATCCCTGACGGTTCACCGCATAGGCGATGGCTTGGCGGACCTTTTGATCCTTCAATTTTTCGTTCGGAATCCAATTATCCGGATTGATGGATTTATCCCCCGGTTTCCGGTAGTTGTGAATGAATCCCATGATTTGGTAACCGAAATCCTGCTGCTCGATGACTTTCACATGCTTCATTTCGGAGACCAATTGGAAATCGGCGGCGGGCACCCCGTTCGGATCGGCGACAAAATCAATTTCCTTGTTCTTCAAAGCGCCGAGGATGACCGACTGATCCATGACCTTCCAGACAATTTTGTCCAGGTACGGCTCCCCTTGCCAGTAATCCGGATTCTTCTCCAGTACATATTGTTCGCCTTCCACCATTTCGGTGAATTTGAACGGCCCGGTGCCGATGACCTTTCCGGGTTCCTTGGATTCGGGGGCCGAAGGCATCTTATCGATCGGGATATCTTTAAACACATGTTCCGGGATGATCGGGAAGCTGGCGTCCGACAACGCGATGACGTTCGGTTCGGAGAAGCGGAATTTCACGGTGTGGTCGTCGATTTTTTCCACGCCTTTGAATTCTTTCGTTTTGCCGGTGCTGAACTCCTCGTAGCCGAGCAGTCTTTCCACGTAATCCGTCCTCACGCCGCCGGCTTCCACATACCCGGGGCTGGAAATCATCTTATAGGTAAATACGACATCGTCGGCGGTAAACGGTTCGCCGTCATGCCACTTTACATTTTCCTGCAGATGGAAAGTCAGCTCCGTATGATCCTCATTGAACTCCCAATCTTTCGCCAGGTTGGGGATGAATTCCAGCTTGTTATTTTGCGAAACAAGCCCCTCATGGGTAAAATCGAGAATGTTCGCTTCATAGGCTTCCTGGTAGAAGATCGGATTAAATTGCCCGGTCGGCGCGGTATCCATGGCGCCGGTCAGCGTGCCGCCCATTTGCGGCTCGGTGTTTTTGTTTTCGGAGGAAGACTCTTCATCTCCCCCGCATGCCGCCAGGATGCCAAGCGCGAAAACCACAACCAACAACAACCATCGTTTTTTCATTCGAGTTTTGATCCACCCCTTTTTGAATTTGTTTGTGCCGCCAAAGCCCTTCGTCAAACTGTCCCGGAGAACGGAAATCCCCCCTTTCCATCCTCATGTATTTATTTCTCATCATAAAGATGACAAGCCACATAATGATCATCGGCCTTCGGAAGCAGTTCCGGCCGCTCGGAAGCGCATCGGTCATGGGCAAAGGGGCAGCGGGTCCGGAAGGCGCAGCCGCTCGGCGGATTGGCGGGACTGGGCAAATCGCCCTGCATGATGATCTTCTCCCGCCGTTTCCGGGAATGGATGGATGGGACGGAGGAAAGCAAAGCCCGGGTATACGGATGCAGCGGGTTTTCATACAGTTCCTTTTTCGGCGCGATTTCCACGAGCCTTCCTAAATACATGACCGCGATCCGGTCGCTGATATGCTTGACGACGCTTAAGTCGTGGGCGATAAACAGGTAGGTTAAATGGAATTCCTCTTGGAGATCCGCCATCAAATTCAACACCTGGGCCTGGATCGACACATCCAGGGCGGAAACGGGCTCATCGCAAATGACAAGCCTCGGGTTCAAGATAAGGGCCCGGGCGATGCCGATCCTTTGCCTTTGGCCGCCGGAAAATTCATGGGGGTATTTCAGACGGTCCTCCGGATTCAACCCGACTTTTTCCAGCATTTCGACGACCCGATCTTCCCTTTCCCTTTTCGATAAACCGGTTTGCACGATCAGCGGTTCTTCAATCAGTTCCTTCACGCTCATGCGGGAGTTCAGCGAACCGTAAGGATCTTGGAATACCATCTGCATATCCTTGCGGATCGGCCTGAGCTTGCGATCGTTCCAATGGGAAATGTCCAATCCTTGGAATTTGATCCTTCCTTCCGTCGGTTCGAGGAGGCGCAGCAGCACCCGCCCCAATGTGGATTTTCCCGATCCCGATTCGCCGACGATGCCGAGGGTCTCCCCTTCCTTCACGGTGAACGAGACGTCATCCACCGCCTTCACATGGCCGACCGTCCGCTTGAAAATTCCGCCTTTGATCGGAAAATATTTCTTGATATGTTCCGCCTGAAGTATCCATGTCTCCTGTCCGGTATGTATCTTCTTTTCTTCCACTGCCTGCGCCACATCATGTCCTCCTTATCCGTAGAGATAGCAACGGACCAGATGGCCGTTTCCGGTTTCCTGGAACCCGGGGGCCGACTGTCTGCATTTTTCCATCACGAAGGGGCAGCGGTCGGCAAAACGGCAGCCCGAAGGGTAGTTGTATGCGGGAGGGACGGTCCCTTTGATCGATCCCAGCCGTTCCACATCCTTATCCAGGCTCGGCAGGCTTTCAATCAGCCCTTTCGTATAAGGATGTTTCGGATCGTCAAAGAGCTCGTCCACATCGGCATCCTCCACAATTTGCCCGCCGTACATGACCAAAACCCGGTCGGCATGCTCCGCCACGATTCCCAAATCGTGGGTGATCAATAAAATGGACATGTGAAATTTTTCTTTCATTTCGTCGAGCAAATTCAAAATTTGGGCCTGGATGGTGACATCCAGGGCGGTCGTCGGCTCATCGGCGATCAATAGTTTCGGTTCGCAGGATATGGCGATGGCGATCATCGCCCTTTGCCGCATCCCGCCCGAAAGCTGGTGGGGATACTCTTTCATCGTATCCTCCGCCCGGGGAAACCCGCACATTTTTAAAATTTGCACGGCCTTCCGGTAAGCCGCCTTTCTCGGAAGCTTTTTATGCTTGACGATCGTTTCCACAATCTGCTCGCCGATGGTGTACACCGGATTCAAGGCCGTCATCGGCTCCTGAAAGATCATCGCGATCTCTTTTCCCCGGATATCCGCCATCTGTTTATTGGTTAAGGGCAGGAGGTCGCGCCCGTGAAATTCAATTTTCCCTTCCACAATTCTTCCGGGCTTATCCACCAGCTTCAAGATGGAAAGGGAAGTTATGCTCTTCCCGCACCCGGATTCACCGACGAGGGCAACCGTCTCCCCCGGCCGGATCGAGAATGAAATCCCGTCCACGGCCTTTGCCACTTTTTGGCCGTCCAGGAAAAAATACGTTTTTAACTGTTCCACTTTTAATAAGACCGACTCAGCCATGAACGTCACCTCGGCGCAAAAAATGTTTGTCTTTTTTTACAAGTTAAAAACTTATTTTTTAAGAAGTATAATGATTTCGTAATAATTGTTCAAGTGTAAATATTCTGTCTATTTTTCCCGGAACATGTCCAAGTTCGTCAGAACGCTGCCGAATATTCTCTAATCGGCGCGCAAATGTTCACTTTCTGTCAAAAAAAAAATCTATAAAACTTGTTAAAAATCCGGGGAAAAATCTTCTTTTTCAGGGGGGAAATGGGAAAAAACCGGCCGGCAGGAAAGGAATTTTCATCGGATAGCTATTGCATATTTTTCGTATCCCTTATATGATGAAAGCAAAATTTTCCAATTCAATCGAAAAGGAGGGGAGAATAGGATGGACGGCGGCAAGCGGAAGAAAAAAATCACGGATGCGGCCGCGTTCCAAGCGCCCGTGAAGGATTTTTCCGAATTGGACAGGATGCGCCTGATCGGGGAAGCTTTGCTTCTCGAATTTCTCATGGCGGAATTTTTCCGGGAAACCCATGAACCGAAAAAAATCCATTTTCGCTGCAAATAACGGGCCGAATGTTTCAGATAGAGGCAAGAAGTTCGGGAACTGCTTCCCGATACCGGAAAAAGGGAAAGGGCCGGCGGGCCTTTTCCCCTTTCATAAAAAAGGGCGAAGCGGCAGAGTCCCGGAAGCCCGTCGTTTCCCGCCGCGGGGGAAAGGTTCCGGAAACCCTTTATTGCTTCGCCCGAAAATCCATGTTTTTTATCTCTTTTCCCTTTCAAATTTGCCGAAGGGGTCGGCCATCGTAATCTTTTGCGCTTCCGCATCGCTGGTGCCCGCATACAGTTCGGCGGTGCCGTCGGGTTTGCGGATGAGCCCGCCGCTGAACACCACATCGGCGAGATCGCTCCGCTTCGCCGGTCCGGCAAGAAAATCGGATCTCGTCGCGATGATCTCCATCTCGGAAAATTCCAGCGTGTCCGGATTGAAGACGAAAACCATCGGATAATAATGGCGGTTGCCCTCCCCGTCGAAACAGGCGATATGGCCGAGGACGCCGATCCAGCCGTTGGCCAGCCGGTGCAATTCGTTGACGCCGCCCCACTCTTCATCGGAAAACTGGCCCTCCAATATCGGCGCCTGTTCGATGGCTTCAACGGTCAAATCCTGAAGGGAAGGGATGCGGGTAAAACCGATTTTCCCCCTTCCGCCCCGTTCTCCCTGGGGACGGGTGAAGACCCCTACCGAGCCGTCCTCCAGACCGATGAGGCGGATATCCTTCATCCCGTCGGGGCCCTTGGCAAATTCCTTCAAATCGGCGATTCTTTCTCCCCGATAAAAAACCGTCCGCCAGCTGAGGGAATCTTTCTTTTCCGGATGGGGAAAGATTTGCACCCCGCCGAAAACCAATTCCTTCCCGATCCTCGTGTAAAAGGGGTCCTGCAGCTGAAAGACGGGGGCGCCTTCCCGAGGCACCCATTCCCCGCCCCGGTTCACGAAAAAATACACTTCCGAATGTTCCTGATCCCGGGCTTCCACCCGGCCGGCGATCACCAATCCCCCTTCGTCCTCAAAAGGGGCGGTAATGTTGTAGACATCCCGGTTTCCGACCCCGCTGAAGACCATCTTTTCCGGCTGAAAAGGTTTCGGGGAAAGGCGATATTTTTCCAGCAGGCGGGCGCATGTGTTCACCCCGGTGTTTTTCGTAAACATCCGAAGCCTCCTTTTTCCGAAAAGCATTTATTAAAGATTATATTTAAAAATCGTATGTGCACAAGATCCGGGGAAGATTCCGTTTTTCCGCGGCTTTCAAGATCATCAATCAGATTTTCACGATCACCCCTTCGAAGGGGGCGAGCTTCAGGGGTTCATCCGGTCGGATGCGGCGCCTTTCGCCGGGAAACAGCCATTCGGATCCTTCCGAGAGGAAATCGCCGGCGGGAAAGGAGACGCTCCTTCCGTTAAAATTCAACACGACCAAAATCTTTTCTTCCTGATGGGAGCGGATGTAAAAAATGACGCCGTCCCTTTCCCGCAAAACCCGGTAACGGCCGGCATGCAAAGCGGGAAACGCCTTTCTCAGCCGGATGAGCCGCCGGTAATGGTTGAACAGGGAATCGGGATCCTTCCGTTGTCCTTCCACATGGACCGATTGGTCCGAAAGGGGAAGCCACGGGGACGCGTCGGAAAATCCCGCAAATTCGGAGCCGTCCCACTGCATCGGCGAACGGGATTTGTCCCTCCCCCTTTCGTTGGCGATCTTTAAAGCTTCCCCTTCCGTTTTCCCGCCCGCTATCGCCATTTCATAGGCGGCAATCCCTTGAACATCTTTCATTTTCTTTACATCATCCAAATACAAATCCCGCATGCCGATCTCATCGCCGTAATAGATGAAGGGAATCCCCCTTGCCGTCAGCATCAGCGTGGCGATCAATTTGGCCGTCTCCACCTCATGGGGAGGCCGCCCGAAACGGGAGATATGCCTGGACATATCGTGGCTGCTGAAAAACAACGTGGGAGTCTGTTCGTCCGTATATTCTTCCTCCATCCTCTTCAATTCGGCAAAGATCCGCTTCACCGAAAACTTTTCCATGCTGCCCAAGTTAAAATTGAAAACCGCATCCAGAAGCCCCTTCCCGGAATACCTTTTTAAAATTTGCAAATCCTCCGAGCCGACTTCCCCGACCAAAAACGGTTCCGGACGGCGCCGGCATTCGGCGCAAATTTCCCGGACCGTCTCCAATATCCCTTCCTGATCCTTGTCGAAGCGGTGGATCTGCTCCCCCTTTTCATCATAAGGATTGTCGGGAAATTTTCCGCTCGTCTTCAAAAAATTGATCACATCGAACCGGAAACCGTCGACCCCTTTCGCCTGCCAAAAATCGATGACGGCAAACATCGCTTTTTTTACTTCCGGATTCGTCCAATTGAGATCCGCCTGATTTTTTGAAAAGGCGTGGTAATAATACTGTCCCGTCTTTTCATCATATTCCCAGGCGGATCCGCCGAAAAAGGATTCCCAATTGTTCGGCGGCGCGCCGCCGGCCGGATCTTTCCATATATACCAGTCCCTTTTCGGATGGTCTTTGGCGGATCTCGCTTCCTGGAACCAAGGGTGGCTCGTGGAAGTGTGGTTAAGCACGAGGTCGGCGATCACTCGGATGCCCCGGCGATGGGCTTCCGCGATCAGCCGTTCGAAATCCGCCATCGTGCCGTAATCCCGATCGACGGCGAAATAATCGGAAATGTCGTAGCCGTTGTCAACCTTCGGCGACCGATAAAAAGGGGTAAGCCATATGCCGTCGATCCCCAGCTCCCGCAAATAATCGAGTTTGGAAATGATCCCTTGGATATCCCCGATCCCGTCGTTATTGCCGTCGCAAAAACTCGGCACATAAATTTCGTAAAATACCGCCTTTTTCCACCAGGGCAAGCTCATGGTCCAGCTCCTTTTCCACAAGGATTGTCCTTTTTGCGTTCACCCCGCCGGCCGTTCCCGGAGGCGTCCGGCGCTTTTCATCCTTCCTCCCCGTCCGTTCCGTTTACCGCGGAAACGGTCAAATATTCCAAAGCGACCGCTCCCCCGTCCAAAGACGCGATTTTTACCCGTTTTTCTTCCCCCGGAAGCAGATCGAAGAAATTGTCGGAAAAGAGGATGCCTTCCCCGGGGACATCCAGATGGACAAAGCGGGCGAAGCGGTCGGTGCGAACCGTGATTTCGCCTTTTTCCGGATCCTTCCGGACGTCCAATTTTGCCTTCGGCAAGTCCAACTCCTTATGGTTCCGGAGATAGTGGAAATTGTCTTCCGCCCTTTGTCCGAGGGATTTCAAACGGATGACGGCCCGTTCCGCCGGGCATCCTCGCAAAATCTCCGCCTCCGCCAATTCGGCAATGAAGGCGGACCGCCCGGCTTCCGCGGACACGGGAAAGGTCTTCGCGAAGATCCGCCCGCCGTAAAAATCATGGACTTCCAAAAGGAGGGTGTCTTCGATTTTCTCCCGGCTGTCATTCGTCACCCAGATTTTCAAATTTTCCCCCGGGTCATGCTCCACGGAGTAGTGGAAAGGGGCGAAAAATTTTTTGCTGTAGTAGTAGGAAGCCTTCGGCAGCAGGCAATAATCGATCATCGACCAGCTCGTTCCCGGCCAGCAATCGTTGAGCTGCCAGATCAGCGCCCCGCTCGTTTCCGGCATGTTGCGCCGGTAATGCTCCACCCCGTATTTCAGCCCTTCCGCCTGGGTCATCATGGAAAAATAGAAATATTCCCGGAAATCCTTCGGGATTCCCGTGAAGCCTTCCATCAGCAGGAATCCCTTTTCCTGGTGGAAGTCCTTGTTCCGGTAGGAAAGCTCCCCGCTTCCCAAATGCAGGCTGCCGGGCGGGAGGTATTTTTCCAAGGTGTGCCGGTTGGCCGAGGCGTGGATGCCGAATTCGCTGGAGAAACGGGTCCGGTCCTTCCGGAAATTGCGGAAGGAAACCCCTTCAGGGGTCAAGTTTTGCCCCAAATTCTCGCCGAACTTCCGCGGCTCGACGTTTCCGTGCCAAACTTGCCAATTGTGCCGGTCGCCTTCCTCCTGGGAATTGTGGTCGTTCCCTCCGTAGGGGGAGCTGGGCCAGTATGGGCGGGAAGGATCCAGCCGCGCCAACAGTTCCGGAATCAGCTCATGATAAATTTTTTCCCCGTAAAAGGGGGTCCGGATCTCCCCGGCGGAGACGCCGACCTCATACAGCCAATCGTTTTCGTTGTTCCCGCACCACAGGGCGAGGCACGGGTGGTTCCGGAGCCGGCGGATCACGGCGGCTACTTCTTTCCGGACGTTTTCCATAAAATTCCGGTTGTAATCGGGATACAGGGCGCAGGCGAACATGAAATCCTGCCAAACGAGTATCCCCTGGCGGTCGCACTCCCGGTAAAAGACTTCCTTTTCGTAAATGCCTCCGCCCCAGACGCGGAGCATGTTCATGTTCGCTTCCTTCGCCAGCCGGATCAAATGCTTGTACCGGGATTCGGGCGCGGATCCCAAAAGGAGATCCACCGGTATCCAGTTGGCGCCTTTGGCGAACAGTTCCTTCCCGTTCAGAACGAAGGTAAACCGCGGTTTTCCCTTTTCGTCCTCCCTTTTCAGCCCGATCGTCCGGATCCCGATCTCCGTTTCCCGCCGGTCGACGGTTTCCCCGTCCGCCATCAAACGGACGGTCAAACGATAAAGATGGGGTTCGCCCAGATCGTGGGTCCACCAGAGTTTCGGATTTCGGATTTGAAGGGTGGCCTCCATCCGGTCTCCGTCCATGGCGGACGTTCTTGCGGTCACTTCTTCCCCGCCTTTTTCCAGGCTGATTTCCGCGGCCAACGGCAGCCCGTTCACGAATGTTTTTACCTGAATTTCGACGTTTACTTCCGCCGAATGGGCGTCGGCCTTTAACGTCCGGGCATAGACGCTTTCAATCTTCGCCCGTTTTCTTCTCTCCAGCCGCACCGCTTGCCATATTCCGGCGGAAACGAGCGGCGGGCACCAGTCCCAGCCGAATTGGTACTGGGCCTTGCGAACCCAGATCCGGTCCTTCGAAAAACCGGACCAATAGTTTTTTTCCTTCCCCTTCACCCGGTCCGCCACGGGAGAAAATTTGACCGCCAAGACGTTTCTTCCCTTCCGGATTTCCCTCGTCACATCGAAGATGTGGGGGATGAACATATTTTCGGCGGTCCCCAGTTCCTTCCCGTTCAAATAGACGGTGGCGAAGGTGTCCAAACCTTCAAAAATCAGTTCGAGCCTTTCATCCTTTGCCGGTTCTTTCCCGTCAAAGGCAAATTCCGTCCGGTACCACCATACCTTCCTTTCCACCCACCGGCATTTCTGGTCGTTATGGCCGAAATAGGGGTGATCGATGAGGTCGTTTTCCAACAAGGTGGAATGGACATCGCCGGGGACTTTTGCCGGCAGCCAAAAATGGTCGGTGTAGTCGGGGTCGGCGACCGCAAGGTCCGGCACCTCCCCTTCGTCAAACCAGCGGATCTTCCAGTTGTCATGGATGAGCAAATCGCATTCCTCCCTTTCCAAAAAAGCGGACTGTTCCCTCCGACGGAAGCCGGCGCCCTCGGCAGGACCCGAACCCGTGGGCAAAAAGGTTTCACTTCAAGACAAAATCCATGCCCTTCTTGAAGTTTCTGCTGAAGATGATGAACAGGATCAAGATCGGCAGCGTGAGGAGCACCGATGCCGCGTACATCGGACCCGGATAAGCGCCGTACGGCCCGAACATCTGCGCCAGAAGCACGTTTAACGTCTTCAGATTTTCATCGTTGACGACCAGCATGTCCCACAACAATTCCACCCATCTTTCCATGAACAAAAACAGGAAAATGATCGTCGTAATCGACTTGGACATGGGCAGAATGATGCTGATGATGATCCTGAACGTGCCGGCGCCGTCGATCTTCGCCGCCTCGATCACCTCATTGGGGATGCTCCGGAAATAGTTCGTGTACATGAAGATGGCCCATAAACTGACCGCCTTCGGCAGGATCATCGCCCAATAGGTGTCGTACAGCCCGAAATGGCGGATGATCAAAAACAGCGGGATCAACAGGATGACCGCCGGATAAAACATTTGGAACAGGATGACGTTGTTGATAAAACCGCTTCCTTTAAACTTTATCTTCGTCAAGGAGTAACCGACCAGCACCGCCGTAGCCATCATCAAAAAGGTCGACGACAGGGTGACGATGATGCTGTTGAAAAAGGCGCGCAGCCACGGCCGGGGCAAAACGGTATCCCCTCCGCCGAACAGCCATTCATAGGACCGCAAAGTCAGCCTGGAAGGGATGATCTTTTTGTCCACCTCATCCCAAGGCGCAAGGGATCCCAGCACCATGTAAACATACGGAAAAACCATGATGATCAGGATCGCAAAAGCCAAAACATACAGCAGGAAGGTTTTCAATTTTTTACTCCCAGCCATGCCGTTCACCCCACTTTTCCAGCACCTTTTTGAACACGAAGATGGACAGGAAGGTCACGACGGAGTTGATGACGGCAATTGCGGTACCGTATCCGGCGTTCAATTTTTCAAAGGCCTGGTTGTAAATTTCCAGCTGCCACGTGTGGGTGGCGTTGTCCGGACCGCCGCCCGTCAAGACATAGGGTTCGGTGAAGATGCCGAACATCAGCCCCACCGCCAGGATCGTGACCGTGTAAAAGGAAGGGTACAGCATCGGAATCGTGATGTACCAAAACCTTTTCCAGCCGACGGCCCCGTCGATGGCAGCGGATTCGTAAATTTCCTTCGGGATGCTTTCCAGGCCGGATAAAAACAAAAGGGCATAATACCCGACAAATTTCCACGCCATCATAAGGGCGATCACGAGGGGAGCCAATACCGGGGAACCGAGCCAGTCGACATCCAGCCCGAATTCCCGCAACTTTTCGTTAAATGGGCTGTTGTAGGACAAAATCCCGTTGATGACGACGGAGGCGGCAACCCCCGAAGCCAGGTAGGGCAAGAAATAGCCGACGGAAAACAGGCCTTTCAGCCGCGGCAGCGAATGGATGAGATAGGCCAAAAAGAGAGAGCCGGCGATGACGATCGGCACAAACATCAGCATGAACTTGTACGTCACGAAGAATGCGGCCTTCACGGTATCGCTCGTCAGGGCCTCCATAAAATTGCGGAAGCCGACGAATTCGTATTCCGGGGAGATGATGTTCCAGTTGGTAAAGGCCAAAAAGGCCGCCCACACCATCGGGATGACAAAAAAGATCAGCGTATAGATGAGGTATGGGCTGGCGAAAAGCCAACCCAGCCTCGCTGCTTTTTTATTCATTTATTTCAACACCCCGTTGATGGCGTTCACCATGTCGTCCCATGCTTTTTCGGGGTCCTTGCCGCTCTTGATGACCGGATTCAAAGCGGCCTTTCCGATTTGTTCCTGAATTTCCACCATCTTTTCGTTGTCGATCGGAGGAATGGCGTTCGGAATGTTTTCCGCATACATTTTCAGCTGCGGATTCTCATTCAGATAGGAAACAAAGGCATCGTTGGTCGACAGGTCATCCCGGGCAGGCGGCAGGTTGGTGTCTTTGAACCAGGCCAAATCGTTCTCGGGATTCGAAAAGACCCACTTCACGAAATCGAAGGCGGCCTGCTGCTGTTCTTTGGAAGCCTGGGCATAGATGACAAGCCCTTTCGTATCGGCAAAGGTTTTCGCATTGGCCGGGTCGGCATCGTCCGGAACCGGCGGCAATGACAGGGCGTAGGTTTCATTGTATTTCATCTTCGGGAATTTTTCCGCCCAATAGGGGAAGGTCCAGGGACCGAGATCCACCATGATGGCCGTTCCGGTTTCAAAGGGATCCTTCGCGGCCTTTGTCAGCAAGAGATCATTTTCCTGCAAATCCTTGAAAAATTGCAAGGTTTTCACGCCGGCATCCTTATCGGCGACAAAGTTGTTGCCTTCCATGAAGTTTCCGCCGCCGGAAGCCGCATTGTAGAGCATGAAGAAGTCAAACCATCTGGCCCACCAGGTCGGCTGGACCAAATCGGGACGGGCCCATAAGAATTTCTTCGGATATTTTTCTTTCAATTTTTTGCCCACTTCCAGGACTTGGCTGTACGTTTTCGGCGGTTCATTGTAGCCCAATTCCTTCAAAATGTCGAGCCGCCAGCCGAACAGCATGGCATTGGAATAGATCGGCAAAACATATTGATGGCCGTCGGCAAATTTCCAGGTGGAAATCGTTTTTTCCATCTTTCTTTCGCTGATTAATTCGTCATAGCCCTCGAATTCTTCCAATGGCACAATCGCTTTGCTGGCCGCCAGCTGGGCCGCGAACCCCCGGGAGATGTTTTCGGAGATGGCAGGGGCGCTACCCGAAGCGATGGCCGTTTGGATTCCCGCCTCGGAAGACGGACTTTCGGGCATCGGCGAGACCTTGATCTTCACGTTTTTATTTTCTTTCATATAGGCATCGGCCATCTTTTTCCAAAACGCTTCCTGGGTCGGGTTCGGAGCCGCCCAAAACTCAAACTCGACGACACCTTTCTTTTTGGAAGTACCGGTTTCCTTGCTCCCCTTTCCGCTGCATCCCGCAAGCAAAAGCAAGAGCGCAAGCATCAAGGCGAACCATTTTCGACAGGCTTTCATTTCCTTTTCTCCCCCTATCTTTTAAATTTTTTATTTTACAGCCGTCAAAGCTTTCAGCCGCTCCCGGCCAGAACTTTGGCGGCTGCCGCAAACGCATTCAAATTCCCGGAAAGGGGCTTCCCGCCAGGCGGGAAGCGGATTTCCAGAAAGGGATGCGGGCCGGTTACCGGTAAGGTTTCAGCTTGGCCATGATCTCGGACAGAGGCATTTCCGCGCCGGCCACGCATTCGTCCGCGGCGCCGTAATAGACGGTGATCCGCCCGGCCTCATGGAGCACGCCGCAGGTGAAGACGACATTACCGAAAAACCCATTTTTCTCGTAATCGGCTTCCGGCTGGAAGATCGGCTCCTCCGTTTTTGCCAAAATCTTCGCCGGATCGTTCAAATCCAATAACAAGGCGCCCAAACAATACCGTTGGTTTTTGTCGGCCGCATGGTAAATTTCCAGCCAGCCTTCATCCGTCCGGATCGGGACCGCTCCCGCCCCGATGCGGCCGCCTTCCCAGCCGTCGCCGCTGACTCCCAGCAAATGCCGATGATTTCCCCAATGGATCAAATCCTCCGATTCCGCCAGCCATATATCCGGCGAACCGATTCCTTTCGGAACCGGGCGGTGCAAGGCATAATATTTCCCGTTGATTTTTTCCGGAAAAATGGCGACATCCTTGTTTTCCGGGTGAAAGATCAACCCGTGCCTCCGATAATGTCGAAAATCTTTGGTCGAGATCAATCCGACGCCGATTCCTTCCGGCGACACGGACGTGTACTGGATGTAGTAAGTATCGCCGATTTGGGTGACCCGGGGGTCTTCAATCCCCCACGCCTCCCTTTCCGTTTCCGGATAGATGCACGGCCGATCGTCTATGGTAAAATTTCTTCCGTCTCGGCTCCGGGCGATGCGGATGTAGGAAAGGGACGTCAAATAGACCGCAGTGTCCGTACCTTTCCAAAGAACGGTCCGCGCATCGGAAAAATCGTAGCGCTCGTCCTTCTTGTTCAGCGCGACCGTCTTCAGCTTCCCCTTTCCCCCGGAAAAATCGATAAAACTGGTTTTCACCGTATCCGGATCGCCGCTTTTCGGGCGTTCGGCAACCCGCATAAGCAACAGAATCTCATCCTGAAATTTGGCCACTCCCGCGTTAAAAACGCCGATCACCTCATGATCCGGGTGAAAAGGTTTGACTTGTTCCGGCGTTATCAGCGGGTTTTCCTGAAAGCGCTTAACCATCAAAAACATCCCTCGATTCTCTGATGAATTGGTTTATGAAAGGCCTTTCAAAAATCACCGTTTTCCGAACTTTATCCCCTTTCCACCCCCGCGGGATGATATCATCCCTTGTGCGGGACAGTGATTGTAACGTTACAATCTGCTAAATATATAATTACAAAATTAAATTGTAATCCTAACTATATTATTTCACCGGCCGCTTTATCCGTCAATATATATTTTTTGTAAAAGAACTTTACCTTGATAAATCTCAGTATTATTAGTATATTACTTATAAACATTATTTTGTTTTTGTAATGTTGTTTGTAATGGAAGGTTTTTTGCGGAACCGGCATTCTTTCGGATATTTCCCCGGAAGAATAATGTTATAATTGGCTTAGGAAATCAATCGCCTCTTCCTTTTCCGAACCATTCCGCTATCATCTCTTTCAGATGGACATCCAAGAAAATATCTGTCGAGCGAGGTAGCCTATGAGAAAAAAAGTGACGATGCAAGATATCGCGGACCGGCTGAACATTTCCAAAAACTCCGTATCCCAGGCCCTGCGAGGAAAAGACGGCGTCAGCGAAGAAACGAGGAACATGGTGATCAATGCCGCCAAAGAAATGGGGTACGAATATCCCGGGAAACGCAGGCAAAACAAGCGGGGAAAAACCGGGAATATCGGATTGATCGCCTCCGATATGACGTTTTCCTTCAAATTCTTTTGGGAAATTTATTTGAGCATCGAAAAGGAAGTCATCGCCCGGGGCATGCGCCTCCATATCCAATCGGTCAATGACGAGCAAAAGGACCGGTTGGTTCTGCCTTCCTTTATCGAACAGAAAACGGTGGACGGCATCCTGATCCTTTCCCATATCAGCAACGAATACATCCAAAAGGTGATCGAGACCGGAATCCCGACGGTTTTGGTCGACCATCACCATCCGACGATCAAGGCCGACGCCGTCTTGACCAACAACCGCTTCGGCGCCTATCTGGCCGTGCAGCATCTGATCGAGCTCGGGCACCGGGATATTGCCTTCCTTGGCAATATCGACTACTCGCCCAGCTACGAAGAGCGCTACGAAGGGTATCTGCTCGCGCTTCGGGAGCACGGGATAAAACCGACCGAAGATTTTATTTTCACGAGCGCCGTCGAGGAAGAAGAGGCGCTTTCCGAATACATCCGCGGGCTCAAAAAACAGCCGACCGCCTGGTTTTGCGCCAACGACGGTTTGGGTTTCTTCATCACCTCGGCGTTAAAACAACAAGGGTTCCAAATTCCGAAACAAGTTTCCGTCTGCAGTTTCGACAACGGCCAGCTGGCGAAAATCGCCACCCCCAAAACCTCCGCCGTCGACATCGATCTCAAGCTGTACGGAAGAAAAGCCGTGGAAACCCTGTTTTGGCGGATGGAAAACCCGGATGAACCCCATCAGGAAATCCTGCTCTCTTCCAAACTGATCAAGCGGGAATCCACCGGCGCGGCGCCGAAAAGCGACGATTCGCCGGGAAGCCGGTGAGGGCACGCGGACCGCGCAAGGACCAAGTCCTCCTTTGGGTAAAATCCCGCACCCGGCCGGAGGAACAAAGCCTTCCGGAAAGGGGAACGGTTTTGTCCTCGCTTCTTTTTACGCAAATTCTTTAACTTCATCCGTGCAAGGCACGCCGGCCGCACCGGAAGACGTCCCCGCATCCCCCCCCATGGGAAAATGCCGCCTTCGGCCGGCGCCGGAAAACCGCAAGATGGATGAAGGGGCAAAAAAGGCGCGGCTTCCCCTTGCCCCGGAAAGACCTGTCTCTCCATTACACGGTGCCTCAGGCATCGTGCCGATGGAGATTTTTTTCTTTACGGCCGGATTTTCATCCGGTCAAAAAATTCCTCCGCCCCGCTCCCGGCGCGGCACCGCGGGAATCCGCGGCATGCCGGGACAAACTCCTGCCGTTTTTTAAGGACCGTTTAAGATTTTCCGGAAAACCTGTCCCTTCGCCGGAAAATATCCCTGACGGCCGCACCCGAAGATGAAGCAGGAAAACGGCGGATTTCGGCGGAAGCGAAGGCGCGCATGCCGGGAATGCCTCCGGACAAAACTTTTTGCGGGTGTATATTGGTTCCGGAAGGCCATCAGGGAAAAGATGATCGTGTCGCAAGGGGTGAACCGGACGGAAAAAACGGCTTTCCGGGGTTTTGGTTTGCACGCCGCCCCGTCGGCCGCTTCATCCCGATCCCCGGGAACCCCGCCAGTCATTAGGAAGTCTGTCCGGAGATGGATCGTTTTTCAAGCGATAATTTTTATTACCGGATTTTTCTTTGCAAACAAGGAGGACGGAACGGTCCGCCCCCTCCCTGACAAGGGGAAAACGAACCGCACGAACGCAGGGATTCACGGCCCATCCCGAATCAAAGCCGGAACCGGGCAAAATCCCCGGCTGGCGGCAAGGGAATTGTAAAAAAATTATTATACTAATATATTTTTTAACGGATAATCGAAAGACGATCGAAATCCAAAAAGTAAGGGGTTACATGATGATCTCGGCCGGAATGTATCCTCTTTCATCCACCGGCCTTCGGAACGGGACGAAAAATTTTATTTTAATAATTATTGTCAGAAATATTAAATTTTTTTCAAAAAACATACTTTACTTTTAAATTTTTTGTGGTATTATTATTAATAAAATTTTACAAATATCAAATAATTTTAGGAATACTGTAATTTTGTTCAATCCATCTTCACGCTGTTCAGGTGATTGTGATTATGGAAGACATCGGTTTAAAAATTAAAGAATTGCGTTTGATGAAAGGTCTGACGCTCAAACAATTGAGCGAAAAGACAAGCCTGTCCGTCAGTTTTCTGTCGCAAATTGAAAGGGGGACCACCTCGCTCGCCATCCAATCCTTAAGAAAGATCTCCGATGCGTTAGATGTCGATATCGTCTACTTTTTCGACAGCAAAAAAAAGGAAAAATACGTGGTCCGAAAGGAGGAGCAAAAACCTTTTGAAATCAAGCATTTGAAGTCCAAATACGTCCGCTTGAACGGCGAATTCCCCAACCGCTCCCTGGCGCCGTTTCTCGTCACCTTAAGGCCGAACCAGAAAAAAACGAGCACCTTCAGCTTTTTCGGCGAAGAATTTTATTACGTGCTGAAAGGGGCGGTCTTGTTCTACGTCGGGGAAGAAAAATACCTGCTCCGGGAGGGCGATGCCATCCATTTCCCTTCCAAGCTTCCCCATTACGGAGAAAATCCGTTGAATGAAGAAACCGTGCTTCTTTGCTGCATTACGCCCGTCATCTTTTAACTTCCGGACTTGGAAAGGAGGTGTAGCCGATGGAACCATTGTTACAAGTGAAAAACTTCACAGCTGGGTTCCTGACCGACAACGGCATTTTAAAAGCGGTGGACAATATTTCCTTCTCCGTCGGACGCGGCGAAACCGTCTGCATCGTGGGCGAATCGGGAAGCGGGAAAAGCGTGACTTCCCTCTCGCTCCTGCGCCTGTTGGAATATGAAAACGGAAAAGTCCTGGACGGGGAGATCATTTTCGACGGCAAAAATCTCCTGGAATGCAAAAAGGAAGAACTGCTGCGAATCCGGGGAAAAGAAATCGCGATGATCTTCCAGGAGCCGATGACCGCCCTGAATCCCGTATTCACCATCGGCCGACAAATAACGGAAGCGATCCTGCTGCATACGGATTGTTCAAAAGCCGAGGCGGCGGAAAGGGCAAAGGAACTTTTAACATTGGTGGGCATTTCCGATCCGGACATGCGTTTGAAACAGTATCCGCATGAATTGAGCGGCGGCATGAGGCAGCGCGTGATGATCGCCATGGCCCTCGCCTGCAATCCGAAATTGCTGATCGCCGACGAACCGACGACCGCCTTGGACATGACGATCCAGGTGCAGATCCTCAGCCTCCTGAAAGAGATAAAGGAAAAGCTAAATATGGGCATCGTGCTGATCACCCATGATATCAGCGTGGCCGCGGAAATGGCGGATCAAATTGTCGTCATGTATGCGGGAAAAGTGATGGAAGCCGGGAGCGCTTTGGAAATTTTAACCGAACCCCGGCACCCGTACACCATTGGGCTGTTGGCCTCCGTGCCGACCGCTTCCACCGATAAAACCAAGCGCCTGAAATCCATCGGCGGCAGCATCCCGAGCTTGTTCGAAATGCCGAAGGGCTGCCGTTTTCATACCCGATGCCCCTTCCGTACGGAAAGATGCATGCGGGAAGGACCGCCCTTCCATACCGCCGGCCAACGAAGGATCGCCTGTTGGCATTGGGACAAAATCCAAAAAGAAACCGGATCGGAAACGGCTGCCGCCGCAAAGGCGATCCTGCGGACGGCCCCCGCCGGCGCGGGGAAACCGGAAGAAAACGCCGCCCTTCCCCTCGTCGAAGTGAAAAATCTGAAAAAATATTTTCCTGTCAAAAAAGGACTTTTCAAGTCTTCTTCCGCATTCGTCAGGGCGGTGGACGACGTCAGCTTCTCCATCCGGGAGGGCGAAACCTTCGGTCTCGTCGGCGAATCGGGATCGGGAAAATCGACGCTCGGAAGGACGATCCTGAAACTCCATGAACCGACAGCCGGCGAAATTTATTTCCAGGGAAAAAATCTGTCGGAACAAAAGGGAAAGGCGCTCCGCAGGATCCGGAAAGATATGCAGCTCATTTTCCAGGATCCCTTCGGCTCCCTGAATCCGCGGCTGACCGTCGGGGAAATGATCGCGGAGATGTTCCGCATCCATCAAGCGGCCGAGAAACGGGAGATCGATGCCGAAGTGTGCCGGCTTTTGGAAATGGTCGGCATTGACCCGAACCGGCGCCATCTGTATCCCCATGAATTCTCCGGCGGTCAAAGGCAAAGGATCGGGATCGCGCGGGCGATCGCCTTAAATCCGAAATTTATCGTCGCCGATGAAGCCGTATCGGCTCTCGATGTTTCCGTACAGGCACAGATCCTTAATCTGTTGAAAGATTTGCAGGAAAAAATGGGGTTGACCTATCTGTTTATCGCCCACGGGCTGAATGTGGTCCGATATATTTCCGACCGGGTCGGCGTCATGTATTTGGGCAGCCTGGTGGAAATCGCGGAAACGGAAGAACTGTTCAGCCACCCGGCCCACCCGTACACAAAGGCGCTGATATCGGCCAATCTGGAACCCGATCCGCGGAAAAAAAGCAGCCCCATCATTTTAAAAGGGGAGATCCCATCCCCGAGCGATCCGCCGAAAGGATGCAAATTCCATACAAGATGTCCGTTTGCCACGGAAAAGTGCAAAAGGGAAGCTCCCGAATTCAAGCCATTGGCGGCCGGCCATTCGGTCGCATGCCATTATCCGCTTTCATCCTAATTGCCTGATAACAACCGGGAAAATGAAGAATGACAGGAGGAATGGATATGTCTGAAACCGCGGGAAAACCAAAAACGAAAACAAAACCCTATAACGGCTACAAATCATTCAGCTATCTGGAACCCGGAGTCGATTACAAACCCTTCAAACTGGCGAAGGAAATCGGCAGGGTCGAACCGTTCACCTATCCGGTGAGCGAAGAAGAGGAAGCATTGGTGCAGACGATTTTGGAAGAAGAGATGATCATCTCCTTGCATGAACATACCTTCGTCTGCCCCGAAAACGTCTATGAAATCTTCGAATTCCGCCGGCAGGGAAGGGATTGGACGGGGTATGAGGGCCTCAGCGTGTCCGGTCTGGATGTCGTGTTTGAAAACTTCATGGACGGGACGGCCTTAATCACGTCCAACGCCGGCTGGAAATGGACCGACATCATCCATGACCTGGGAATCCGCTACAGCGATTTCGCCCATCAGGACTTGATCATCCGCGCGGAAACCGTCGATGATCTGTACCGGGCAAAGAGGGAAGGAAAGATCGCACTGGTGTCATGCCTGGAGGCCGCGACTCCGATCGAAAACGAGATCGACCGGGTGGACGTGCTGTACGGATTCGGCGTGCGGGTGATGGGAATCGCCTATTCGGAAGCCAATGCCCTCGGTTCCGGCCTGAAGGAAAAGAATGACGGAGGGCTGACGGATTTCGGCCATAAAGTCGTGAAGCGAATGAACAAATTGGGAATGACCATCGATGTCTCCCACTGCGGGGATAAAACCGCCCACGATGTCATCCTGGCCAGCGAAAAACCGGTTTTCATCACCCATGTCGGCGCCCGGGCATTGTGGAATACAAACCGGATGAAGCCCGACTACGTTTTAAAAGCCTGCGCGGAAAGGGGCGGCGTGATCGGCATCGAAGCGGCGCCCCACACGACGCTGACGAAAAACCATCCGGAACATTCCATCGAATCGGTCATGGAGCACTTTGAATATGTGGTGGATTTAGTCGGAATCGATCATGTCGCCTTCGGATTGGACACGCTGTTCGGCGACCACGTCGGCTTGCACCACGCCTTCGCCAACCAGCTGTCCATCGGGGAATCCCATAAGGGACCGGAATTCCAGGAAGTCAGTTATGTAAAAGGGCTGGAAAACCCGGCGGAAAGCTACCCGAACGTGGTGCGCTGGCTGGTCAAACACGGATACAGCCGCGACGAGATCCGTAAAGTGATGGGAGAAAACATCATCCGCGTGCTGAAAGAAACATGGGTGAAATAAAAATCATGTCTGCCGTTCGAAAAAAACATGATTCGAAAAACAATAGAGGGTGATGATTGAAATGGACGTTAAGCCGCTGAAGAGATATTTCCTGATGTTCGCAGTACTGATTCTCCTTTTATCCGGTTGTTCTTCCGGCAGCAAAGAATCGGGGAACAATGAAAGTTCCGGGCCGAAAAAGGGAGGGACGGTAACGATCCCGATCGTCGGCGACCCGATATTTAACCCTTGGCATCCGAACGCCTACGCGGAGTCGAACCTGGTCAACCGGGTCATCTTCTCCGGATTGACAAAGCCGGGCAAAGATTTGACGCCCGCTCCCAACCTGGCAAAGGAATGGTCCGTTTCCAAAGACGGGCTGGTGTGGACCTTCAAGCTCCGCGATGACGTAAAATGGCACGACGGCGAACCGTTCACCGCGGAGGACGTGGCTTTTACCTTCAACGAAATCGTTCTGAAAAAGGAACTGGGATCCAACGGCGCTTCCAACTATAAAGCCTTGGATCATGTGGAGGCCGTGGACGACTATACCGTGGAATTCCATTTGAAAAATCCTTGGGCGGCTCTCCCCGCCTATCTCGGATTCAACTCGGGGATTTTGCCGAAACATATTTTCGAAGGAAAGGACCCATGGAATTTAACTTCCTTTAATAAGGAAAAACCGGTCGGAACCGGTCCGTTCAAAATCGGGAAATACGTTTCCGGACAAAGCGTGGAACTGGTTCCCAACCCGGATTATTTTGACGGCGAGCCGTATTTGGACAAGGTGGTGTATAAGATCCTGCCGGACGCCAACACCCAGGTGGTACAGGCTTTGAGCGGCGAACTGGACATCTTCGTGCTGGAAGACATGGCGTCCCTTGAGCGCATCAAAAAAGCCGGCCATTTGACGGTCATTCCTTCGGACATCACCAGATATTTTTGGATCGCACTCAATCAAAAGCATGAAAAGTTCCAGGATGTAAAAGTGCGCCAGGCATTCCTGCATGCCATCGACCGCCAAGCCATCATCGACACCGTTTTGAAAGGCTACGGGAAAATCGCCAATTCGGCGATCACGCCAAACTTGAAGGCTTACTACACCGATGAGGTGACCAAGTATGAATATGATCCGGACAAGGCGAAACAGCTGCTCGCCGCGGCCGGATGGCGGGATACGGACGGCGACGGAATCCTCGATAAGGACGGGAAACCCTTTACGGTAGCCTTCGAAGTCGCCAAACAAGGGAATTTGGAACAGATCGCCCAAATGGTCCAACAATATTTGAAGGATATCGGCGTGGATATCAAACTAAGCACGCTGGAATGGAACGCCATGATCGAAAAACACGTGATCAAACGGGATTTCGAAATGACTTTAAACTGGTGGTCCTACCCGGACGATCCGGATGTTTTCGCCCAATACCATTCTTCCAACGCGGAAACGGGGAACAACATCCCCGGCTATAAAGACGAAAAACTGGATGAATTGCTCGTCCGCGGCCAAAAAACAAGCGACCAGGCCGGACGGGTGGAAGTGTATAAAGAACTTCAGCAATATCTTTCGGACACATTGCCTTATCTGTACCTATGGTATCCGCAGGAAATCCAAGTAAGGAACAAGAAGTTGAAAGGGGTGCCGGAGATGTATTTCGGCGGGACTTTGCACTACATCCATGAATGGTGGGTCGGAAATTAAACGCCGCAGGGGAACCTGACCGGCAAAGAAAATCCGTTCATCCGCCACCATCGGCCGGAGATGCCGCGGCAGGGATGCCGGTTCTTTCCGGACGGCCGCCTTTTTCGCCGGCGGCCGATCTTTTCCCCGCCCCGGCAAAATATCCGGCTCCCGAAGACGAACGGTTTTTGCCTGGAACAGAAAATCCTTATCCCGTTGAATCCGCCCTCCATCACCCTACGCAGGCAAAGGAAGTGAACTTATGCTTCGTTATGTCTTGAACCGTTTTTGGCAAAGCATCATTCTCATTTTTATCGTCACCGTTTTAACCTTTTTCCTGATCAACCTGGCTCCCGGCGGTCCGAGTTCATTGATGCGGATGGATGCGACGGAGGAAGAAAGGCAGGCGCTGATTGAAAGGATGGGGCTGGATAAACCCGTCCATGTTAGATACGGGGAGTGGCTTGCCAAAGCCATACAGGGTGATTTGGGCGTTTCCCTTACCAGCGGGCAGCCTGTCATGCAGCGGATTGCGGAACGTTTTCCCCATACTTTGGAGCTTGCCGTTTACACTTTAATTTTCTCCGTCATTTTGGGCGTTCTTTTGGGGACCGTTTCCGCGGTCCGCCGGAACAGGTTCGCCGATTATTCGATCAATTTCTTCAGTTCCTTGGGCTTATCCGTGCCTCCCTTTTGGCTGGCCGTCATGTTTATGTACTTGTTTTCCGTTGTTCTCCAATGGCTTCCCGCTTCCGGCGTCGGCTCCGGGGGATTGACGGACAGGTGGAAGCACCTGATCATGCCGGTTCTCATCCTTTCCACAACCACCTTGCCGACGATCATCCGTTTTACAAGGTCATCCATTTTGGAAGTCATTTCGCAAAACTATATCCGAACCGCCAGAGCCAAAGGAGCACCGGAACGAACCGTAATTGCCGTACACGCCCTGCGGAATGCCCTCATTCCGGTGGTCTCGGTCATCGGCGTATTAATCCCCCGCTTGCTGGGAGGGGCGGTCATTACGGAAACCGTCTTCGGCTGGCCCGGAATGGGACGCCTGATCATTGAAGCCGCCGAGGGGAGAGATTACAACCTGATCATGGGGGTTACGGTGGTCGTGACCGTCATCGTGGTTGTGACCAACTTCCTCGTGGACATCCTATATTCCAAAATCGATCCCCGGGTAAAAAATTATTGATCCGGGAAACAGGGCATCGCCGCATGAGCCTGCCGGTGATGCGCCCGGACGGCGAGAAAAACATGTTCCTCGCGGTCACCGGAGCGAAAAAACAGACGGGTACTTCCCTTTTTCCATGATGAATTTTCCGCCGCTTGCGGGAGGTGAAAATATGACAGCCATCGCGTTAAAGAAAAAGGAAGAACCGGAAAGGGCGGGCGGGAAGACAAGGTTGAAAAACCATTTCGCTCTCCGCCTTTTCAAAAACAAAATCGCATTCATATCCCTCCTTTTTCTCGTCTTCGTGCACATCGCCGTTTTCATCGGGCCCTTTTTTTGGACCATTCATCCGGAAAAAATCGATCCTCAACATGTATTGTCCGGATTTTCCGCCAAACACCCCCTCGGGACGGATGAACTCGGCCGGGACGTCCTCAGCCGGTTGCTGCACGGGGGCAGGATCACGCTTTTGGTCGGATTTTTTGCCATGCTTTGCACGATTTTTGTCGGATCGTTCATCGGAGCGGTGGCCGGCTACTTCGGCGGCTGGCTGGAGGCTTTGCTCATGCGAATCATTGAAGCGATGATGGCCATCCCGAACTTTTTCCTGGCATTGATCGCTTTAACCGTGCTCGGCAATAGCCCCGTCATGGTCGTGCTCGTCATCGCGCTCACTTCGTGGATGGAGATCGCCAGGATCGTTTACGGGGAAACCCTCAAATGGAAGGCCCAAGAATTTGTCGAGGCTTCCGTCGTGGCGGGGGCATCTTCCTTTTGGACGCTGTTTCGGCACATACTCCCGCAAATTTATCCGACGATCATCGTGTCCGGCACCTTATCGATTGCCGGCTCCATCTTGACGGAAAGCGCGATCAGCTACTTGGGACTGGGCATACAGCCCCCGACGCCCACGTGGGGAAATATGCTGCAAAACGCCCAGCAATACATTTGGACGAATCCATCTTTAGGTTTCGTGCCCGGCGCCGCCATCACCCTTGTCGTATTGGCGTACAACTTTTTGGGCGACGGCATGCGGGACGCGCTGGATCCGCGATATAAACGTTGATTCGCGCATCGCCGGGACATTCAGCCGGGGAAACCGATATCCGCGACAGGAGCGTTCGTTCGGAAACGGCGGACGAATCCGGCCGGAAAGGACGGATCCGGTCCTTGTCCCGAACGAATGAAGAGGTTCCCTTTTTTCGGACAGCTACATTTGGAAATATAACGGGGAAAATCGATTTTTTCGCCGCACAGAGGAGGATCAACATGTACATAACCGTCAACGGCTGCAAAATCTATTACGAAATCCACGGAAATGAGAACGGAGAAACCATCTTCTTTATCCACGGGGGCCCCGGGATGGGGGATTGCCGAAGCGATATTCAAGCATTTTCGCCGCTCGGCGATGAATACAGGCTTGTCTTCTTCGACATGCGGGGGTCGGGCCGGTCGGAAACGAAACCGCCTTTCACCCATGAACAATGGGTTTCGGATATTGACGAAATCCGGAAGCAATTGGGAGCGGATAAAATCATCATGATCGGCGGTTCCTACGGAGGTTTTCTTACGCTGGAGTACGCCATCCGCCACCAGGAGCATTTATCCCGCATCGTTTTACGGGATACCGCGCCGAGCCAAAATTACGACGACCTGTCCATGAAAAAGGCCTTGGAAAGCCGTTTGCCGGGGATCAACGAGGAGATGCTCAACCGCCTGTTTTCCGGCCAAGTCCGTTCCAATGAGGAATTCAAAGAAATGTACAAAGCCATCCAGCCGCTGTATACGGTGGAATGGGACGAAGAAAAGGCGAAGGAAAGACTCCAATCGATGTATTTCCACTACGAAACCCATAATTACGCGTTCAGCGTAAATAAAAAAAGCTATGATGTAACCGGGAAACTGCATACCATTAAGATCCCCGTTCTCGTGACCGTCGGCCGCCACGATTGGATCACGCCTCCCGTCGCTTCCGAAGATATTGCCAAGGAAATCGAAAATTCCACCCTGGTCATCTTTGAAAACAGCGGCCATTCTCCGCATATCGAACAAAACGAGGCTTATCTGGAACTGGTCAGGGACTTTTTGAAGGATAAAATCAAACCGGGCGCTTTTACAATTTAGAAGAGGCAAAGGCGGCTTCCGGAAAGCCCGTGAAATCTTTCCGGAAGCCGCCTCTTTTTGGCTCTATTCTATTTGTTGGGGTTTAGAAACAATTCAAAAAATAAGACACGTGGGCTCCGATTTCTTTTATACTGGATTTGGTCAACCAACAAAGAAAGGAGCCACGTGTCCATTGAATCGTAACCTATTTCTCCCCGGTTTGAAAGATGTGAAAATCAACAAAGTGGAAATCTGTGAACATTCGATTCACCTTTACGTCGAAATGCCTGTGAAGCCCCACCGTTG
>Ga0207865_100258_pt1 | contig 62131 bp, 53 predicted proteins | sample HigsolmetaAR204D_FD_184836 | JGI IMG/M metagenome (GOLD analysis project Ga0207865, IMG submission 184836) | Ionic liquid and high solid enriched microbial communities from the Joint BioEnergy Institute, USA - AR20-4-D (SPAdes) (version 2) ... | reverse complement strand
GGCGGCGGCTGTCCGCGCCGCGGTAGGCGGGGTCCGTATCGGGGAAATGTCTGCCGATGTCCCCCAGGCCAGCCGCGCCCAGCAAGGCGTCGGTCACCGCGTGCAGCAGCACGTCGGCGTCCGAATGCCCGGCCAGGCCGTGGGTATGCTCGATGGTTACGCCGCCGATGATGAGCGGGCGGCCCGGGACCAGCACATGCACGTCGTAGCCTTGCCCGACCCGGAAAGGCACGTTCATAGCCATTTCTCCACCAGTTCGAAATCCTCGGGCCAGGTCAGCTTGGCGTTGCGCACCGATCCGCGCACCAGCAAGGGGGCGTGTCCGGCCTGTTCCATCGCCGAGGCCTCGTCGGTGACTTCCAGCCCGCGGCTGCGCGCAGCCTGCAAGGCGTCGCGCAATAGCCCGGCGCGAAACATCTGTGGCGTCTGCGCCAGCCACAGCCCTTCGCGCGGCACGGTGCACGCCACGCGATCGGTGCCCGCCTTGACCGTATCGGCCACCGGCAGCGCCAGCAGCCCGCCGACGGCGTCGCCCAGGCAGGCGTCGATCAGCCGCCGCAAGGCGTCCAGCGGTAGCCCGGGGCGCGCGGCATCATGCACCAGCACCCAATCGTCGGCGCCGGCGCCCGAATCGGCCAACGCCGCCGCCACCGTGTCCGCCCGGGTCGCGCCGCCGCAGGGACGGCAGACGGTACGCGGCAGCCCGGCCAGCGCCGATTCTGCGCGCACGTCGCCCGGGGCCACGGCCACCCGTACCTGAACAATGCGGCGGTCGGCCAGCAAGGCCTTGACGGCGTGGCGCAGCATGGGCTCGCCCGCCAGCAGGCGATACTGCTTCGGGATGGCGGCTGCGCCGGGCGTGCTGGCGCGCGCGCCGATGCCGGCTGCCGGGACGAGTGCGACGATGCGTTCGGACATGGACCCGGGATTTTATAATCACCGCCCTAATGCCCAAATCCGCCTCGCCCGCCGCTCCCCTCCTCGCCCCGGTTCCCTCCACCGCAGCAGTGCTGGCCGCGCTCAAGCCCGGCCAGCGCTACGCGCAGCCGCGCCCGCCCGGATCGGGCGACGCCTGGTGGCTGGCCGACCTCGCGCAGCGATCCGGCAAGCTGATCGCCGTGCTGACCGCCGATCCCCTCGACGCGCAGCGGCTGGCCGACGAGATCCCCCTGTTTGCCCCTGGGCTGCGCGTGCGCCAGCTGCCGGACTGGGAAACCCTGCCCTACGACAGCTTTTCCCCGCACCAGGATTTGATTTCCGAGCGCCTGCAGACGCTGAACACGCTCATGCAAGGCGGATTGGACATCCTGACGGTGCCGGTGACCACGGCGCTGTACCGGCTGCCGCCGCCCGCTTTCCTGGCGGCCTACACCTTTTCGTTCCGCCAGGGCGATCGCCTGGACGAAGCCGCACTGCGCGCGCAATTGACGCTGGCCAACTACAGCCACGTCACCCAGGTGACGGCGCCAGGCGAATTCTGCGTCCGCGGCAGCCTCATCGACCTGTTTCCCATGGGTTCGGCGGTGCCCTACCGGCTGGACCTGTTCGACGACGAAATCGAGTCGATCCGGGCCTTTGACGTCGACAGCCAGCGCAGCCTGTACCCGGTGCGCGAAGTGCACCTGCTGCCCGGGCGCGAATTCCCCATGGACGAGGATTCGCGCGCGCGCTTCCGGGCGCGGTTTCGCGAAGTGTTCGAAGGCGATCCGTCGCGCGCCTTGCCCTACCGCGACATCGGCAACGGCATCGCGTTCGCGGGCGTCGAATACTACCTGCCGCTGTTCTTCGACGAAACGGCCACGCTGTTCGATTACCTGCCGGCCGGATCGCTGCTTGCCACGCTTGGCGAAATCGACGAAGCCGTGCAGCGGTTTGCGGCCGACACGGCCAGCCGCTACGCCTTTTTGAAAAGCGACCGCGAGCGGCCGGTGCTGCCGCCGTCCGAACTGTTCCTGGACAGCGAAAACCTACACGCGCGCCTGAAGCAATTCGCCCGCCTGGCACTAAACGGCGGTCCGCACCCGGATTTCCTTGCCGCCGCCGACGTGGCCGTGGCGCGGCGCGCCGATGATCCGCTGGCGCGGCTGCGCGCCCTGGTGTCGGCCGCGCCGCCTCGCGTGCTGCTGTGCGCCGATTCGGCCGGCCGGCGCGAGACGCTGGCGCAAATGCTGGCCGAGCACGGACTGCCCCCCGATTGCCAGCCCGGCTCGGTGGCGGAGTTCCTGCAAGGTGGCCAGGCGTTCGGCCTGGCGGTCGCGCCGCTGGCAGCCGGGTTTACCGTCCCGGCCGCGGGGCTGGCGCTCATCACCGAAAGCGACCTCTATCCCGGTCATGCGGCCGGCCGGCGCACCGGCCGGCGCGAGCAAGAGCGCGCCAGCAACGTGCAAGCCATGGTGCGCGACCTGGCCGAGCTGCGCCCCGGCGACCCGGTGGTACACGCCCAATACGGCATTGGCCGCTACAAGGGCCTGGTCAACATGGACATGGGCGAAGGCGAGATGGAATTCCTGCACCTGGAGTACGCCGGCGGCAGCACGCTGTACGTCCCGGTGTCACAGTTGCACGTCATCGCCCGCTACAGCGGCGCCGACCCCGAGGCCGCGCCCCTGCACCAGCTTGGCTCCGGGCAATGGGACAAGGCACGCCGCAAGGCCGCCAAGCAAGTGCGCGACACCGCGGCAGAGCTGCTCGACCTGTACGCCAAGCGCGCCGCGCGCCAGGGCTACACCTTCAAGCTGCCGCTGGCCGATTACCAAGCATTCGCCGAAGGCTTCGGGTTCGAGGAAACGCCCGACCAGGCCGCCGCCATCGAGGCGGTCATCGGCGACATGACCTCGGGCCGCCCCATGGACCGCCTGGTGTGCGGCGACGTCGGCTTCGGCAAGACAGAGGTCGCGCTGCGCGCGGCTTTCCTGGCCGTGGCCAACAACAAACAGGTGGCGCTCTTGTGCCCCACCACCCTTTTGGCCGAACAGCATGCGCAGACCTTCGCCGACCGGTTCGCCGACTGGCCCGTGCGCGTGGTGGAGCTGTCGCGCTTTCGTTCCTCCAAGGAAGTGGCCGCGGCCATCCAGGGCATCAACGACGGCACCATAGACATCGTCATCGGCACGCACAAGATCCTGTCCAAGGACGTGCGCTTCAAACGCCTGGGCTTGGTCATCATCGACGAAGAGCACCGCTTCGGCGTGCGCCAGAAAGAAGCGCTCAAGGCCTTGCGCGCCGAGGTCGACGTGCTGACGCTGACGGCCACGCCCATCCCTCGCACCCTGGGCATGTCGCTCGAAGGCATACGGGACTTTTCCGTCATCGCCACGGCGCCGCAAAAGCGGCTGGCGATCAAGACCTTCGTGCGGCGCGAAGACGGCAGCACCATACGCGAGGCGCTGCTGCGCGAACTCAAGCGTGGCGGCCAGGCCTACTTCCTGCACAACGAGGTCGAGACCATCCACAACCGCCGCGCCAAGCTCGAGGAGCTGGTGCCCGAGGCGCGCATCGCCGTGGCGCACGGCCAAATGCCCGAGCGCGAGCTCGAGCAGGTGATGAAGGGCTTTTACCAGCAGCGCTACAACGTCCTGCTGTGCACCACCATCATCGAAACCGGCATCGACGTGCCCAGCGCCAACACCATCGTCATCCACCGCGCCGACCGCTTCGGCCTGGCCCAACTGCACCAGTTGCGCGGGCGCGTCGGACGCTCGCACCACCAGGCCTATGCCTACCTGCTGACGCCCGGCGAAGATGCCATGACACCCAACGCCAAGAAGCGCCTGGAGGCCATCCAGGCCATGGAGGAGCTGGGTTCGGGCTTTTACCTGGCCATGCACGACCTGGAGATCCGCGGCACCGGCGAAATCCTGGGCGAGGCCCAATCGGGCAACATCCAGGAAGTGGGCTTTTCGATGTACAACGACATGCTCAACGAGGCGGTGCGTGCGCTCAAGGCCGGCGAAGAGCCCGACCTGGACGCGCCCTTCTCGGCGGGCTGCGAAGTCAACCTGCACGCGCCGGCGCTTCTGCCGGCGGACTACTGTCCCGACGTGCACGCCCGGCTGGCGATCTACAAGCGGCTGTCGCACGCCACCGGCGAAGACGACCTGATCGCCATCCAAGAAGAACTGATCGACCGCTTCGGCAAGCTGCCCGAAGCCGCGCGTGCGCTGATCGCCACCCACAGGCTGCGGCTGGCTGCCGAACCGCTGGGCATACAAAAGATCGACGCCAGCGATGCCGGCGCCCTGATCCAGTTCAAGCCCAACCCCAACGTCGAGCCAATGCGCATCATCGAACTGGTGCAAAAGCAGCGCCACATCAAACTGGCCGGCCAGGATCGCCTGCGCATCGAAGCCAAAACGCCCGACCTGCCCGCGCGCGTGGACGCCGTGCGCGCGGTGCTGCGGGCGCTCGCCTGAACCGCCACTGACCCAAGAACCGCCATGACCGATACCCACCTGGTCGTCCAAGCGCCGTCGCTGTCGGCCGACACCGTCGAACAACTGGCCGCGCTGGCCTGCGCCGAGGGCGTGCAGCACCTGTCCACCACCGCCGCGCGGCTGTTGCACGTGTCGCGCCAGGCCACCGACGAAGCTGCCGTGCGCGCAGAATGCGAGAAGCGCGGCGTGGACTACGCCTACGTCCCGGCCGGCGTGCGCCTGTCGGACTGCAAGGTGCTGGCCATGGACATGGATTCCACGCTGATCAACATCGAATGCATCGACGAGATCGCGGCGGCGGCCGGCCTGAAGGCGCAGGTCGCGGCCATCACCGAGGCAGCCATGCGCGGCGAAATCACCGACTTCGCCGAGAGCCTGACCCGGCGGGTGGCGCTGCTGCGCGGGGTGCCCGTGCAGGCGCTGGAGCAGGTCTACCGCGACAAGCTCAGGCTCAACCCCGGCGCGGACCGGCTGCTCGCCAGCGCGCAGGCCGCCGGGATCCGCACCCTGCTCGTCTCGGGCGGTTTCACCTTCTTCACCGAACGGCTGCGTGAGCGCCTGGGCCTGGACGAAACCCATGCCAATACGCTGGAAGTGGAAAACGGCGTGCTCACGGGGCGGGTCTTGGGCGGCATCCTGGACGCCCAGGGCAAGGCCGACCGGCTGCGGGCCTTTGCCGCGGCGCACGGCGCCGCGCCCGAGCAGATCATCGCCATCGGCGACGGCGCCAACGACCTGAAAATGCTGGCGCTGGCCGGCTATTCGGTCGCCTACCGCGCCAAGCCCGTGGTGCGCGCGCAGGCGCGCTACGCGCTGAACGTCGCGCCCTTGGACGGCATCTTGAACTGGTTCGACTGAAAAAACCGCCCTCCGCGGCAGCGATCCGGCGCGGGCCGAGCCTGGCACCAGCCGCAGCAGCCGGCAGGCCGCGCAAGCGCTACCTGGCCGGACGGCGTAAGAGGTAGCGGTAGACGAAGCCCGGATACGCCAGCACCAGATACAGGCACAAGGTGATGGCGTAGAACTCCCAGCCCTGCGCAAAGCGGTTGCCCAGGCTGGCCTCGGCGGCAAAGCCCAGCGCGCCGACGATCACGTAGTACACCAGCACTTCGGCCAGCCGCAGCCAGAACGGCTTGGGCGCCGGCTGGCCGTTCCGCTTCCAGGGCAGGACGGCCAACACCCGCTCGGTCAGGAAAGGCAGGTTCGCGCTGGCCAGCGCCAGCGCGATCAGCAGCCAAACCGCCAGTGCCTGGTCCATGTGCGCAGGATCAGAACGACAGCGATCGGGCGATGGCCTGCACGCACAGCGTCATCAGCCCGCCGGGCAGCACGCCCAGCAGCAGGACCAGCAGGCCATTGACCGACATCAGGCCGCGCGAGGCGCAGCTGGCCTGGATGGGACCGGCGTCTTCCTGCGGCTCGTCGAAGTAGACCACCTTGACCACGCGCAGGTAGTAGAAGGCGCCGATCAGCGAGAACAGCACCGCCACGACCGCCAGCGCCACGTGGCCCGCATCGACCAGCGCCTGCAGCACGGCCAGCTTGGCATAGAAGCCGACCATGGGCGGCAGGCCAGCCAGCGAGAACATCAGGATCAGGATCATCCCTGCCAGCCAGGGGCTGCGGCGGTTCAGGCCCTTGAGGTCGTCGATCTGCTCGCACTCGAAGCCATTGCGCGACAGCAGCAGCACCATGCCGAAGCTGCCCAGCGTGGTCAGCACGTAGGTCAGAATGTAGAACAGCGCCGCCCCGTACGCCGCCGACGACGTATTGTCGACCCCGGGCACCACGCCGGCCAGCAGCGCCAGCAGCACGAAGCCCATGTGGGAGATGGTCGAATACGCCAGCATGCGCTTGAAGTTGCTTTGCGCGATGGCGGTCAGGTTGCCCACCGCCAGCGACAGCACGGCCAGGATGGCCAGCATGGGCTGCCAGTCGGCCGCCAGCCCGTGCAGGCCTTCGACCAACAGGCGCAGCACGATGGCGAACGCAGCGATCTTGGGCGCAGCACCCAGCAACAGCGTCACCGCCGTCGGCGAGCCGTGGTAGACGTCGGGCACCCACATGTGGAAAGGCGCAGCCCCCAGCTTGAACGCCAGGCCAGCCACCAGGAAGACCACGCCGAACACCAGCGGCAGCCGGTCGGCCTGCCCTTCGCCGATCACGCGGGCGATCTCACCCAGGTGCAGCTGGCCGGTCGCGCCGTAGATCATGGACATGCCGTAGAGCAGGAAGCCCGAGGCCAGCGCGCCGAGCACGAAGTACTTCATGGCCGCCTCGGTAGCCGTGACGTTGTCGCGACGCAGCGCCACCAGCGCGTACAGCGCCAGCGACATCAGCTCCAGCCCCAGGTAAATGGAGACCAGGCTGCCCGAGGAAATCATCACCATCTGGCCCAGCAGCGCAAACAGCGCCAGCACGTACAGCTCGCCGCCGCGCAGCATGCCACGCTCGCGGGCATAGGCGTGGCCATAGACGAGCGTGACCGCGACGGCCAGGTAGGACGCCAGCTTGGCCAGGTGGGACAGTTCGTCCACCACGTACAGGCCGTGGAAGGTCGTCCCGGCCACGCCCGCGCGCCACTGCCCCAGGGTCGTCACGAACAGGATGGCCAGGGTCAGCAGCGACAGCCACAGCGTGGGCTTGCGCTCGGGGTGGCTGCTGACCGCGTCGACCAGCAGGGTGAGCATGCCGAGCACCAGCAGAAGGATCTCGGGCGCGGCCAGGGCGAAGTCGAATTGCGATTGCATCATGGTCCAGGCTTACAGTTTCGAGGCAGCGACGTGTTGCAGCAGCGCCTCGACCGAAACGTGCATCACATCGGTAAAGGGCTTGGGATAGATACCCATGAACAGCACGGCAATGGCCATGATGCCCAGGATGGCGAACTCACGGCCATTGATGTCCTGGAGCGCGCGTACGTCGTCATTGGCGACGTCGCCGAAGGCCACGCGCTTGACCATCCACAGCGAATACGCCGCGCCCAGGATCAGCGCCGTGGCGGCGAGCAGGCCGACCCAGAAGTCATACTCGACCGCGCCCATGATCACCATGAACTCGCCCACGAAGCCGCTGGTGGCCGGCAGGCCGCAGTTGGCCATGGAAAACAGCACGAAGTACGTCACGAAGCGGGGCATGGTGTTGATCACCCCGCCGTAGTCGGCGATGCGTCGCGTGTGCATGCGGTCATACAGCACGCCGATGCACAGGAACATGGCGCCCGAGACGAAGCCGTGCGAGATCATCTGCACGATCGCGCCTTCGACGCCCGCGGTGTTGAAGATGAAAAAGCCCAGGGTGACGAAGCCCATGTGGGCCACGGACGAATACGCCACCAGCTTCTTCATGTCGTCCTGGACGATGGCCACCAGGCCGATGTAGATGACCGCGATCAGCGACAGCGCAATGACCAGGCCGGCCAGGCCGTGCGCAGCGTCGGGCGTGATTGGCAGCGAGAACCGCAAAAAGCCGTACGCGCCCAGCTTGAGCATGATGGCCGCCAGCACCACCGAGCCGCCGGTCGGCGCCTCGACGTGCGCGTCAGGCAGCCAGGTGTGCACTGGCCACATCGGCACCTTGACCGCGAAGGCCATGAACAGGGCCAGGAAGATGAGCAGCTGCGCCGTATAGCCCAGCGGCGTATGGTGCCAGGTCAGGATGTCGAACGAGCCGCCCGACACGTTCCACAGGTAGACGAAGGCCACCAGCGTCAGCAGCGAGCCAAGCAGCGTGTACAGGAAGAACTTGAACGCCGCATAGACGCGGTTGGGGCCGCCCCAGACCCCGATAATGATGTACATCGGAATCAGGGTCGCTTCGAAGAAGATGTAGAACAGCAGCCCGTCCAGCGCCGCGAACACACCCACCATCAGCCCGGACAGGATGAGGAAGGCGGCCATGTATTGGGCGATGCGGCTGGTAATGACCTCCCAGCCGGCTGCGACCACGATGATCGTGATGAAGGCGGTCAGCAGCACGAACCACAGCGAGATACCGTCGATGCCCAGGTGGTAGTAGACCGAGAAGCTCTCGATCCACAGCACCCGTTCGACGAACTGCATGTCAGCCGTGCCCGGGTCAAAGCCCGTGTACAGCGGCAGCGTCACCGCAAAGCCGGCCAGCGCGCCGACCAGGGACAACCAGCGGGTCAGGCCAGGCCGGTCGTCGCGCCCCAGCGCCAGCACCAACAGGCCGGCGACGATGGGCACGAAGATCGCAAGCGTGAGCCAGGGAAAGTTGGTGGATGCCATCTCGCTTGCCATTATTGGTGTATCAGCACGAAGAAAGTGACCAGCGCCATGATCCCGATGATCATCGCGAACGCGTAGTGGTAGATGTAGCCCGACTGCAGCACGCGGCTGGCCGCGGCCACCCAGCCGACCACGCGCGCGCTGCCGTTGACCAGCAGGCCGTCGATCAGGCCCCGGTCACCGCCCTGCCACAGGCCGCGGCCCAGGCAGCGCGTGCCACGGGCGATGATCTGCTCGTTGACCCAATCCACGTAGTACTTGTTTTCGAGGATCTTGTTGATGCCCGAGAGCTTGGCATGGATGGCCTGGGGCACGGCCGGGTTGACCAGATAGCAGTACCAAGCCACCACGGCGCCGGCCACGGCCAGCCAGAACGGCGCGGTCGTAAAGGCATGCAGCCCGTAGGCGACCCAACCATGCCAGTGCGAGGCCAGTTCGGCCATGGCCGGGTGCGCCGGCAGCACGGCGATGACGCCATCGAAGAAGTCGCCGAACAGCATCGGGTCGATGACCATGGCGCCGATGATGACCGACGGGATGGCCAGCAGCGCCAGCGGCAGCGTCACCACCCAGGGCGACTCGTGCGGCGTGCCGCCGTGATGACCGTGGTCGTCATGCGCGTGCGCGTCATGGCCGTGGCCGTGCCCGTCATGCGCGGCAAAGCGCTCCTTGCCGTGGAAGACCAGGAAGTACACCCGGAAGGAATACAGCGAGGTCACGAACACGCCGATCAACGTCGCGTAGTAGGCAAAGCGCGCGCCCCAGACATTGGCCGCGCCGGCCGCCTCGATGATGTGCTCCTTGGAATAGAAGCCCGAGAAGAACGGCGTGCCCACTAGCGCCAGCGTGCCCAGCAGGAAGGTGATCCAGGTCAGCGGCATGTACTTGCGCAGGCCGCCCATGTTGCGGATGTCCTGGTCGTGGTGCATGCCGATGATGACCGAGCCGGCGGCCAAGAACAGCAGCGCCTTGAAGAAGGCGTGCGTCATCAGGTGGAAGATCGCCACCGAATAGGCCGACGCGCCCAGCGCCACCGTCATGTAGCCCAGCTGCGACAGCGTGGAGTACGCCACCACGCGCTTGATGTCGTTCTGGATGATGCCCAGGATGCCCAGGAACAGCGCGCCGATCGCGCCGATGACGATGACGAAGGACAGCGCCGTATCGGACAGCTCGTACAGGGGCGAGAAGCGCGCCACCATGAAGATGCCCGCCGTCACCATGGTCGCGGCGTGGATCAGCGCGGAAATCGGCGTGGGGCCTTCCATCGAATCGGGCAGCCAGGCGTGCAGGGGCACCTGAGCCGACTTGCCCATGGCGCCGATGAACAGGCAGATGCAGGCCACCGTCAACAGCATCCAGTCCGTGCCGGGGAAGGTCTCGCCCGCCAGCTGCTGCGCCTGGCCAAAAATGTCGCCGTAGTGCATGCTGCCCGTGTAGGCAAACAGCAGGCCAATGCCCAGCACGAAGCCGAAGTCACCGACACGGTTGATCAGGAACGCCTTCATGTTGGCGAAGATCGCCGTGGGCCGCGTGTACCAGAAGCCGATCAGCAGGTACGACACCAGGCCGACCGCCTCCCAGCCGAAGAAGAGCTGGAGCATGTTATTGGACATGACCAGCATCAGCATCGAGAAGGTGAACAGCGAGATGTACGCGAAGAAACGCTGGTAGCCGGGATCGTCGGCCATGTAGCCGATGGTGTAGATGTGCACCATCAACGACACCGAGGTGACGACCACCATCATCATGGCCGACAGCGGATCGATCAGGAAGCCGATCTCCAGTCGCGCGTCGCCGATCAGCGACCAAGTGTAGACCGCGCCATCGAACGTGTTGCCGGCCAGCACGTCGGCCAGCACGACGACCGAACCGATGGCCGAAATCGCCACGCCCGCGATGGTGATCATGTGGGCGGCGCGCCGGCCGACCGGACGGCCCAAAAAACCCGTGCCGAACAAGCCGGAGAGCACGGCGCCGGCCAGCGGAGCCAGCGCGATGACCAGGTAGAGAGCAGGTACGTTGGACATATTCTTCTCGGCCCCGTCGTCAGCCCTTGAGGCGGTCGAGTTCGTCGACGTTGATGGTGTTCAGGTTGCGGAACAGCAGCACCAGGATGGCCAGCCCGATGGCCGCCTCGGCCGCCGCCACGGTCAGGATGAAAAAGACGAACACCTGGCCCGCGGCATCGCCCGCCCAGCTGGAAAAGGCCACGAAGTTGATGTTGACGGCCAGCAGCATCAGCTCGACCGACATCAGCAGGATGATCAGGTTGCGACGGTTCAGGAAGATGCCGAACACGCCGATGGCAAAGAGAATGGCGCCCAGCACCAGGTAATGCGCAAGCGTCAGGGTCATGATTGTTCCTTCTGTCCGGTGGCGCCGGCTTCGCGCGCCCGGGCGCGTTCGCTCTGGGCGCTCATCTTGACCATGCGCAGGCGGTCCTTGGCGCGCACGCGCACCGCCGCCGAGGCATCGTTGTACTTGACGTCGTTGCGCCGGCGCAGCGTCAGCGCAATGGCCGACACCATGCCAACCAGCAGGATGGCAGCGCCGACCTCGACCGCATACACGTATTGGCCATACATGGCCTCACCCAGCGCGCGGGCGTTGTTGTAGTCGCCCTCGGGCAGCGGGAGCGGCCCGCTGTCGGCCCAGGTGGTGGCCAGCACGAAGGCCATCTCGGCCACCATGACCAGGCCGATGGCCAAGCCCAGCGGCAGGTGGGTCTTGAATCCGGCCCGCAGCGCCTCGAGGCGGATGTCCAGCATCATGACCACGAACAGGAACAGCACCATCACGGCGCCGACGTAGACGAGCACCAGCAGCAACGCCAGGAACTCCGCGCCCAACAGCATCCAGAGCATGGCCGCGTTGAAGAAGGCCAGGATCAGGTGCATGACCGCGGTGACGGGGCTGCGCGCACTGATCACGCGGAAAGCCGCGAACACCAGCACGGCCGCCAGCACATAGAACAGGAAAGAGGTAAAAGTCATCGCTTGCTTTCCCCGGCGGTCAACGGTAAGCGGCGTCCGCGGCGCGGCGCTCGGCGATCTCGGCCTCGTAGCGGTCGCCCACGGCCAGCAGCATGTCCTTGGTGAAGTACAGGTCACCGCGCTTTTCGCCGTGATACTCGTGGATGTGCGTCTCGACGATGGAATCGACCGGGCAGCTTTCCTCGCAGAAGCCACAGAAGATGCACTTGGTCAGGTCGATGTCGTAGCGCGTGGTGCGGCGGGTGCCGTCATCGCGCACATCCGATTCGATGGTGATGGCCAGCGCCGGACAGACCGCCTCGCACAGCTTGCAGGCGATGCAGCGCTCTTCCCCGTTGGGGTAGCGGCGCAGCGCGTGCAGCCCGCGAAAACGCGGCGAGGTCGGCGTTTTCTCGTGCGGGTAGCGCAAGGTGATCTTGCGCTTGAAGAAATATTTGCCCGTCAGGCGCATGCCCTTGAGCAGTTCGGTAAGCATCAGGCTACCGAAGAAATCCTTGATCGCTTCCATATTCTGCCTCGGTGCGTTTGGGCTACTGCCAGATGTTCCACGGCGTCTGCATCCAGATCGCCACCACCAGCAGCCACACGCCGGTCAGGGGGATGAAGATCTTCCAGCCCAGCCGCATGATCTGGTCATAACGGTAGCGCGGGAAAGACGCGCGGAACCAGACGAACAGCGACACGATGACGAAGGTCTTCAGGCCCAGCCAGATCCAGCCCGGTATCCAGGTCAGCGGCGCGATCTCCAGCGGAGGCGCCCAGCCACCCAGGAACATGATCGAGGCCATGCACGACAACAGGATCATGTTGGCGTATTCGCCCAGGAAGAACAGCGCGAATGCCATGCCGGAATATTCGACCATGTGGCCGGCCACGATCTCGGACTCGCCCTCGACCACGTCAAAGGGGTGGCGGTTGGTTTCGGCCACGGCCGAGATCACGTAGATGACAAAGAGCGGCAACAGCGGCAGCCAGTTCCAGGACAGCACGTTCAGCCCACGCTCGGCGAACCAGCCGCGCGACTGGCCTAGCACGATGTCGGAGATGTTCAGGCTGCCCGAGACCAGCAGCACGGTGACCAGCACGAAGCCGATGGCCAGCTCATAGGACACCATCTGCGCCGATGCGCGCAGCGCGGCCAGCAAGGCGTACTTGGAGTTGGACGCCCAGCCGGCGACGATGACGCCATAGACGCCGATGGAGGTGATCGCCATCACGTAGAGCAGGCCCGCATTGACGTCGGCCAGCACCACGTCTGGGCCGAAGGGCACCACCGCCCAGGCCGCCAGCGCGGGCATGAGGGTGACCACCGGCGCCAAGATGTAGAGCACCTTGTTCGAGCGCGACGGGACGATGACTTCCTTGGTCAACAGCTTGAACACGTCGGCAAACGGCTGCAGCAGCCCCCGGAACCCCACGCGGTTGGGGCCCAGGCGCACGTGCATGAAGCCGATCATCTTGCGCTCCCAGTACGTGAGGTAGGCCACGCACAGGATGATGGGAATGGCGATCAGCAGGATCTTGAAAAGGGTCCAGACGACCAGCCAGCCATTCTCGCCCAGCAGGGAGACGCCATGGCTTTCCAGGATGTTGAGCCACTCCATCAGGCACGCTCCACCTTAAGTTGACCGAAGGCGCTGCCAAGCGCGGCAGTCTGCTCGAAGGCCGCGGCAATCCGCACGGCGCCGTCGGCCACGCCGTCGTCCTGCACCGTTTCGAGCTCGACGCTGCCGCGCGCGGACGACACGCGCACGCGCACGCCGGCGGTCAGGCCCAGGCCGGCCAGGGTGCGGCCGTTCATGCGCGCGGTGGGCGGCGCCGAGGCAGGCGTGGCCTGCAGCGGCGCCGAGCGGCGCACGATGGCGTCGCTGCGGTAGATGGGCACGTCGGCCACGCGCTCGAGCCCCTGCACCGGCGCCTCGCCCAGGCCGCGCGGGGCGCGGATCTCGTTGGACAGGCGCGATTCGATCCCGCCGGCGAGCGCCGCGTCGCGCACCGCCTCGGAGGTCTCGTCATCAAAGCCCGGCAGTTGCAGCACGTTGCCCAACACGCGCAGCACCTTCCAGCCCGGGCGGCTTTGCCCGTAGGGCGGCGCCACGCCCTTGAAACTTTGGGCCAGGCCCTGGGCGTTGACGAAGGTGCCTGACGTCTCGGTAAACGGCGTGATCGGCAGCATCACGTCGGCCCAATCCTGGGCGCCGGCACGGTAAGGCGTCAGCGCCACGGCGAATTCGGCCTGGCGCAGCGCAGCCACGGCCTGGGCGCCATCGTCGGCGTCGAGCAGCGGCTCGGCATGCAGCACCACGTAGGCCTTGAGCGGGTCGGCCAGCATGGCCGCAGCGGTGCGGCCGCCCTTGCCCGGCGTGGCGCCGGCCAGGTAGCCCCCTACCGTGTTGCCGCCGGCGGTCAAAAAGCCCAGCCGGCCCCCGGCCGCTTCGGCAATCGCCGCGGCGTTGGCCGCCAGCGTGGCCGCCTGCGGGCTGGCCACGGCCATGTTACCCAGCAGCACCCCAACCTTCTCGCCGCTGGCCAGGCTGGCGGCGATCAGCTTGGCCGCCTCGCCGGGCTGGACTTGCGCGAACTCGGCCGGCACCTCCAGGGACTTGGCCTGGGCCAGCGCGACGGCCACCTCGGCCAGCGTGCGCGGCAGCAGCGACGGCGCCACCGTAGCGCGCGCGGTGACCGGCAGCAACGGATCGTCGGCAGCGCTGTCGATCAGGCAGACCTGGGTGCCGCGCTTGGCAGCCTGGCGCAGGCGCTGGGCCATCAGCGGATGATCCTTGCGCAGGAAGGATCCAATGACCAGCACGCGGTCCAGCGTCTGCAGGTCGGCCACGGCCATGCCCAGCCAGGGCACACCGGCCAGCGCCGCGTCAAAGCCCGCGTCGGTCTGGCGCAGGCGGAAGTCGATGTTCTCGGAGCCCAACGCGCGCATCAGCCGCGCAAGCAAGGCGAATTCTTCGGTCGTCGCGTACTCGGCCGCCAGCGCGCCGATCTGGCCGGCGCCGTGCGCCTCGCGCACGCGGTTCAGGCCCTCGGCCACTGCCTGCAGCGCCTCGTTCCAGGACACCTCGCGCCACTGGCCGTCGCAGGACTTGACCATGGGCGCGGCCAGGCGGTCCTCGGACACCAGGCCCTCATAGGAGAAGCGGTCGCGGTCGCTGATCCAGCATTCGTTGAGCGCTTCGTTTTCGAACGGCACCACGCGCAGCACGCGGTCGCGCTTGACTTGCACCACCAGGTTGGCGCCCAGGCTGTCGTGCGGGCTGACCGAACGGCGGCGCGCCAGCTCCCACGTGCGTGCCTGGTAGCGGAAAGGCTTGGACGTCAGCGCCCCCACCGGGCACAGGTCGATCATGTTGCCCGACAGCTCGGACTCGACCGAGCGGCCAACGAAGGTCGTGATCTCGGAATGCTCGCCGCGGTTGAGCATGCCCAGCTCCATGACCCCGGCGATTTCCTGGCCGAAGCGCACGCAGCGGGTGCAGTGGATGCAGCGCGACATTTCCTCGGCCGCCACCAGCGGCCCGAGGTCCTTGTGAAAGACCACGCGCTTTTCCTCGCGGTAGCGCGACTGCGAATTGCCATAGCCCACCGCCAGGTCCTGCAGCTGGCATTCGCCGCCCTGGTCGCAGATCGGGCAGTCCAGGGGGTGGTTGATCAGCAGGAACTCCATGACGCTCTTCTGCGCCGCGATCGCCTTTTCAGAGCGGGTGTGCACGACCATGCCGTTGGTGGCCGGCGTGGCACAGGCGGGCAGCGCCTTGGGCGCCTTCTCGACCTCCACCAGGCACATGCGGCAGTTGGCGGCGATGGACAGCTTCTTGTGGTAGCAGAAGTGCGGTACGTACAGCCCCAGCTTGTGGGCTGCATGCATGACCATGCTGCCTTCCGGGACCTCGACCTGGCGGCCGTCGATGGTCAGTTCAACCATAGTGTTGTCCTAGCCTTACAGATATTGCGGCACCACACAGCGCTTGTGCTCGATGTGGTGGACGAATTCGTCGCGATAATGCTTGAGGAAGGCGCGCACCGGCATCGCCGCGGCATCACCCAGGGCGCAGATGGTGCGGCCCATGATGTTGCCCGCCACCGAATCCAGCAGCTCCAGGTCTTCGGGACGGCCCTGGCCGTGCTCGATGCGGTTGACCATGCGGTAGAGCCAGCCCGTGCCTTCGCGGCAAGGCGTGCACTGGCCGCAGCTTTCCTCGTAATAGAAGTACGACAGGCGCAGCAGCGACTTGACCATGCAGCGCGTCTCGTCCATGACGATCACCGCGCCCGAACCCAGCATGGAGCCCGCCTTGGCAATGGCGTCGTAGTCCATGGTCAGGTCCATCATGATCTCGCCCGGGATCACCGGCGCGCTGGAACCACCGGGGATGACCGCCTTGAGCTTGCGCCCGCCGCGCACCCCGCCGGCCAGCTCCAGCAGCTTGGAAAACGGCGTGCCCAGCGGAACCTCGTAGTTGCCCGGCCGCTCGACGTCGCCCGACACCGAAAACAGCTTGGTGCCGCCATTGTTGGGCTTGCCCACCTCCAGGTAGGCCTGGCCGCCGTTGCGGATGATCCAGGGCACCGCGGCGAAGGTCTCGGTGTTGTTGATCGTGGTGGGCTTGCCGTACAGGCCGAAGCTCGCCGGGAACGGCGGCTTGAAGCGCGGCTGGCCCTTCTTGCCTTCGAGCGATTCGAGCAGCGCGGTTTCCTCGCCGCAGATGTAGGCGCCGTAACCGTGGAAGGCATGCAGCTGGAAGCTGAAGCCCGAGCCCAGGATGTTCTCGCCCAGGAAACCCGCGGCGCGCGCCTCTTCGAGGGCCTCCTCGAAGCGCTCGTAGACCTCGAAGATCTCGCCGTGGATGTAGTTGTAGCCCACGCTGATGCCCATCGCGTAGGCGGCGATCGCCATGCCCTCTATCACGATGTGCGGGTTAAAGCGCAGGATGTCGCGGTCCTTGAAGGTGCCGGGCTCGCCCTCGTCGGAGTTGCACACCAGGTACTTCTGCCCAGGAAAGGCGCGCGGCATGAAGCTCCACTTCAGGCCGGTCGGAAAGCCCGCGCCGCCGCGGCCGCGCAAGCCCGAAGCCTTGACTTCGGCGATCACGTCTTCGGGCTTCATGCCCGAGGTCAGCACCTTGCGCAGGGCCTCGTAGCCGCCGCGCTTGACGTAGTCGGCCAGCCGCCAGTTGTTGCCGTCCAGCCCAGCCATGATCTGGGGCTGGATGTGGCGGCCATGCAGGCACATCGTCCGGGACGGGTCATTGCCGGGATCCGGCGCCAGCGCCTGGGCGAAGCGTTGCAGTTCGGGCGCGCTCATGCCGATTCTCCTTGCTGCGAACGGATGTCCTGGATCAGCGCATCCAGGCGGTCCTCGGACATGCGCACGCACATCGTCTTGTTGTTGACCAGCAGCACCGGCGCGTCGCCGCAGGCGCCCATGCACTCGCCTTCGACCAGGGTGAACAGGCCGTCGGCGGTCGTCTCGCCGAACTCGATGCCCAGCTTGCGCTTGAGATGGTCGGCGGCCTTCTCGCCGTCACGCAGGGCACAGGGCAGGTTGGTGCAAACCGATATCTTGTACTTGCCGACGGGCTTGACGTCGAACATGTTGTAGAACGTAGCGACCTCCTGCACCGCGATGGGCGGCACGCCGAGGTAATTGGCCACGTCCTCGATGATCTCGGTGGCCAGCCAGCCCTTCTCTTCCTGGGCAATGGCAAGCGCCGCCATGATGGCGGACTGCTTCTGATCGGCCGGGAACTTGGTCAGCTCCCGGTCGATGCGTTGATAGGCCTGTTCGGAAAGCAGCATGATGGAATCCGATGTTGACTTGGCGCGGCCGTCCTAACGGTCGATCTCGCCGAACACGATGTCCTGCGTGCCGATGATGGTCACGGCGTCGGCGATCATGTGGCCGCGCGCCATTTCGTCGAGCGATTGCAGGTGGGCGAAACCGGGCGCGCGGATCTTCAGGCGATAAGGCTTGTTGGCGCCGTCGGACACCAGGTAGATGCCGAATTCGCCCTTGGGGTGCTCGACGGCGGTATAGGTCTCGCCCTCGGGCACGCGGATGCCTTCGGAGAAGAGCTTGAAGTGGTGGATCAGCTCTTCCATGTTGGACTTCATCGCCGTGCGCTTGGGCGGCGCCACCTTGTGGTTGTCCACCATGACCGGGCCGGGATTGTTGCGCAGCCACTCCACGCACTGGCGGATGATGCGGTTGCTTTCGCGCATTTCGGCGATGCGCACCAGGTAACGGTCATAGCAGTCGCCGTTGACGCCCACCGGCACGTCGAAGTCGAGCAGGTCGTACACCTCATAGGGCTGCGTCTTGCGCAGGTCCCAGGGCACGCCCGAGCCGCGCAGCATCGGGCCGGTAAAGCCCAGCGCCTTGGCGCGCTCGGGATCGACCACGCCGATGCCCACCAGGCGCTGCTTCCAGATCCGGTTGTCGGTCAGCAGCGTCTCGTACTCGTCCACGCAAGCCGGGAAGCGGTTGGTGAAGTCTTCGATGAAGTCCAGCAGCGAACCCGAGCGGGCCTCGTTGATGGCCTTGATTTCCTTCTCGCTGCGGTACTTGGTGTTGCCCCTGAACTGCGGCATGGTGTCGGGCAGGTCGCGGTAGACGCCGCCCGGGCGGTAGTAGGCTGCGTGCATGCGCGCGCCCGAAACCGCCTCGTAGCAGTCCATCAGGTCCTCACGCTCGCGGAAGGCGTACAGGAACACCGCCATCGCGCCCACGTCCAGCGCGTGCGAGCCGATCGACATCAGGTGATTCAGGATGCGGGTGATCTCGTCGAACATCACCCGGATGTACTGCGCGCGCAGCGGCGGCTCGATGCCCAGCAGCTTTTCGATGGCCATGACGTACGCGTGCTCGTTGCACATCATGGACACGTAGTCCAGGCGATCCATGTAGGGCAGCGCCTGGATGTAGGTCTTGTGCTCGGCCAGCTTTTCGGTGGCGCGGTGCAGCAGCCCGATGTGCGGGTCGGCGCGCTGGATGACCTCGCCGTCGAGCTCCAGCACCAGGCGCAGCACGCCGTGCGCAGCCGGGTGCTGCGGACCGAAGTTCAGGGTGTAGTTCTTGATTTCAGCCATGATGTCAGCGCCCTATCCCGTAGCCCTCTTCGCGGATGACGCGCGGGGTGATCTCGCGCGGCTCGATCGTCACGGGCTGGTAGATCACGCGCTTTTGCTCGGGGTCGTAGCGCATCTCGACGTTGCCCGACAGCGGGAAGTCCTTGCGGAACGGATGACCGATGAAGCCATAGTCGGTCAGGATGCGGCGCAGGTCCGGATGGCCTTCGAAGACGATGCCGAACAGGTCGAAGGCCTCGCGCTCGTACCAGCCCACCGACGGCCATACATCGACCAGCGACGCCAGGACCGGAAACTCATCGTTGGGTACCCAGGTGCGCACGCGCAGGCGCCAGTTGTGGGTGATCGACAGCAACTGCACCACCACCGCGAAGCGCGCCGGAAACGCCTTGCGCCCGGCAGCCTGGTCGACCGATTCCTTGCCCTGCCCGTAGGTCAGGTAGTCCACCCCGCACAGGTCGATGCACGTCTCGAAGCGCAGCCCCGCGTCGTCGCGCAGGCGCAGACAAATCGACGACCATTGGTCAGCCGGCACTTCCAGCGTCAGCTCGCCCAACGCCTCGGCCAGGGCGATCGATTCGCCCAACGCGGCGCGCAGATTGGTTTTCAGGGTCTCTAGCCTGGTCATAGTTTCGATGCTCAGAGAGAACCGACCGCACCCAAGGCGGCCGGCCCGGCGGCCGGGATCAACGGGCGATGGTGTTGGTCAGGCGGATCTTGTTCTGCATCTGCAGCAAGCCGTAGACCAGCGCCTCGGCCGTGGGCGGACAGCCGGGCACGTACACGTCCACCGGCACGATCCGGTCGCAGCCGCGCACCACGGAATACGAATAGTGGTAATAGCCGCCGCCGTTGGCGCACGACCCCATGGAAACCACCCAGCGCGGCTCGGGCATCTGGTCGTAGACCTTGCGCAGCGCCGGGGCCATCTTGTTGCAGAGGGTTCCCGCCACGATCATCAGGTCCGACTGGCGCGGGCTGGGACGGAAGATGATGCCGAACTGGTCCAGGTCATAGCGCGCCGCGCCGGCGTGCATCATCTCGACCGCGCAACAGGCCAGCCCGAAGGTCATGGGCCACATCGAGCCCGTCTTGGCCCAGTTGATGAACTTGTCGGCACTGGTGGTGATGAAACCCTGCTTGAGAATGCCGTCTATTGCCATGTTGGTCTCTCAGGTCGCCGGCGGGATCACTCCCAGTCCAGGGCGCCCTTTTTCCATTCGTAGATGAAGCCGACGGTCAGCACGGCCAGAAAGACCATGACCGTCCAGAAGCCGACCATGCCCACCGTACCGTTGGCGATGGCCCACGGGAACAGGAAGGCGATTTCGAGGTCGAACAGAATGAACAGGATGGCGACGAGGTAATAGCGCACGTCGAACTTCATGCGGGAATCTTCGAAGGCATCGAAGCCGCATTCGTACGGAGAGAGCTTTTCCGGATCGGGCCTGCGCGGGCCCAGCAAGCTGCCTGCGGTAATGAGCGCAAACCCGATCAGGGTGGCCACCACGATGAAAAGCAGGACGGGGAAGTACTGTTGCAGGTTCATCTAAACATCCGGCCCGTACATAAACCTTTGGATTGTAGCATTCCAGTGGTTACGTCCGGCTGAACCCTGTTGCGAGCTGTACGATCCTCGCGAGGGGCTGGCAGTCAGCGTCGCCGCCATGCGTCAGGCATAGCGTAGCACGCGCGCCGGCCGCGCCGAAACGCGCCCCGGAAGGCGAAAAAAAGCCACCCACAAGGGGTGGCTTTCACAGGCCCGCGGCAAGCGCGGGCCTGCACGTCTTGCGCTTTCCGGCCCCTCAAGCCAAGGCCGAAGGACCGGCCCGCAGCGGCACGGATGTGCCGCGCACGGGATTAGAAGCGGTGACGGATGCCGACGCCGACGGACGTGCTCTTGGCGTCGTCGATGAAGGCAAAGTTCTTGGCATACGAACCGAAGGCGTACAGGTTGGTACGCTTGGACAGGTCGTAGGTGTAGCCCAGGCTGAAGACGTTCATCTTCTCGTCGTCGCCGGTCAGGTTGTCGTTCTTGGGATCGATCATCTGCCACGAACCGAACAGGCGGCTGGCGCCGCCGATCGGGGCGGTCAGGCCGACCATGTAGGAGTTGGCGCGGAAGTCGTCAGCAAACGCGCGGCTTCCCAGACCACCGAGGGGGGAAGAACCTGCACCGACGACCGTCGGGCCTTGGAACCAGCCGTCTTCCGTACGGGCGTAGGCCAGAGCCAGCTTCACGACTTCGAAGTCGTAGGAGCCGCCGATCGTGTATTGACGCGGCGTGGCGTCGTCATCCAGCGAATGGATGTTCTTGAGCTGGTCGAAAGCCAGGGCCACGTTCAGAGGACCGTTGGCGTAGCGCAGACCGGCGGTGATGGCGCGCACGTTGTCGGCGGTCTCGAAGCTGTTCTGCTGATCAGCCGAGAAGGAGTAACCGACACCGAACTGGAAGCCGCTGAACGACGGGGTCTGGTACAGGACCATGTTGTCGATGCGGAAGGTGTTGGCAGCACTCATGCCCACGCCGATGTTGGCCTGGCCGAAGCCGGCGCCGAACGGATCGATGGAGCTGAAGTACTTGGAGGCGATGTTGGTTTGACGACCGAAGTCCAGTTGACCCCAGGAGTCGCTGGCCAGACCGATGGTGGCCTGACGACCGAACAGGCGGCCGCCTTGGGCCTGGTCACCGTCGGACGAATCGAAGCCGCTTTCCAGCGTGAAGACGGCGCGCAGACCGTCACCCAGATCTTCGGTGCCGCGCAGACCCCAGCGGGAACCGCTTTGCACGCCATTGATCATGCCAACGCGGCTGTGGTCGTAGCCCGGGACGTCAACCTTGTTGTAGCCGATACCGGTATCGATGATGCCGTACAGCGTCACCGACGTTTCTGCCTGAGCAGCGCCGGCAAAGCCAGCCAGCAGAGCGGCAGCGAGCAGAGTCTTTTTCATTTAAGAAATCTCCGATGATTTGAGTGACAGAGCAGCAAAACCCAGCATCCTGTTCCGCCGCCCCTCCTAACTCCGCGAAGGGAAGTTGACGTTATTGCATCAAAAATCCGAGGGCGTGGCTATGCTCTCGTCCGGAAAACCGCCCAGGCTTGGTGGCAGTGTTGGCTATAAGCAACAAGCCTTGCGGCATCGCCGCCACAGCTAAGGGATTACCCGAGGTGCGGGGCGGCAGCATTGGCCGCCCAAGCCGACACAGCCGGCCAGCCACGCGCCCGTAGCGCCCCAAGCGGCAAGGACGTCGCTGGCGTAATGGACCTGCAGCGCCACACGGCTCCAGCCTACCGTGGCGATGATGGCGGATGCGGCCAGCAGCGCGGGCCAGTGCCAGCGCGGCGGCGACAGGCGCAGCGCCAGGTAGCCGAGCATGCCGTAGACGGCCATCGCGCCTGCGGCGTGCCCGCTGGGAAAGCTGAAACCATCCGCATAGGCATAGCCGTGCAGCGCGTCCGGCCGCACGCGGGCAAAGGCGTGCTTGATCAATGTGTTGAGGCTGCCGCCGCCCGCGGTGGCAAGCGCCCATAGCAGGGCCAGGCGGACGTGCCCGCGCCGCGCAACGGCCCAGGCAACCCCGGCAACCAGCCATGCCGCCACGATCATCGGCACCAACGCGGCAAGGGGATGCGCGGCCAGCGCGTGCACAAGCGCCTGCATGCCCTACCCTTGCCGCATCGACGCAGGTTCCGGGTCTACCGGCAAGCGATCCAGGTCCAGCCGCACGCTGCAGGCGCGCGCAAATGCCTGTCCGGGCGCGGCGCAGTCCCATTGCTCGACGACGCAGCAACCGCCTTCGGGCGGGTAGACGATGTGGTTGACCGAGTTGGGGACCCCCGCTCGCAGCCGATGCGAGACGGCCGTGCCGGCCTGCACCGCCCACGCTCGGCGCGCGGCATCCGGATGCAGCGGCACGATGTATGGCAGATGGATGTGCCCGCCCAGCACCAGGTCCGCCCCGGACGCCGCCCACAGGCGGGCAGCCTGCTCGTGACCTTTGACGAGGTTGGCGGTATCTTGCAGCGTCACCGACCGCATGGGATGGTGCAGCACGACGACACGCAGCTGCGCCGGGTCTGCCGCGCGCAGGCGCCTGGCCACGCCGCGCACCTGCGCATCCGAAAGCTCGCCGTCTTTGTGGCGCGCCGGCCGCGTCGAGTTGACCCCCAGCACCAGCAGGCGTGGAGTTGCGAAGCTGGGCTGCAGGTTGGGGCCGAGGGCCTGGCGGAAGTTGCCGTAGGGACGCAGGCAGCGCGACCACAAGTCGAACAAGGGGATGTCGTGGTTGCCCGGCACCGCCAGCACCGGCGCCGGCAGGCGCCGGAGGAAATCCACGGCGGCGCGGAACTGCGCACGGCGCGCGCGCTGCGTGACGTCGCCGCCCAGCACCACCAGGTCCGGCGCCAGGCTGTGCGCCAGTGCCACCAACGCATCGACGACGGCCGGCCATTGCGTGCCGAAATGCGTGTCGGAGATGTGCAGGATCGAAGCGCTGCGGGCATTCATGCGCGGTCGGCCGGATCGGGGTGGCGCGGCACCAGCAAGGGCAAGTGGTGCCCGGCCACGCGAAACTCGATGGGCGGGCGCAGGCGCAGGATTTCGCCGTCTATCGCGACCTTGATACCGCGCGGCGACGCGGGCGCGAGCCGCTGCACCGTCACGCGGCGGAAGGGAAAGCTGACCACGTTGTCGGCCTCGCCCAGCCGGGCGAGCGCGCCGCGCAGCACCAGCCCGTACAGGGCAAGCGTGCCGACCGGCCTGGGGCTCATCGCCACGAGCCGGCCTTGCTTTAAGTCGTCGGCCAGGTCTATGCCCAGCTGCTCCAGCTGCAGGGCGTTGTTGCCGACCACCAGCGTGCACGTGCGCATGGCCGTTTCACCGCCCGGGCCGTCGAGCCGCAGCGACAACTGCCGGGGCGAGCGCAGCAAGGTAACCAAGGCGGACGCCAGCGCCACCAGCCGGCTGCGCCCGTAGCGCTGCTTGAAGGCCTCGCGGTCTTCCAGCAGGATGGGGTACAGGCCGAGGCTGGCGTTGACCAAGAAGGCACGACCGTTGACCAGGCCCACCTGCACGGGCTGGACCCGGCCGTCGAGCAAGATACCCAGCGCCCGTTCGTTGTCGGCCGGGATGCTGTGGCTGCGGCCGAAGTAGTTGAAGGTGCCCTGGGACAGGATGCCGAAAGGCAGCCCCGTGCCCAGCACGGCGTGGGCCACGGCGTTGAGGGTACCGTCGCCGCCGGCAGCCACGACCACGCCGCCTGCCTGCTGCGCGCGTTCGACGGCGCGCGCAGCTGCCTGCGCCAGCTTGCGCGGGTCGGTGACGAGGTCGATTTCGCATCGCCTGCCGGCCGCCTGCAACCGGCTTTCGATCTGCTCGCGCAAGGGCCCGGCGTCGGCGCGGCCGGAGCCCGCGTTCATGACGACAAAAAAGGGTTCGCTGCCGGACAGATCGAAGGGCGCGCCGTCGGTGCGTGGGGCATTCATCGACCCACCATAGCCCATGCCCGATGGGCCGGCAAGGCGTTAAGGCGCCAGCCGCACGCCGCGCAGTCGCAATAGCCCGTCCGGATACGGAACGTAACCTTGCACGCCCGCGCCAAGCGCCACGGGCCAAGGCAGGTAGTACAGGAAAATCAGCGGCGCGTCGTCCTGCAAAATGGCCTGCGCCTGGTCGTAATAATCCTTGCGCGCCGCAGGATCGGTTTGCGCGCGCGCCTGACGCAGCAGGCGGTCCAGGTGGGCATTGCAGTACCCGCTGTCGTTGAGCGGCGCGCCGCAGGTGACGAAAGGCTCGATGTTTCCCGAAGGGTCGGCGCGGCCCGACCAGCCCGTTTGCGCCACCTCGAAGTCGCCCGAAGCCAGCCGGCGCTGCAGCTCGGCAAAGGGCATGGGTGCAAGCGCAATGTCGAATCCCGCCTGGTCGCCCATGCCACGCACCAATTCGAATACACGCTGCAGCAGCGGGTCTTCGCCATAGGCCAGCGTAAAGGCCACCCGGTCATGCCCTGCCTCGCGCAGCAGCGCGCGTGCGCCGTCGATGTCGCGGCCCTGGGGCTGGAAGCGCGGCTCGAAGGCCCAGCTGGCCGGCGGAAAAGGCTGGCCAGCCGGCACGAGCGCGCCGCCGCCCACGGCCTCGTCGACCAGGTCGCGATCGATGGCCAGGGCAAGCGCGCGGCGCACACGCTTGTCGGCCAGGGGATGGCCGTGCGCGCCAGCGCGCAGGTTAATGACGAGCGCCTGGAATCCCAAGCCGCTGGCCACGCTCAACTGCGCAAGCCCACCGCCCTGCAGCAGGGGAAAGTTGGCCGGCGCCACGCGCTCGATCACGTCCAGCTCGCCGCGCCGAAGCATGTCCATGGCCACCAGCGCATCCGGGATCGGCAGGAATTCCACGCGCCGGATGGGATAGGCTGCCGCATCCCAATGGCCGTCGTCGCGCTCGAGCGCCACGGCGCCGTTGGCGCGGCCGGCCAACCCACGCTCGGCCAGCCGGTACGGGCCGGAGCACACTGGCACTGCACCCGCCTTGCCGAAGCTCGCCGGTGAGACCAGCGTGCCGGCGCGCTCGGCCAGGTGTGACGGCAACGCCGCGTCGGGCTCGTCCAGGCGCAGGACCACGGTCAGCGGACCCGGCGCGACGACCTCGGCAATGCCATGCAGCCGGCCAGGCGCCGCGCTTTCCGGCGCATGGCGCATGCGGTCCAGGTTGGCCTTGACCGCCGCGGCGTCGAGCGGCGCGCCGTCGTGGAATCGCGCGCCGGCACGCAAGGAAAAAGTCAGTTTCCGGCCGTCGGCGCTCCATTCCCAGGATTGCGCCACGCCCGGCACGATGCGCAGCTGCGGGTCGATTTCGACCAGCCGCTCGCACAGCGACGCCAAGACCATGCGCGCCGACAGCGTGCCGGCGCGCAACGGGTCCAACGGGCCGGGCGCCTCGCGCACGCCCACGCGCAGCACCTGCGCCTGCCCAGCTGCGGCCGCCAGGCCGAGGGCCGCAGCGCAGGCCACGGCCAGCGTCGCGCGCCACCCGCCAGGCATGCCGGACATGCTTTTGCGCATCAGATTTTCCACCCCCGGGGCGGCACGCCCCGCGATGCGTGCATTGTAGTGACCACACTCCGGGCGGAAACGGCCGTGGCCGCCTCGCGCAAGTGTTGCGCTGGCGCGCCGGATCCGGCGAACGCAGCCGTAAGGCCGCATGCCGCCATGGCGGCGCGCAACATCTTCGATAAAAGCGATCGAACTTGGTGAAGTCTTGTCGCTTTATTCCACCCGCCAGACTCGCTAGAGTTGCAAGCCTGGCTTTTCCCTGTGTCCGTGCGATGGCCGTAATACCGCAACCTGATTCGTCCGCCCGTATATCCGACCCCGCCACTGTTCCCGGCGCCGTGCCGCAAGCGGCCCAGGGCGCGCGTCCGGCGCCGCGCCTGCTGCGCAAGGTGCTGTCGCTGGCTGATTTCGAGGCGCATGCGCGCCGCCGCCTGCCGCGGCCCATTTTTGGCTATGTGTCGGGCGCGGTGGAGGACCACCTATCCGCGCGCGACAACCGCGAAGCTTTCGACGCCTACGGCTTCAAGCCGCGGGTGCTGACCGGGGCCGTCGCCCGCGACCAGAGCGTGACACTGTTCGGCAAGCGGTACAGCAGCCCGTTCGGGCTGGCGCCCATGGGCCTGAGCGCACTGACCGCATACCGCGGCGACATCGTGCTGGCCGAGGCCGCGCAACGCGCCGGCATCCCAGCCATCATGAGCGGATCGTCGCTGATCCGCCTGGAAGAGGTCATGGAACGCGCCCCCGGGACGTGGTTCCAGGCATACCTGCCGGGCGACCCGGCGCAGATCGATGCACTGATCGACCGCGTGGCGCGCGCCGGCGTACAGACGCTGGTGATCACGGTGGACACGCCGGTCAGCGCCAATCGCGAAAACAACGTGCGCGCGGGGTTTTCCACGCCGCTGCGCCCCAGCCTGCGGCTGGCCTGGGACGGTCTGTCGCATCCGCGCTGGCTGGTCGGCACCTTCCTGCGCACGCTGGTGCGCCACGGGATGCCGCATTTCGAGAACAACTACGCCACGCGCGGCGCGCCCATTCTGTCGTCCAAGGTGCTGCGCGACCTTTCGGAGCGGGCCTACTTGAACTGGGAGCACATCGCCAAGATCCGGCGCCGCTGGGACGGGCCGATGATCATCAAGGGCATCCTGGACGCGCGCGACGCGGCGATCGCGCGCCGGCACGGCATGGATGGCATCATCGTTTCCAACCACGGCGGGCGCCAGCTCGACGGCGCGGCCTCGCCCGTGCACGTACTGCCCGAGATCGCCGAGGCCGCGCGCGGCATGACGGTCATGATGGATAGCGGCGTGCGCCGCGGCACGCACGTGGCCAAGGCGCTGGCGCTGGGCGCGCAGTGCGTGTTCATCGGCCGTCCTTTCAACTACGCGGCCGCCGTAGCCGGGCCCGCCGGCGTGGACCACGCCATCTCGCTGCTGCGCCAGGAAATCGACCGGGACATGGGCATGCTGGGCTTGTCTTCGCTGCAGCAGCTCGATGCCAGCTATTTGGTGCCGGTGCGCCCGCTGCCCGGCCGCATGCCTGCAGCGCCCGCTGCTGGCGACTGACCGACAGCCGGCTTTGACCGCCCGGCCTTTTGCGGCCATAGTGTCGGCCTGTCCGTGAACGCCCCGGCCGGCCCGGACGGCGCGTCCGGCGTTCTTCCGCAACAGGCCAGGCCATGGATGTCCGCTACCTGCAAAGCTTCGTCACCGTCGTCGAAAGCGGCTCGTACGCGCAGGCCGCGCGGCGGCTGGACTTGACGCCGACGGCGGTGGCCGCGCGCGTCAAGGCGCTGGAACAGACCCTGGGTTTGTCGCTGGTCAAGCGCGCCGGCCGGTCGGTGCGGCCCACCGACGCAGGCATGCGCATCCTGGACCGGGCGCGCGCGCTGCTGCGCGATGCGCGCGACCTGGCGGCGCTGGCCAGCGACGATATGCCCTTCGGCGAGCTGCGCCTGGGGGTGTTCGTGTCGGCCATGACCAGCGTGCTGCCGCCGGTGCTCAAGCGGGTCTACGAGCGCTATCCGCAATTGTCGGTATTCGTGATGCCCGGCGCGTCGGTCGACCTGTGCCGGCGCGTGGGCGTGGGCGAGCTCGATGCAGCCATCGTGGTCGAGCCCCAGTTCGCCATCGCCAAGACGTGTTCGTGGCAAGCCATCATGGAGGAACCGCTGGTGGTGGTTGCGCCGCTTTCGATGCAGGGGCGCGACGCCCACGAGCTGCTGCGCACCCAGCCTTTCATCCGCTATGACCGGTCGGTGCTGGGCGGCCAGCTGGCCGACCGCTACCTGCGCGACCACGGCATCGTGCCGCAGCAACGCCTGGAAATCGACGGATTGATGGCGATTGCCGCGCTGGTCGACCAAGGCCTGGGCGTGGCGTTGCTGCCGGATTGGTCGTCCATGTGGTCGGCCAATTACGCGCTGGCGCGCATTCCGCTGCCGGGGCGAGCGCCGGTGCGGCGCATCGGCCTGGTCTGGCAGACGCACGGCCCGCGGGCGCTGTTGGCGCGCACCTTCCTGGAAGAGGCGCAGAAGGTGTTTCCCGCCGCCGCGGGCAAAGACGCGGCGGCAGACCGGCGCTAGCGGCTAGCCCTTGCCGGGCTTGCCGACCGGCGTGCTGCCCTGCTCGCGGGGATGGCGCAGGAAGTCGAAATCACAGCCCTGGTCGGCCTGGGTCACGCTTTGCAGGAATAGCTTGCGGTAGCCGCGCTCGTCCTCCTGGCGCGGCGGCGCCGGCTTCCACGCCTGGGCGCGGCGGGCCAGCTCGGCGTCGTCCACGAGCAGGTCCAGCCGGCGCCCGGACACGCTCAGCCGGATGCGGTCGCCGGTGCGCACCAGCGCCAGCGGACCGCCAGCCGCGGACTCGGGCGTGACGTGCAAGACGATGGTGCCGGACGCGGTGCCGCTCATGCGGCCGTCGGAAATGCGCACCATGTCCTTGACCCCGGCGCGCGCCAGCTTGCGCGGGATCGGCATGTAGCCGGCCTCGGGCATGCCGGGCGCGCCCCGCGGCCCGATGTGCTTGAGCACCATGATGTCGTCGGCGGTGATGTCCAGGTCCGGGTCGTCCACGCGGGCGGCCAGGTCTTCGAGGTCTTCGAAGACCACTGCCCTGCCCTCGTGCTCCATCAGCGCGGGCGTGGCGGCCGATTGCTTGATGATGGCCCCGCCCGGCGCGAGGTTGCCGCGCAGCACTGCGATGCCGCCCTGGGCGTAGACGGGCCGGTCGAACGGCCGGATGACGTCCTGCTGGAAGGGCGGCCCGGCGGCGTCGAGTTCCTCGCCCAAGGTGCGGCCGGTGACGGTCAGCGCGTCCAGGTGCAGCAAGGGGCGCAGCTCGCGCAGCAGCGCGCGCACGCCCCCGGCCTTGTGGAAGTCTTCCATGTAGTGCTGGCCCGATGGCTTCAAGTCCACCAGCACGGGGGTTTCGCGGCCGATGCGATCGAACGCTTCCAGGTCCACGCGTATGCCCAGGCGCCCGGCGATGGCGGTCAGGTGGACGATGCCGTTGGTCGATCCGCCTATGGCCAACAGCACGCGCAAGGCGTTTTCGAACGCCTTGGGCGTGAGGATGCGGTGCGGGGTGAGGCCCTGGGCGATCATGCGCACGGCGGCCGCGCCGGTTTGTTCAGCGATGCGCATGCGGTCGGCAGTGACCGCCGGCGGGGAGGCCGCGCCCGGCACCGACATGCCCAACGCCTCGGCGATGCACGCCATGGTGCTGGCCGTACCCATGACCGAACAGGTGCCGACGCTGGCGACCAGTTTGTCGTTGACCTCGGCGATTTCCTGGTCGTCGATCTCGTCGGCGCGATAGCGCGCCCAGAAGCGGCGGCAATCGGTGCAGGCGCCGACGCGCTCGCCCCGGTGCGCGCCGGTCAGCATCGAACCGGTCACCAGCTGGATGGCCGGCACGTTGGCGCTGGCCGCCGCCATCAACTGCGCGGGTACCGTCTTGTCGCAGCCGCCGATGAGCACCACCGCGTCCATCGGCTGGGCGCGGATCATCTCTTCGGTGTCCATGGACATGAGGTTGCGCAGGAACATGCTGGTGGGTGCGGCGAAGCTTTCATGCACGGAGATCGTCGGAAACTCCACCGGCAGGCCCCCGGCCAGCATGACGCCGCGGCGCACCGCCTCGACCAGCTGCGGCATGTTGCCGTGGCAGGGGTTGTAGCCGCTGCCGGTGTTGGCGATACCGATGATGGGCCGGTCCAGCGCGTCGTCGGTCAGGCCCGCGCCCTTGATGAAGGCCTTGCGCAGGAACAGCGAAAATCCACTGTCGCCGTAGCTGGTCAGGCCCCGGCGCATGCCGCCGGGCGCGTCGGATCCGGCCGGCCGGCCGGCGGGTTTCTTGGGATCTGCCATGAATGTCTTGCCGGGCTGTTGTTGAAGCGAAGGGAAGGATACGCGACTAATCGGCGGTGATCTTTGCATCCTGGATGACCTGCGCCCATTTCTCGACCTCGGCGCGCAGCCGCTTGGCCGCATCCTCCGGCGAGTGCGGGGCCACCGCGTAGGCGCCCTGCTGCAGCAGCTTTTCCTTGACTTCCGGCTTCTGCAGGGCCGCCGAGGTAGCCGTGTTGAGCCGTTGCACGATGGGCGCGGGCGTGCCGGCCGGGACCAACAACCCGAACATGGACGCCACTTCGAAGCCCGGCAGGCCGGCTTCGGCCGCGGTGGGCATGTCGGGCAGCATGGAGATGCGCTCGGGCGTGGTCACCGCCAGCGCGCGCAGCTTGCCCGCCTTGATGAAGGACAGCGAAGCGGGGACGGTCTCGACCATGGTCAGCACCTGGCCGCCCACCAGGTCGGTCATGGCCGGGCCGCTGCCGCGATACGGCACGTGCAGCATGTCCACCCCGGCCTGGCGCTTGAAGAGCTCGGCAGCCATGCGCTGCGGCGCGCCGGCGCCCGACGATGCGTAGGTCAGCTCGCCTGGGTGGGCGCGGGCGTACTCGATGAGATCCTTGAGCGAGTGGATGGGCAGCTTGGGGTTGACCACGAAGACCAGCGGCACCGCGGCGATGGTCGACACCGGCGTCAGGTCTTCGAGCAGCTTGTAGGAAATGCGGTCTTTTTCCAGCGTGGCCATGATGGAGTGCGAGGTGATTGCCCCCATCAGCACCGTGTAGCCATCCGGCTCGGCGCGCGCCACCGCATCGGCGCCCACGTTGCCGCCGGCACCGCCCCGGTTTTCGACGACGACTTGTTGTCCCAGCTCAGCCGAAAGGGCTTCGGCCATCACCCGCCCGACCACGTCGGTGGCGCCGCCCGGCGGATACGGGATGACCATGCGCAGGGACTTGGTTGGATAGTCGGCGGCGGCCGCCGCCAAGCAGGGGCCGAGGGCACCGGCCAGGCCCAGCGCCATGCCGCCTGCCAGCAGGCGCCGCCGCGCCCGGGAAAGGAATGCATCCATCGAAGTCTCCTCGTATCGGTATAGTGGGGCCGGCCGTAGACCGGCCGCGGCCCCATTATTGGCATGCCGATACGCGCAAAGACTTCATTCCCTCTTGTTCAGAAAGAAATTTTGTTTTGCTTTGGCCGGGTCGCGCCTAGCGGTCCTCGGGGTCGAAGGCTTCGCCGCTGCCCAGTTCGGCGCCGGTGACGGGGTCGGACTCCGGGTCGGAAGCCGTGCGCGACACCAGCGCCTGCAAGGCCTTTTTCTGCTTGGCGTCGAGCTTGACCGTGGCGTTGCCGTCGCCGCCGTCGACGGCGCATTGCTGGCTGCGCTCGGACACCACCTCGAAGTTGGCGTCGCTGTTCCACGGCCCGCGCAACTCGTCCTGCGGATCGTCGCTCTGTGACATGTCGAAGTACACGCTGGCAAAGCGTGGATCGCCCGGCAGCTTGCCCGGCGGGAAATTGGGCTGCATGGAATACAGCGCCTTTTCGAAGGAGCGCTGGTGCGCGATCTCGCGCGTCATGAGAAAGCCCAGCGCTTCCTTCACGCCCGGATCGTCGGTCACGTTGATCAGGCGCTCGTAGACGATCTTGGCTCGCGCCTCGGCGGCAATGTTCGAGCGCAGGTCCGCCGACGGGTCGCCGATGGTGTCGATATATCCGGCGTTCCAGAGCTGGCCGCCGGAATTGATCAGCGCGGGGCCGCCGCCGTAAAGGATCTGCGTGACATGCGAGTCGTTGCCTGCGCCTTGCAGGCTGCGGTAGAGGTCGGCTTCGGCCAGGGTCGCCTCGGCCAGTTCCCCCTTGGCACCCTTGTTGAGCATGGCGACCAGGGTGCCGATTACCTCCAGGTGGCTGAGCTCTTCGGTGGCGATGTCAAAGAGCATGTCCTTGCGGCCGGGATCGTCTTCGGCGATGGCCTGCGTGAAATATCTACACGCTGCGGCCAATTCTCCCTGCGGCCCGCCGAACTGTTCCAGCAACAGATTGGCCAGCCCGGGGTTGCATTGCCCGACCCGGACCGTGTACTGCAGGCGTTTATTGTGTGCAAACATGACTAACCTCCCGATAGGCGCGCCCGGACGGATTGCCGGGCGCGGCGGCCGTGCAGCAAGCGGCGTGCCGGCGCACGGCGGCCATGCCGCGCCGGGAGGGTGGGTCAGGCGGCGGATTGGCGCATGAGATCGGCGGCCCGCTCGGCGATCATGATGGTGGGCGAGTTGGTGTTGCCGGACGTAATGACCGGCATGACGGAGGCGTCGACCACCCGCAGGCCCTGCAGGCCGTGCACCCGCAGCTGCGCGTCGACCACCGCGCCGGCATCCGGGTCGGTGCCCATCGCGCAGGTGCCGACCGGGTGGAAGATGGTCGTACCTATCTTTCCGGCGGCTTCGATGAGCGCCTCCTCGGACTGGACCTCCGGGCCGGGCAGCCATTCCTGCGGCTGGTACTCTTGCAGCGCCGGGGCGCCGATGATGCGCCGGGCCAGCCGTATGGAGTCGGCGGCGACTTTTTTGTCTTCCGGCGTACTGAGGTAGTTGGGCGCGATCACCGGCGCATCGGCGGCGTCGGCGCTTTGGATGTGTACGCTGCCCCGCGAGGTGGGCCGCAGGTTGCAGACGCTGGCGGTGAAGGCGTCGAAAGTATGCAGCGGCTCGCCGAAGGCCCCGAGCGACAGCGGCTGGACGTGGAACTCGACGTTGGGTCGCGCCTGCGACGGGTCCGACATGGCAAATACGCCAAGCTGCGATGGCGCCATGCTCATCGGGCCTGTGCGGCGCAACAGGTATTCCAGGCCAATGCCGATGCGGCCCAGCCAGGACGAGGCGATGCGGTTAAGCGTGCGTACACCCGAGACCTTGACCACGACGCGCAGCTGCAGGTGATCCTGCAGGTTTTCGCCCACCCCGGGCAGCGCATGCCGAACCTCGATGCCCGCCTCGCGCAGCTGCGCCGGCTCGCCGATGCCGGACAGCTCCAGCAACTGCGGCGTGTTGACCGCCCCGGCGCACAGCGCGACTTCGCGCCGGGCACGCATTTCGCGGCCATCGCGCAGCCGCACCCCGACGCAACGCGTCCCGTCGAACAGCAAGCGCTCGACGTGCGCACCCGTGGCCACGCGCAGGTTGGGCCGCTTGCGCACCGGGCGCAGGAAGGCGCGCGAAGTGTTCCAGCGCCAGCCCGACTTTTGGTTGACTTCGAAGTAGCCGACGCCGAAGTTATTGCCCCGGTTGAAGTCCTGCACACGCGGGATGCCGGTTTCGGCTGCCGCCTGCGCGAAGGCCTCCAGGATGTCCCAACGCAGCCGCTGCGATTCGACGCGCCATTCGCCGCCTGCGCCATGCATGTCGTCGGCGCCGCGGTGGTAGTCCTCACTGCGCTTGAAATACGGCAGCACGGCGTCCCAGCGCCAGCCGTCGTCGCCGCTGAGCCTGGCCCACTCGTCGTAGTCCTCGCGCTGGCCGCGCATGTAGATCATGCCGTTGATCGAAGAGCAGCCGCCCAGCGTGCGCCCGCGCGGATAGATGATGGACCGCCCACCCAGGCCGGGCTCGGGCTGGGTACGGTACATCCAGTCGGTGCGCGGGTTGCCGATGCAATAAAGGTAGCCGACCGGGATGTGTATCCAGTGATAGTTGTCCGGGCCGCCTGCCTCCAGCAGCAGGACGCTGGTGGAAGGATCGGCGCTCAAGCGGTTGGCCAATACGCAGCCGGCCGAACCGGCGCCGACGATGACGTAGTCGTATGTCTCCATGGCTTTTTTCTTCCTGCATGGCCCGCGCACGGGGCGTTGACGGTGTTTGCCGTCGCAGCCTGGCGCAATCTTATTGCGGGTCCGGCCCTGGCCCAAGGGGACGCCGCGGCGGCGGTGATGCGGTGCACACTTTGTCGCCGAAACGGCGCGCTGTCCAATGACTTGTCGAAAAGGAGGGTATAAATATCGCTGATATCACTGCAGCCGTCCCGGCGGCGCCATGGATACCAAGCACCTTCGCACTTTCGTCACCGTGGCCCGAGAGGGCAGCCTGACCCGGGCGGCGCAGCGCCTGCACCTGACGCAGCCCGCCTTGAGCCTGCAAATCAAAGCGTTGCAGGAATCCCTCGGGCTGACGCTGTTTTCCCGCACGCCCCACGGGCTGGAATTGAGCGATGACGGGCGCGCGGCGCTGCCGGCGGCCGAACGGGTGCTGGATGCGCTGGACGAATTTCACCGCCACGCAGGCGCGCTCGGCCAAGCCCTGCGCGGGCGGCTGCGTATCGGCACCATCCTGAACCCCGAGTTCATCCGGCTGGGCAGCACCCTGCAGCACTTGGTCTCGCACCACCCGCAGGTGCGCACCCAGCTGTCGCACGGCATGTCCGGCTGGGTGGCGCGCCAGGTCCGGGACGGTGAGCTGGATGCGGGGTTTTTCCTGGGGCCCGTGGACCGGCCAAAAGGGCGGCCGGCACTGCACGCCACGCCCCTGACCCCGTTTTCCTACCGCGTCATCGCCCCCAAGGGCTGGGGAGCCCGCGTGCAAGGCATGGATTGGAGGCGCATCGCGGCGCTGCCTTGGATCTGGACCCCTCAGGACTCCGTGCACCATCGCCTGCTGTCGGAAAAGTTCGCCGCGCTGGGCGTGACCCCTTGCACGGTAGCCGAAGTCGACCAGGAAGCGTCGATGCTGGACCTGGTGCGATCCGGCGTCGGCCTGTCGCTGGCGCGCGACTCGGTGGCGCTGCGTGAATCCCAGGCCAGCGGACTGGCGCTGGTCGACGGCCTGGCCATACACACTGAGTTGTCGTTCATCTGCCTGGCTTCGCGCCGGCAAGAGCCGCTGATCCGCGCCGCCTTCGAGGCGGTGCGGCAGGCCTTCTCGTAACGCCGCCTTCGCGCACGGTGCCTGCTGGATCGCGCACGGCGCCGCTAGGCAGGCCGCGACATCGGGTAATCGCCACATCGGGTAATCGCTGATTTGCGGGCGGCCGATGTTATCGCTACCATCATCCTGTGCGATTCCCAATGGGAACGCTACCACCACAATAAAAAGGGAGACGGTTCATGCGCAGCAGAACCATGCCCTGCCCGCCGCGTGCCACGGCGGACAGGGCACCGGCGGGGGACCCCATGGCACCGGCCGGCGGCGCACGCTTATGTGCTGCCGCGCCGGATGACTTCGAAGCCCAGGTCGACGGTGCGCACGCCGACTTCCTGGCCCATGGCGCGAGCCACGATGAGTTCGGCGCTGCGTACGCCGATCTCGTAGCGCGGAAACCGCACGGTCGTCAGCGGCGGAATCATGTGCTGCATCAAGTCGTTGTCGTCGGAGGCTGCCACGGCGATGCGGCCCGGCACATCCAACCCCCTGCGCTGGCATTCGAAGACCGCGCCGGCAGCCAGCACGTCGCCAGCGAAGAACACCGCGTCGACCTTGGGATCGGTCTCGACGATGCGGGCGAGCGCGCGCGAGCCGCTTTCCAGGCCCGGGCCGACTTCCAGCACCAGCTCCGGCCGCACGGCGATGCCCAGCTTGGCCAGCCGCGTCAGGAATCCCTTGCGCCGCTCGCGCAGCCGCTCGTTGCCGCGCACCGGCAGGCTGGCGAAACCGATGCGCCGATAGCCCAATCCGGCCAAGTGCTCGGCCATCGCCGCGCCCACGGCGTAATTGGAAAAGCTGACCGAAATGTCGATGGGATTAGCAACCAGGTTGCCGGTCTCGATGCAAGTCAGCGCGCTGTTTTTCAGGATGCGCACGGCCTGCGGCGTGTGGCGTGTGTTATGCAGCACGATGCCGCAGACGCGCTGCGCGACATAGGCGGCGATCAGCTTTTCCTCCTGCTGCAGGCTATAACCGCTGTCGGAGATCATCAACTGGAAGTCGTGCTTCATCAGCACGTCCGACATGCCCTGGATCATTTCGGCGTACAGCGCGTTGCGCAGGCTGGGCACGATCAGCGCCACCAGGGTGGTACGGTTCGACGACAGGCTGCCCGCCACGCGGTTGGGTACGTAGCCGCTTTGCGCGATGGCGCGGCGCACGCGCTCGAGCGTGGCCGGCGCGACGGTATCAGGTGCACGCATCGCGCGCGACACGGTCATCGCCGACACCCCGGCGAGACGCGCCACGTCTTTCATCGACACTTCCGCACCGGCCGATTTTCGTCCCACTGCCGCATCCCCTTGGCATTGCCGTCGTCCGGGACGCTGCCCGTGACGATCGTTGGCGCCGGATTCTACGCCAAGCCGTGCAAGCATTCGCCCCCACACGTACCCTGACGCTCGTCCTTGCCGGCCAATCATGTTATCGATATCATCGGTGAGCTTCCACCTTTTTCACTGCAGGAGACGGCGTTGACCCGTTCTGAAAAATTCCGAGAGCTGCTCAAGCAACCGCCCTTCGTATGCATGGGCGCGCACGATGCCGTGACCGCCATGCTGGCCGAACAGGCGGGTGCGCCGGCCATCTACGTCAGTGGCTTCGTCGCCTCGGCCACCGTTGCCGGCAAGCCCGACGTCGGCCTGTTGTCGCAGACCGAAATGTTCGAACACATTCGCCGCATCTGCCGCGTGACCAGCGTGCCGGTGTTTGCCGATGCCGACACCGGCTACGGCGGCGTGCTCGATGCGCAGCGCACGATACAGCTGTGGCAGGAAGCCGGCGCATCGGTACTGCACCTGGAAGACCAGGCCGTGCCCAAGAAATGTGGCCACTTCGCCAGCAAGCAGCTAGTGTCCAAGGAAGAAATGCAGCAAAAGCTGCGCGCGATGCTGGATGCGCGCACCGATCCCAACTTTTTCGTCGTGGCGCGCACCGACGCCATTGCGGTGACCGGGCTGTCTGACGCGATTGACCGGCTCAAGGCCTATGCCGCCGTGGGCGCCGACGGGCTGTACGCCGACGCGCTGGAAAGCGTCGACCAGATGCGCGAACTGGTGCGCGCGCTCAAGCCGCTGGGCAAGCCCATCCTGTTCAACATGGTGCGCTCAGGCAAGAGCCCATACCTGTCGCTGAAGGAGATCCATGACATCGGCTTTGATTTTGCGCTATGCCCGGTCGAGCCTATGCTGGCAATGCACAAGGCGGTCAAGGAAATGATGGAAACCTTCCTGCGCGAAGGCTGTTCGACCAATGCCATCGCCGACCGGCTCACGCCTTTCGAGGAGTTCAACCGGTTCGTCGGCCTGGACCAGTACACCGCCGCCGAAGCCAAGTACGCGGCCTAGGTTCCCACCCCTAGGGACATACGCCGCGGCGGCCAGGCCGCCACCCCATCAACGGAGAAGAGAAGGAGACACTCATGAAACACTGGATATCGACCGCCATCCTTGTGCCGGCGTTCGCGCTGGCCGGCGCCGCCGCCACCGCACAGGCAGCCGGCTTTCCCGACAAGCCGGTGACGCTGGTGGTGCCCTATTCGCCCGGAGGCGGCAGCGACAACGTCGCCCGGGCCACCGCCAACTTCCTGTCCGAATACTGGAAGCAACCGGTCATCGTCGAAAACAAGCCCGGCGCCGACGGCATGATCGCCACCCGCCAGGTCATGCGCGCCAACCCCGACGGCTATACGCTGCTGATTTCCATCCCTGCCATCGCCGCGCTGAAGTACATCCACAAGTCGCTGGACGCAGATCCGCTGACGGCGCTGCGGCCGGTCAGCATGCTGGCGTCGGGACCGACCGGCATTGTCGTCAAGGGCGGCACCGACATCCAGTCCATCGCCGACCTCAAGCGCGCATGCGGCGACGCCAAGGCACACTGCAGCTGGGCAAGCGGCGAACCCTTCACGCTGCTGGCCGGCACCATCCTGGTCGAAAAGATGGGCCTGAAGGACAAGATGACCAACGTCCGCTACGCCGGCACGTCGGCCGCGGTCAACGACATCATCGGCGGCCACGTCACGATGGTGGTCACGGGCCTGTCTTCGGTGCTGCCGCACCACAAATCGGGTTCGATGAAGATCTTGGCACTGTCGGGCGACGATCGCCTGCCCGAGGTCCCGGATGTCCCGACCTACGGCGAATCGGGCTTGAGCGAAGTCGAGTTCACAAGCAACTGGTACGGTATATTCGTGCCGTCGGCCACGCCTGATGACGTCGTCAAGAAGATCGCCGACGGCATGCGCCTGGCCGGCCAGGATCCGGGAGTGATGAAGGTGCTCAAGCCGCTGCTGCTGCAGCCGGTGGGCAATTCCCCCGAAGCCTTCGGCGAAACGGTCAAGCGTGCGCAGGCAACGGTGGACAAGCTTTCCGGTTACCTGACGGCCCAGTAAAGAGGAATGCCCCGACCATGACCCGCGATGCCTCCATCCCCCGGATCGTCTTTCTCGACCGGGATACGATCTCTCCCCAGACGCGGCTGCGCCCGCCGGGGTTTGCGCACGAGATGGAGGTATACGGGTCGACGGCGCCGCATCAGGCCGCCGAACGGATCGCCGAAGCCGACATCGTCATCGTCAACAAGGTGCGGCTCGATGCCGCGACGATCGCCGCAGCCAGGCGCCTAAAGATGATCGCCGTGGCTGCCACGGGCACCGACAACATCGACCTGGCCGCCTGCGCCAGCCGCGGCATCGTCGTCAGCAACATCCGCAACTACGCGGTCAACACCGTCCCCGAGCATACGTTTGCGCTCATCTTCGCGCTGCGCCGCAGCCTGTTCGCCTACCATCAGGCGGTCAAGGCCGGGCGCTGGCAACAAGCGGGCCAATTCTGTTTTTTCGACTACCCCATACGGGACCTGCGCGGCTCGACGCTGGGCATCATCGGCGACGGCGCGCTGGGCCGCGCGGTCGCCGACATCGGGCGGGCGCTGGGGCTGCGCGTGCTCTTTGCCGCGCATAAAGGCCGTGAAGGCATGGGTTCGCTGTACACGCCGCTCGACGAGGTGCTGCGGCAAAGCGACATCATCACCCTGCATTGCCCGCTGACGCCGCAGACGCGCAACCTCATCGGCGAGCGCGAATTCGCGCTGATGGCACGCAAGCCCCTACTGATCAATACCGCGCGCGGCGGATTGGTCGACGAGCAGGCACTGGTCCAGGCGCTGCGCTCGGGCCAGATCGCTGGCGCCGGCTTCGACGTGGTCAGCCAGGAACCGCCGCCGGCGGGGCACCCGTTCGAACAGCTGGCCGACGCACCCAACTTCATCCTCACGCCGCACGTGGCCTGGGCAAGCGACGAGGCGGTGCAGGCACTGGCCGACCAGCTGATCGACAACATCGAGGCCTTCTGGGCGGGCAGCCCCCGCAACGTCAAGACCTGAGCGCGACCGGCCGGCCATGACCGAGCCCTTTGAAACGGACCCGCGCGTGTGCGCCGTACTGACTCCCGCCCAAATGCGGGATGCCGACCGGCACGCTGCCCGGAGGCTGGGTGGCACCCTGCCGCTGATGGAAGCGGCCGGCCGTGCCGTCGCGCAGGCCGTGCGCGAGCGCTGGGCCCCTCGCCAGACGGTCGTGCTATGCGGCCCGGGCAACAATGGCGGCGACGGGTTCGTGGCCGCGCGCTGCCTGGCCGCAGCCGGCTGGCCCGTGCGGTTGGCCCTGCTGGGCAGCGTGGAACGGCTGGCCGGGGACGCCGCAGCCATGGCGGCACGCTGGCGCGGCGACATCGATCCTTTTACGCCGGATGTGCTGGACGGGGCCGGCCTGGTCATCGACGCGATATTCGGCGCCGGACTGTCCCGGCCAGTCGAAGGTACCGCTGCGGCCATGCTGCAGTCCGTCAAGCAACGCGAGATCCCGGTCTGCGCGGTGGACGTGCCCAGCGGGCTGGACGGCGCCACCGGACACGTGCGCGGCGTGGCGGTACCCGCCGAGGTGACGGTGGCCTTTTTCCGCAAGCAGCCCGGGCACTTGCTGATGCCGGGCCGCCAACTGTGCGGCGAGCTGGTCATCGCGGACATCGGGATTGCCGACGAGGCGCTGCAAGAAGTCGGGCCCGACACGTTCGAAAACGGCCCGGCACTTTGGCTGCAGGGTTACCCGTGGCCCGCGATCGACGGCCACAAGTACGGCCGCGGGCACGCTTTGGTGCTGGGCGGCGAGGCCATGACCGGCGCGGCGCGCTTGGCTGCCCGGGCGGCGCAGCGCGCCGGCGCCGGCCTGGTCACGCTGGCCGCCCCCGCGGCGGCCTGGCCGGTCTACGCCGCTGCGCTGGCCAGCGTGATCGTGCGCCCCATCGACGGATGGGCCGGCTTCCAGGCGCTGCTGTCCGACGTGCGCAAGAATGCGGCCATCGTCGGCCCGGGCGCAGGGACCGGCGAGCAGACGCGGCGCTGTGTGCTGGCGGCGCTGGGCGCGCGCCGGGCAACCGTGCTGGACGCGGACGCCATCACCGCTTTTGCCGACGCGCCGGATGAACTCTTTCGCGCCGTGCAGGCCCCCTGCGTGCTGACGCCTCACGAGGGGGAGTTCGCACGGCTGTTCGACGCTTCCGGCGACAAGCTGGCCCGTGCCCGCCGGGCGGCGGCCCGCAGCAAGGCGGTGGTGCTGCTCAAGGGCGCGGACACCGTCATCGCCGCGCCCGACGGCCGTGCGGCCATCAACGCCAACGCGCCAGCCTGGCTGGCCAGCGGCGGGACCGGCGACGTGCTGGCCGGTTTCATCGGCGGCCTGCTGGCGCAAGGCATGGACGCCTTCGAAGCGGCGTGCGCGGCCGCATGGCTGCATGGCGAATGCGGCCAGGCGGCCGGCCCCGGGCTGATCGCCGAAGACCTGGCCGAAGCGCTGCCCGGCGTGCTGCGGCGGCTGCTCGCGCTGGCGGGCGCCTAGGCCCCCGCGCCCTGCCGGATGGCGGCGACGGCCGCCTGCGCGGCGCCCATGAACAGCGCGGAGTCCGACGGATAGCACAGCACTCGGCAGTCGTCCCCGAGCCAGCGCGCCGCCTCGTCCGCGCCGTAGACGACCATGCAGACCGGGATGGCGGGCGTGGCATTGCGGGCGGCCTCGATGACGCGCTGCGTCGCGGCGAGGACTTCCGGGTCCTCGACCTGCCCGGGCCGGCCCAGCGACGAAGCCAGGTCCGAGCGGCCTATCATCAGCACGTCCGGCCGTGTATCGGCCGATACGATGGCATCGATGTTGCGCACCGCCGCGGCATCCTCGATCAGGGCGAACAGCGGCAGACGCCGGTTGACCTGCCGGCAATGCTCCAGGAACACGGGCCGCAGCCTGCCGTATTCGGCGGCGCGGGTGACGCTGCAGCTGCCGCGCCGGCCTTCGGGCGGGTAGCGCATGGCGTCGACGGCCCGGCGCACGTCGGCCGGATCATTGACGAATGGCACCACGATGCCTCCGGCGCCGGATTCGAGCGCGCCGAGTATGTCCTTTTCGGCGTTCTCGCGCACACGCACCAGCGGCGTCGCCCCGCGCAGGCTGGCCGCGCGGATCATGTGGGTGACGGTCTCCCAGTTCTTGGGGCTGTGCTCCTGGTCGATGATGACGAAATCGAATCCCGCCAGGGCCATGATCTCCACGAGGTCGGCGCTGGGCAGGAAAGCCAGCGAGCCCACCACGGGCACGCCGGCATCCAGCCGGCTTTTCAGGTCAGTATCCATGCGCGCTCCTTCAGGCTTGCGCCGCCGCGGCATCGCGGTAGAGGCGCTCGTACAGCATTCCGTGCGCGGCCAGCGGCGGGACGACCGGCCTGCCCGGGGTCACGTCCAGCCACAGCCTGAGCAGCAGCCGGCGATGCTCTGGCGTGTCCTTGAATGCGGTGCGCGCGTGCAGGACCACGTAGTTGTTCCAGAACAGCATCTCGCCGGGCTCCAGCAGGAAATCCATGCCGTAGACGTCGCCGTTGTTCAATTGCTCGAAGTAGTCCAGCGCCTCGACGAGGTCGTCGGGCAGGGGACGCCCCAGTTTCTCGGCCGCTGCGTTGATGAACAGCCGGCTGTACAGGCAGCTCACGTAGCCCTCCACGCAGGAGAACACCGGGATGTCGTAGGGCGTGACCGGCTGTGCCGAGAACTTGGCCTCGAAGACCGCCTGGGGAAACCCGCGATACAGCGCCGGCATCAGCTCCGGGCGCGTGCGCAGGATCTCGTTGTGCACGCCCAGCGCGCTGACCAGGCGGCTGAGGCCACCGGACTCGGCCTTGCGCACGCACATCAGGCCGACGAGCTCAAAGGCATCGGTATGGGGATACAGCTCGGCCGAACTGCGCGAACCCCGGCCGGTCGTGTTGGTGTCGGTCTCCATCTGCACATAGCCCAGCCGGTCGCCGCGCATGCTCTGCACCGCAGGCCGGCCCAGATGCGTGCCGACGCCCCAGAAGATTTTCTCGAAATCCTCGGGACGGAAGCGCTCCGGCGTCACGCCGTCGATGAGCACCGCGCCCGGGCCTCGCAGCAGCAGCTTGCGCACGCCGGCCAGCAGCGCGTTGAGCTGGGGGGCGGCGAAGTCCTCGCGCTCGATCTCCTGCAACGCCCGCCCGCGGGTGCGCGCCAGAATGGATTCGATCTCCGAGAGATGCGCCTCCTCAAGCGTCACCGTAATCCCCGGCTTGCCGCCCACGCTTTCCCGGGTCCAGGCCGCGGGGTCCTTGGTCTGCTGCATGACTGCCTCCTTATGCGAATCGCCGGCAGCCCGGCTGCCGGCCTGGTCCGTCTGCGTGCGCGCCGCCGCCCATGAGCAGGACGGACTTGCAGCGTTTCCGGTGCCGATCGTCATTGTTCTGTTAAACAGAACATATATTCTGTTATTAGAATAAATGCCTAAGTTCGCGCAAGTCAATGACGCGGTGCAGACGAAAGAACACACATCGGACAATCCCGGAACGCATGGGAAATCCTTCTTGACAGTTCCGGTGTCCTGTGGGAATAATTCGATCAAACAGAACAATAGTTCTTTCAGACAGAACACAGGAGACAACTATGGGAAAGCAGCCCTTTGCCCGTTGCATCGCAGCCGCCGCCTTGGCTGCCGTCGGATTCGCAGCCACGGCCCCCGCCTCGGCGCAGGACTACCCGACCAAGCCCGTGCGCATGATCGTGGGCTATCCTCCCGGCGGCGTGGTGGACATTCTCGGCCGCGTGGTCGCCGAGCGCCTGTCCGAGCGGCTGGGGCAGACGGTCATCGTCGAAAACCACCCCGGGGCCAGCGGCATCGTCGGCAACCGGGTCGCGGCGCAGGCCGAGGGCGACGGCTATACGCTGCTGATGGGCTACTTCAGCACCCTGGCGGTCCATCCCAGCCTCTACAAGGACCTGCCCTACGACCCGGTCAAGGACTACGCCCCGATAGGCCGCATCGCCACCACCCCGCTCATCCTGGTGGTCAGCCCCAAGGTGCAGGCAAACAACCTGCGCGAGCTCATCGACCTGGCCAAGTCCCGTCCCGGCCGGCTGAACTACGGCGCGACCGGCAACGGCAGCGGCGCCCACCTGGCGGCCGAACTGCTCAAGCAGCTGGCCGGCATACAGATGACGCAAATCCCCTACAAGGGCAGCGCCCCCGCGCTGACCGACCTGCAAGGCGACCATATCCAGGTGCTGTTCGATGCCCTGCCGTCGGCCCTGCCCCTGGTCAACGGCGGCAAGCTGCGGGCGTTCGCCGTCACGGACGCCACCCGGTCGGCGCTGGTGCCGGACGTACCCACGGTAGCCGAATCGGGATTCCCCAACTACCAGTTTGCGCCCTGGCTGGGCCTGCTGGCGCCCCAGGGCACGCCCCCGGCCATCGTCGAACGCCTGAACACCGAGCTCAACGCCGTGCTGGCCATGCCGGAAGTCGCCAAAAAGCTCACTCCCCTGGGCTACCAACTCAAGGGGAGCAGCCCGCAGGAGTTCGCGGCATTCATCAAGTCCGAGCGCGCCCGCTGGGCAAAATTCATCGCCGACGCGGGCATCAAGGCCAACGAGTAGACCCCGCCCGCCACACCAATACTTTTTGGAGATCCTCCGATGCAGTCGCCAGGTAAACGTCTTCGAGAACTCATATCCGGCCCGCAGACCGCCATGGCGCCGGGGTGCTACGACGCCATGGGGGCGCGGCTGATCGAGTCCCTGGGCTTTCCGGCCGCCTATATGTCGGGGTTCTGCGTGGCCGCCAGCTGCGGCAAGCCCGACATCGGCATCCTTGCCATGGCCGACGTCGTCGAGCGCGCCCGCAGCATCGCCCAGTCCGTGTCGATCCCGCTGATCGTCGACGCCGACACGGGCTACGGCGGCATACCGAACGTGGTGGAGACGGTCCGCGCCCTGGAGCAGGCCGGCGCCGCCGCCATTCAGCTGGAAGACCAGATCACGCCCAAGCGCTGCGCGGCCATTGCCGGCAAGGAGCTGGTGCCGGTGCACGAAATGCAGCAAAAGCTGCGCGCCGCGGCGGCCGCCCGCCGCGACCCGGACGGCATGGTCATCATCGGCCGCACCGATGCGCTGGGCGTGCACGGCCTGGACGAGGCGCTGCGCAGGCTGGCCGCCTGGGAAGACGCAGGCGCGGACGTGACCATGGTGCTGGACATTTCCTCGGAAGAGGAAATGCGCGCGATCGCCGCTGCGGCGCGCAAGCCCACCGTCATGCTGCCCATGTCGGTCATGCTCAAGAAGCTCAGCCACCTGGTCACGCCCGAGGAAGCCGGCAAGCGCGGCTTTTCCATGGTCATCCATCCGTCCATCCTGCTGCTGGCCGGCGTGGCTGCGCAGCGCAACGTGCTGCGCGAACTGGCCGCGTCGGGCAGCGTGCAGGGCTCGCTGGGCGCCTTTGCCGGGTTCGACGAAATCAACGCGCTGGCTGGCCTGCCGGAATTCAACGAATGGAGCGCGCGGTTCCCGACCGACGCCGCGTAGCGCCACGACCCAAAGGGATGCGAGGAGATAGCCCCATGGGCCAGACGATGTCCGAAAAAATCCTGTCCCGGGCGGCCGGCCGCCCGGTCTCGCGCGGGGATTTCCTGTGGGCGAGCGTGCAGACGGTGTCGCTGATGGATTCCAGCAACTTCCGGCACTGGATACGGTTCTTCGACAGCAACGGCCTGAAGGTATGGGACCCGTCGCGCGTGGTCATCACGTTCGACCACCTGTACCGCAACCTGGGCGACGGCGTCGGCAACTTCCCGATGATCCGGTCGTGGGCGCGCAGGCAAGACATCCCTGTGGAAAACGTCTACGACATCGGGCGCCACGGGCTATCGCACCAGATACCGGCCGAGCACGGCTACGTGCTGCCCGGCACGGTGTACGCGGCCGCCGATACGCAGGGGCCGACGCTGGGGGCGTTCAATTGCTTTGCGGTCGCCACCCTGGACGCCATCCCCTACATCATGGCCACCGGCGACATGTGGCTGCGCGCGCCGGAATGCATCCGCATCGTCCTGAACGGCGAACTGCCCCCCGGTGTGCTGGGCAAGGACATCTATTTCCGCCTGATGCAGGACCTGGCGGGCGTGGCCGAAGGCCGGGTGCTGGAGTTCGACGGGCCCGGGGTGAATACCATCCCCCTGGACGTGCGCATGGCCGTGGCCAACGGCGCGCCGCACATGGGCGCGCTGACCATGGTCTTCCCGCACGACGCGGTGCTGCAGGCCTACCTGAAGGGACGTGTGCGGCAAGGCTACGAGCCCGTGCAGGCCGATCCGGATGCTGACTACGTCGAGACCCGCGAATACGACCTCGGCAGTTTCCAGCCGCTGGTGTCCGGACCGGACGACCCCAGCCGCATCCAGCCGCTGGATGCCGTCGGGAGCGTCGGCATCGACGCGGCCTACATCGGCTCCTGTTCGTCGGGCCGCATGCACGACCTGCGCCTGGCGGCCGACGTGCTGCGCGGGCGCAAGGTGCATCCGGGCGTGCGCCTGGTCGTCACGCCCATTTCCTCCGAAGTGATGGCGCAGGCGACCGAGGAAGGGTTGATCGCCACCTTCGTCGGCGCCGGGGCGACCGTCACGACGCCGGGCTGCGGCGCCTGCTTCTACGGCAACCAGTCGCCGCTGCTGCTCGACGACGGCGAAGTCTGCATCACCGGATCGGTGGAGAACTGGCCTGGCCGCATGGGCAGCAGCACGGCCAAGATCTACCTGGCCAACGCAGCCGTGGTGGCGGCCTCGGCCGTTGCGGGGCGCATCAGCGCGCCGGCGCAGCGGGCCGGCGATACCGGAGGCAAGGCATGATATTGAAAGGTACGGTCTGGAAGTTCGGCGACAACGTCACCAGCAATTACTTTCTTTCGGGCAAGTACGACGGCATGGTGCGCGCCGGCGAATTCGACAAGCTGGTCCCCCACGTGCTGGAGGACGTGATGCCGGACTTCGCCTCGCGCGCCCGGCCCGGCGACATCATCGTCGCCGGGCGGGCCTTCGGCACCGGCAAGCACCTGGAAGGCCTGGTCGGCGCGTTCAAGGCCATGGGCCTGGGCGGCGTGGTGGCCCAGAGCTTTGCAGCGGCCTGGGAGCGCGACGCCATCAACCTGGGGCTGCCCAGCGTCATCTGCCCCGAAGTGCCGCCGCGCGTGCAGACCGGGGACCGGCTGGAGCTGGACCTCGCCCAGGGCCTGGCGCGGCTGCCGGGGCAGGAAACCGCCCTGAAGGTAACGCCCACGCCGGCTGGCATCATTTCCATCCTGCAGGCCGGCGGCCTGGAGGCATACACGCTGCAGCGGCTGGGCAGGAGAGCCTGACGCGCATACCGCAGCAACGACCCGGACCGGCGCCCTCGCCCGTTGCGAAGGCGTCGGCCCCCGGCGGGGGAACCGGCGCGCGCCGCAAGGCGCCGTGCCAACGACTATAAAGATGAAGAGCAGGCCATGCAGGCAGACAGCAATACCGGAATCGCCGTACGGACAATGACGCACGACGGCCTGGCCGCGCGCGTGGTGATGGGAGCGGGGTCGCTGGCCCTGCTGCCGGACGAGGTACGCCGGCTGGGCGGCCGGCGCGTGCTGCTGCTGATGGGCAGGACGACCGCGGCCAGCGCTACGGCCGCGCGGGTCAGGCAGGCGCTGGGCCCGCTGCTGGCCGGGGTGTTCGACGAGGTGACGCCGCATTCGGGCGTGGGCCTGGTCGAGCGCGTGGCCGGGCAGGCCCGCCAGGCGCAGGCCGATCTGCTGCTGGCGCTGGGCGGCGGCAGCGTATCGGACACAGCCAAGGCGGTCGCCATCCTGCTGGCCGAAGGCGGACCGCTGGCGCGCCATGCCACCCGCTTCACGCCGCCCGACAAACTCGAGGCGCCTGCGCTGGACAAGCCCAAGCTGCCCATCATCGCGGTACCGACCACTGCGTCGGCGGCAGAGGTCACGCCCGGCCTGGGCATACGCGACGACGCCGGACGCAAACTGCTTTTCCGCGACCCGAAGGTGGCCGCCCGCACGGTCATCCTCGACCCCGAGGCCAACACCGAAGTGCCCGCCGCGCTGATGCTGGGCACCGGGATGAACGCGCTTGCCCATTGCGTCGAAAGCCTGTACAGCAGGCAGCACAACCCGGTATCGGACGCCCTGGCCGTTGAAGGCATCCGGCTGCTGGCGCGCGGCCTGCCTGCCGTGCGCCGCGATCCCGCCAGCGTCCCGGCGCGCGAGGAGGTGCTGTACGGCTCGCACCTCAGCGGCATGGCTCTGGTCAATGCGCGCCCCTGCCTGCACCATGCGCTATGCCATTGCCTGGGCGCGCTCGGCGGCGTGTCGCACGGCGACGCCAACGCCATCATGCTGCCCCACGTCATGCGGTTCAACCGGCCCGCGGCTGCGGCGCGCCTGCGCCTGGCAGCGCAGGCGCTGGGCGTGGAAGAGGCGGGCCAGAGCGAAGAATCCGCCGCCGACGCCGCCATCGAAGCCGTGGTGCGCCTGCAAGCGGCCATCGGCGTGCCGATGCGCCTGCGCGACACGCAGCTGGACGCCGCGGTTCTGCCGGCAGTCGCAGACCACGTCCTGGGCGACCGGGGGTTGCACTTCAACCCCGGCCCGCCCGTCACCCATGAGGCCGCCCTGCAGCTGCTGCAGGCGGCCTGGTAGTCCGTTTCCCCAGCTTTGTCTTCAAGAGAGAGGTTCGCCATGCACCATACCCGCCGTACCGCCCTTGCCGCCATCGCGGCCACGCTCGCCCTGGCGCCGCTGCCGTCGCTTGCCCAGAACCAGCCCATCCGGCTTATCGTCGGCGCCTCGCCGGGCGGCGTCACCGACCTGGTCGCGCGCAGCCTGGCCAAGGGCATGGCCGACGAGCTCGGGCGCACCGTCGTGGTCGAGAACAAGGCCGGGGCAGCCGGCAACATCGCCGCCGAGCACGTGGCCCGCAGCGCCCCGGACGGCAACACCCTGCTGGTCAGCTACACGAGCTTTTCGGCCAACCCCAGCTTGTACAAGAACCTGACCTACGATCCGGTCAAGGACTTTGCGCCCATCTCGCTGCTGGCGACCGTGCCCAGCGTGCTGGCGGTGCGCAAGGACTTCCCCGCCAACAACATGGAAGAACTGATGGCCACGCTCAAGGCCAATCCGGGCAAGTACACCGCCGGCCTGGGCGGCCTGGGGTCGTCGCTGCACATGGCCACCGAGGTGTTCAAGGCCCGCGCAGGCGTCGATATCCGCACCGTGCCGTACAAGGGCGCGGCCCCGGCGCAGGTCGACCTGCTGGGCAACCACATCGACATGATGTTCAATGCCGCGGCCAACGTGCTGTCGGTGCCGAAGGGCGCGATCAAGGTGCTCGGCGTCACCAGCCTGGAGCCGCTGAAGGAGTTCCCCGGCGTGCCGCCGATCGCCGACCGGATCCCCGACTTCGAGTTCTCGTCCTGGTACGGCGTCTTCGGCCCGGCCAAGCTGGCGGCCGATGACGTCGAGCGCCTGAACAAGGCGGTGCGGGCCGCGGTCGCGTCCAAGCCCTTCCAGGAGCTGATGGCCACGCAGGCGGCGCACGCCCAGAGCAGCACGCCGCAGGAACTGGCCGACTTCCTGGTCAAGGAGATCAAGAAGTACGCCGAAGTGGTGGAACTGACCGGCATGTCCGTGGACTAGCAGGCGCGCCGGGCGCACCTATAATGGGCGCGTCGCCTTCGCGCCCAGCCCTTGCGCCATGGACCTCCATATCGCCAACCGAACCGCCATCGTCACCGGCGCCAGCACCGGCATCGGCACGGGCATCGCCCGCTGCCTGGCGCGCGAAGGCGTGCGGCTGGCCATCACGGCGCGCCGGGCCGACCGGCTGCAGGCCCTGGCCGACGAGATCGCGGCGGCCGGCCACCACCGGCCGCTGGTCATCGGCGCCGACGTCACTCAGGCCGATGGGCCGGGCGACATCGCGCGCCAAGCCGTGCAAGGCCTCGGACAGGTCGACATCCTGGTCAACTGCGCCGGCGGGTCGCGCCCCTTGCCCGTCGATGCCGGCGACGATGCCTGGGACGAGGCCATGGCCCTGAACTTCACCGCCGTCAGGCGCCTGACCGACGCCGTGCTGCCGGGGATGCGCGCGCGCGGCTGGGGCCGCATCGTCAACATCAGCGGCTCGATGGAGCCGCGCAGCCTGAACGCCGCCAGCGCGGCCAAGGCCGCCGTGCACATATGGGCCAAGGGGGTGTCGTGCGACGTGGCGCGCGAAGGCGTAACGGTCAACACCATTGCGCCCGGGCGCATCAACAGCGAACAGATCCTGGCCCGCCTGTACCCCACCGACGAAGCGCGCCAGGCATTCATCGAGGCCAACATCCCCATCGGCCACTTCGGCGAACCCGAAGACCTGGGCAACCTGGCCGCCTTCCTGTGCTCGCCGCTGGCCGCCTACATCACCGGGGCGGTGATCCCGGTGGACGGCGGCATGCACTACTTCGCGCACTGACCGCTTGCGCGCCTGCAGCGCCGTGCCGGGCGACGGCCCGCGCCCGCTTCAGGCGTGGCCCCCCAGGTAGGCCTCGGCCAGGCTTTCGTCGGCGGCGATCTCTGCTGCGCTGCCCTCGGCCACCATGCAGCCGTTTTCCAGCACGTAGGCCCGGTCGGCCAGGGCCAGCGCAAGGCCGGCCATCTGGTCGACCTGGACGATGGTCATGTCCTCGCTGCGCAAGGCGTCCAGCGACGCGAACAATTCGGCGATCACCTTGGGCGCCAGTCCGAGCGACGGCTCGTCCAACAGCAGCACGCGCGGCAGGGCCATCAGCCCGCGGGCCACGGCAAGCATCTGCTGCTCACCCCCGGACAGCAGGCCGGCGCGCTGATGCTGCCGCTCGCGCAGGCGGGGAAAGCGCCGCAGCATGGTTTGCACCCTTTCCTCGCGGCCTTGCGGGTGCAAAAAGCCGCCCAGGCGGATGTTGTCCAGCACCGACAGCTCCGGGAACACCTGCCGCCCTTCGGGCACCAGGACCATGCCCAGCCGCACGACGCCCTCGGCGCCGCGCCGCTCCAGCGCGTGGCCGTCCAGATGCATGGCGCCCGACTGGACGGCATGCAGCCCTGCCAGGCAGCGCATCAGCGTGGACTTGCCCGCGCCGTTGGCGCCCAGCAGCGCCACCGTCTCGCCCTTGCGCACTTGCAGGCTGACGCCGTGCAGCACGGGCTCTGCGCCGTAGCCGGCCACCAGGTCGGCCACCGCCAGCATCTCGGGCGCCAGGGCGGCCGACGGCGCGCGCGGCCTGGGCCTGGCCTGCAGCGATTCCCCGAGGTAAGCCTGGCGCACGGCCGGATCGCGCTGCACCTGCTGCGGGTTGCCCCAGGCCAGCTGGCGCCCGGCGTCCAGCACCAGCACGTGGTGCGAAATGCCCATGACCAGCGCCATGTCGTGCTCGACCAGCGCCACGCCCACCCCGGCCGCGCCGATGCGCGCCAGCAGCGCCGCGAGCGCGTCCTTGTCCTCGCGCGACAGTCCGGCGGCCGGTTCGTCCAGCAGCAGGACGTCCGGGTCGGTTGCCAGGGCGCGTGCGATCTCGACGAGCCTGCGATCAACGTGCGCCAGCCCCGAGGCCGATGCCTGCGGCGCGCCGCGATAGCCGCAAAAAGCCAGCAGCGCGCGGGCGCGCGCACGGGCCTGCGGGTCGGCCAGCCGCGCCGTGCCGAACAGCGGCCCCAGCCGGCCACAAGACATGGCCAGCAGGACATTGTCCTCGACGCTCAGGCTGCCGAACAGCTGCGACGTCTGGTAGGTGCGCGCGACGCCGGCGCGCGCGATGGCATGCGCCGGCAGGCCGCGCAGCGCCCGGGCCCGCCCATCGGCGCCAGCCAGTTCGAACTCGCCGGCCGTGGGGCGGTAGAAGCCGCTGAGCATGTTCAGCGCAGTCGTCTTGCCGGCGCCATTGGGGCCGATCAGGCTGGTGACGGCGCCGCCGGCGATCTGCACGTCCAGGTCCGCGACCGCCCTGACCCCGCCGAAGGTCATGCCCAGCCCACGGGCCCGCAGCTGCGCGCGCGAACGCTGCGCCAGCGCATCGCCCGGCGCGGCGGCAGCTTGCGCCCCGTCGTCGGGCAGGCGCGGCGCAGGCTGGCGCCGCAGGGCCTGGCGCACCATGCCGGCCGCGCCTTCCGGCGCCACCCACAGCACGACCAGCAGCAGCGCGCCGAAAAGCAGCAGCCGGTAGGCCTCCAGCGAGGCCAGCAGCTCGGGCAGCGCCCCGACCACGAGCGCGCCGATTATCGGGCCCGCCACCGTGCCCGCGCCGCCGACGACGACCACCAGCACGAACAGGATGGACTGCATGAAGCTGAACGTGTCGGGCGTGACGAATCCCGACAGCGGCGCGAACAGTCCGCCTGCCAGGCCGGCCGCAGCGGCTGACAGCGCAAAGGCTGCCGTCTTGATCGCCAGGGGATTGAGCCCGATCGAAGCCGCTGCCGTTTCCGTGTCGCGCACGGCCCGCATGGCCGCGCCCCAGACGCCACCGGACAGGCGCGCGTAGGCGAGCACCAGCAACGCCGCCACGATGATCGCCAGCACCGCGATGGCTTGCTCGGCGCCCCAGCCGGGCAGTAGCGCCGGCGCGGGCACGCCCATGATGCCGTTCTGCCCGCCGGTCACATCGCGCATCTCGACGGCGGCATGCTGGACGATGAAGCTGAAGGCGATCGTCACCATCGCCAGGTACGGCCCCTTGACCCGCAAGGCCGGCAGCGCCAGCAGCGCCCCCAGCGCCGCCGCGGCCAGTGTGCCCACGGCCCAGGCCGGCCAAAAACTCCATCCTGCGCCAGTGGTGAGGATGGCCACGGCGTACGCGCCGACCGCATAGAAGCCGACATGGCCGAACGATACCTGGCCGGTCAGCCCCAGCAGCACGTTCAGGCCGATGCCCACGATAGCCACCAGCGCGATGGTGGCCAGGACAAACACGTAATAGCTGTTGAGCGTCAGCGCGAGGACAAGGCCGAGCGCGGCTGCCACTGCCACGCCGGCCAGCAGGCCGCGATTCATACTTTCTTGACCTCCGCCCGCCCGAACAAGCCGTTGGGCTTGCACGCCAGCACGGCGATGACCAGCGCGAATGTGATGATTTGCGTATAGCCCGAACCGAGGGAGACCGTAACCATCGCCTCGGCAACACCAAAGATCAAGCCGGCCAGCACCACGCCCCAGGCGCTGGCGATGCCACCCAAAATCGCCACGGCAAACGCCTTGAGCCCGAACATCGTGCCCATGTCGGCATTGACGTTGAACAGCGGCGCGATCAACACGCCCGCGATGCCGGCCAGCACGGTCGACACTGCAAAGGCCGCGGCGATCGCCCGCTTGATCGGGATGCCCATCAGCCGCGCGGCATCGCGGTTTTGCGTGACCGCCAGCAATGCCGTGCCCCAGCGGCTGCGCCGCGCCACCCTATGCAGCAAGGCAGCCAACGCCAGGCCCAGGACCGGAATCAGGATCTGCAGCGGATAAACGCCCAGGCCCATCCCGGCGACCTCGATCGGCGCGCGCGCCAGCGGCGAGGGCAGGCTGCGCGGTTCCCTGCCGAAGGTGTGCATGACCACGTTGTCCAGGACGATGCCCAACGCCACCGTGGCCATCAGCCAGGCGTTGGAATCCCGGCTGGCGAAGGGGCGCACGGCAAGGATTTCCACCACCAGGCCGTAGGCCGCGCAGGCCAGCAGCGCCAGCGCGATGGCCAACGGCATCGGCCAGCCCAACGTCTGAGCGAAGGTAAAGCACAGCACCGCGCCCAGCATCATGGAGCTGCCCTGCGCAAAGTTGACGGTGCCCGATACCGAGTAGGTGATGTGAAAGCCCAGCGCCATGAGACCGTACATGCTGCCCAGCCCCAGTCCGCTGATCAACGCGGCCAGCACTTGCATCGCTGTCCGCCCGTCATGGATTCAAGCCGACCGGCAGGATGCGGCCGTCGATGAACTGCGCCCAGACGTAATCGTCGGCGGCGAGTGCGTCGTGCCTGTCCGGCGCAAAGGGCTTGTCGTAGGTCTTGATCAGGCCTTGGTAGGTGCCGATCTCGTAGAAGCCCTTGCGGATCGCGTCCCCGTCGGTCGAGCCAGCCTTGGCGATGGCCAGTGCCGTCAGGTGCATGGCGTCGTAGGCGTTGGCCACGCCGACGGCCGGAGAAATATCTTCAGGCCCCTTGACGTCCGGATACTTGGCCTTGAGGGCGGCAATGACCTTTTCGCCCACGGGCGATTGCTTGCCGAAGAAGCTGTAGGTCTGCACGAAGTGCACGTCCTTGGCGCGCGGCCCAGCCAGCTCGCTGAAGCGCCCGCCCGCCGGCCCCCAGTGCGACACCACCGGGACTTGCCAGCCCATGCGCTCGAGCGACTTGACCACCTGCGCCGACGGTCCGACGTTGCCGACCATAAACAGCGCGTCGGCGCCGGCCGCCTTCAGGCGGCTCAATTGCGGCACCACGTCGACATCGTTGGCCTCGAATTTTTCGCTGCCGACCGGCTGCATGCCCTTGGCTGCGAGCGCAGCCACCAAGCCTTTCTCGTTGGATTCCCCCCAGGGGTTGTTGACCATGATCAGGCCAAACTTGCTGGCACCGAAGGTCTTGATCGCGTAATCGACCATGCCCTGGTCGACGATTTCATCTACCGCCGAAACGCGGAACACGAAGTTGGGGTCGGCGCCGTTCTTGGTGATGGGCGTGCCTGCCGCCCACGGTCCCATGAAGGGTTTCTTGGCCTGGTTGACCAGCGGGACGATGGCCAGCGACACCGGCGTGTCCAAGCCGCCGAAGATGACGGCGACCTTTTCCTTGTAGATGAGGTCGCGCGCAGCAACCACGCCCTTGGCCGGATTGGCTTCGTCGTCGCGGCGCACGAGTTCGAGCTTGCGCCCGCCCAGCAGTCCGCCGGAGGCGTTGATTTCGTCGATGGCCACCTGCATGCCGCGCGTGATGGCTTCGCCCGCCAACGCGGACTGGCCAGACAGCGCAGTGATCAGGCCGATCTTGATCGGCTCGGCGGCCGATACGGCGCCCGCCCATCCCGCGCACGACAAGGCGAGCGCGACTGAAAGGAAAGTGCGGCGTTTCAAGCAAGGCATTGACGTTCTCCCCTGGGGTATCGGTGGCGGTTGGGTGAAACGACCCGACCCATGACGTCCAACCACAAGCAAATGGCATGCCAACCCTGCCCGCCGCACGGCATTTTGGGCGTACCGGGCACTTGTTTTATTGCCCACAATCCAGCAGTATTTATTGACGACAAAAAATGTGTCGTTTCGGCGACAAAAATTCCCGCTTTCTGGGCCTGCCGCCGAACCAACCTGCCGTTCTTTTGCGCACCTTGGTAGTGCAGATTCAGGAGCAAACATGCCGAACGCACCAAAGTTGGACACCGAAGCGGTGCATGATGCCGCTGCAGCCGCCCGGGACATCGTCGATACCTACCTGACGCTGTTGATGAAGCCCGACCCGCAGGCGGCCCGGCAGTTTGTTGCGCCGACGCTGCGGATCCGCTTTACCGGCGGGCGCGAGATGACCGACCCCGCGCAGTGCACGGCCTTCAATCAATCTCGCTACCGCTGGGTGAAGAAACGCTTCGAATCCACCGACGTCGTGGTCGGCGTCACGCCTGCGCATGCGGTGGTCTACAACCGGGGCACGCTATACGGCGAATGGCCCGACGGCACGCCTTTCGAAGGCAACCGCTACGTCGACCGCTATGTGCTGCGCGACGGGCTGATTACCGAAATGGACGTCTGGAACGACAGCGCCGAATGGCTGCTGGTGCAGGCCGGGCTGGCGCAGCCATGAGCACGCCGGTATTGCCTGCGGACAAGCCGGCGTTCGGGCCCCTGCCCTCGCACGGACGGTTCGAATACAGCGCCATCACCCGGCGTCCGCATTACGACTGGCCGCAAGGCTGCAAGCTGGCCGTCTACATCGGCCTGAACATCGAGCACTTTGCATGGGGCACCGGCATGGGCGCTCGGCTGGGCGCGGCATGGGGCGAGCCCGACGTGCTCAACTACAGTTGGCGCGAATACGGCAACCGCGTCGGCGCCTGGCGCTGCCTGGAGCTACTGGATACGCTGGGCATGCCAGCCGGCGTCATCGCCAACACCGCCATCCTGGACCATTGCCCGGAAGTCATCGACGCGTTCGTTGCGCGCGGCGACGAGCTGATCGGACACGGCCACACCAATTCGCAGCACCAGGGCGGATTTTCCGAAGCCGACGAAGCGGCATTGCTGCGCTACTGCCGCGACCGGCTCGCGCAGGCGGGTGGCGCAGCGGTGCGAGGCTGGCTGTCGCCGTGGATCGCCGAATCGTCCAGCACACCGGACCTGCTTGCCGAGGCGGGTTACGCCTACACGCTGAATTGGTGCCACGATGATCAGCCGGTGCGCATGCGCACGCGCCAAGGCACCCTGTGGTCGGTACCCTACCCGCAGGAAGTCAACGACATCCCCATGATCGTGACGCGCCAAATGGACGGCAAGGACTTCGCCCAGCTCATCATCGACCACTTCGATGAGATGCTGGTGCAGGCGCAGCGCCAGCCGCTGGTGATGGGCATCGCGCTACACCCTTACCTGGTCGGCCAGCCCTACCGCCTGCGCCACCTGCGGCGCGCCCTGTCACACATCGCGTCGCACCGCGCGCCCGGCCAGGTGTGGATCACCACGCCGGGCGAGATCTGCCGCCACGTCGATACCTTATTTTCCTTGGAAGGATGATTGCCCGATGACCACCGTATTCCCCCTGCCGTTCGAAGACACCGCCGGCGCCTGGGTACCGCACGGACGCTTTCGCTTGCCCGCCAACGCCAGCGGCCCGCTGGAAGGTTTGCGCTTTGCCGCCAAGGACCTGTTCGACGTCGCCGGCCGCACCACCGGCGCGGGCAACCCCGACTGGCTGGCCACCCATGCGCCAGCCGCCTCGCACAGCGCGGCCGTGCATGCCCTGCTTGCGGCCGGCGCCGAACTCGTGGGCAAGACCATTACCGACGAGTTGGCCTACAGCATCCACGGCGACAACGCGCACTACGGCACGCCGCTCAACAGTCGCGCGCCTGACCACGTGCCAGGCGGATCATCCAGCGGGTCGGCCTCGGCGGTGGCCGCAGGCCTGTGCGATTTTGCGCTCGCCACGGACACCGGCGGCTCGACGCGCGTGCCGGCGAGCTACTGCGGGCTATGGGGCCTGCGCACCACGCATGCAAGGGTGTCCTCAGCTGGGTTGGTGCCGCTGTCGCCACAGTTCGACACGGCCACGTGGTTGGCAGCGCATGCCGAAACCTTTGCCCGGGTCGGCCCTGTGCTCCTGGGCCCGGAACGCCCGCGCGCATGGCGCCGCGCCGTCGTGTTGCAGGACGCCTGCGCACAGGCCGAGGCCGAGTTCCAGCCGCTGGTCGACCGGGTCGCCGCCGCGGCCGAGGACTACCTTGGCGTTGCCGCGACGACGCAGCCGGCATCGTCGACCGACCTGGAAACCTGGCGACGGACTTACGTCACCCTGTCGGCATACGACGCCTGGCGCACACATGCCGACTGGATCACGCGCACCCATCCGCGCTTTGGGGCAGCCATCGAGGGACGCTGGCGAGCGGCTGCAGCCATCGGCATCGACGAGGTCGCCGCGGCAGCCGCCTTGCAAGAGACGCTGCGCGCCGAACTGCGCAGCCTGCTCGGCGAAGACGGTTTCGCCATCCTGCCGTCGGCTTCCAGCGCCCCGCCCCGGCGCGACGCCGACCCCGACACGATAGACGGCATCCGCGCACAGACCTTCCGGATCACGTCGCTGGCCGGGTTGGCCGGGCTGCCGCAAGTCAGCATTCCATTCCTGGGCGCAGACGGATTGCCGCGCGGCGTATCGCTGCTTGGCCCGGCCGGCAGCGACCAGGCGCTCATCGCCCTGGCCTGCGAAATCGGCCAACGCGCCGCGGCCCTTGGCACGGGCACGGCGCACGATGCGACCGGCGCGGCGGTGGCACAATAGCGCGCGACGATCGCGCCCACCGCTCGCATTCATGAGGAAGCCAGCCGCCAAGCTCCCCACCCCCAGCAGCCGCGCCACGCGCGCCGCCCGCAGCCAGGCGGCCACGTCCGCGCGGCCGGCGCGCGGGCGTCCCAAAGTGCGTCCGGACGCAATGCGCCAGGCCGCCGACGCCCCGGCGCAGGACATGGAAACCCGCATCTATGCGGCGGTGGTCGAAAGCGTCATGAGCCAGCGGCTCAAGCCGGGAACCAAGCTGCCCGAGGCGGCGCTTTGCGAGCTTTTCGGCGTCGGCCGGTCGCTGGTGCAGAAAGTGCTGCGGCGGCTCGCCCACGACCACGTGGTGGAACTGCGCCCGAATCGCGGCGCCATGGTCGCCATGCCCAGCCGGGCGGAAATTGGCGAACTGTTCGAAACGCGCCGCGCACTGGAGGCGGCCATCCTGCCGTTGGTGGCCGAACGTGCCACCAAGAGCGATTACGCTTCGCTGCGGCGCCTACTGCGCACCGAAAGGCGAGCCATGCACAGCCACGACCAAACGCAATGGGCACGCCTGGCCAGCGCCTTCCACCAGCGCCTGGGCGAACTATCGCGCAACGCCATGCTGCAGCGCTACCTGAACGAGGTGATCTCGCGCTGCTCGCTCATCGTGGCGATCTTTCAGCCGCCGGGCAACGCCACCTGCGAGCACGAGGAGCACGCGCGCGTCGTGGACTGCCTGGAGCGCGGCAGGGTCGCCGACGCCATCGCCGAAATGGACGCGCACCTGAAGGCGTTGGAACAACACATCCAGCTCGTGCAGCCGCCGACCGGACAAAGCCTGGCCGGCATGCTCGGTCTGGAATAATCTGCCTGCCCACCCAACGCCGGAGACCACCTTGACGACGAGACTGAACGAATTCGGACAACCCATCGGCGCCGCCCTGCCGCACTGGAACGGCGCGCAACTGCCGGACGGGCGCACCCTGACCGGCCGTTATTGCCGGATCGAACGCCTGGACGTCGAGCGCCATGCTGCCGAGCTTTGGCAGGCCCATCAGGACGCGCCCGATGGACGCGACTGGACCTACCTGTTTACCGGACCGTTCGATTCCTTCGAAGCGTACCGCGACTACTTGCAGCGCATCGCGCCGCTGACCGACCCCATGCACCACGCGGTCATCGACCTGGCCAGCGGCCAGGCCGTGGGCACCTTCGCCCTGATGCGCATCGACGCGCCCAACGGCGTCATCGAGGTCGGCAGCGTCACCTACTCGCCGCGCATGAAGCGCACGCGCATTTCCACCGAGGTCATGGCCTTGCTGCTCAAGCTCGTCTTCGAGGACCTGGGCTACCGCCGCTTCGAATGGAAGTGCGATTCGCTCAACGCCCCGTCGCGTGCCGCGGCGCAACGCTACGGCTTTACGTTCGAGGGGATCTTCCGCCAGGCAGTGGTCACGCGGGGTCGCAACCGCGACACCGCCTGGTATTCCATCATCGACGGCGAATATCCGTTGCTGCGCAAGGCCTACGAGCAGTGGCTGGATGCGTCCAACTTCGACGAGCAGGGCCGCCAGATCCGCAAGCTCGGGGACTTGATCGCCCAGGCGCGCGGGTCGACGGCGTAGCCGCGCCCCCGATCCCCGGCGATCGCCATGCCCGTTGCATCCCACGCCGCGCCCCGGACACTGGCCGAGCTCAGCAAGCTCTGCCGTGACCGCTTTGCTGAATTCAGCCCGCAGCACCAGCTGGCGCTGCGCTACCTGATTGACAATCCCGACGAAGTCCCGCTGGCATCCATGCGCGCCATCGCCGCGCGCGCGGGCGTGCAACCCGCCACGCTGGTGCGGCTGGCGCAGCGGCTGGGTTTCGACGGCTGGCAGTCGCTGCGCGCACTGTTCGTCCAGGCGCTGCGCGACAACCACCTGTCCTATGCCGTCCGCGCCCGCAAGCTGGTCGGAATTTCCGGCAGGCAAGACCTGCTCGACGAGATCGTGCAGGCGCAATACCGCAACCTCGAGGCATTGCGCAATCAATCCACCCAAGACATCGCGGCCGCAGCGCGGCTGCTTCACCGCGCCAAGGTCATCCGCGTCGCCGGGTTTCGAGCCTGCTTTCCCATTGCATTCGCCTTCCAGTACGTGTGCCGGCTGTTTCGCGGCGCCGTTGACCTGATCCGGGGCGAGGCCGGCACGCTGGAGATGGAGCTGCGAGGCCTGTCGCCCGACGACGCCGTGCTGGCGATCAGCTTCGCGCCCTATTCGCAGGAAGCATTGCGCACCGTGGATGCAGCCGCCAATGCCGGCTGCCCGGTCGTCGCGCTGACCGACAGCTCGCTGTCACCGCTAGCGCTACGTGCTGACCGCAGCATACTTTTTTCGGTCGACAGCCCATCGTTTTTTCCGTCGATCGCCGCCGGAATCCTGGCTGCCGAAGCCTTGGCACAGCAACTGCTGACACTCGCAGGTAAGGACGCGGTCAAGACGCTCGAGGAGGCCGAAGGCCAGCTCACCAGCATGGGGGCCTACGCGACGCCCGCACCCGAAACGATCAAGCCGGCACGTCGGATTCGTCGAATGGGTAAACCCCGCGCCGGTCAAGCCGACGGTAATCGATAGACGTCAGGTCGGCCGGCCCGTAATCGGGCGTATCAACGATGAGGATTTCCTCGACGCGCGGCTCGTAAAAGTCGCGGAAATGCGTCTTGGACCGCAGCACGATCACGTCGAAATCTTCGGGTTTCTGTCCAAATAGGTAGAAAGGATCTCCGTCGACCGCGAAGGCAAAGCGGCTGACCACGCTGATCGAAACCCCGTCGACGCGCAGCAGCGCCGTCACGCCGAGGTCGACCGGCATGCCGCGCTGGTAGTTGCCCGTCACGCGGTAGGAAATCGGTCCGGCGCGCTCGACCACCGCATTGACGGTCAGGGTCGGCCCTGCCTTGGGTGAGCTGTGCCCGCCCAGCCGTAGCGTCACCTCGGCGCCCTCCCCTGCCTCGTAGGCGGCCTGTGCCGCGGCAGGATCCAGCAAGTAAGGCACGGCGACGTTCTTCAAGCCGCGCTCGAGCACCGCGGCCAGCACGTAGGTCGAATCATTCATGCGGTCGGCATGCTCGAGCAACAGGTACGGGCGCGTCGCATGGGGTAATCCTTGCTGCACGCGGTCCAACGCCTCGTCGAGCTGGTACACCTTCAAGGGCCGGTACAGTGCGTGGCGTTGGGCACGGATGTCATCGGCCAGGCGCTGCGCGATGGCGGCAGCCTGTTCCTTCGTCCCGTCCAGCACGCATAGCACCGAAAAGCCAGTGTTGTGCGCGTCGGCATACGAAAACCCCGCCATGATGGAGATATCGAGGTAGGCATTGCTTTGCGCTTCCATGCGGCGCGCAGCAGCGATCAGGCTGGCCAGTGGTTCCAAGTTGGTTGCGCTGAAAATGCTAGGAACTAGCACACCCGGCTTGGCCACCGCCATCGCTGGGCGGATTTCCCCGGCCAACATGCGCGCCATGCAGTTTGCCGCACGCCGCCCCGTGTCGCCCATGTCGATGTGCGGCGACTGGTGATAGGCGAACGCCGCATCGGCGTTGGCCACGGTGTCCGCGTCGATGTTGCCGTGATAGTCGAGCGCCACCACGAGCGGGATGCGCTGGCCAATCGCCTGCCGCACTCTGTCGATGATGTGGCGCTCGACGTCCGGATAGGCGTCGGCCGCGCATGCACCGTGCAGGTAGAGCAGCACGCCATCGACGCCGGGCGTTTGCGCGCGCAATGCAGCGCAGATCTCATCGGCGTAAAAATCCACCGCCTCGTCGGTGACCGGCCCAAGCGCGCCCAGCAGCGTATGGACGATGGGCACAATTTCTATGCCCTGATTTTCGAACACCTCGATGACGCCACCCGGAACCGTATTGGTGCCGCGCAGCTTTTCGACGATGTCGGCGCCGCGCAGGGCCACGCGCTCGAAATCCTGCACCGTGCAGTAAACGGGAAGAAAGCTGACGGACTCGGTATTGAAGGCGGCATAGGCCACGCGAGGGCGCCGGCCCCGGAACAAAGCAGTCATTTCAGCGGTCCGATCGGAAACGAATGTTGTGTATCATCATAAAACGATTCGAATGATTCATTCCGGATCGTTCAACATAAATTGGCTATCCACGATGTAATATCGAGGGGAATCACGATGTCGTCACTGCTGCAGCGCGTCCTGCGCCTGGCGTCGGCCGCAGGCATGTTTTTCTCACTGGCCGCTTTTTCCGCGCATGCCGAATTTCCGGAACGCCCGATCACGCTGATCGTCCCGTCGGCGGCTGGCGGCACGCCCGATACGCTGATGCGCTTCCTTGCCCAAAAAGCCCAGGAGCGTCATAACCACACCTTCGTCGTCGAAAACCGCCCCGGCGGCTCAGGCATCCCGGGCATTACCGCGGTTTACCGCGCGGCCCCGGACGGCTACACCATCGGCTACGCCAACAACGTCACCCTGGCGATCAACCGCACGGCGTTCAAGGAACTGCCCTACGATCCTCAGACATTGGTGCCCGTGGCCTTCGTCATGAAGGTCGCCAATGTGCTGGCGGTCAATCCATCGCTGCCCATCAAGACCTTCGACGATTTCATCGCCTACGCTAAGGACAACCCGGGCAAAGTCACCTT
>Ga0207865_100256_pt1 | contig 62144 bp, 55 predicted proteins | sample HigsolmetaAR204D_FD_184836 | JGI IMG/M metagenome (GOLD analysis project Ga0207865, IMG submission 184836) | Ionic liquid and high solid enriched microbial communities from the Joint BioEnergy Institute, USA - AR20-4-D (SPAdes) (version 2) ... | reverse complement strand
ATGAAGTGGAATGAAGGAGACGTTGTCAAGTGCTTTCCTTGACAACGTTTCCTCATTCCACTATCCTAACAAGCAGCTGAAGAAGGTGGGTATTTTTCACACTGTCTACTTGACAGGGATATGTTCAGAGTTCAGGAGGGGATCATCTAATTTCCTTTGGTTTTAAATTTTTTCCAACAAAAATGAACATCAGGAACAGAGGCTCGTTTCCGGGAAAGCAATAGCCTGAGACTCTTTTCCTTTTACTCCCAACAATTCTTCCATCTTTACATGCTCTAATTATTCTCCTCGGGGATTCTCTACTTTCACAAGATCCTTTGTCGAATTTCTAATCACAAGTTCCGGTTCAAAAAAATAGGATTCCAATTTAACTTCCTTTGTTTTTGGGCTTCTTCGTTTTTCGATCATTTCGATAATCATTCTTGCCGCCAGTTTTCCCATCTCACTTTTGGGGTGGGTAATGGTTGTCAGTTTCACTTCTGAAACTTCAGCCAAAAATGAATCATCAAAACCCACGATGGAAAGATCCTTTGGTATCTGTAGACCCTTATTCCTTATAACATCCAATAATTTTACGGCCAGCTCATCGTTATAGCAAACAATGCCGGTAGGACGATCTTTTTTATCAAGAATTGAGTTTAAAATTTCCGCCGGCTTTGTAAATTTTTGTTCAGTATTATATGTAATGATGTTCGCCGGATTTATCGGAATTCCGTAATACCTGTGTGCGTTTAAAAACCCCTTCATTCGCTTGGTGCCCTGCATATCGTCAGTCTTAAAAAATCCGATAATATTTCGGTGCCCGTTTTTGATCAGATGCTCGGTTTGCAAAAATCCTCCCTTTTCATCATTGACTAAAATGCTGATCGGATCCAAGGCGTCATAATACGCGTTAATCATAATATAAGGGATACCTAGGGCTTCCAAATTCAAATAATAATTGATATTCGGATTCGATATTGCACTTTTAGTCGGTTCCACGATGATCCCATCAAACCGTTGGGATAAAATGATCTCTAAAAATTTTCTTTCACTTTCGTGATTGTTATTTGTGCTGAATAAGCTCACCTGATAACCTTCTTGGCTAAGAACACTTTCGGCGCCGCGTATGATGGAAGGAAAGATATAGTCGGAAATATAAGTAGTAATGATTGCTACACTTTTTTTATGAATGTGAGGTTTATGATCTTGTTTTAATGAAAGATCCGAAACGTACGTACCAGATCCTTGTTTTTTATATAACCATCCTTCACTGACAAGCTCCCCCAGTGCAAGCCTGACGGTATGTCGGCTTACATTAAATTGCTCCATCAGTTCCGTCTCGGATTTAATTTTTTGGGATGGCAGAAAAGTTCCATCTAATATCTTGGATTTTATCCAATTTTTTACAATTTTGTATTTCGTTTCTGACAACGATAAGCACCCCATTACTAACTACATTATGTGATAAAATAAACAAATTTTTCTAAAAATAATTTAAGTATAAATAACAAAATAATTCAAGGTGAAGGGAAACCAAAAAATGTTCAAACAATTATGCGATTATTTCCAATTATTATAACACATTTTATTATAACATATTCCCGCACAGAAAATGGCATGCATTTCCCGTGCGGGATAGGAACATCTGCAAATATTACGTCTTTGCAAAAATCCCGTTATTTATCCCATATCATGCCGCTCAATTTTAGTTCGTTGCGAAACTTCAACAAGTCCAATTGATTGTCAATAATAATGCATTCGATATTCATCATGTCTGCAAAATCATATAATTGCTCTTTCGTGGCGGCCAATGAAAGTACGGTGTGATGGGCTCCGCCCGCATAGATCCACGCTTCCACCGCTTTCGTCAATGACGGTTCGGGCTTCCAAAGGACCTTAGCGACGGGTAGATTAGGCGTTTCTTTCTCCGATTGCTTGGCGATGATTTCATTGATAATTAAGCGATAGCGCCCGCCCATTTCAATAAGGGAAGTCACTATTCCCTTCCCGGCCTTTCCGTCAAAGACTAATCTTGCGGGATCTTCCTTTCCGCCAATACTTAAAGGGCGAACAATAAGTTTGGGTTTGGTTGCAGCAATCGTCGGACATATTTCCAACATATGAGAACCAAGGATCAACTCATTATTCGGATCCAAATGATAAGTATAATCTTCCATAAATGTCGTATCTTGATTATCCGTCAAAATTTTCACAAATCGAAGCAATGCGGCTGTCTTCCAATCCCCTTCCGCCCCAAACCCAAATCCATCCGCCATTAGGCGCTGAACCGCGAGACCGGGCAATTGCTTCATACCATGCAAATCTTCAAAGTTTGTACAAAAAGCGGTATATTGGTTTTGTTCCAAGAAAGCCCGCAACGCGAGTTCAATTCTGGCTTGCTCTTTGATGGCATCTTGGACAGGTCCCTTTTCATAAGCTTCCGGTTCCATATCATATAAGGATTGATATTCTTCAAACAGCCGGTCGACTTGATCATCAGGGATTTCCTTCATGACTTTCACTAAATCGCCAATACCATAATAATCCACGGACCAGCCGAATTTTTTCTGCGCTTCGACTTTATCCCCTTCCGTTACGGCCACACTCCGCATGTTGTCACCAAAACGGGCAATCCGGATATTATGACCTTCGGCGACCGCAACGGCCGTTTTCATCCAGGAAGATAATTGTTGATGCACCTCATGGTTTTGCCAATGACCAAAAATGATTTTATGAGGAATTCTCAAACGCGCCGCAATAAAACCGAATTCCCTATCGCCATGAGCCGACTGATTCAAGTTCATAAAGTCCATGTCAATCGTATCCCATGGAATATCCCGGTTAAATTGGGTAGCAAAATGCAACAGCGGTTTTTTTAAAGACAGCAAGCCGGCAATCCACATCTTTGCAGGAGAAAATGTATGCATCCAAGCAATGATTCCTGCACAGTTTTCCTCCAAGTTTGCTTCTTTCATTACTTTCTCAATCGAGTCGGACGTGGTCAGTACTCCTTTGAATACGATTTCATATGGAAGATCAGCGGATCCGTTGAGTCCTTCAACGATACTTTTTGAATTTTGCTCCACCTGTAATAATGCATCTTCTCCGTATAAGTGTTGGCTTCCCGTGACAAACCAAAATTTGTAGGGTTTTACCTTTAACATGATGGTCCTCCTCTTTTGTAACCTTATTTTGCCAAGTTCCGCAATTCCTTAAGCTTTTTCATCACCTGATTTCCCCCGCGGCCGAAATAATCATGCAATCTTTTATATTCCTGATACAATTTTTGATAGATTTTTACATTTTCAGGAATGGGCCGGATCACTTCGTCTTTAATCCTGGCCATTTTTTCTGCAGCTTCGAAAATATTTTGAAATCCACCGGCCTCTTTTCCGGCCGCCACCGCTGCAAACATCGCCGCTCCTAATGCCGGCGTTTGTTTGGAGGCGGCGATTTTTATCGGAAGATTCGTTACATCCGCATAAATTTGCATAAGCAAGCGATTCTTTTGCGGCAGCCCTCCGCAGGCATACAATTCTTTTACTTCGACTCCGTTATCATTGAAAGCATCAATGATCATTTTCGTTCCAAAGGCCGTTGCTTCCAATAAGGCACGGTAAATTTCTTCCGGCTTAGTTTGCAAAGTCAATCCCAATAGCAATCCGCTCAACTCCGTATTCACCAATATCGAGCGGTTGCCATTCCACCAATCCAACGCCAGCAGTCCCGTTTCTCCGGGTCTGTATTCAGCCGCTCTTTCCTCCAAATATTGATGAATACTCAAACCCCTTTCCCTTGCTTGCTTGTGAACATATTCCGGCACTCCTTCTTCTACATACCATTCAAAGATATCGCCAACTGCCGACTGTCCAGCCTCATAACCATAAAATCCGGGAATAATGCCGTCTTCTACAACACCGCACATGCCTTCCACTTCTTTTTCCTCCGTCCCGAGGACCATGTGGCAAATGGATGTTCCCATCACCATTACCATTTTCCCAGGCTCCACCACTCCCATGGCAGGAACCGAAACATGGGCATCGACATTGCCTACGGCAACAGCGATTCCTTCAGGCAATCCGGTCGATTCCGCCATCTCTTTTGTCAACGTGCCGGCCTTTGTTCCAACGGGATAAAGTTCACCCCTTAATTTGGTTTCCGTCAAGTTTTCCAGCCGGGGATCCAAGGCTTTAAAAAATTCCTTGCTCGGATAACCTTCCTGCTTGTGCCAAATCGACTTATATCCCGCGGTACAACTGTTCCGCATTAATTTTCCCGTTAATTGGGATATCACCCAGTCGGTGGCTTCGACAAACAAATCGGTCCGTTCGTAAATTTCCGGTGCCTCATCAAGGATTTGCCAGATTTTTGCAATCATCCATTCCGAAGAAATTTTCCCCCCGTATCTGGCAAGAAATTTTTCACCCCGCCTTTCAGCGATCGCATTGATTTTGTTTGCTTCATCCTGGGCTGCATGATGCTTCCAAAGCTTTACCCAGCTGTGGGGGTTGTCTTTTAAATCTTCGTGAAAACATAACGGTTGTAAGGATGAATCGACCGGCAACATCGTACAAGAGGTAAAATCAATGCCAATCCCTATGACATCGTTCGGATCAATTCCGGACTCCCGAATGACAGCAGGGACGGAATTTTTAATCACTTCGATATAATCCCCCGGATGTTGCAGGGCCCACTCATGTCCCAATTTGATATGCGTCCCCGGGAGATACTCGTCAATCACCCCGTGGGGATATGGCGTAACATGATCGGCAATTTCTTTTCCATCTGAAAGAGATACAAGAACAGCGCGGCCGGACTGGGTTCCAAAATCGATACCAATCGTATATTTTGGCATGCTTATCTCCTCCCTAATTCTGTCCATAATAAGCATTGGCTCCATGTTTTCTATAAAAATGTTTTTCTAATAAAACTTGATCCATTGATTCAATCCCGGCATTTAACATCTTCGTGAAAAAAGCCATTTTTGCCACTTCTTCCAAAACAACCGCATGGTACAATGCTTCCGACGGATCCTTCCCCCAGGTAAACGGTCCGTGGCTATGGACGAGAACTCCCGGAATTTCATTGGGGTTGATTTTCTTAAAGGCTTCTACAATCACACGCCCTGTTTCCAGTTCATAATCCCCGCGGATCTCATTACCGGTCATTTCTCTCGTACAAGGTACTGCACCATTAAAGTAATCCGCATGGGTAGTGCCTAACGCAGGAATGGCTCTACCGGCTTGTGCCCAAACGGTTGCCCAGGGAGAATGGGTATGGACAATCCCACCAATATCCGGAAAATTTTTGTACAAAACTAAATGAGTGGGGGTATCCGAAGACGGTTTTAAATGCCCATCAACAACATTTCCTTCCAAATCTACGACCACCATGTCATCTACTGTCATCTCGTCGTATTCCACACCGCTTGGTTTAATTACTACAAGCCCCTCCTCCCTGTTGATACCGCTTACATTTCCCCAAGTAAAAGTGACCAGGTTGTATTTGGGCAAGGCAAGGTTTGCTTCCAGAACTTCCTTTTTTAGTTCCTCTAACAATCCATCTCATCCTTTCAACTTGAAGGATAATATTAGTAATAATTGTACGAATGATAACGTAATACAATTTAATTATAATTAAATTTGTACGTACAATCAATAATCCTTTTTTAAATTCTTGGAAATTGCCATGTTTTTATTCTTAGCTCTCTTGGTTAAAAGATACTTTTCATTTGATTTCATAGTACAAACTAGCAATCTTTGGACTTTAGATGTACGAACAAGATCAACATTAAATACTTTACCAAATAAAGATATTAATATACAAATGCGGAAGACGTGATCGAAGAACAGTCCGCCGATTCATAATAAATTGAAAATAGACATCAACAGAAAGCACTTTCTCCAAGATGTTAAGGCTATGCCTCATATGAAGAAATTTAACGTTTTGGAAGCCCTGAAAAACTAGATAATTTGCTGAACGGGAGAAAAGATTGGTGATGATTATCGAGGGGACTGTTTCGTGGAATAAAAATTGGAAACGGAACGGGCTGACACAACATTATTGCCTTTTTTCTGTCTGATGATGTCGTCGGAATATTTGATGTCCGACCGAAGCATGCCCCTTAATTAAGTTGGTTTTGCAAAAAGCTACATAAGCGATGCGGTACAGATGATAGCGGAAGTTCGAACGATTATTTCTTAGCGTCAAATCTTAAAGATACCTCGACCGCTCCAGCAATCCAAAGCCATGTAAAAAACAGCCGGAGCGGAGAGGTCGAGTTGGATCATGAAAACAGGGTTCGCACTTTGACAAAAAGGAATGTTCCGGTCCATCATCATTTTTGTAAACGCAATAAACTCTAGGTCGAGGGCAAATTTATATGTTCTGAAAAAACAGATTAAAATAATTTGAATTTACTGCCTAATTTCTATTTGTAAAGCTTAGCTCAAGTTTCTTTTCCTTGAATTGATTAATTAAAAACAGACCTGTACAACGGTCACGCAAGTGAAAAGCTTGGTTCAGACTATCTAATACCATTTTTTCCGGTATGCCTAGTTCCATAACAGTCGACGGACCGCCTACCTTTTTTATCAATTGCTTTAATGTCGATGAAGAAGGAAGATTGTTAATGAGCGATTGAATATACTGGCCGTTTTCTTCCATTGCTTTTTTATATTTGCTGTTTTTGACTTTTTCCGATTTTAGAACAGTACTCCAGTATGTTTTATACAAATCAACAATGATGGTAGTGGCGACAGCAACTTTTGCCCCGTGCAACAGTTGTTTTTTATTGTCCTTTATTAGCTGTATTTCCCAATAGTGGGATAGGTGATGTTCGGCTCCGGATGCCGGTCGGGAATGATTCAAAACTTGCATAACCAAGCCGGATTGTAACAAGGAATACATAAGGATGGTAATACCATTTTCATCGCCCTTGCTAATGGCATCAACATTTTTTACACAATTTTCCAGAGCATTGCGCATCATCGACGCACACGCCTTATCATATGGTTCATCGCCAATCAGCTTTGAAATTTCCCAATCCAATAAAGATGTATATTTTCCCAACATATCCCCGAATCCTGAAGCAGTCAACTCTTTTGGTGCGTTTTTAAGTATGTTAATGTCAGCAAATACGGCAACCGGCGATGCGGTTTGAACAGTTTGTTTCATGCCCCGCAAAATGAGCGGAGCGCCTTTTGATGTAAAACCGTCCACAGAAGCCGCGGTCGGAACAGATATAAAGGGGATGCCCATTTTATAGCCAACAAACCGGACAATATCGTGGATCGTTCCTCCGCCAACGGCAATCAAGGCATCTGTATCATTTGGGGTTTCCACAAAGACTTGCATTAAACTTCTTTCATCGGCAATCACTTGTTTTAACTCATTTTCACGAAGCAAAATTCCAATAGGTCGGAAAGAAAACCTGTTCAAATAATCCTGCAAAACTTTCCCAGCTGCATCATAGGTATTTTTGTCATAAACCAATACTATTTGTTTCCATCCTTCTTTCAAGAGATAATCTTTCACGTTGAAAATTGCGTCAACCTTAAGTTGTATTTCCGGCAGCGAAACATTGGAAAGATTAAAACGTTCAGCCAATCTATTGATTTCTAATGCCCATTGATTCATGTATATCCCTTCCGTGATTTTAATATGGAACAAAATAATATCTTTGAACCCATTTTTTCTCATCTACTCAAAACCAATATTTTGTACGTATATATTAATATTCCTTCTATAAAAAGTTTATAAAAATCCTTCAATAAAAACAATGAAAATAAAATTCTTGTACGTACACTTATCCATCCTAAATCATTCATTCCTTCCCTATCAAAGATAAAAGAGTAATTTCGATTTACTATCTTCGCCTATTCAATTGTAAATTCTCTATTCTATACAAAAATTCTTCATCATTTGTATATCTATTTTGATTAATTGGAGATGTTTTCGTTGAAAATACTCGTCATTTCCCCCTATAAAATCCAAAAAATACGTACGTATATATTTTATTCAATAAAAGTATAAAAATTTAATTCGTATAAAAATTATATTGACATATACGAACAAGTGGATTAGAATGAAGGCTAGAAAAGATAGCGTTTTCATATTTAAAGATGCGCCAGTTTTGAAATATAGAAAGTGTAATGGGGGTGTATGATCCAAGAACAAAGCTTTCATTTAAATAAAAATGGAATACAGACAAACCAGGGATGATTCGTACAAGAATCTAAACGTTTATAAAGACCAAAACGGCTAAAGCTGAATTCTATTCTAAAAGAAGCATAACGCTGCTATTTTGCTGACATTATCAGTGGAATCAGATGTTGACTACTTTTACACTTCCAGTGCATGACTTTTCAAACCTTTCACAATTCATGACGGTATTTTCTGAGCATGTTAAAAGATTTGTTTTTGTTTTGATTCTTTGTTTGAAAGCGATTACTTATTGATCAATCTATTTATCCAGTCAACATTGCAGGATGCGGAATAGGTTTTCGAGTTTTCAGATAGTAGGATTAACAAATTTACACCAAACACCAAAGGTTCCACTCCCAAAAGTCCATCATCTGGGTATCAATTTCTGTTGATACACTTTTCTTTATTCCATTTTTTCCGGGAGGGATATTTTAATGAAAAAAAAATTGTTTTTAATGGTTATTGCAGTCTTATTATTCGCTCTTACAGGTTGTTCATCAGCAGGGGGCGGTAAAACCTCAGGAAAGGAGTCAAAAGGGTTTGTCGGTATTGCCATGCCTACAAAGTCCGCGGAAAGATGGATCCAAGACGGCGGAAATATGAAAAAAATCCTTGAGGAAAAAGGATATAAAGTGGACCTTCAATATGCGGAGGATGTAGTTGAGAATCAAATATCGCAGATTGAGAACATGATTACAAAGGGAGTAGATGTTCTAGTTATTGCATCGATTGACGGTAAATCTCTGACCAACGTTTTGGAAGGAGCCAAGGCACAAAATATTCCCGTTATCTCCTATGACAGATTGATTATGGATACAGATCATGTCAATTACTATGTTACTTTTGATAATTATAAAGTCGGTCAGCTTCAAGGAAAATATATCGAGGAAAAACTCGGCTTAAAAGAAGGGAAAGGACCATATAATATTGAACTTTTTGCAGGATCGCCGGACGACAATAATGCTTACTTTTTCTTTGACGGAGCCATGTCCATTTTAAAACCATATATGGATAAAGGCCAATTGATCGTTCAAAGCGGACAAACGAAATTTGAACAAGTTGCTACTTTGAGATGGGATGGTTCCCTTGCCCAATCCCGGATGGATAATATTTTAAGTGCACATTATACGGATAAACGTTTGGATGCAGTATTGTCACCATATGACCCAATCAGTTTGGGGGTAATTTCTTCATTAAAAGGAGTAGGATATGGGACAAAGGACAAACCTTTGCCGTTAATTACCGGCCAAGATGCCGATTTGGCCTCGATAAAATCCATTGTTGCCGGAGAACAAACCCAGACCATTTTTAAAGATACGAGAAAATTGGCTGAAAAAGCAGTTGAAATGATTGAAGCGTTGTTGAGCGGTAAGGAACCCGAAGTTAACGATACAAAATCTTATGACAATGGAGTAAAAGTGGTCCCTGCATATTTGCTTGAACCCGTTTCGGTAGATATTACAAATTACAAGGAAGTATTAATTGACAGCGGTTACTATACTGAAGAACAAATTAAAAATTAATTTAACTCATAGCCAATGACTTGGCAATTTGCTTGACGCAATTGCCAAGTCATTGGAAATCAGTTTTAAGGTGGGTAAAAAATGTCTGACTACATTTTAGAGATGAAAGGTATCACAAAAGAATTTCCCGGTGTTCGAGCATTGGATCATGTAAACTTCAAAGTTAAAGATGGGGAAATTCATGGATTAGTCGGGGAAAACGGGGCCGGTAAATCCACGTTGATGAAGGTGTTGAGTGGAGTTTATCCTTATGGATCGTATAAAGGGGAAATCCTTTTCAAAGGAGAAGTTTGCAAATTTAAGGATATCAAGCAAAGTGAAAGTTTAGGAATTGTGATTATTCACCAGGAATTTGCATTAATTCCCCAATTGTCTATAGCGGAAAACATTTTTTTAGGAAATGAAAAAACAAAAAGACATATTATCGATTGGAACGAAACCATTTTAAAAACCAAAGACTTATTGGAAATTGTGGGACTGGATGAAGATCCACAAACGATCGTTGGCACGCTAGGAGTAGGAAAACAACAACTGGTGGAAATAGCAAAAGCATTATCAAAGGAAGTCAAATTGTTAATATTGGATGAACCTACCGCTGCACTCAACGAAGAAGACAGCAAAAATTTGCTGGAACTCATTAAAAATCTGAAAAAACAAGGGATTACTTCAATCATCATTACCCATAAATTGAAAGAAATTTTAGCCGTTGCCGACAGTATAACCATTTTGAGGGATGGAAAAACGATTGAGACATTAGATCTGAAAAAAGACAAAGTTACCGAAGAAAGAATTATTCGGGGTATGGTGGGAAGAGACATTAGCCAGCTTTACCCGTCAAGGAATGTAAAAATCGGGGACACAATCTTTGAAGTGAAAAACTGGAATGTCTATCATCCCACCATTTCTGACAAGAAGATAGTAAACCAGGTAAACCTCCATATCAAAAAAGGTGAAGTGGTCGGAATTGCTGGGTTAATTGGAGCCGGTCGGACTGAATTTGCCATGAGCATTTTTGGGAAATCTTACGGAAAAAACATCAGCGGTGAGATCATTATTAACGGAAAAAAGGTCGAATTACATAACGTCCAAAAGGCAATTAACAGCGGATTAGCATATTTGACAGAAGACAGAAAAACTTACGGCCTAAATCTTATCGAAAACATAAAAAATAACATTACATCTGCAAATTTAAATAAAGTTGCAATAAATGGAGTTATTAATAACAACAAAGAAATCGTATATGTAAATGATTATATAGAAAAATTCAATATAAAGGCTTCATCGTTATTACAGAAAATAGAAAACTTGAGCGGGGGAAACCAGCAAAAAGTTCTATTAAGCAAATGGATATTTACTGATCCAGTAATTTTGATTTTGGATGAGCCAACTCGAGGAATCGATGTAGGAGCCAAATATGAAATATACTCAATTATTAATCAATTGGCAGCCCAAGGAAAGGGCATACTATTAATCTCTTCAGAGTTACCGGAATTGATCGGGATGTGCGACCGGATATACGTAATGAGTAAGGGAAAAATAACTGGAGAAGTTCCTGCTACAGAAGCTACTCAAGAATCTATCATGAAATTGATGACAAAGGGTGAGGAGTAATACTTATGCAAAAACTATTAGAAGTATTAAAGACAAATTTCAACCGGTACAGTATGGTCATCGCTTTGGTGATTATGTTAATCCTTTTCCAATTTTTAACGGGCGGAATTTTATTAAGACCATTAAACATAACAAATCTGATTTTGCAAAACAGCTATATTTTAATTTTGGCAATCGGCATGGTTTTGGTTATTATTGCCGGCCATATTGATTTGTCAGTAGGTTCAATTGCAGCTTTTGTGGGAGCCATTGCAGGTATCCTTATCGTCAACATGCATATGCCAACATATTTAACTGTATTAATATGTTTGCTTATTGGGGCTATTATAGGGGCATGGCAAGGCTTTTGGGTAGCTTACGTTAATATTCCGGCCTTTATCGTTACATTGGCGGGCATGTTACTTTTTAGAGGATTAACCATGCTCGTCCTGAAGGGGCAGACCATCGCACCCTTCCCTAATGATTTCAGAAGTATAAGCACAGGTTTTATTCCGGACTTTTTCGATGGCTCTACCTTCAATATTACTTCGATATTATTGGGCATATTGTTTTCAATTATCTTTGTGATATTATCGGTCAAAGCAAGGAAAAACAAAATCAAATATAATTTTAAAGTTGCATCCGCAGGAGTCTTTTATTCTCAACAGCTTATTGCAGTTTTACTAATCATGGGATTTTGTTACCTCTTTGCCACCTATGAAGGAATCCCGTATATTTTAATTATTTTACTTGCTTTAATCGTTTTCTATACTTTTATAACAAATAGAACAATTATTGGAAGACATATCTATGCAACAGGCGGGAACTTAAAAGCAGCTATGTTATCAGGTGTAAAAACCAAAGCCGTAACATTTTGGGTCTTCGTAAATATGGGTATTTTATCGGCACTATCCGGATTGGTTTTCGCATCGCGTTTAAACGCCGCAACTCCGAAAGCAGGGAACTTGTTTGAATTAGATGCGATCGCCGCCAGTTTTATCGGAGGGGCTTCCGCTTACGGAGGAGTTGGAACGGTCCCAGGTGCAATTGTTGGCGGCTTGGTAATGGGCGTTTTAAACAACGGAATGTCCATTTTGGGATTGGGTATCGACTGGCAACAAGCTATTAAAGGTGTCGTTTTACTATTGGCCGTTGCTTTCGATGTTTTTAATAAAAGGAGAGCTTCATAAAATTTAGTTTATTCATCTTATCAAAGTAGCGATAAATCCATATCCAGAGAATTCCTGTTTAATAGCAATGTTCATACTTAAATAATGCAGGGGGAGAATATCTCCCCCTAATTTAATTTGTCAATCATTTTGTCATTCAAGGTTTATGACTTCCATATTCTCTTTTATGAGCGCTCTAATTCCCTAAACATGCGAATTTTTCTTAATTTAAAAGGAGAGCGAACTACTTTTTGTATCGACACTGATTTCTCTTGCAACCCTGTCCATGTGCCAGGAGCAGGGGAAGAAAACGGCCTTTTCATCATTCGTCTTAAGATCAACTCCCTGCCCGTACCCTGCAAAGGAGATGACCAAACTTTATTCATTTTCATTGCCCCTCCTTTGCCATCCCTCCCCCATGTTCTTCAATCGAGCAGCGCCAGGACTTCTTGAATTTTTTGCTCCGCTTCCCGTTCGCCCGCTTCCATGCAGTCGCGGATTTTGCTAATGTCAAAGGCCAAAATATGCCCGACTTCCGGGCGAAAAACGACGTTCGCATATTTGAGATTGGCCCGGCGCTGTTCGGTCATCATGATCATATAGGAACGGTAGATCACATCAAAAATATTCCGGGGAGCATGCTCTTCATGCTCCCTTTCGACATCCACCGCAATCACGATATCCATTCCCGCCTCACGCGCGAGATCGGCCGGGAGGTTATTTAACAGCCCCCCATCCACCAATACTTTGTCTTGATAATAAACGGGGGAGAAAATTCCGGGAACCGATGTGGTCGCCCGAATGGCCAAACTGAGGTTCCCTTTGTCAAAAACAAACCGTTCTCCCTTTATCAAATCGACCGCCACGGTCCGAAAAGGAATCTGCAGATCCTCTATCCGAATATCGCCGAGCCCTTTTTCACTTAAAAAATCAATAAGCAAACGGTAGATTTTGTTCCTCCTGAAAATTCCGGATTTTAGAATTCCAAGGTCTACCATCCGATAGGACGGCGTGTTCAAAATAAAGGCTTCAATTTCTTCGATGTCGATACCTGCGGCAACCAGCCCCCCGATGGCGCCGCCCATGCTGGTGCCTGCAATAAAATGAATCGGGATTTGATATTTTTTCAGCACTTTTAACACGCCGATGTGCGCCAGCCCACGGACCGCCCCTCCCCCCAAGGCTAATCCTATTTTCATGGCGAAAATCTGTCCTCCGCTAAAGATGTGCTTCTGTTATGAAAATAATGGGCTTCCGTTGTCGAAATGTCAACCCTGACGCAGTTAAAAGAGAGAGACCGGCCGACAGCTTTTCGATTTTTTCAGAAAAAGAAATATCAGGCAAAACTGACGCAATTGATCTTCGTCTTGAATATTCCAAACAGGGCGGGGATTATGAGCACAAGGGAGAGAACGATGATGAAAACTTTGCTTTTGACGACAAATTTTCCAAAAAGGGCAAGCAAATCGATCACCTGCCTGGGCAATTGATGGACGGTTAGAGAAGTGGCGCAAAGGATTAAAAACCTTATTTTCTTCGAAAGACGTTTTTGAAGGATTTCAGGATCCCCTTAAAGAAATCGAGAAGACTTTTCATCATCGCCATCACCTCCTTTTTTGTTTATTTGAGTTCATCCGTTCTTTCTAATTCGACAAAAAAACATAAATAACCAAAAAAACCAAAAAACTAACGAAAAAAAGAAGGTTTCCCCGTTGACCGGGTCATGCCAGCGCTTCATGAAGAAAATCGGAAAGAATTTCTTTCTCGCGATGGGAAAGGTCGGCAATGGATTGCAAATACCGTCCCACCAAATTTGTCACTTCCACGCCAAGTTCGTGATTCATGGTTTGAATAATGCTGCCGAGGACCGTCCCGACAAACATCGTCAGCCGCATATCCTTTGTCGGCGCGTTTTGGACGAGATTTTTGATCAGCACCTCGGTCCTTCCGCCAAGCTTGCGGAGATAAACAAGGAGAAGGCCGATGATGTATGCGCAGAAATCCATCCGAATATGTGCTTTCGGAATCTCCTCCAGCACCTTTTGAACGGCCGTGCTGAGGCTGGAGCTTTTTAAACTGTTCAAAAGCTCAAGGATCTTCGTTTTTGTATGAAGCCAGTCGTCCGGATCGATTTCTTCCGAACGTTCTTGCTCGAACAGGATCGAAGCTTTGGCCGTCGGCAGAAAAACGATCTGGGAACGTCCCGCCTCGCCGGGATTCACGGCGTAATCGCGGATCAGATAACCAAGTTTTTCAAGCTCTTTCAAGATGTCGTAGGCCGTCCATTTGCTTACGCCGATATATTTTGCCAAAGTTTCATAATGAACCGGAACATTTGTTTTTTGATACAAGTCGACCAGCTTCCGAAGAAATTGTTTCCGCCGTTCGGTCAAAATCACGTCTCTTCCACATCCCAAAAAACCAAAATTTTGTTTTCGAGTATAGCCCCATTCCAGGCTTTTGTCAAATGTTTGAAACCGGCCCTTCAGCCGCTCTTCCTTTTGCGGGATTTCCGGTTAAACGGAATCGGCCGAAGGGTTGTCGAAAGGATGAAGAAAACAGCAAAGCTTCCTATCCAAAATGAGAAAGAGGACGCCCCATGGCAAAAAACGGCCGCATGGGGCATCCCCTTATCCCATACTATTCAACTTGTTAAAAACTGCTTCCCCTTACCACTAATTCGGTGGCGATGAAGATTTTCTTCGGGATTTTTCTGCCTTGAATTTGTTCCAGCAAGGCGTCCACCGCCGTTTCGCCCATCAATTCGGTGTGCACTTTTAAAGTGGTCAGCGGCGGGAAAATATATTTCGACACACTGATGTCGTTGATGCCGATCACATTGACCCGGCCGGGGACATCGATGTTTTCCTCCAAAAGCGCCCGAAGGGCGCCGATGGCGATCGAATCGTTGCCCGCAAAGAAGGCCGTCGGGAGATCTTCCCCGTGCTGGGCGATCGCCTGTTTCATCAGCTCGTATCCGTCGTTTACTTTAAATCTTCCGTAGTACATGACGGAAGGGTCGAGCAACCCCTTTTCTTTCATATACCTGATGAAGGTTTTTTCGCGAAGGTCGGTGATTTCCCCGGATTCGTCTTTAAAGGTTTCCCGGCCGCCGATGTAGCCGATCCTTTTATGGCCTTTTTCCAGGAAATAATCGATGATTTTCATCGTCGCCTTTTCAAAATCGATCACGATCGAATCGTAGGAATCATCATCCGGGCTGCAGTCGACAAAAACGATGTTCTCAGAAAGCTCCTTCAGCTTCTTCGCCTGGCCGGGGCTGAATTTGCCGACGGCGATCAATCCGTGGACATCGTCAAAATTGGCGGATTTCATATCCTGGTAAAAATATTTGACGGTATCAATACTCAGCTGTTTGCAGCGGTTTTCAATCCCCAGGCGGATCGACAAATAATACAAATCTTCCAGCTCTTCATTTTCCGTATACCAGCTGACGACGGCGACTTTGTAATGATTCGTCTTCTTCACCGAACGTTTTTTATAGGAAAGCTCTTCGGCCGCCTCAAAAATCTTCTTCCGGGTTTCATCGGTGACGGATAAAGTCGGGTCGAAGTTCAATACCCTGGACACCGTCGCGATGGAAACCCCGGCCCTTTCGGCAATATCTTTAATCGTTGCCATTTCGATCCCTCATTTCATTTCCGAACGCTCAAGACTAGGCCGAAAACGCCGGCCAAAGGAGAACGCCTATTCCGTCGAAAACGTGTACGTGGTCAGCGCCTCGTACCGGCCGTCCGGTTCCAGGACAACCGGCGGAAAATCGCTGTGGTGGACGGCATCGGGAAGCCCTTGGGTCTCAAGGCAAATCCCCAAATATTTTCTCGACGGGACGCCGCCTTGAATGGCAAAATCTTCTCCCAACGCATTGCTGGTGTAAACGACGACGCACGGTTGATTCGTTTCAACGGTCAATTTCCTGCCGCTTTCCCGGTGGCGCAAGACGATCTCTTGATTCAGATTTTCCGACAGGAGAAACGGATGATCATACCCGTTCCCGGCCAAAAGATTTTGCGGATGGCGGGATACGGTCCCGTCAAAAATTTTCCTTCCCTTCCGGAAATCAAAGGGGGTGCCTTCCACCTCCAGCTTTTTCCCCGTCGGAAGGAGTTCCTCGTCCAATTCCAAAAACCGGTCGCTTTTTAATGTCAATTCATGATCCAAGATAAGATCTTTCCCGTTTCCGGACAAATTAAAATAACTGTGGTTGGTCAAATTGACGATCGTTTTTTTGTCCGTTTTTGCGGTGATTTTTTGGATCCAGCGGTTTTCGTTGGTCAGCCAATAGACAGCGCGGACTTGCAAATTTCCCGGATACCCTTCCTCTCCGTCTTTGCTCAAATAGGTAAATTCGACGCCGATCGCGTCCTTTTCTTCGACCGGTTTCGCCTCCCAAATCCGTTCATGGAAGCCCCTGATCCCGCCGTGCAAATGGTTGTTCCCCTCATTGGCGGGGAGTGTATAGGTCTTGCCGTCCAACGCGAATTCCGCCCCCCGGATCCTTCCGGCAATCCGGCCGATAATGGCCCCGAAATAGGTTTTACGGCGGAGGTAATCCTCCACCCGGTCAAAGCCCAGCACGACATTTTCCAAATTTCCGTCCCTATCCGGCGCCAAAATTTCCGTCACCGTGCATCCGAGGTTTAAACAAGTGAGCCTCATGCCATGGTCGTTCTCCAACGTATAAGCATAGACGGGTTCATGACCGACTTCTCCGAATGTTTGCTTTGTAATCTTCATCCCTTTTCCTTCCTTTCGATAGGGTTTCCCGAAAATCTCCGTTTCTTCCCGTTCCGTCGGCAAAAGATCCCCGCATCCGAAAAAGTTCCCGCCTGGCCATCGATGCCGCCAAGCCGCCGGCCGGCGAAGGGAAACGTTAACGCGCCTCCCGGCCGGCTTGACCGCCGGAAACCGGGGGACAGGCGATGGATGAGGGAAATGACAATTTTCACGACAGATGACGGCAAACGGGGCTCCGCCGCATGACAAAAACCGCCTTCGGACCGAAAACAGGGCTTCCTTCCTCATTTCCTTCCATATTAATGAATCGGCAAAAAAATCCGGATGTTTTTCCCCGAAGCATGGTGCGCCGGGAATGCCGAAGGGAAAGCCGAGAACCGCGAGCCGGGAACGTCGGAAAAAATCATTTGGCCCGGCCGGCTTGGCCAATTTTCCCCAATTCTTCCTCCCGATTTTGGCGAAATTTTTTCTATTTTATCCGGCCGGCTTGTCCCATTCTTCCCGGACCGCTCCGCCCGCCGCCTTATTCATTCAAATGGTCGATAAAGCGCCGGAACGCCCGTTTCCCCTTTTCATCCCGCTTAAACACGCCGGAATCGGAGAGGACGCGGATAAATTTGTTCCCGACTTCAAGTTTTACAATTTTTTCCGCATCCGCGGCAGAAACCGCCGTGCCGTATTTCCGTTTTAATTCTTCCGCCCAGGGCAGATGGTATTCCTTGATTTCGTTCGGTTCGCCCAACAAATATTTCTCCACTTCCTTCAGCTCGCCGGCCAGCCTTCCCGGCAGCACGGCCAATCCCATGACCTCGATCAAGCCGATATTTTCTTTTTTGATGTGGTGCACGTCCGCGTGCGGGTGAAAGATCCCAAGCGGATGCTCATCGCTCGTCCGGTTGTTCCGGAGAACCAAATCCATTTCATAGCGCCCGTCCCGGATTCTGGCGATCGGCGTGATCGTGTTATGCGGGACATCCCCGGTAAAGGCCAGCACGTCCGCTTCCGGATCGCTGTATCCTTTCCACTTCTTCAGGATATAATCGGACAGCTCGACAAGATCCTCTTTCCGGTCGGCCCGGAGCCGGATGACGGACATCGGCCACTTGATGACGGCGCACTCCACCCGGGGAAAATGTTTGACGGTGAAGGAAAAATCCGCTCCTGCGGTCTCCATCGGAAAAACATGGCGGCCGCCCTGATAATGATCATGGGACAAGATCGAGCCGCCAACGATCGGCAAATCCGCGTTGGATCCGAGGAAATAATGGGGAAACCTTTCAACAAAAGCCAACAATCTTTTGAAAGTTTCCCGGGAAATTTTCATGTTTCGATGTTCCCGCGACAATAGGATGCAGTGTTCATTGTAATAAACGTACGGAGAATACTGGAGATACCAAATTTCGTTTTCGATGGGGATCCGGATCATCCGGTGGTTGGATCTGGCGGGGAAACCGACCCGCCCCGCATATCCTTCGTTTTCGACGCAGAGGACGCACTTCGGATACCCGACGGAAGGGGCCGTTCTTTCTTTGGCAATCTGTTTCGGATCCTTTTCCGGCTTCGACAGGTTGATGGTAATATCCAGCGTCCCGAATTCCGTCGGCACCCGATAACGGATATTCTTCTTGATCCGGCTCATTTGAATGTAATTGCTGTTTTTGCTCAGTTCATAAAAATACCGGGTCGCCTTTTCCGGCGATTCTTCGTATTTTTGGTAAAATTTCCGGTTGATTTCCGACGGTCTGCCGACAAAAGCATCCATGATTTTTGCCGCGAAGATTTCTTTGGCATCGAAAAAATCTTCGATGATTCCTTTCCGGCATGCGTATCGGACGATTTCCTCCAACAAAAAGGGGATGATCAGATCCGGATCGCCGGGGAGATCTTTTTCCGGACGGCAAGCGGCATCCGGCGCCGACGTTTCGGGACGAAAATCCTCCAAATGAAGGAGATCCAAAACCCGGTTCCTGGCGTAGATCTCATCCGCTTCCTCCAACAATCCCCGTTTTAAACATTCGTGAATCAATCGCTGGATCGTTTGCTCGATGTTCATCTTGACACCTTCATTCCCGATAGCCGTCCGGATGGGTGGAATGCCAGCGCCAAGCGTCTTGAATGATTCGCTCGATATTTGTCCTTGTCGGATTCCAGCCGAGTACTTTTTTGGCCTTTTCCGACGAGGCGATGAGCACGCTCGGGTCGCCCGGCCGACGTTTCCCGATTTTTGCCGGGATTTCCCTTCCGGTGACGGCCCTTGCCATATCGATCATTTCTTTGACGGAAAAGCCTCGGCTGCTTCCGAGGTTGAACACATCGCTTTTTCCGCCCTTTTGCAAGTACTTGAGCGCCAAAATATGGGCGTCAATGAGGTCTTCGACATGGACATAATCGCGGATGCATGTCCCGTCCTTCGTCGGGTAGTCGTCCCCGAAAATGGTAATATGCTCCCGCTTGCCGAGGGCGGTTTCCAAAATAATCGGAATCAAATGGGTTTCCGGGCGGTGATCTTCGCCGATTTCCCCGGTCGATCTTGCCCCGGCCACATTGAAGTAGCGGAGGGAAACATATTTCAAGCCGTGGGCCTGTTCACACCATTTCATCATTTTTTCCATGGCCAGCTTCGTTTCCCCGTAGGTATTGGTCGGAACGGTCGGCATATCTTCCGTAATCGGCACCTTTTCCGGCTCCCCGTAAACGGCCGCGGTGGAAGAAAACACGATCCGTTTGACCCCCGCCCCGATCATCGTCTCGAGCAGGACTTGCGTGCCGTACACATTGTTATCGTAATAGGCCAGCGGGATCTTCATCGACTCGCCGACGAGGGAGTTGGCGGCAAAATGGATGACCCCTTCAATATCTTCCTTTTTAAAAACATCCTTTAAAAAGTCCCGGTCCCGGATATCTCCTTGATATAATTTTGCTTTCGGATGAACGGCCTGTCTGTGGCCCGTTTGGAAGTTGTCGACCACAACCACATCGTAGCCTTCGTCGATCAGCTGGTAAACGCAGTGGGAACCGATGTATCCGGCACCGCCTAAGACCAGGATGCTCAAATGGATCACCTTTCCTTTCTGTCGCATGTGGAAAAAAGGGGATAAAGTCCAAGAATTTGTGAAAGATGCGGGCGCAAAGCTGTTTCATCTCCGGGAGGCCGTGTTTCCTCGGCCGGGAGCAGGGTTTTGCACAAACAGGAGGACTTGACCGAAAAAGAGGGGAAGGATTTTCCCCTCGGCAAAATTCAAACCAGATCAAATTCTCCGGCGGCCAATTCCTTCGCTCCATCCCCTATGGTAACATGATAGAAAGCGGCTTCATAGCCGATTTTTTCCTTGTAGATCCGGCCGACGTTTTCGATGAAGCGCGGGATTTGTTCCGTTTCAACGATGGCGATGGCGCATCCGCCGAATCCCGCTCCGGTCATGCGCGCCCCCAAAACCCCTTCCTGCTCCCAGGCCGCTTCCACAATCGCATCCAATTCCGGGCCGGTCACTTCATAGTCATCCCGCAAGGAAATATGGGATTCGTTCATCAACCGGCCGAATAATTGCAAATCGTTCCTTTTTAAGGCCTCCGCCGCCCGGATCGTCCTTGCGTTTTCATAAACCGCGTGCTTCGCCCGCCTGCGGACGACCGGATCCGTCAGATGGGGGCTCAGGTCTTCAAACTGTTCGGGAGTCAAATCCCCCAAACTTTGAATGTCGGCGTGCCGCTGCAAAATTTGCAAGGCCGTGTCGCACTCTTTCCGCCGCTCATTATACTTCGAGCCCGCCAGTTCCCTCCGCTTGTTCGTGTTCATGATCACGATCCGACAGCCGTCCAAGCGGATGGGATAATATTCGTATTTCAAGGTGTTGCAATCCAACAGAATGGCCGTATTCTTTTTTCCCATGCCGACGGCGAACTGGTCCATGATCCCGCTGTTTACGCCGATAAACTCGTTTTCCACTTTCTTTCCGATCTTTACCAATTCCAGCCGATCCACCGAGAGGGCGAACAATTTTTCCAGCATGACCCCCGTCGCCATCTCAATCGATGCGGAAGAAGAAAGCCCCGCCCCGTTCGGGATGTTTCCATAAAACAGGACGTCCGCGCCGCCATCGATCGGATGGCCCGCATCGGCCAGCATCTTTACCATGCCCTTCGGATAATTGGCCCAGTCATGTTCTTTCTTGTACGCCAAATCGTCCAAATCGAACGTGATGATCCCCCGTTCGGGAAAGTTCGCGGAGTACATGCGAAACACCCGGTCGTTCCTTTTCCGCGCCAGGGCGTACGTCCCGAAGGTGATCGCGCAAGGAAACACGTATCCGCCGTTATAGTCGGTATGCTCCCCGATCAGATTGATCCGGCCGGGGGCGAAAAACAAGCGGAAGTGATCGGCGGCAAAGGTTTCTTTGAATAAACGTGAGAGTTGTTCCACATTCATCGTTCCTGCTCCTTTAATCAATATTCCTAAGTTAAGAGTAAAATAAACTTATCATTTTATCAATATTTTAGTTAACTTTTACTAAAATTATAGCTTCAGCCGTTCAAAAAATGTTAACATTTAAAATTTTTCTCCCCTGACAAAAAGGGTGTCTTACTGCCAGACACCCTATCAATCGATCCCGAAAATGCCGTCTTATTTATCATCATGTGATGCCGCGATACGGCCTATTTAAGATTTTTGACCGGATAATCTTTTTGCCTTCAGGAATAAAAGGGCACCCGTGAATAAGACCACCGCTCCCGCGAATAATATTTGAAAATGGCTGGTTCCGGTTTCCGGAAGTTTCCGAGCCGGGTCGTTGCTTTCCGCTTCAGGATGATGTCCCCTTGCGAATTTATCAGGCACTAAAATTCCCTGTTCCTCTTTTTCATCCTTTGCATTTTCCTGTTGGCCGTTTCCCGTTCCTCCATGATTCCCGGTCTCTCCCTGTCCGCCTTTTTCCCCGTCCGGCGTATAATCCCCGACCCGATATAAATAGAAGTCGTCCAAAGTTCCCCAGGCGCCGGCTCCGGCTTTAATGCTCGCCCCGATTGTAACCGTACCGTCCAAAACAAGGATCCCTTTAATTTCCGGATTCACCCAATTTGCCCAACCGTTGACGGAAGTCCCCGTTTTGTATAATTTTTCGCCCGTATCGGCAAAAATGTACATTTCTGCGTCTTTCGCGTCTCCACCTTGCAGGAATAAATTGAAGTTATAATAACCCGGCTCCAATCCGGTAATCGTCTGTTCCACCATAAAATCCACCGCTTGGTCTGAATAAAAATGCAAAGAGTAATTCCCCGTCTTTGCATCGGAAGCCTTGTTCAAAAAATCGGTATGGGGAGAGGTGCCGTTTCTGTATGTGATTTTCCACATACTTCTGTCTTCTTCTTCAAAACTCGGATTCAAAACATAATTTTTCGGTTTAATTTCCAGGTACATGGTAACGTTATAAATTCCCAAGACTTTCCCCCGTATCTCATATCGGCCAATGCCTTTCCGGACCGCATCTTCAATCGCCGCTTCGTCCCATGCGACGGTTTCCGACTTTTCCGTTCCGTCATTGTAAACCACGGATACTTTTTCGGGGACAGGAATTTTTTCCCCTTCATAAACACTTAAATAAATGTTTTTTATTTCATCAATTTTCAAAGGGGCTACTGCCCCGGTATCCACATATTTGAAAACATTCAAGGAAGGTAACGGATGGCCGTGAAAATCAAACAACGCCTGATTATCAACCGCGCTTCCCCCGTACCATTTGCCCGCGTCTTCAGGATCATACTCGGCAGCAAAACGGGTGGCCCAACCCGACCCATATTTCTCCCAGATTTCTTTATTTTTCTCCAAATTTTCCGGAGGACCTACCGGTATCCAAGCGGGTTCCCAATAAAACACGCCGATCCCTGCTTCGCCCACCTGCACAACCGCATCGATCACATCTCTTATCGCATGTGCTTGTCCCTGAACGGTGACCGGATAGTTTAATGTTTGACCGGATTTTGGAGCGGTGTTTTCATGGCCGTCTCCGTCCTCGTACGTGTAGACATAGGATGTCTCCGCAACCATCACTTTTTTCCCGTACGTGTCCGCCACATGTTTTAATACGGCCGTCAAATTCTCCAGCGAACCGTGCCAATACGGGTAATAGGAGCTTGCAAAAACATCATAATCCACATGGTTTTTATTCAATGTTTCCGCAATCGTTTCGTATCCGCCGGGAACCTCGGGGTTGGTAAAATGCAAAACGACGAGGATATCCTTGCTGACGTCCCGGACGGCTTTGCTTCCTTGATTAAACAATTCGCAGATCTTTGGCCATTCTTTTTCCCCCGCAAGACCTCCGTTCGTTTCATTGCCGATTTGAACCATTCCGACGTCAACGCCCGCATTCCTTAAAGCTTGCAGACTTTCTTTTGTATATTCATATAAAGCTTCTTTCTTTTCTTCAAAAGTTAAACTTGACCAGGCTTTTGGCGCTTTTTGTTTGGCCGGATCCGCCCAAAAATCCGAGTAATGGAAATCCACCAAAACCTTCATCCCGTTTGCGGTCGCTCTTTGCCCGATTTTGATCGCTTTTGTAAGATCATTATTTCCTCCGCCGTAGCCTCTTCCCGAGGAATCATAAGGGTCGTTCCAGACCCGTACACGGACATAATTGATCCCGGCCTCTGCCAATGTTTGAAAAATATCCTGTTCTTCTCCCTTGAAGTTATAAAATTTTACCCCGCTCTCTTCCAACGCGATGATGCTGGACACATCCGCTCCTTTAATAAAATTTTTACTAATGCCGTCCACTCGCTCCACAAATAGATCGGCCTGTACAGGTTCCGGGACTTTCACCAACCGAAAATGATCGATGTATCCCCAAGCGTTCGGCTTACCGGAAACAGCGGCACCCACAGTAATATTCTGTTGGTCCTCCTTCCATTCAAACTTCAACTTAATCGTCTCCCATTGGTTATAGCCTTTGGTAACGGCAGCATTGGTTATACTTTCCCCCGCAAAGAGGGCCACTTCACCCGCTTCATCGCCCGTCCCGCCCATGATTCTCACCGACAGTTCATAATATCCTGCCGGAAGTTTATCGATCGTTTGCTTGATGGTAAAAGATCCCGTCCCTTCGGCCGAATCCTTGATCCAATACTTGAGAGCGAAATTCCCTTCATCCGGTTCGATATACGGATCGTTTCCGTAGGGAAAGTGTCGGATATCTAAAAAATCCCATTTTTCTGTTTCAATTTGCCAAGAATGATCTTCCCAAAAATCCGTTTCAAACCCGCCGTTTTTTAAATAACTGTCTTCGGTTTGATCCAATATCCCTGCCGCATTTACAAAACCGTTTGGCTGTAAACTGTTGAAAAACAGCAAAACAACGGAGGCCATAATGACGTTTATTTTTTTGATGTTTAAACGTTTCCTTTCCATCTCGCACCCCCACCTAAGCTTTAGGAAGGTGGTCCCGCAACCGGGTTTGAATTATCTCGATGAAAGGGACCGTTCCGCAATTTTCACCTCGTATTTTTCCAAAACCGTTTCACCGTAAAGAGTTTCGCCGGTAAGCAGATCTTTCAATTCGGTTTCAAATGCGACCGGCTGTTTTTCTTCCGTAAAATTCATCACAAACACATATTCATGGGCCTCATCCCGGCGGACTTGCACCGAAACCCCTTTGCCGTGCCTCACCGTTACGGGCGGTTTAATCCCCAATTCCTCCGTTAAATTGCCATAAAAAGCTTGATGAAAAGCCGCTTCCAGGCGCGCTCCCAGAAAATAAGCCTTTCCTTTTCCGAAGGGATGGACGGTGATTGCCGGCGTATGGGCGTAAAAATCTTCCAAATATTCCCCTAAAACTGCCGCGCTTCGATTTTCGATGACCGTCGCATAATCTTTTACGACAAAAGTTTTATTTTCATAGGTTACGGAGTTTTTATCCTTCGGGTAATAGGTGTCGATCTCAAGGGGAGTGATCCCGAAAACTTCCTGAAGTTCCTTCGGCCATCCGCCCAGGTAGACCAAGTCGTTTTCGTCGACGAGGCCGCTCAAATAAGTCATGACCAAAGTACCGCCGTTTTTCACATATTCCTTTAGTTTTCCGAGGGTTTCCCCGCTTGCCAGATAAAGCATCGGGACGATTAACAGCTTGTATCGGGAAAAATCCTTTTCTTTTGTAATTACATCCACCGGTATGTCCCGTTCCCAGAAAAACCGGTAATGTTCCTGGAGGGTTTGCGGATATCGCTTCGTCTCCATGGCGAAACCTTGCGCGTCATTCAAGGCCCAATTATTCTCCCAATCATATAAAATCCCGACTTCCGATTGACGGTTTGAACCGGTAATTTTTCCTATTTTCTCCAGTATCTCACCCAACTTGGCCACTTCTTTGAACACCCGGTTATCGCTGCGGTTATCATGATCGACGACGGCACCGTGAAATTTTTCCGCGGATCCCCTGGATTTTCTCCATTGGAAATACATGACGCTGTCCGAACCGTGGGCGATCATCTGCAACGAGGAAAGAATATGCATCCCCGGCCGTTTCGCCTTATTGACGTTTTGCCAGTTTACGCCGCTCGGCGTCGATTCCATCAATATGAACGGCTGCTGTTTTAAACTGCGGTATAGGTCATTAATGAACCCCACTTTCATGGCCAGATCCGCAGTGGTTTCCCAATCGTTGTGCCAGGCGGGATAAGCGTCCCAGCTGACCACGTCCACATGTTTGGCGAATTTGCTGTAATCCAGTCCCTGGAAGGGGATCAAATCATAGGTATCGGCCATAAAATTGGTCGTAATCGGTACGTGGGGCGTGATTTCCCTTAACGGCACGATCTCATTTTCAAAGAAGGAAATGGTTTGATCGGTGACAAATCGTTTCCAGTCCAGTTTCAGGCCGTGAATGCTGTTTTCCCCGATCGGGGACGGCGACTCGATCTGGGACCAGTCGGTGTAGGTATGGCTCCAGAAAGCGGTCCACCATGCATCGTTCAACGCCTTCAAGTCATTGTTATATTTTTTCTTCAACCATTCCCGAAATGCGTTTTGGCAGTTTTCGCAATGGCATTCCCCGCTGTATTCGTTGGAAACATGCCACATCAACAAGGCGGGATGCTTCCCGTATCTTTCCGCCAGCAGGCGGTTGATGTTTTGCGTCTTTTCCCGGTAGATTTTTGAAGTGAAACAGTGGTTGTGCCTTCCTCCGTGCAATTGCTTCATCCTGTATTCATTGACCCGCAAAATTTCCGGATATTTTTGCGACATCCATGCCGGGCGGGCGCCGCTGGGCGTCGCCAAAATGATTCTCCCGCCGTTTTTGTAAATATTGTCGAAAATCTCATCCAGCCATTCGAAGTTGTATACCCCTTCTTCCGGCTCCAGCATGCTCCAGGAAAAAATCCCGACGGAAAAGGTATTGGTGCGGGTCATCTTCATGAACTTCAAATCATCGGCCAAAATATCTTTCCTGTCCAGCCACTGGTCCGGATTGTAATCGCCACCGTGCAAGAAATATTTGGCGTCTGTCACGTATGTTTTCCTTACCATCCTGCAGTCTCCTTTTTGCAAAAATGATTTTGTCGGCTATTCGTAACACCTGAGACAAAAAATGATTTCTCTCTCTTTCGTTCCGCCTAAGGTCAAAATTGAAGGGTTATCCCTTCGTTCCGCCTGAGGTCAGACCGGATACGAAATTCTTTTGCAACATGAGAAAGACGATTGCCACCGGTATGCTGATCAAGATCGCTCCAGCGGCGAAGGTTGTGTAACTGGCGCCCATCACTTGGTTGACCAGGTTATACAGCCCGATCGGCAGCGTGTAAGATTCGGGCGTCCGCAATATCGCCGAAGACAGCACAAAATCTCCGAGCGGCCCGGTAAATCCGTTCATCGCCACAACGGCGATCATCGGCTTGGACAGCGGAACCAATATGCGGAAAAAGATTTTCGTGTGACTGGCGCCGTCGATTCGCGCGCTTTCATCCAAATCGACGGGAATCGAATCCAAATATCCTTTCATGAGATAGGTATTCATCGGAATCAGCCCGCCGATGTACAAGAAGATCAGCAGCCAATGGCTGTTCATCATTCCCAGCATTTGCGCCAGCACAAACAGGGCAACCAATGCGGAGAACTGGGGAACCATTTGCAATAGCAGAAACAAAGTCAGTCCGTTCTTTCTCCCTTTAAAACGGAATCTGGAAAAGGCATAGGCGGAAAAGGATACCGTGATCACGCTGCCAATCATGGTAAAAAAGCTGATTTTCATCGAGTTGATAAACCATTGCACGTATTGCAGGCTTTCTTTTCCTTCAAACAACTCTTTATAGTGGTCCAGCGTAGGATTTTTCGGAATGATGGATGTGCTCACCAGGCTGTTGCCCGGATTAAAACTGGCACCGACCGTCCAAAGCAGCGGATAAATGATGATAACCATCATGAAACCCAAGATGAGATAGGAGATAAGAAGGCGAATGAATTTCCTTTTTTTCATATCGAGCCGCATCCCTACACCCCCTCTTTAAACGACCGGGATTTTCGGAAAAACCATAAGGAAATGAGGATGACGAAGGTGGAAAGCAAAATCGTTAAGGCAGCCGCCAAGGAATATTGGCTGGATTGCATCGTCAGCTTATAAATCCAGGAAACCAGTATATCGGTGCCTCCCGCCGTGGAACCGGGCACCGCAGGACCGCCGCCGTTAAATAAGTAAATGATGTTAAAGTTGTTAAAATTGAATGTAAATTGGGTGATAATGATCGGCGCGATGGAAATTAAAATCAACGGAAGCGTAATGTATCTGAATTTCGAAAACACCGAGGCCCCGTCGATGGTCGCCGCCTCGTACAGATCGTTCGGAATCGATTGCAGAACGCCTGTGGTTACCAAAAATACATACGGAAAGCCAAGCCAACCTTGCATAAGGATCAAAGCGAGCCTGGTCCATTGGGCATTCGTCATCCACGGAATGGGATCTATGCCAAAAAAGGCCAGGATCTGATTGTTAATCGCTCCGAAGCTGTCGTTAAACAGCCCGGAAAAAATCAATATCGTCACAAATCCGGGCACGGCCCACGGCAAAATGAGAACGGTACGGATCAATCCCTTGAATTTGAGATCCTTTTGATGGACGATGACCGCCATCAGGATTCCCAGGCTGACTTGCAAAGTGGAAGCAACAACGGTCCAAACGATCGTCCAGCCCAGGACGTCAAAAAATGTCGACCGCCAAATGTCCACCGTAAAAATCTTTTTAAACGTATCCAAGCCGACCCAATCGACCAATTTCGCGGGCGGAGAATGATACAGATCATAATTGGTAAATGCCAAGGCGATGCTGAATAAGATCGGGAAGATCACCGCAAAAATCAGGATGAAGAAGGAAGGTCCGGTCAACAGATAGGGGTAACCTTGTTCGATCAAATTGTGATATTCTTCCCTTAAAGAACCGACCGGCTTATTTTCATCCCTTAATTTCCCGACCCTGTAGGCATCACGCAGATTGAAATAATAAATGAGGAGCCCTAACCCGGTTACGATGAGGGCGATGATTCCTTCCGCCAGCAAAAAAATCGAGTTGTCCCGCGGCACTTCCGTACCCAAAGTGACAATTCCCCAAAAACCCATGTTCAATAAATCGTAAAATGCCGAGAAAAAGGCGATGGTTAAAATAAAAAAAACCGCTCCTTTGATCCACTGCCTGTTATAAAATTGGCCCAGCCCGGGAATGAGCGACAAAAGCAGGGCGATTTTCCTGCGGGGCATTCGTCTTCACCTCTTGAACGATCAGGATATGAATTATGGAAAGACAGGAATGGTGCCGACTATTGCCTTTTAATAGTTGACACCATCCCCACAAAAACCCGTTTATTTTTTCCCGTGATTGGCTTTAATTTGATTTTTGATCGTTTGCACCGCCTGATCCAAAGCTTTCTTCGCATCCGCTTTTCCTGTTACGATCGTCTGCAAAGCGGAATCAATCGGAGTCCAAACCTCATTCATTTCCGGGATATTCGGGGTTAATTCGGAAAACTGGGATTGTTGCGCGACGGCCCGGGCCCCTTCATTTTGGGTGATTGCCGGATCTTCGGCCAACGCTTTTACGGCAGGCACTTCTTTCGTAATTTCATACCGTTTCTTTGAATTTTCGGCATTGGCCAAGAAAATCACGAGTTTTTCCGCGAGTTCAGGATTCTTGGAATAGGCGCTTACGTTATAGCTTTTAACCCCCAGAAAAGAACTCATGTTTTTCCCCGGAGTGACTTCAGGCAATTTGGCCACACCGTAATTGATCCCCGCGGCTTTATAAGGCTCCAGATTCCACGGACCGGAAATGACGGCAGCCGCCTTTCCTTCCGAGAACAAGGAATCCAAAACATTGATCGCCTGTTCCCCGATCATCCCTTTCGGGAAAAGTCCGTCTTGATAAAACTTCTTGATAAATTCAGCACCTTTTACGGCGCCTTCATTGTTCAGGCCGATATCTTCCGGATTATAATTCCCGTTTTCATCCTTCCCGAAGATATAGCTTCCATAAGCGCTCATCACGCTTTGGGCATAATAGATTTGATCCCACAAAGCCAACAGTCCGTACTTTTTGCCGTCGGTCATTTTTTTGGACAGCTCGTACCATTCTTCCAAAGTGGAAGGCAGTTCATCTTCGGAAATCAGATCTTTGTTATAGAAGAGAATGGTCGTCTCTACCGCTTTCGGCAAACCGTAAACTTTGCCGTTTACAATTTGCGATTGCATGGCAACGTCGGTATAGATGGACCGGATATCTTCCCCGACGTTCAACTCCTTGACCAAACCTTCCGTCACTGCGGTTCCGATTTGATCGCCGGGCATGGTAAAGACATCCGGGCCGGTGCCCGCGGGGCCGTCAAGCCGCAAATTTTCCAATTGCTGGGCATAGGGTTTTTCCACAACTTTGATCTTCACGTTATTTTCTTTTTCAAATTGCTCAATCGCATCTTTAATCCCCTCGGATTTTTCGATGTCTTCCCATACCAGCAGATCATAATCTTTGCCTGATTTCGATTTCGAGGAAGATTTGTTATTGCCGCTTTCCTTTGGGCCGCAGCCGGCCAAAACCAAGCTCAAGGCGAACATGCCCAAAGCCGCGCGCAAAAAACCTTTACCCATCATCGACTCTCCCTTCAATGATAAATGATTACTAATTTGAAAACGCTTTTTTTACTAAAAACAATATAGCATATTAAGTAAAACATGTAAATAATAGTTTTACTTTAATTTAATAAAAAATTTTACCGAATGGAAGAAAATATTTCTGTTGCCTCATCCCCAACGGGAGAGAGGGGCGGAGATTTGGGGCATTTGATACGCGCAATTTTTCTCATCCGCCGATCGACGAAAAATTCGGAAGGAAGGGCGTTTGGAAAAGGACCAACCGCGGGAACAGATTTAATTGGTACTTTTTCTTACGACTAATTTTGACCCTACATACAAAGTCTTAACGGTTTTCCTTTTTTCCAGCACCCGTTCAAGCAAAAATTGAATGGCGTTTTTGCAAATTTCATGGATATCGATATGAAAGGTGGTCAGGGGAGGGGACACGTATTTGGTGATGCTGATATTGTTGACACTGATGATGCTTACCCGGCCCGGTATGGGGATGCCATGTTCATTTAACGCCTGAAGACAGCCGACGGCGATCGGATCCGAGGCAACGAAAAACGCGGTCGGCAAATCTTCCCCCAATTGCTGAATCGCTTTCTTCATCAAATGGTATCCGTTTTCGACGGAGAAACCCCGGTTACAAAAAATATAGTTTTCTTTTAAAAGTCCCGCTTCTTGCATATAAGCCCGAAAGGTCCGCTCCCGGATGTCCATTTCGTCTTCTCCGGTATTCGGATTATAATAGGTGCCGCCGATAAAACCGATTTCCGTATGCTTTTTTTCTATAAAAAAATCGATCGCTTTTGTTGTAATCCGTTTTAAATCGGGAAGGACGGAGTCGAAATGATCCGGATCGGGCGCCGTATCCAAAAAAACGCCGCACTTGGTAATTTTCCGCAAACGGTCCAGCTCTTTTTCGGAAAAACCCCCGACGGCGATAAACCCTTGGATATCATCGGGCACTTGATCGATCCCGTCGGTGATTTTATAAGTGGTTAATTCCACATTATTTGCCTTTGCCAACTTCTCCAATTCCATTCTCATCGTCTTAAAGTAAACGTCTTCCAGCTCTTCCTTATCCGTGATCCAATATAAAAAGGCAATGTTTTTCACAAGCGGACGGATAGTTTTTTTGCGGTAATTCAGCTTCTCAGCCGCTTCAAAAATCTTTTTTCGGGTCTCTTCCGTAACGGAAAGATACGGGTCATTGTTCAACACCCTGGATACCGTGGCGATGGAATAGCCTGCCTCAGCCGCAACATCTTTTATTGTCGCCATATTGCACCTCCAGTTGGTCTCTTCGCCAATCGTAAACGGCCCCTTGACCGCAAGTAAAATTTTTTACTCCTTATTTTAACTTTATACCATTCCAATGTCTCAGCGGTCAAGTCAATCCGAATGATCTTTCTCCAAAAGAAAAATCCCCCTGCCCGGCCAGCCGGCCAAGCGGGGGATTTTCTTCCACTCGAATAGATATCATCCCAATCGCAACAAAGGGATGTTCCGCGGTTATCCTTTCACCGATCCCGCCAATAATCCGCGAACAAAATATTTGCCCAAAAGGATGTATACAAACAGCGTCGGCAAGGCGGCAAGCAATGCCCCGGCCATTTGCACGTTCCATTGGACGATTTGGCTGCCCGACAAATTTTGGAGGGCAACCATGATCGGCTGCTTATCCGATTGGGTAATGGTGACGGCAAACAAAAATTCGTTCCATATGTTCGTAAACTGCCAGATCCCGACGACGACAAAACCGGAAACGGATAAAGGCAGCATGATGTGACGGAAAATCTTTATGAATCCGGCGCCGTCGATTTTCGCCGATTCGATCATCTCATCCGGGATACTGGCGTAAAAATTGCGAAACGTGAGCGTGGTTATGGGAATCCCGTAAACGACGTGCACAAGGATCAGTCCGGGAATGGTGTTGTAAAGCCCGATATCCCGTAAAAACTGGATCAAGGGAATCAAAATGCTCTGATAGGGAATAAACATTCCAAACAGCATAAACGTAAACAAGGTTTCCGACCCTTTAAACCGCCATTTGGACAGGACGTAACCGTTCATCGCCCCGAGAAGCGCCGAAAGAATCGTAGCCGGAACGACGAGATAAACGGAATTGAGAAAGTTCGGCGCAAGTTTCCCAAAAGCTTCTCTGTAACTGGTGAAATCGATCGTCGACGGCAATGACCACATACCATCCAGCGAAACTTCTTCAATAGGCTTTATGCTGGTTACCAACATCACGTATACCGGCATTAAAAAGAAAATACTGCACACGATGAGCACGAGATAAATCAGGGGACGCTTCAGAACAGCCATAACGATTATGGTTCCCCCCTTCTGCTGTGCCGCAAATAGGGAATGATGAATACGGCAACCGTAAGCAGCATGATGATGGCAATCGCCGCCCCGTTCGCATAGTAATTCCCGCGGAAAGTTGTTTCAAACATGAAAACACCTGGTACATCAGTTACGAAGTTCGCTCCCGGACCGGTCATGGCATAAATTAAATCAAAAATTTTCAAGGAAATATGGGCCATCATGATCATCACACTGACCGTAATCGGCTTTAACAAAGGGATGATGACTTTCCGGTAAAGTTGGAACTCGGAACATCCATCGATGCGGGCCGCATCCCGGATCTCGTCGGGAATCCCGCGCAGGCCGGCCAAATACATCGCCAGGGCAAAACCGGTCATTTGCCACACGGCCGCAATAACCACGGCAATGATGGCAACGGGAAGGCCGAACTCAATCTTTCCCCATTGAAATCCGCCATATATTGTTGTGTCCGTATACCATTTCGGCTGAATGCCGAAGGGCTTCAAAAAGAGATTGATTCCGGTTGACGGGTTTAAAATCCATTGCCAGACGACACCCGTGACCACAAATGATAAGGCCATTGGAAAAAAGAAGATATTCCGAAACAGAGATTCGCCCCGCACCAATTTTTGGTCCAGCAAAATGCCCAAACCCAAGCCCATCACAATAACGAGCCCGATAAAGAAAACGGTGAAGAAAAGGGTATTCCGTAAATCCGCTTGGAAGCGGAAGTCCTTGAACAAAAACAAATAATTTTTCAGTCCGGCGGAAGAAAAATCGGGAATGATCGTGTTCCAGTTGCTTAAGGATACATATCCCGTCCATCCGATAAATCCGTACACAAACACAGCAATACAAACAATTGAAGGGGATAAAAACAGAACGGCAAGCCATTGATCCGCCGATAATTTTTTCCTTCGTTTCGCATGAATCGGCACAAACTTTTTCGGTTGTAACTCTTTGACAGGTTCCATCGATCATCTCTCCCGAAGAAGCTGATTCCACTTTGGAAGAAAGACGGTCGGACTGTCAAATCTTCCATTTTAAAAAAGGAATCCCTTCCCTTTTGGGTTCAAAAAGCACTGAAAGTCAAATCAATCGGTCCGGAGCAATATTTTATGGATAAAAGGGGGAATACCCCCCCTTTTTCTTTTTCCTACAAATCTTGCGCCGCGGTTTTCAAGGCGTCAATGAACTGTTTCACGTCCTTCTGGGTAACGAATATATTGACGGCCTGATTCACCCGGGTCAAGACGCCTTCGGGCGCTGCCGACCCGTGGGCAAGACTCGGCGCCAATTTGCTGTTTTTAAAATCTTCCATGGTGTCTTTCCCGTATTGATCGTATTTGGACAAATCCGCGTCGATTCTCGCCGGGATGGAGCCTTTCAAGGGATTGAATACGTCTTGCCCTTCCACGGAACCCAGCACGCTTAAAAACTTCTTCACATCATCCGCATTTTTCACACCCTTGGGCAGACCGAACGTATCGGTAACGACCATAAAATACCCGTCCGTTTCCGGCGTCGGCACATAGCCGAAATCTTCGTTGACTTTCAATTTCATGTCATTGACAAAATAGCCTTTGGCCCAGTCCCCCATAATATTCATCGCCGCTTCCCCCTTTGCCACCAGCTGGGAAGCGTCCTGCCAATTTCGGGAACTGTGGTCCTCGTTGACGTAGGAAAGCATTTTCCCAAAAATTTCAACCGACTCTTTTACTTTCGGATCGTCGAATGAAAGTTCGCCGCTCCACAGCGCATTGTAACCGTCAGGTCCTAATTTGGCCAGCAACACGTTTTCGAAAATATGGGTCGCCGTCCACGGTTCCTTGTCCCCCAAAGCAAGCGGCGTAATGCCTTTGGCCTTCAATTTTTCCGCAACATCAAAAAACTCGGCGAAAGTTGCCGGCACTTGCAAATTGTTTTCTTCAAAAATCTTTTTGTTGTACCATAAAACATTGCTGCGGTGAATATTGACCGGAACGGAATAAATGTTCCCGTCCACGCTCACCATATCGATCAAATCTTTCGGGAACTTGTCCATCCATCCTTCCTGTTCATACAAATCATTCAACGGTTCCATTTTCCCAGCGGCGACCCAGCTGGCATTCAATTCCTGGCCGCCGTGCACCTGAAAGGTAGATGGCGGATTATTCCCCTGCATGCGGGTGGCCAAAACGGCCTTGGCGTTGGTGCCGGCGCCACCGGCAACCGCGGCGTTCTCCACCTCAATATCCGGATATTTTTCTTTAAACAATTCCAAAAGCGCCAGCAGGCCGTCCTCTTCGCCCGCTCCGGTCCACCAGCTGAAGATTTCCAATTTCTTTTCTTCTTTTTGCTTTCCGGAGCTTGTTTGCGATTTGTTATTGCATCCGCTTAAAGCGATCGAAAAGGCGATAAACACCGCAAGCAGCAAACGGAATTTTTTCAATTTCCTCCCCCCTTGCCAATCAAATTGTTATCGCTTTCAAATCTTATTGTACGCTAACCGATTTTTCGGATTAGGGGAAATAATCTGTACTTTTTTAATAAAACCTTCATTTTTTTAAGATGCGATTTTGAAACTTTCGGGGGGACTGGTGGAAATATTTTTTAAACACCCGGCTGAAATAGTTCGGATCCTTATAACCTACCTGATAACTGATTTCCTTTAAGCTTAACCGGTTTTCCAAAAGAAGTTCTTTGGCCTTTTTCAACCGGATCTCCGTCAAATAGTCGATAAAGGTTTGCCCCGTTTTTTCTTTGAACAATTTGGTGAAATAGGGCGGGCTTAAGCCGACAACATTGGCAACGTCTTCCAAAGCGATCGGTTCCTGATAATGTTCTTGGATATAGGCTTTTGCCCTTTCTATATATCCTTGGGATTGATGGTAGGAAGAGACTTGCAAGCAACAAAAATGGAGGAAGTCCCGCCATTCCTGCAAGGAAAGTATGTCTTTAAAGCCGTATTCGTCCGTCCCGATCCCTTTTTCCCCGAGCCTCTGTTTGATCTTGAAATACAATTCTTGCACGGCATCCCTTTGTCCACTCGCGGAAAAAAAGGCCTGCAGCCGGTTAAGCGCGCCCGTTAAATCATCGGCAAACAGGCAATCGCAAATTTCTTCCGGCCAATTGGTCCTGCCGGCTTTCCGCACATGGGGAAAACCGTAACCCGCGTGATCCGCCTTCTTTAAATGTTGGAGGGTTAATAGCGCCTCCTGATAAGACTTGGGGAGATCTTCCAGTCTTTCATAAATGTCGCCGATCCCGATCCATTTTTTATTGGGCGTCGATAAGAAGCATTCGCGAACAAAAGATAGCACATCCGCCTTTGCGAGTTTCTTGCCGCTGAGGATTAAGACGCTCGCTTGATTTCTTTTTTTATCTGCAATCGCCGATCCTTCCCGCCAATTATTGCAGGCACGGATGAAGCCATCTACGTCCGCTTCATGGGAAAACTCCCCGATCAGAAAAAATCCCGATCGGAACGCAGGAAAGATCTCCTTTTGCATCTCCATCGTTTCGTCATTCACGTCATATTCCGCCAATTTTTGCATAAACAAACGTTTCGTAAATTCGCGGGATTTTTGTTCCTTTTCCGCCCGCTCCCTTTCGGCCGCAATTTCTTTGTAAACGCGAATGATGGCTTCCACCGTTTCTTTTATTGTCGCAGGTTTCAGGATATACTCCTTGACGCCCTCTTTCATCGCCCTTTTCGCATATTCGAAAGAATCATAGGCGGAGACCATGATAAATTTCATGTTCGGATGATCCTTCCGGATCGTCTCGATGGCCTCCAATCCGTCGATTCCGGGCATCTTGACATCCATCAGCATCAAATCCGGTTTCTTTTCTTTCGCCAGTTGGATCGCCTGACGTCCGTTGGCCGCTTCCCCGATGACCACGGATTTTCCGAAATGTTCGTCGATGATTTTTTTCATCGCCTTTCGTTCGATCATTTCATCATCGGCCAATACAATTTTTATATCCAAATCTTTTCACCCCTTTTCCCGATTTTCCGTCCGTTGTTTTTTCGGCAAGAACAATTGCACCGTTGTCCCTTCGCCCAATTTGGAAGAAATGTTGATGACCTCTTTTTTTCCGTAAAACAGCTGCAACCTGCGGATGACATTTTCCAACCCCAAACCGGTCGTATGGCCGGTATGCGCGTCGGACGGACGACCGGCATCCATCGATAAGTACTTTCGAATCTTTTCTTCGGCCATACCGGCTCCGTTATCTTTCACCTCGACTATGACAACGTCTCCCGACTGACGGACGGACAAGCGGATTTCTCCGCCTTCTTCCTTTCCTTCCACCCCATGGATAAAAGCGTTTTCAATGATCGGCTGCAATATCAGGCGGGGGATCTCCGTATCCAAACAATTTTGGTCGATATGCGCGGAAAAGGAAATCCGGTCGAAAAAGCGGGTCCGCTGAATATGAAAGTAATCCTCCACGACTTTGATTTCTTCCGCCAAAGTGACGGATTTTTTCAGATCCCCGAGGCTGTACCGGAGCAGGGACGAAACCGATTCGATCAACTTCATGGTCTGTTCCGCTTCCTCCAAAAAGGCCATTCGGGAAATGGTATTTAAAGTATTGAAAAGAAAGTGGGGTTGAATCTGGTTTTGCAAATGTTTCAATTCCAAATCCTTCAAAAGCTGTTCCTGTTCCGATTTTTTCCTGATTTCTTCAATCAAATCGCGAATATTGCCGCGCATTTGATTAAAGGCTTCCCCTAATATTTTCAACTCGTCATTGGTCCGGATCTTCAGGGCCTCCCCTTCCAAATTGCCGGCCGAAACTTCCCTGGCCATTTTGGTTAAAGCTTGGATCGGCTGATTTAACTCTTTGGAAAACCACAGGGCGAAGAATACGGCTAATAAGGTTGAGGACAGGAACAAAAAGATGATAAACCTGCGGAAATTTTCATTCCGTTCGTTCAATTGCCGATAGAAGGTTTGGTATTCGTTCAGTTCCAAATCAATTAAATCCAGCGTGGTTTCTTTGATGTAGTTGGAAGTATTTTGCGCCTCTTGCAAGTGAAAGTTATATAAATCAATATCATCTTTCAAGGCGAATCCGATCGTTAATTCGCTTTCTTCGATGAATGTGCCGATCATATTTTCATATTTTTTCAATTGGTATGGATCCAATCCGGACATCTCTTTATCGAGAAGATCTTTCCTATTTTCCAGTTCCATTCTTAATTGTTGGAAATCCTTTACGTATCCGGCATCCCGTTCCACGACGAACCGGTTCACCTTGCCGATCAGTTCCGTGATCGTTTGCGAGATGGAATTCAAAATGAAAAATCGGTCAATCCCGGAATCATAGGCGTTCAGCAATTGGCTGCTGCTTAAATAAATCGCCGTGGCCGCGCAATTGAACAAAAGGACAAAAACCAAAAAATAGGCGATCAATTTAGTCCGGATCGTCTTCATCGCCGTAAAGCCCCTTGTTATCTTTCAAAAATTGATCCAAATCTTTCTGTCTTATAATTTTACTTTCCGTATATTGCAATTTTTCCGGATGTTTTCCTTTTTTTAATTCCACCAGGATTTCCACTGCCCGAAAGCCCATTTCATAGGGATGCTGCACGACAATGGCATCTATTTTCCCATTCCGCAATAAATCCATGTTCTCCGGCAAAGTATCAAAGGTGATGATATACGGATCCGAATTGGGCCGCATGGTGCTTATGACCCGGGCGATTCCGAGCCCGTCCAAAGCGCTCGTGCCGTAAAACGCGGTAATATCGGGGTGCTCTTTCAGTAAATCATAGGTCGCTTGGACAGCCCCGGTCTTGGAAATTCCCGATTCTTTGATCCCTGCGATTTCGATCCGTTTTTCTTTTTCAACGGCATCCTGAAAACCTTGGACACGCAGCCGTTGGTGGGAGGCATCGAAACGGCCCGTCACAATTCCGACGACCTGTTTTCCCTCCGTATCCTCAAGCAGGGCTTTCCCCGCCAAAAAACCGGCGGCGTAATTATCGGTGCCGACATATACTTCCCTTCTGCTGTAGGGAGCATCGGCGTCGACGGTAACAACGGAAATTCCCCGATCCATCGCTTTATTGATTAAAGGGGTAAAGTGATCTTCCGAAATGCCCTGGGTCATAATCCCGTCTACTTTACCGGCAATCTCTTTGTCCAATATCCGAACATGTTCGCTCATATTCGCCCGCTTCGGTCCCAGATATTCTAAATAGACATCGTATTTTTCCGCCGCTTCCCTTGCCCCTTTCTCGATGATGCGCCAATATTCATTATCCGTTTCCTCAGGGATAAGAACAAAATGGTAAGCATGTTTCTTCGATTCACTTTTTGCCGCTTTATTTACAAAGAAGGTCCTTTCACCGTAATAAATCATTAAGGAGAAAGAAAGGGAAAACAGGAGAACAAAGAGGGAAAAAGCCAACTTTTGTTTCATAAGCTTCACCTTTTTAAGGAATGATAGAATATCCCTTTAATTAGAAGTATATAGAAAAATAATCCTGTGACAAAAAAAGAACCTGTTCATTTTTATCTATGGGGATGCTCCCTGTGGAGAAATGAAGGGTCTCTTTTTAAATGTTTGCGTTTCGTTTTACCGCTTTTTCCCTTTGCACAGGCATAATGACGACAACAGTTCATATTTCCGGCAACCGAATCCTTCATAGGGGGAGATTTTTTCCGCTATCTTAACGACTATAGAGGATCGGGTCCGGCTCACAAAACATCGGTAAATGAAAAGATATTGTGTTGTTAAACGCCCCTGCAACAAAAAAAATCCTCCAAAGTAGACGGATTTGCGGATTCTCACGGGTAGTCATTCTACTTTAGAGGTACAAAATATCTTTACCTATTCTCTTGCCTTATCCTTCTCATCTTCTGAAAATGATAGAAAGCGCCGAGCATGCCGGCGTCATTCCGGTATTTGCAGGGGACGACGGGGATTTTAAAATCCTCCCAGAACTCGTACCCTTCCAGCTGCCGGTTGATTTCTTCGATCAAATAGGGCTGGGCGCTGACCCCGCCGCCGATCAGCATTTTTTCCGGATTCAGCGTGACGACAAGGTTGTACACGCCCCTGGCGATATGGCCGATCCACCGGTCGAGGAGGGCCTTGACGTCGGGGTCGGTTTTCGCCTCCGCAAAGATTTTTTCCCCTTCCACGGGTTCCTGAAGATTTTTCAGCTGCCGGTATTGGAAGACCAAACTGGCCGTGCCGGAGGTTTCATGCATATTCCGCATCGTCCCGCCGTCCAAATAGGTGATCATCATGCCGTATTCCCCGGCCATGAACCGGCGGCCGCGGTAAATATCCCCGTTCAAATAAATCCCGCCGCCGATCCCGGTGCCGATGGTCATGCAAATAAAATCGTCGCAATCCTGCGCGTTCCCGCTCACCTTTTCGGCGATGGCGGCACAGTTGCCGTCATTTTCGATTTCCACGGGAAGATGGACCCGTTCCTCCAATATCTCCTTCAAATTCTTTTTGTGCAAGGCGGTGACCGCCCCGGCCTTTTCGGAGTAGCCGGTATCAATATTGATATAGCCCGGAAGGCTGATGGCGATCCCTTCCACGGCATGCGCATCCCAGTAGCGGCGGATCGCCTCGACCATATCGGCCACAAACCGGTCAAGATCCTCCCTTTCCGTCGGGTAGGCGGATTTTTCCAAAAACCTTCCGTCCTCCCCGATCAATCCATGCTTTACTTTCGTACCTCCCACGTCAAAAACGATATATTTCTTCATTCCGTCCTCCCCACCTTTTCGTCCCGATTCGCCCCGCCCGCTTTAAAAAAGGCGATCGCTGCAGCGTGATGGATTCCTAAGGCAATTCAATGCGGTTCTCATTGAAGTCGATAAGCGCTCACTGCAACATGGTGGATTCCTAAAGGCAATGCAACGCGGTCCTCATTGAAGTCGATAAGCGCTCACTGCAGTACGGTTGATTCCTAAGCGGGATCTTCCCGCTTGGAGCAAGATGCAGCCGCCGCAAAAAAGGAATATCCGGACAAGATCTTCCGTCGGTCTCCTGGCAAGGGTTGCCATCGGCAACAAAGTAAATGCCCAAGCGGAAACATTCATTTATTAAACAGCGTTCGTCGGGGCGCGGATGCCGCCTTTCTCCCCATCCGGCGGGGTGCCATTTGAAGGCGTTCGCACGGCGCTCCGGCCGATGAACCGAAAATCCTTTTGTTCTATCGGTTCTGCCCCGCATCCTTGAATGGCGCCGAAAATCACGTGCGCTCCTCTTCCCGCATCCATGGACGAGACCAAAAAACGCAGCTTGCGGACGCTCCCGTTTCTCCCGGCGGAAATGCGTTATTCCGGCGGAGAGCCAACCGGAGCCTCCGCTCCGCCGCTTAAGCATCTCCGGATCCGGAAGAACCGGATTCGGCCTGCCGAGTCCGCCCGCCGTCGCTTGCACCGGCCCTCTGTCGCGAAATCGGAAAGAAACGCGTTAAATTCTCTTATCAAGGAAAGAAAACCGGGGAAGACCCGGGTTCATTCGCCGTTTTTTCGATCGGTCCCTTTCGTTTGGAGCAATTTATATAAATCCACGAATTGTTTGGCCAAATCTTTCATGGTCATGGCGGTCATCAAATGATCCTGGGCATGGACCATCAGCAGGGAAACGGTGGACGGGTTGCCGTTCACTTCATCCGTGATCAAGGAAGTCTGCAGATGATGGGCTTGGTTTAACGCCTCATCCGCTTCCTTCAATTTCGCCTCAGCCTCTTCGAACTTTCCTTCCTTCGCCAATTCGATCGCTTCCATGGCATGGCTTTTTCCGTTGCCGCCATGGAGGATCATTTCAAATATCGTTTCCATTTTGATCTCTGCCACGCGGTCCATTCCTTTCAACCGGATGTATGGATTTGAACAACCGGGCCGTGCCGGCATCCGTTTGCCCCGCTTTTTCGATGAAGTCCAAAAAATTGCTGTAAAAAGAAACGGGCGCAAAGCGGTTCCATTTCCGGAAGGCTGTGTTCCCGGGGCGGGAAGCGGGATTTCACGCAAATATGAGAACTTGGCCGATGAAGTGCCACATTTGTCCAAGAGAAGTTCCAAAAGATTTTACACAAACGCGAAGACGTGGCCGCTTTTTCCATTTGAAAAGGGAAAAAACTTCCCCGCATCCTTCGCAGGTTTATGCCGACCGGACAACGGGCCGGGCGCCCGCCGGCCTCCCCCGTCCCCGGATATTCCCTTAAGACAAATCGAAGAACTGAATGCAGCAGGCAAAGCTCTTCCCCGTCCCCGGATTTTCCCTTAAGACCCCTACGGTTTCAAAGACTTCCCGGCCGATAAAACCGGGTTCCCCTACGGTACGCGGCAATGATAGCGGGTCCTCCCGTCGAACCGGGATGGGACGCCGCAAGGAAGACCTCCAGTTCAGGCAATGATAGAGGGGGGCTCGCCCTCTTCCAGGGATCGCGCGTGGCGTTCCCCTCTTTCCCACCGCTGAAACAGGATTCCCTTCCCAAGCGGCGCCATCCGCCATATGAATTTTGAGGCATTTTTTCAAAGGAACTTTTTCCGGGCGGTTGTTGCCCCGGGAAAATGCTTGCCGGCAGGAAGAAAAGGGAGGCGAAAACGGAAGCGCATCTCCCTTTTCCTTTCCGATTAAAGGTCACCGTCCTTCGCCGTTCGTTTCAATGGATGATGGATGGCGATCGGGCAACATCCTTGTCGTCACAGTTCTTCGCCGTTCGTTTCAATGACCCGTTTATACCAGTAGAAAGATTTTTTCTTCCTTCTTTCCAGCGTTCCCTTTCCTTCATTATCCTTGTCCACATAAATAAACCCGTACCGTTTTTCCATTTCCCCGGTGCCCGCGCTTACCAAATCGATGCAGCCCCACGGCGTGTATCCGATCAGATCCACCCCGTCCAATTCCACCGCCTTTTTCATTTCCTTAATATGCTCCCTTAAATAGGCGATCCGGTAGTCGTCTTGGATCGAGCCGTCTTCTTCCACTTTGTCTCTCGCCCCAAGGCCGTTTTCAACGATGAACAACGGTTTTTGATACCGTTCATACAGCACGTTCAGCGCATAGCGGATGCCCACCGGGTCGATTTGCCAGCCCCAATCGTTCGCTTTCAAATGCGGATTGGGGACCAGGCGGCCATAGCCCTCTTCGGCCGGGCTTCCGTCCTCATTCTTTCCGGCGACGACGGCGGAAGTGTAATAGCTGAAACCGATGTAATCCACCGTTCCTTCCTTTAAAATCGCCTCGTCTTCCGGGGTGTATTCGATCCGGTACCCTTTATTTTCCCAGTACGCTTTCGCATAGGCGGGAATTTCGCCGCGGACGTGGACATCGCCGAAGAACCAGCGCTTCCGCATGGCTTCTACCGATTTCATCACATCATCCGGATCGCAGGAGTAGGGATAGATCGGAACAAAGGAAAGCATGCAGCCGATTTGAAAATCCGGATTGATTTCATGGCCCAGCTTCACCACTTTCGCGCTGGCGATCAATTCATGGACGGCTGCCTGGAACATGGTTTCTTCCCGGTTTTCCCCCTCCTTAAAAAGGAGCCCCGAGTTGGTGAAGACGCAGAAATCATTGTCCGCATCGGCCTGATTATTGATTTCATTAAAGGTCATCCAATATTTGACCTTATCCTTATACCGCTTCATCACCGTTTCCGCGTATTTGACAAAGAAATCGATCAATTTCCGGTTTCTGAAGCCGCCGTAATGTTTCACGAGATGATAGGGCATTTCAAAATGGGAAAGGGTGATGACCGGTTCGATGTTGTATTTCAGCAATTCATCGAACAAATCGTCGTAAAATTTCAAGCCTTCCTCATTGGGCCGGTCCTCGTCGCCGTTGGGAAAAATCCTCGTCCAGGCGATGGAGGTGCGGAAGCATTTGAATCCCATTTCCGCGAACAATTTGATATCTTCCTTATAACGGGAATAAAAATCGATGGCTTCATGGTTCGGATAATAATAGCCTTCCTGGACGCCGTCCGTGATTTTCCGCGGCACCCCGTGCCTTCCCGCGGTCATCACATCGGCGATGCTGATCCCTTTTCCTCCCTTATCCCAGCCGCCTTCCAGCTGGTGGGCGGAAACGGCCCCTCCCCACAAAAAATTTTCCGGCAGTCCTTTTTTTGCCATGTCAGTCTCCTCCTTTTCGAATGCATCTTTTTCAATAAAAGGCGGACTTGCCGCCCGGTGCAAATTTTTGCGAACCGCAAATTCAATAACTGCGCGCCCGAATGATCTGCTGCAAAGGTTACGGCCGAAGAAACCGGTGAAAGCGCTGTCTCTTAAAGCGGACGCCATGAAAAGAACCGGAGTGAAAACGCCGGAAACGGCCCCGGCGCCCGCCCGTTTTTCCGGCCGAAAGGAGATTATCCCGGGCTTCCTACGAAACCGATCCCAGAAAGCGGCCGTCCGGCTTGATCCGGTCGGAAACATCGGCCTGGTTCAAAGCCGCCCCCGGTCATTGGAGGCCGTCCGGCTTGATCCGGCCGGAAGGCCATCGTCCCTGGCATGGATGAACGCTCCCCTGCCGCAAGACGGCCCCCTTCATTCGCTTCAATTTTGGGCGGAGATTCGGAGCGAATGCCGCCACAAATGGATCCATATACTTTTTCTTCAGCAAGGCAAAATTTTCCTTCTTTTGCCGAAAACGCCGGTTCCACAATTTTGCGGGATCGTCCTCGACCCGGCAGTCGCCGGTTGGTTGCCGTTTACGCAGAGCCGAAAACATGGGCCACAGGGGCGATCATGGAGCGCTTCCGTTTGCGGCGATCCACGCTAACCCAGTCCGTCCCGGGACCGAGAAACGAAGCCCTGCGCCTTTCCGCCGGAAAAACGGCTCGGCGGGCGAACGGCTTCCATGCCATCCGACATGATAACGGTTACAGCTTCGGTTTCATGCAATCCGCCAGCCCGCGACTTTCTCCCTTGACCGCCGCGGACGCGGTAAAATTTTTCCCCAAACGCCGTCCGCCTCTTCCGATCCGCATAAGCCGCCGCCATCGAATGACCATCATAATGCGATGAAATCCGCCATCCCCTCTTTCGGCGAATCCATTCCGCACCCGGCTCCGGCAGCTTCCCGAATCTCCGGCAGCGCGTCCTGCCTCTCCAAACAGCCTTCAGGCCGTGGATGGAAATCCCTCTGAAGCCAAATACGCCCCCGTTGCGGACCGCCGGTTTCCCGCTTCGGCACCTTGCCGCCAATTCTATTGTACAATGAACGGGTTTTATTGTAAGACCGGATTTTTTCCTTTTATCAACGGAAACTTTTGCACGATTCATGGAAAGACACCGGGGCGGCCTCTGTCAAAAGTTTCAGGGTTTCACCGTCGGGAAAAAGCGGGCGGTCCATCCTTCGGCGTCCGGCTTCCACCGGGCGGACCTTTTGAACGGGGCCTTGGGGACGCCTCCGCCTGAAGGCGCACGTCCCCGTGCAAGATCAACCCCGAAGTTTTGCGGATGATCGGCATAGGAGGGTTACGGCAGACCCGCCGACCTGTGATTGCCTTGCAGTTCAGCCCATCCAATCCGCACGCGGACCGTTTTCTCGCCTGCAAATTTTTCAGCACTCGCCCTATCCGCCGAATGACGGCCCATATTCAACGATTTTCGGAATTAGAAAATGGCAATGCAGGAAAACGCCCGTTTTTTGGAAAAGTTTTTTGTTATGCAGTCCGTTTGCAAAAAAACGGCATGAAAAGGGGCAAAGAGAATGGGAGAACGGACAAAGTATTTGTGTGTCTCGGAAGAAAAAATCGTGGAAATTCCCATCAGCAAAATAAAAAATGGGGTCATGGAAAGACCGGAACTCGCCTGCTCATGATGCAACTCGTTGACGAAACGGAGAACAGGAAACCGTATAAAATCTTGCATATTACCTTCGAGAACGTTTCTTTTGACGAAAACGGCAAATATGATTGAAAAGAAGCCGCCTTATCAAAGATCGGCGAAGTTCTGGAAGCCTATTTGTCATCGGAGGGATTTTCCAAAGATTCGCTGCCTCCGGCCGGCGCCGTCCCGTCGGAGCAGGAAATGGAGGCGATCAAGGCATATCTGAACCGGAAATATCCTTTATTGCTGAAAAATTCGCCCCGGGCGCTCGAAGGGGCGGTCAACGATCAATAAAAACCGACGGGCGATGAAAGGTGAGACCGATTTTTCCGGCGGCTTTGGATCTTCCCGGATCCAAAAGGGTTTCGTTCCGCGGAGAAGAACCCATTCACTTTAGGGGCAGCGCCCTTGCCATGGCGCATTGATCCATGTTGAATCCGACAGAAAAACAAACACATGAAAGAGTCTCTGCGGGTTCCATGCCTTTTCTCCATCGCCCAGCCGGAAAACCCGGCGGCCCATTGACGGACCGCCGGGCAGGTTTTCCCCTTTCCCCTCTTGGCCGCCTGCCCTTCTTGCGGCACCATCCGGGCGAGCCATTCCCGCGGCAGGCCGGGGATCCCCCCTCCTTCCTTGCAACCGGACCACGCCTGTTCTGCTTCCATCTTCGGGAACCGTCCCTTTTCCCAAATTCACTTCGCATCCAGGTTTACGTCCGGCGGATTTTTTCCCCGGCGAAAGGAAAGAATTTGGGCGGAAACGCGCTCACCGCCAAGGTGACGACCAAGTTCACCGCCAAAGCAACGATCCCGACGTTCAAATCTTTGACCGCCTGAGGCAGTCCGGGGAATAACGTGCCGATTCCCGTACCGGATAGCGTAATATAGGCCACCGTCGCCACGCCGGCCACAATTCCCGCAGCCGCTCCGTATTTTGTGACCAATTGATTTTTAAACAAGCTGAAGAAGAGCGCCGGAAAGAGCTGGGTGACCAGATTATAACCCATCAGGAGCAGGGCGACGATCGTCTCCCCGCCGCGGAAAGTGAAATAGAGAGAGACGAGGGCGATAACGGGAACCAGATAGACGGCCAGCTTCCTCACCCGCTCCTCGGTCGTCGACGGCGAGAACACTTGATAAACGTTCTTCGCCAACAATGTGGCCGACGTCATTAAAATCATCGAACCCGGCACCATGGCCGTCAACAGCCCCGCCGCTCCGATCACCCCGACAAACCAGGGATCAAAGGTGGCGATGGAAAGGCGCAGCAAAGCCAAATCCGCGTCCGATCCCTGCAAATCCGGGACTTGCAAAATCGCCGCGAAACCGACGAAAAGGACGAACAACAGCACCAGCTGATAAATCGGCAATAGGACGGCATTTTTCCGGAAGACGTTGGCGCCTTTCGCCGAATACACCGAGCCGAAGGTATGGGGCCACATATAAAAGCCGAGGGCCGTCAACAGCACGGTGGAAATGAACCAGGATACGCTCATCCCTTGATCCGGCAAGGTGAGGAATCCGGGATTCGCCTTTTCCACCGCCTCGAACATCGGCCGGATTCCGCCGTAATAATGTACGGGCAAATATATGCCCAAAAATACCGCCACGGCCAAAATCATGAAATCCTTGACGACCGCCGTCCAGGCGGAACCGTGAATGCCGGAAATCATCACATAGACCGTGACCGCCAATACCCCGAGCCAAATGGCGGCGGCAGGCGAAATCTTTCCGTAAGAAGCTTCGGAAACGATAATTCCCAAACCTTTCAATTGCAGAACCAAATAGGGAATGAGGGCGACAACCCCGACGAGGGAAACGAGAACCCCGAGCATCGGGCTTTTGTACTTGTGGGCAAAAAAGTCGGACTGGGACATCAACCGGTGTTCTTTGGCATATTTCCACACTTTCGGGAGCATCCAGTAGGACAAGGCGTAGGCCAGGCAGCCGTAGGCAATGATGTAAAAGGCCGGCCCGCCTTTGCCGTAGGCCCAGCCGCTTCCCCCCAGGAAAGTGAACGTCGTATAAATTTCCCCCGCCATGAGGAGAAACACGAAGATCGCCCCGAATCCGCGCCCTGCCACCGTCCATTGTTCCAAATTCATATCCTTTCCCTGGCGGGCCCGCACGCCCAAATAGAACGCCAAAAGAAGAAAAACGCCGATGACGGCAAGGGCGGCATTCATTTTCCTTCCTCCTCCCGCGCTTCCGGATCGAAGCGGTAAACCACCCACAGGATGAGGGATGTGAGCACCACCCAGAGGACGACCCAAAAGAGAAGGAAGGGCATCCCTAAAACATACGGGGTCACCCGGTTGGCGAAGGGGATTCCCCCGAGCATGCCGAGGAACGGAACGACAATCAGCCAACGAATTCCTTTCATCCTCATTTCCTCCCCCGGTTTTAAGTGAACATAAACACCTTGCCCGTCTTCCATGGACGAACAGCCCGACCTTCGGGTCCGACTTCAGGTTTCAAGTGAACATTCCTGCCCGTTCGGAAAATGAAACTGGGAAAATTTCGTTACGACGTTTGGCTTCATGCGAACGCTGCGACACCCGTCGATGCGATCGTAATTTTCGGGCGAATTCCGTTCTGTTACGCCGCCTGCCCCAACAATTTCAACGCCGCATGCACGAAGAGCCGGACGCCGATTTCCAGCGAATCCTCGTCGATGGTAAAACGGGGATGATGATGCGGATAGATGATGCCCTTTTCCTTATTGCCGGCGCCGACGTAGAAAAAGCTCCCCGGCACCCGGTGCAGGAAGGCGGAAAAATCTTCCCCCACCGTGTTCGGCTTCATCCGTTCCACCGCCTCGTCGCCGAACACCTCCCGCGCCGTTTCTTCGATCACCTTCGTCACCTCGTCATCGTTAATGACCGGGCGATAGCCGTAATGATATTGAAATTCATAGGTTGCCCCGTGGGCCTCGGTAATCCCTTTGATGATCCGTTCCATCCACTGCGGGACCGATTGCCTCAGCTTTTCGTCAAAGACCCGCACCGTGCCCTGAATTTCCACCGTCCCCGGAAGCACGTTAAAGGTCGTTCCCGCCACAAACTGGGTCACGGAGACGACGAGCGGTTCGATCGGATCGACATAGCGGGAGACGATATATTGCAGGTTCGTCACCACCTGGGCGCCGATAGCGATGGCATCCACCGTCTGGTGCGGCATTCCCGCATGGCCGCCCTTTCCGTGGATGCGCAAATGGAAGCTGTCCGGTGAAGCCATCATCGGGCCGTAGACGATGCCGATTTTTCCGTGTTCAAGGGGCGACCAGAGATGGGTGCCGATCACCACATCGACCCCTTCCAAAACGCCGGCCTGCACCATTTCCTCCGCCCCGCCGGGGTACAGCTCCTCCGCATGTTGGAAGAGGAAACGGACTTCCCCCTGGATTCGGTCCCGCAGGCGGGTTAAGATTTTGGCCGTTCCCAAAAGCATCGCCGTGTGGCCGTCATGCCCGCAGGCATGCATCACTCCCGGATTTTTTGAAACAAATTCAAAATCGTTTTCCTCTTGAATCGGCAAGGCATCCATATCGGCGCGGATGGCGACCACCCGGCCGGGTTTCTCGCCGATCAACCGGGCCATGACGCTCGTTTTCGTCGGCCGGGAAAGCTCAAGATTGCCGAAAGATTGAAGCTTTTCGTAGACGAATTGGGCGGTTTTTTCCTCCTGGAAGGAAAGTTCCGGATGGGCATGCAAATGGCGCCGCCATCCGACCACTTCCTCCTTCACTTCATCGACGAGCCGTTTGATCTCTTCATTCGTCATGAAAGTCCTCCCCTTTCTTCCCCTTGAAGTCTTTTGGCTGATGTATGTCGATGTTTTTTCGATAAACCGGCTTCGTCCCCGTTCTGCTTGCCGATTATTCCCTCCCGCGGTGCTTTCCGCCAACTACAAACGGAATCTTTGCTCAAATTTTAATTTTCTATCTATTTTAGCGCAGCGGATTCCATTTTTCAAATGATTTTTTGCAAAATCACCCGGGTGTTCCCATCGGGGGAGATGCCTCCGAATGCCGATTTTGGACGTTCCGGCCGATGATGGACATAAATGAGGGGATGATGGACATTTTTTTGACGATGATAGACAAATTTTCTTCCATGTTGGACATATTTCTTTTCATGATGGACAATAACTTTCAAATGTTAAACAAATTTCTCTTCATGATGGACAGTGTCAGGCGATGTTGGACAATTTTTTATCAATGTTGAACCGTTCGGGCACGATTTTGGACAAACCGGCTTTCCGGTCAAAAAGGATGTTGGACCATCTTCCGGAAATGTTGAACAAAACCGACCGGATGTTGAACATTTGGGAAAAAATGTGGAACGATCGGGGACCGATATTGGACAGTCCGGCCGCAGGAACAGGACGGATGTTGGACATTTGGAAAAAATGCAGAATCATCGTGGCCTAATGTTGGACATTTCGTTCAGGGGGGCATGACGAATGCCGGTCATGTGGGAAAAATTGCGGAGCCAGCGAGGACCGATGTTGGACCGTCCATTCATAGAAAGAAACAAGGACAGATTTCGGCCATACCGATGTTGAGCATTCCGGTTGCGGGAACAAGGCAATTGTCGGACGGTCCGTGTTCCATCACATCCGGCCGCGGGACAAGACAAATGTCGGACGGCCCGATATTGGACAGTCCATTCGCAGGAACAGGACGGATGTTGGACATTCCCGCAAGGATCAAAACCGCAGCCCAATACCCGCCATTTCTTCGCCCCGCCCGATGGAACCAATCAAGCGAAGATACCAGACGGGGTTTCGCCTGCGCGGAAAATCCCCGTCAAACCCGTGTATCCGCCCATTGCCCGGTTCCTGCCGCCTTACCCAGCAAAAACGTCTTTACATGAAAAAATTTTCGCGGGACACCGCCATTTCTCCAAAGCAAATCGGCGATTTCTTTCGGCGGTTCTTGAAAAGATCCTGTCCGGCATCACCGGCAAACTTCAAACAACAAAGAGACATGGACGATAACGATGGCAACAAAAAAAAGGAGGCAACAATGCGCTGCCTCCGTCTTCGTCCGCGGCTTCCAATCCCCGTTTTTTACTTTAACCCTATCCTTTCCTTGATCACATACACCGCCCCGAGCAGGTTCGCGTCGTTGCTGTGCCTGGCGGGAACGATTCGCGGCCTTACTTTATAATTTTCCCTCTTCTTCATCACCTGATCGATCGCCCGCTCCAGCATCTCCATATACGTCTGATTGCGGCTGATGGCGCCGCCGATGATGATGACGGCGGGGTCCAAAATATATTGAAGGTTGATGATCCCGATGGCGGAAGAGAACAAATTTTCAATAACAATAGTTATTTTGAAAATTTGTTCTCAATCCGTTCAAAAAAAATTCAAGATGGCAAAATCCGTCTCGAAAACTGTAATGGCCGACGTATTTTCACCGAGAGGACGCGACGGTCGAAAGGAAGTTATCGGAGACGACGTGCGCCATCCGGCGGTCATCCTTTAAAAAACTTGCTGGTATTGATGATCCGCTGCCGCTTTTCTTCAAAATCGATATGGAGAATTTCCAAAAAAATCTTTTCCAGGAGGTAAATCAACGCATAGCGGGCTTTCGTGGGGACTTCCTTGAACATCACGGGGTCGTCCTCCAGGCAGCCGACGCTCAATTCGATGGTGGCATATTTGGACAAGGAACTGTTAATGCCGTTGGTCACCAGGATCTGTTTGCACTTCTTTTTGCTCAGTTCCTTTTCAATCTCCAAAATTTCCTCCGCTTCCCCGCTGTTGGAAACGATCAATACGACGTCATCATCCCCCATCATCGACACCATGCGGAACTGGTCGGCGTAAGTTTCAAAAAAGATCATTTTGGAAGGCTCGATTTTCCGCATGCGAAAGTAAAAATCCTTGGCGGGAATTTGCGACATTTGGAAGGCCATGATAAAGATCCTGGGGGCCTCGAGCAATAGCCGTACCGCCTCTTTAAACTCCTTCCGTTTCGTCACTTCTTCCGCTTTCATAAGGGCCTTTACGATTTCGTCGTCGACGGTCTGGTTGTTTTTTTCATCGTTCATGTAACTGTATTTCAGCTCGTTGAACCCTTTAAACCCCAGTTTTTTGGAGAAGGAGATGATGGAGCTGGGCACGTTCAACGTTTGTTCCGCCAGTTCCCGGGCCGTCAGGTGGGGGATCTTCTCGTGATTGTTTAACAGAAAATTGGCAATGGCCTTATGGGACGGCGACAAATATTTATATTTTTCATTGATCCGTTTAATGACCGTGTTCATCGGATTTCACTCTCTCTTTTTTGTTTTTGGCACATGGGCGCCGCGCCGCGGGGCGCCCGAACTTTTTTTCGGAAATTCCGGCGCTCCCGGCATCTTTCCGATGCCGGCAAATGCCGGGCGAAAGAATTCGTCATCGGGTCAATCCCTCGCCAATGGCAAGAAATTCCGTCTGTAACATATTCTATCAAAACGTTTGCATTTTTGCAGGGGATTGTCCGGCGGAAATTTTCGATTTCCCCAATGCCGGGCCGCTGAAGTTTTGCCTCCGTATGGTATGGATTCCCTACCGCCGGAAAAGCGGAGACACACCGAAACCGGATCATCTCTCCGTCCCGGTGCGCATCTTTATCGGGGGTTCCATCCTTTTGCTTCAATCCTAGCATTTAATGAAAATGCGCATTTCGGGGGAAAATGCCCAAGGGGATTTGCTTGCCAAGATCCGAACCGCCCCACAATTGACGCGAATATGTGATTGCACTTGAACGCGGAAAATGAGGATTTAGAGAATGTACATTGCGCGAAGAAAAGCATGATGCCGGAAATTCCAGTCGGCCGCCAGACACGTTTGCCCGCGGAATGCGTCCGAGAAAAAGCGCGGAAGGACCATGAAGGTATTTGCAAAAAAGGTCGAAAATGAACGCAATCGAGATAAAAACAGAGGCCAAACCGCGGCCGAAACCGGAACCAATCTAAAAGTGAACGCAATCGGGAAAAGGGGAATGCCGTTTCTTCGGATCGGCGGCGCATTTAGTGGGGCCATTGGCATGAAATCCGCGGCCCGGAAGAGTGGAAAGACGGCCGGAAACCGGGAAGAAAGGAAACCGGGGGAACATTTTGTCGAGAAGACACGGGCATAGCCGGAAAAGCCGCAAGAAACAATCTTCCGCACATAAAAAACGCGGCGAATACGCCTGTATACGATTCGCCGGATTTTAAAACGCGGAAATTTATATTCGCTTACAATCTTGGAAAAAGTTAAAATCGCACGCAATGCAATCATCCGACCCATACGGCAGCATTCCATCCATTGATAAAATCGCGAAACTATGATAAATTAGTGTGGCGACACATTTATTGTGATAAATTATAACACAATAACCCAATTTTAATTATACAGCATAAATCCCTTTCAGTCAACCCCCATTTTTCATCATTTTTTTAAAGGAGTGCTTGATATGAATCCGGAACTTCGGCGGGAGCAGGAACGATTGGACGGCGTAATGGAGATCATCGCGGAGCAAATCGGCATGCTGGAAAAGGAAACCCTCCGGCGCCGGAAAGAAGTGATTAACATCCGCAAACATTTTTGGGATGACGTCAAGGTCAATACGGACACGTTCGACGATTATCTGGAGACGATCATCGCCTTGAGGCAACAGGCCCAGAACCTGTCCGTGAGCCAAAGCACCCACAGGCAAGCCTTTAAAAGGCTGGAAGCGCTGCGCCGCATGCAGGAGGTCCCCTATTTCGGCCGGATCGATTTCACGGAAGAAGGGGATTCCGCCGCCGAAAAAATCTATATCGGCATCTCCACACTTACGGATCCAAGCGGAGAGAACATCCTCATCTACGACTGGCGGGCGCCGGTTTCGAGCGTCTATTACGATTACGCGCCCGGTCCGGCCGAATATGCCACACCCGGAGGCACGGTCCGCGGCACGCTGGAGAAAAAATGGCAATATATCATCCGGGGCGGCGTTATCCAATCGATGTTCGATACGAGTCTCACCATCGGAGACGAGATTTTAAAGCAAGTGCTTGGCAAAGTCTCAGACAAACATATGCACAACATCGCGGCCACCATTCAACGGGAACAAAACCGGATCATCCGGCATGACCGGGGGCGGATGCTCATCGTGCAAGGGCCCGCCGGCAGCGGCAAGACGTCGGCCGCCCTGCAGCGGATCGCCTACTTGCTCTACAAGTACCGGGACAGGCTGAAAGCCGATCAAATCCTATTATTTTCACCGAATTCGATGTTTAACAGCTACGTCTCCAATGTGCTGCCCGAACTCGGCGAAGAAAACATGCGGCAGGTCACCTTCCAGGAATACTTGGACCATCGGCTGAGCAAAGAATTTCAAATCGAGGGTCCATACGAGCAATTGGAATATGTGCTGACCGCAAGCGATGACCCTTCCTGGCGGACCCGGATGGCGGGCATCCGATTCAAGGCATCGGCCCGTTTTTTCGAGGCGATCAAGGCATATTGGAAGTCGCTGGCATCCTCCGGCATGCTGTTCAAAGATATTCGATTCAGAGGAAAACCGATCGTCACCGCCGAACAAATCGCGGAAAGGTTTTACGGCAGCGACACCTCCCTCCGCTTTCACAACCGGCTTGAAAAGCTGACGGATTGGCTGAACAAAAAAATCGATGAAGCGGAGAAACTTGAACGGAACAAGCCGTGGGTGCAGGAAGAAATCGAGCTGCTCAGCGACGAGGATTACCATAAGGCTTACACCTATTTGCGGAAAAAACGCCGCTCCAAAGGCAAATCGCTGGACAATTATGAGAACGAGATCGAAGCGCTGGGCGAACTGATCGTCCGCAAAAAGTGGAAGCCGCTGCGCAAGCGGATCCGGACCCTTCGTTTCATCGACTTTAAAGGAATGTACAAACAGCTCTTCGCCGATCCGACGCGGATCAAATTTTGGCTGGAAGGGGAAACGCCCGAGGAGTGGGAGGATATTTGCCGGTTGACGGCGAAGATGCTGGACGAAGGCAAACTGTTTTACGAAGATGCAACGCCGTTTTTATTCTTGCAAGATCTGATTCAAGGCTTTCAGACGAACGTCTCGATCAAACATGTGCTTGTAGACGAAGCGCAAGACTATTCCCCGTTTCAATTCGAGTATTTGAAATGTTTGTTTCCCTCGGCGAGGATGACCGTGCTCGGCGACTTTAACCAGGCGATCTTCGCCCATTCGTGCGAAACGGCCGATTTTCAAACATTGACCAGCTTGTACGGACCGGATGAAACGGACGTGATCACCTTGAACCGCAGCTACAGATCCACAAAACCGATCGTCGAATTTACGCGCGGGCTCGTGCCCGGCGGCGAACGGATCATCCCTTTTGAGCGCGAAGGCGAAAAGCCCGTGCTGACGAAAGTTGCCGACCATGACGAACTGCACCGCTCGATCGCTTCCAAAGTCAAGGACTTGCGGAACCGGGGGTACCATACGATCGCGGTCATCTGCAAATCGTTGGCGGAAAGCACCGCCGCCTACGAGGCGCTGAAGGGCGTCGACGAAATTAAACTCGTCAAGAGCGGCTCCGCCGAATACGAACAAGGGGTGATCGTCATACCGGCGTATTTGGCCAAGGGCATCGAATTCGACGCCGTCATCATTTATAACGCATCGGCGCAAGTTTACGGCGATGAGAGCCTGCGCAGATTGTTCTACACCGCCTGCACCCGGGCCATGCATTACTTGCAACTTTACAGCGTGGGCGAACCGAGCCCCTTTTTGCGCAGCGTTGCGCCAGGGAGTTACCTTCTGATCCCGGGTTAACGCGGCAACGCGGGTCCGGGTGTCTTAAATGGATCACTTGTAATTCCCTTTTTCAACGGAACTCTTGGCACTTTGATGGCTTGCTCCGGCGAGTCGGTTTGGCTGCGGCAAAGAACAAACAGATGCGTTTGAATTTGGCGGATTCCGTCCTGCAAAAGCGGCTTTATCGCCGTAAAGAACAAACAGCCGCATTTGACATTCCCCGTTCCGGTCTCTTGGGACAAATCTTCTTTTCGGCCGTATCGGCCGTCCGGCGTCCGTTGATCACAGTCGTTTCTTATATTGGACGTTCAAGGAAATTTTGTTCTTCTTGGATCATCCGTTTTTCTTTTCCAAACCGGCGAAGGGCGCTTGCCGGCCACTTTGCCCAGCCGGCATTCGGCATACTTTCTGACATAGGCAGGGGGCTCCGTTTTTCAATCAGAGAATCCCCTGCTTTTTTGCTTGTGTTCCAGCAGAATGCCTTGCGCAAATTCCGATCGCCGCCCGAAAACAATAGAGCCGCGGGTATCGCGAAATCCGTCTGAAAATATGTTTGCTCTGCCCGCAAAAAAATTCCCCTCCGGCATTGCGCCGATCAGAGGGGAATGTATCCGATGAAAAACGCGTCGTCTCCTTCGGTGGCCGCACGAACACGCTAGTGAAAATCGTTATTTTTCTTTCGGCCGCTTTTTCGGATGAATCGTCCAACCGGCAACCGTACAGGAAAAATCCTTACCTTTCTTCGGTTGCCCGTTCAAGGACCTGCTTCATAAAATGAAGAACATCGTCCCGCAGCTCTTCATTTTGCAAAGCGAATTCGATGGTCGTTTGGATAAAGCCCAGCTTTTCGCCGACATCATAGCGCTTGCCTTCGAATTGGTAAGCGAAGACGCGCTGGATTTGGTTGAGTTCCCGGATCGCGTCCGTGAGCTGAATTTCCCCGCCGGCGCCGACTTCTTGCCTGGCAAGGAAACGGAAGATTTCCGGGGTCAAAATATACCGGCCGATGATGGCCAAGTTGGACGGGGCGGTGCCCTGTTCCGGTTTTTCCACGAAGTTCTTCACCTGATACAGTCTGCCCCTGCTGGATAACGGATCGATGATCCCGTACCGGTGGGTTTCGTCGTCCGGCACGGTTTGCACGGCGATGACCGAAGACAAGGTTTCCTCATATTGATTGATTAATTGTTTCAAACACGGGACTTCCGCCTGGACGATATCATCCCCCAACAGGACGGCGAACGGCTCATCCCCGATGAAGTTCCGGGCGCACCAAACCGCATGGCCCAGTCCCTTCGGTTCCTTTTGCCGGATGTAATGGATTTCCACTTCCGAAGATTGCCTGACCTTCTCCAGCAGATCGAATTTTCCTTTTTCCTTCAGGTTTTGTTCCAGTTCAAAATTATTGTCGAAATGGTCTTCGATGGCTCTTTTTCCTTTTCCCGTAACGATGATGATATCTTCGATCCCCGATTCAATGGCCTCCTCCACGATGTATTGGATGGTAGGCTTGTCGACGATCGGGAGCATTTCCTTCGGCATCGCCTTGGTGGCCGGCAAAAATCTCGTTCCGAGCCCCGCCGCGGGAATGATCGCTTTTCTTATTTTTTTCAACGGTTTGGACTCCTTTCTATGTACTTTTCATGAAAAAAGGAAAAAATTTCTTTTTCTATTTTAGCATGGCTGGTTGCATTATTATAATATTTTACAATAAGTTTCCAGAACAGGGAACACCCCCGTTCCTTGTTCCGTTCTTCCCCTTTTGCGAGCTTTTCCGTCAGGAGCCGGCTCCAGCGGTCTTCATCACCGTATCCCTTTCCCCCGGACCAAAAAGTTCCATAAAAATCGTTGGATTTTCCTTGTCCGGCTGTTTTGTCGGAAACCACTTCATTTTATCTGAAAAACCTCCGCAATCCAACAACATGTATATGGGAAAAAGACCGTTTTTATTCAGCCGGCATCAGGCAGGCCGGCCCCATGCATCCCTCCCCGGGGAACGGGAAGCGTCCATGCCAATCGGCAAGGAGAAATCCGCCCGGATAATTCCGGGAGACGGGCGCCGATTCCAAAGAAAACATCCTTTCCGATCTGAAGGACCGACCGCACTTCCCGAATTTCGGAGGACAAACGCCGATTCCATAGAGACATCCTCCACCGGTTCGAAAGCCCCTGCAATTCCCGAATTCCGGGACACAGGCCCCGATTTCACAGAAACATCTCCCGCCGATTAGAAAGTACCGGTGCGTTCGGATCCGGGGGATTTTTCACCATTTCGCCATTTTTGTCAAAATCGGAATGTATCAACTTTTACATATTTGCGAAATATTTGACAACCTTATTGACTATCTTACCGGATCGGTCTAATTTTAAAGATGGAAGAGCCGTCATATTGAAAATGAATGAAGGAGGCTAAACATGGCAAGCATTCTCATTTCACCGAACAAATACATCCAAGGCAAAGGCGAATTGCATCACATCCACGAACATATCGGACACCTCGGAAAATCTTTCTTATTCATCGCAGACGAGTTCGTGCAAGGGATTACGAAAAACATCATTGAAAATAGCTTTGCCAAAACGGATGCTTCCATTGTATTCGAAACGTTCCGCGGCGAATGCTCCAAACAAGAAATCGAACGGATTAAAAAGGTCGCCTTGGAAAATAAGGTGGAAGCCGTCGTCGGCGTCGGCGGAGGAAAAACCCTCGATACCATTAAAGCGGTAGGCTATTATACGCAGCTGCCGACCGTCGTCGTTCCGACCATCGCTTCCACGGACGCCCCGTGCAGCGCGTTGTCCGTCATTTATACGGAAGACGGCGTATTCGAAGAATATCTCATTTTGCCGAAAAACCCCGACATCGTTTTGGTCGACACGCAAATCGTCGCCAACGCGCCGGCGAGACTCCTGGCAGCCGGGATCGGCGACGCGCTGGCCACCTATGTGGAAGCCCGCGCTTGTTACGAAGCCAACAAAACGCCGATGGCCGGCGGATCCATTACGAGAGCGGCGATCGGCCTTGCCGAACTGTGCCAAAAGATCCTTTTTGAAGACGGCGTAAAGGCCTATTTGGCGGTGCAAAGAAAAACCGTCACGAAAGCGGTGGAAAACGTGGTGGAAGCCAACACGTATTTAAGCGGCATCGGTTTTGAAAGCGGCGGCCTTGCCGCAGCCCATGCCATCCATAACGGCTTCACCGTATTGGAAGACGTCCACAGCCTGCTTCATGGCGAAAAAGTCGCCTTCGGCACCGTCACCCAGCTGGTGCTGGAAAACCGCAGCATGGATGAAATCGAACGAATGATTCGCATGAACATCTCCGTCGGCTTGCCGGTCACCCTGGAACAAATGGGCATCACCGAAAATGTGGAAGAAAAGATTTGGAAAGTCGCCGAAGCCGCCTGCGCGGAAGGCGAAACGATCCATAACATGCCCTTCAAAGTGACGCCCGATGACGTGTACGCCGCCATCCTAGCCGCCGACAGCATCGGGAAACGTTATGTCAAATAAACGTGTTTCCCAAATCTTTTCACTCCCGGCCGTCCGCCGGGAGATTCATAAAGGGAAAACTCTCCTGGCATTGCATTTTGCCATAGGAGAGTTTTTTCTTTTTGATCAATCAACATATGTTTGTCTAACCACCTTGTTGTTTGAGGATGAAACATCCTTCTAACCAACTTAATTCGTGGTTCCGTTTCATTTGATTATCGCTGAATCACGTAAAATATTCTTGTGCATCTTTTGTGCCTTTCATTCATATTTTATATGCTGAGTATTCCATAACCTCAACTCACCGACATTTATCTTCTGTTCTATCCTGAAAATACCTGGATTCCTTTATAGGTAAAATTATAATATCCGACAAGAAGGTATTTTCATCCTTCCGACGGTGATGAAATTTTTTCGTCATGGAGGTCTATCCTTTTCAACAATAACATGGCTGCTTAACTGATATACTTCCTCCAATATTTTGATCATTTTCTCCACTGTCCTTTCGAAACATTTTCAACGTATATGGGTACAATTTTATCTAATTCAATGGATTCCATCCAAATTCCTTCAAGCTTCTTTCGTACCTCGCCCCATCACGAGAAGGGAAAATTTGTCAAATAACAATAAACCAGCATTAGGAATTCAGTATCCTAATGCTGATTTGTAAAAAGAGATCGTGTCATATATGCTTGTTTCGGATGGTTTACTTGCTCTGGATACAGCAGTTCTAATTTTCCTTCCTTAAGCAATCGTGAAATGTACTTTTTGCGAAGTGGATCCATCTGCCTATTCAGTATTTCACTCAATTCTTTGAGCGTTAACGGCTTGATTGCACAAAGATTTAAAATGATCTCATCCATTTCGGAAGGTTGTAATCTCTTTTTCTTTCTTGCCAATTCAGAAATATCCAATAGCATTTTTTCATGATCTTTTGTTTGTTCGTTTTCGTTAGGTCCGGAGTTAGCAACGTTAGGTCCGGAGTTATTCGCATCAGGTCCGGAGCTTATCCGATTATATCTGGAGTCTCCTATAGACTTTTGATGAAACATTTCCGTTAGCGTATATTTGGTACCTCTCCCTTGTCCATTAGGTTCTAAATATCCTTTTTCCACAAGTCCGGATAATAATTTGCTTATTTCATCACTCTTTTTATCTGTCAGGCTTTGCAATCTCGTGTTGGTCACATAATTTTCTTGATGTGCTGTTACTAAAATTAGTACTTCATCATTGGTTAACCATTTATATTGTTTCCCAAGAACTGCTTTAAGAAAATCGACACTTTCCTGCGGTAATAAAGAAGTTGTTCGCAATGTAAGAATCGTGCGATCCGGCTGGAATTCTTCAATTAGTTCCGGGGCAGTCCAATGTTGTTCTTTCCACGCCAAATGAATATTCTCAATCCCCGACCCTGCCCGTTCACCAAGTCCGATTAACATAAACATTTTAAAAATCGTTGGATTTCTCGGATCGCTTATTCCACCTTTCAGCGCTTGTTGAAAAGGAATCCGAAGAACACCCGGGTTAGAAAATCGAAATAACATTTTTTCCTTTTCGATAACAATTCCGCGTTGTCCGTAGTAATCGGCATGCGCTAACGTATTGACTAAAGCCTCGCGAAGAGCAGCGTGCACCCTTGTATCGTCTTTACGAAAAAGCCCCTCCATTTGAAAAGGGATGTTTAAATCATCCGTTAGTCTGCGGATCACTTTAAAATAAAAATCATACAAATTCCCCGACCAAGTTCCGTCGGAAGAAATAATCCGATCTGTCCACCTCTCCCCGGGCACATCCGCCCTCTTTTCCCGATATTCTAAGAAATACTGCGGTAAATGCTCTGTAATACTGCGCTCTTCCCCAAACATGAGCAACCCGGCTAACGTTAACCCTTCCTCGTTGGTTTCGCGCAGCCTTCCCAAAGCTCCAATTTTATATAAAAATCCCTTCAGTTCTAAACCGTTCCAAGGATGATCCGGTTTCAAAGAAGAAAAGCGATTTCGATAACTTCTCACCGTTTCCATATTCAAATCATTTAAACCGTAATTGGGAAGAACTTTGCTGTCCTGAGGAATTGGGGATTGGTCCGCTATCATTCGTTGTACTTCTTCTTTAGTACATTTATAATCCCCTTCATAATTGCGGCGATATGTACCTGTAAAAGGATTTTGGCCAATATAAATCGGCTTGTCCTCACGTGAAGCCCTTGGAACATAAATTTTCACGATTTCTTTTCCGTCAACTTCGATAATTTCTACATTTCGTTACACTAAGATATTTTTACTAATCCTTTGAGGATTATTAATCCCGTCCCAAAAATTCTTGACTAACTTTTTTGCGTCAACATCGACTGGGAAAAACTCTTGTCCTTTTTGCTCGACACCAAGCAAAATAATACCGCCATTTGTATTCGCAAAAGCAGAATACGTTTCCCAAATATCTTTCGGCAGACCACCTTTGGCTGCTTTACATTCCAATTCGGCATTTTCTCCATTGTCTATAATATGCAACAAATCCTTCGCGTCCATTCCGCCATATATCCCCTTTAAATTTTTAATATTTACGATAACTTATTTTACAAGGAAAAGAAACAATCCTTGTAACATTCAACAAATTATACAATTTTCCATTTGTCAAAGAAATTTATGATTCACTAGGACAAAAATGTATTACAAACGTAATTTTAGCATGATCATTAGACATTATCGAATTTACTTAAGATAAAGTATAGTCAAGATTTTCTCGGGATGGTTGTCGGATCCGTATTTCAGGCGTCCTCATTTTGCACACCACAACGAATGACGATCTTTTACACCAATTCTCGGACTTCATCGATTGGAGTTCCGTCGATCCTTGCCTTACGTTGACTCGGCACAATCACACGGCAGTAACCTCCTTCAGGCAAAGATTTATACCCATATCGTTTGTTGGAAGCTGTGAAAAGATCCATTCGTGAGGCAACGCCGGGAAGAACCGAGTCATTTAACAACTGGCGTAGCTTTTGCGGTATGCAAAAATTCAAAATGTACCCATGATCAGCGTATAAAAAAACCGGAACCCCCTTCGAGGTTCCAGTTTTTCGTCTTTATCGGGGAGGCGGGCAACAGGAATGGCAGTTCGTGCCCATTGGACGATGGCTTCCCTTGAGGCGGCCAGATCCCACCGTCCATTTGATCCGCTCATCCCGGACCTGATCGTTATGAATCTGCAGCCCATAATCGTTCATGGACCGGAGGCTTGCGGAAACCGCATCACCACCGCCTAATACACTTTTACCGTCCGGGCGGCGCTGCGGTTCCCGGCTTTATCGATGGCGTACACTTTCAGCACCGTGCCTTTTTTCTGGGCGGGGATGGATACGCTGAAGGTGCCTTTCGCGGATACGGTGCCTTTGCCGATGAGCTTCGAACCCCGA
>Ga0207865_100246_pt1 | contig 63130 bp, 62 predicted proteins | sample HigsolmetaAR204D_FD_184836 | JGI IMG/M metagenome (GOLD analysis project Ga0207865, IMG submission 184836) | Ionic liquid and high solid enriched microbial communities from the Joint BioEnergy Institute, USA - AR20-4-D (SPAdes) (version 2) ... | reverse complement strand
CACGCCCAATTGCTCAGCGGCTTTCTTTGGTCCAATCTCGTTGCTTAAACTTACAGCTTCTTCTTTAAATGCCTTGTCGTAACGTTTCATTGTTTCCCGTCCCCTCGTTTGTTAGCTTTCATTTTATTTCATATGAGGGGGTTTTTCGACTGCATTTTTATCGTAGCACTCCAGGGAGACCTTGAAAAAGTTGATACAGATGGAAATGGAAAAGTGACAATTAAAGAAGCTAAAGCAGCAGGTTATAGCATGCCGATAACAAGTGATCACTGGTTATATCCCTACATGAACGATGCCGATAAGGACGGTATGGTAGGTGAGTGAGATTACTAATATCATTGGTGAGCCACTCATAATCTGAGTGGCTCTCTTTGACGGAGGGGTGGTCAATACTGCCGGTGATCTGGTTCTCTCTCACTTACCGGTGGTGGTTCAATATGCTTATGAGTATTCATATAGCCGGAAATCTCGTAGTTTACGTTGCCTTGGACGAGTTTACGATTGTCGGTAAAGGGTTTACAAGCAAATAATGCGTATAAAGCTGACAGTAAACCACACTTCCCCGAGGTGTGATTTTTGCTCATAAAGGGGTATTTCGGCTTTTAATACCCTACATTCCTTTATATTTTTGTTTAAGAGCCATTGACAAGTTACCAATGGTCACGAAATCCCGTTTTTCAGAGGATTGACATTCAAAGATGTATAAAGTACAATGCTGGTACAGGGCGTACTCCCCATCACCGAAACTTTAAGGAGGTATTTGAATTATGGAACTTCGTATAAAAATTACAGACGCAGAATTTGCGGACATTGAAAGTCGGTCGAAAGCGGCAGGATTCCCTTCAGTTACTGCTTATTGTCGCAATCTGCTTTTTCCACAACATAACTACGAAGAGAAGTGGAGTGAGGTAAAGGCATACATTAATAATCTCAAATCTGGTCAAGTCTTTTATATTCGGGATGCATTGCCTAATACACCATCACTCTTCGGGAGATGGGCTTACGAGCAACGAGCAGAATTAGGAATTGAACTTGTTGGGAAAGACCGAACAGGCACAAATCAATGGCGTAAAATTAAAGATCCTCACTAGATCGAGTTTTATTGCAGTCGGTGAAAGACTTGGTAAAGAGCCAGCACCAGGGCTGATCTCAAGTATATTCCTGTGGAAGGGGGTAAAACATGCTCTTGCGTCATATCTGCGAGGTCTGCGGCACTCACAAGATTCTATCCGCAGACCGGGCTTATAACGAAGGATGGGACTATCCACCGAATATGGGAAAGTTCAAGACAGTGTCACCGCGCACCTGCGGGAGTTGTTTGATAACCGGAACTTCTTCGGGGATATCGGGAAGTTAGTTTGGGGCAAACGAAATTGCGAAGCAGTCGTAGGCAAGTACTTATTCACCCAACGGGGAAGAGAGAATTATCCGTGGTGGCGCGTAGTTAACCAAGATGATCATCCAGTTGCAGATGCCGAGGCAGTATCCAGGTTACAAAGCGAGGGTCATAAGATTTGCAACGGGAAGATCATCAAGAAAAAGTAGAGATCTGTTAATCGATGCCGTGATGGAGTTGAAAACAACTTACAGACCTGAATAAAAAATGTTGTAAAATATATGTAGATACAAGATTTAATAACCAATTTCTAGGAGGTAAATCAGTTTGAAAAATCAGTAGAACGAAGAGGCGCGGCGATATAAGAAAATTTCTATTTGGAGGCATGACAATGGTAAAGATTGAGGTTATGCAAGGCGGAGATACTAACATAATTGACTTTCTAAAGCAAGTGCCACCCGGATCAATGGGGTTGGAAATGGTATCGACAGACGGAGGCACCAATTGGAGACCAGCCGCCTTTGTTAAGACTTCGAAGAGCATGCGTGACAGCCTTGGTTCAAACCCCAAAATTGGAATTCGAGTAGGTGCATTTGCTCTGAATGATGTATATCTCTTTGTCCTGATGGTGAAGGTTGGACGCGATTTTTATTCTGAGTCATGGTTAAATTACCATGCTGTAGGGGGTATCGGAAAAGATCTTTTTGAAGGTCTTGCAAACCATCTGTACATCCCGGTATTATTCCTCGATGAAGGAACCGACATCGCAGCAGCTTATGAAGTTAAGAATTCAGTCCGGTATGGCTTTAAGGACTACCTGAAAGGTCTGGCAACCGTGAAACCTTGGACGATGGCTGAGTTTGATGGAGCGAAGGCGATTGCCATGAACATCCTCCCTCCCCTACCAGAAATGTGGGGTATGTATGCCAAGCCGCCTTCCTTGAAGATTGGACTGGAGGTAACGCTTGACAACGAAACAAAGCAATTCTAAGAGAGAACTGCTTTCTACAAAGCAGTTCTCTCTCTCTAACATTTGCTGGATTGAAGGATTGAATTGATTTAAGAGGTTGAGATATGTACCTGTAAAGGTAACTACGATCCTGAGGAGAAAGATTGAATTGACCAATCCCAAGTATTCCGTACAAACGTCCGGCAAGTTTAAACCAAGCATAGGTCATCAAGCAACTTCAGATCAACGAGTACGGATTTGAACAGGATTTCTACGGACTGATTGATGATCAAGGCAACGAGATCGTTCCTTGCGAGTGTCAGTACTTCATTCTAATCGAACATGGGCTAATTCGTACTGAGAACAAACTCGGTCTATTCGGTATTCTCGATCAAGCCGGTAATTTCGTTGTTCCCTTCTCGCGGGGGTATCAATCAATAAGTCGTTTCCAAGACGGTCGTGCATTGGTCAGAGGAGCATACCTGCCATTGAGATATGGCTTCATCGACTGTCAAGGGAACGAGGTCATCCCACTCCAGTATGTCAATGCAGGTTACTTTCGTAATGGTATAGCGGCGGTGCAAAATTTCGATGGTAAGTGGGGGTTCATTGACCCAATGGGCAAGCAGTTGGCTCCCTTCAAATATAAATAAAAGAGAATTTGGTACGGGATACAGAGAATATGTTAGACTGGAGCCAGCAAAGAGATTTATGAGAATGTAATATTTTTCATCGATAGTATTGGGGTTAGGGTTTTAAACTTTGGGTCTGCAAATAATCCTCTTTTGCAGACCCAATCCCATTGTACAGAGTTTCTAACTTGCAGATTTACGCTTTTCTGAAGATCTCTTTTTCCTTTTTTCAAGATCAGCCTTCAAGTCTTCTACAACTTCTGAGATTGATAGACCGTAGCTCCTTATTGCGAAATCGACCACTAAAATCAATTCCTCGTAAGTCCACATTACGATTTTCTTTCTATACCTTCCGGCAAGATCTTGCAAGATGGCGGTAAAGTCCTGCTCGAGTTCCCCTGCTACCACAATTCCTAAAACATTGACCGTAGAATCTTTGCACTTATAAACAAACTGTTGAAGTATTTCATGACCTTTATCATCTGTTGACTTTATCGGTCTTTTCTGATAACTTTTGGCGATGCCAACAAAGACAGCATCGTCCATACCAAGCATTTGAATTGTAAAGCTAATATCGCCGTATTCTTGTCCATGATGTGGATGCAACTTATGATCTGTAAAAGTTACAAATGGCTTCATGATGCAGCGGACACTTTTTTCGTGCTGACAGGCTTGGCAGGCATCCACACTATGTCTAGAACATTTTTCGGTAAGCAGACTAAGTACTTCATGTAGTTCTTCGCGGCGCTTTGGGGTAATTCTCCGATCCCAAACTGGCTTAAACTGTTGTAGTTCTCTAACTTTGAACATGACTTTTGATGCGACTTTGGAAGAATAGTGAACGACATTGTTTTGAAGATAGAAAGATTCTTCTTCATGTGAAAATCCTTCATCCGGAAAATATTTGTTGATTATCTTTTCAGCTAGCGCGACTAATGCTGATTTTGGGCTGATCACTACTCCATCATACCAAGAATCGATTCTAATCTTATGATCCATGATGCAGCGGACGTTATCTTTTTGAAGTTCATTGTAACAGAATGAACATACGACCTGCGGAGCTTGTCCTCTCTTTACAGAAACCATTAACAAATCGGTGTTTCCGCAGTGATTACAGGTAATATCTGCATAGTGGTCGCAGCTTTCACAATAGGGGTAAAACCGAGCGATAGTATGTTTTTTCAATGAGCCAACAATCTTATCAACATTTAAGTCGTGAAGTTTGAAGCTCTCGATCTTTTTGACCTTACAGGTAACAACTGCCTTTATCACTTCCAGAATGACTTTTTTCTCGTCATTTGAGGTGGTGAAGGCGACAAGATCTGGGTCTTCATTAAGACCAAAAGATTCAAACTTTTCGTCGATCTCACCATTGTCCTGTATGGAGTTAAAGTGGTTCATAATTTGACCAATCCGCCAAATTCCCCAATGTCTCATTTCGGAGGCTTTCAAATGACGGGTTAAATAAATTTTACCTTTGTCGTTATTGACCCCAAGAGTTGAGAAGAAGTCACCGTCTTTGTTAATGGCTTCCTGATAAACTGAACTTGGTGAATCATACCCGTCAAAATCAGTCAATTGCCCAACTTTAATGCCCAGATTACTATCTGCCAAGGTAACTTTGCTTGGCTTACCTGAATCGGGGTTAGGGTTGCTTAAAGTGGTTCGTTTCATAGCTTCTTTACTAAACACACTGTCGACAATCTTTTTGGTAATATTCACTGGTGATACATAGCAGTTAAAAGCTCCTTGAATGGTTCTGGATATTATCCCAACTAGGGATTCGGTAGGTATACTTATGCTTACAAAGCGTTGGTCAAAGTTAATCCAGAAAAAACCGAACTTCAATTCGTAAATAAAATCGGACTGTTCTGTTTCGGGGTTGATATAGTTGTATCTCTCTTGATATTGTAATGCGATTTCCAGGGTTTCATGATTGATAACAGTTTGATCAATCGCGACAAGTCCAAATACGTTATCATTGGGATATACGATTGGCTTAAGTAATTCATTCATTTTGGAAACGCCTAAATTATTTTTATGATCGGAGATAAAAGATGCTGAGTTTACTTGAGGGTTATGCGGACGCAGAATAAACAGCCGAAAATTTGGTCGACGGCTATATCTATTATCTTCAAAACAGGTTTCGACATCTGATGCAGATATTTCAGGGGAGATGTTGATGAGCTCCACCAGTTTTTGTTTATCCAATCGCTCAATGGCAGCTTTTAGATCTTTTTTAACTTCCCGCTTTACAACTGTGCGGTAGCGATTGATCAAGTCTTTTTCGTCCACTTTAGAATATAGCAGATGGCGAATTGCCCCGTTTTGAACATGAAGTAGTTTATCCGCATGTTTATCAGACATTGTTATCACCCTCAAAATAACTTTGAATAATAAGACTATTGTATCACATTTCCAGAAAAGTGGAGACTGGTGTCATGAAAGGTCGATTTGAACGCGATTTTTTGCTTGCGAGGACACTGATATAACCTTTAATCTTGGGCTTTTGAAGGATACCGGGAAGCGTTTGTAGAATAATGTAAGAAACCTTTGTATGAGGGACATAGATCATATAAGGAGGTTCTGTAATTGTCCTATCAATCGGAAGCCCAATTAGAGAAAAACTTAATTGAACAACTTGTTCGTCAAGGATACGAGCGAGTGACTATAAATGACTATGATGCAGTACTAGAAAATTTTAAACAGCAATTGAACAGGTTCAATGAGAAAAAACTGAATGGACAGCCGTTAACCGATTCGGAGTTTAGCCGGTTCCTAACACAGATTGACGGTAAGAGTATTTTTGAGTCCGCGAAGATTCTTAGGGATAAGCAAGTGTTTCAAAGGGATGATGGGACTGAGGTTTATCTCGAGTTAATGAATACTCGTGAATGGTGTAAGAATATTTTTCAGGTCACTAATCAGACCACTGTTGAAGGCAAATATAAAAATCGTTATGATGTGACAATCCTTATAAACGGCTTACCTGTGGTTCAAATTGAATTAAAGCGCCGCGGCTTAGACTTTAAAGAAGCGTTCAATCAGATCCAACGGTATCGAAAACATTCCTTTAAGGGGTTATATCGTTATCTCCAGATATTTGTTGTCAGTAATGGGGTTGATACAAAATATTTCGCCAACTCGGATGGTGACATCTTGTTTTCGCATACCTTCTTTTGGTCGGATGCAGAAAACAATCGCATCACTAATCTAAGTGATTTCGCAGCCAGCTTTTTGGAAAGATGTCACATCGCGAAGATGATCGCTCGATACATGGTATTGAATGAGACCGAGAAGCTGTTAATGGTTATGCGCCCCTACCAGGTCTATGCTGTTGAAGCACTTATTAAGCGGGCTTTAGAAACCAAGAACAACGGTTATATCTGGCACACCACTGGTAGCGGTAAGACGTTAACTTCATTTAAGGCGAGTCAGATTCTTGCTAATGAACCACACATCAAGAAGGTTTTCTTCCTCGTTGACCGCAAGGACTTGGACAGTCAGACCCTTGCTGAGTTTAACAAGTTTGAACCCGGTTCAGTGGATATGACGGATGATACGGACAAACTGGTGGCTCAAATTTCGGACTTAACCAAGCCGTTGATCGTTACTACGATTCAAAAGATGGCGAACGCTATTAAAAATCCACGTTATGAGCACATCATGAAGCCGTATCAGCATGAACGGGTTGTCTTTATCATTGATGAGTGTCACCGTAGTCAATTCGGGAAGATGCATACTTTGATCAATAGGCACTTCAAAGAAGCTCAGTACTTTGGTTTCACAGGGACACCTCTGTTCGAAGTGAATAAAAGTCAAGATGGTCGGGTAACTGCCGATATTTTCGAGAAGTGCTTACATACGTATTTGATTAAAGATGCTATTCATGATGGTAATGTCTTGGGGTTTTCGGTGGAGTATATCCAAACGGTTGATGTCTCGATTGATGAAAAGGATCAGACCCGTGTAAAAGGCATATTAACCGATGAAGTTTGGATGCACGATGATCGCATCCGTATGATTGCCGAACATATCATCACCCACCATGATCGGAAGTCTCGAAGTAAAGGATATACGGGATTATTTACTGTTGACAGCATTCCAATGCTGATTAAGTATTACGACACTTTCAAATCGTTGTCTCATAATTTCAAGATTGCTGCTATCTTCACTTATGGTCAGAATGAAGATAGTGAGGGTGACGGACAAGACGAGCATTCGCGGGATAGTCTTGAACGCATTATCAAGGACTACAATGCTATGTTCGGTACCAATTTCTCTACTGAGAAGTTTCAGGGATATTTTGCCGATGTTTCGAAGCGAGTCAAAACTGCTCAAATTGATATTTTGTTGGTGGTCAACATCTTTTTGACAGGATTCGACAGCAAGACCTTGAATATTCTCTACATTGATCGTTTCTTGAAGTATCATAATTTGATTCAAGCCTTCTCCCGTACCAATCGGACGGAGAAAGCGACTAAGCCTTATGGTAATATCGTCTGTTTCCGTAACTTGAAGGAAGATACGGATGAAGCGATTAAATTATTCTCGAAGACCGACAATGTTGATGACGTTTTAATGAAAAGTTATGAAGAGTACCTTCATATGTTTAGAGCAGCGTTGGCGAAAGTAAAAGCTCTCGCTACTACACCTGCAGCAGTAGATGCTCTGGAGCGAGAGGAAGAAAAACAGGAGTTTGTTATTAGCTTTCGAGATCTAACCAAACTGTTGACCCGATTACAAACGTTTACCGAGTTTGAATTCGATCCAGCGCGACTGGGTATTACCGAACAGGAGTACCAGGACTACAGGAGCAAGTATCTTCGTATTTATGACGAAGTTAAGCGCGGCGGGGGTAAAGAATCGATCTTGGCGAATGTTGATTTCCTAATTGAACTGATGCATACTGACAGAATAAATGTCAGCTACATCATGAATTTGATTAGGAACATCGATTTCGATAATCAGGAAGAGCGAGACAAGTCGATAAAAGACATTGAAGATGAGATTGATCGGTCTGATAATGAGCAACTCCGTCTCAAGGCAAACTTGCTGAAGGACTTCTTGAGGAAAGTTGTACCGACCTTAACCAATGCTGATTCAGTCGATGATAACTATAATGCATTTGAGCAAGCAGAACGTATGAAGGAAATTGAGGCATTCGCTGATGAAGTGGGGTTATCACCTGAAGAGATCCAAGGCTTTGTGCAGGAATATGAGTATTGTGGGATTGTGAATCAACAAGAAATCAGTGATGCAGTCAAGCTACCCTTCCTTCAAAAGCGAGCGATGATTCAACGGATTATTGAATTCATCACTGAACATACCAAACGATTTTCATGATGCTATTTGAAGAAATAGCAGAAAAGGAATTGCCTTTTCTGCTGTTTTTTATTATGATGGAGATGTTTGAATTGATGCTATTTACTTAAATAGCAAAGGGGAGGGCTGGTTTGAATTTAGAACAATGTGCATCGGTAGTGCAAGGGGCATTTCTATCTCGTATCCAGACATCGCCTTCAATGGAAGCAGTCAAGCTTCCAGTCTACACGTTGAAGGAAATGAATGAGTGGTTGAGTCCTGATCCAACATCGTCAGAATACCAGCAAGATATTCATGTTGCTAAGGATCGTTTAGGGTCTTTACCGCTTGCCAAAGAGGGGTTAGTCTTAATCAGTTTGACTGGACAAAGGGCAGTGGCGTTACAACAGGAGCATGTTGGCAAACTGATTCCATCAAACTTTGCGATTATTGAACCTTTACGCGAGTTGCATCCTGATTATCTGGAGTGGTTTATTAACGAGCATCCAGATTGTCGCAGGCAATTAAAGATCGCCACGCAAGGCTCGAGTGTAACAGCTCTATCAATTCAAATGCTTAGGACATTAGATATTATTTTGCCACCTATGGACGTTCAAATGAAGATTGGTAGTATCCACAGATTATTACACCGAAAAAATCAACTACTTCAGGAGAGAATGGTATGGGAACAGCAGTATATCAAACAGTTACTAATGGGGTATCTAGAGGAGGAAAGCAGATGACAACGACTGAGTTGCAGCGTCATCAACAAGCCGAGTTACATAAAAAGCTTTGGGATATGGCGAATGATCTTCGAGGTCAACTTGAAGCTTATGAGTTCAAAAACTATATTCTCGGGTTGATCTTTTATCGTTACTTATCAGAGAAAACGGAGACTCGGGTCAAGAATCTGCTTGAAGAAGACAATATTTCTTATCGGGAAGCGTGGAAAAATCAAACTTACCGTGACGCCTTAAAAGATCAACTCATTCAGGAAATAGGTTACGTTATCGAGCCCGATTACCTTTTTTCGAGCATGATTGAGGAGATTCGTAAAGGCGAGCAAGGTAAGTTTGACATTGAAATGTTACAGAAAGCAATTAACAAAGTGACCGAATCAACTCTTGGAGCGGCGAGTCAGGAAGACTTCCAAAATCTTTTCGATGATATGGATTTGAGTTCCTCAAAATTGGGTCGTGATGTTAAGTCTCGTTCCAAGCTGATCGCAAAGGTCATGGTTAATATCAATGATATTCCTTTCATGCATAATGATGCGGACATAGATGTTTTGGGAGACGCCTATGAGTATTTGATTGGGCAATTTGCAGCCAATGCGGGTAAAAAAGCTGGTGAGTTCTATACTCCACCGCAAGTTTCAAAAGTCATTGCCAAGATTGTGACACTTGGTAAGCAGGATTTGAGAAATGTCTATGACCCGACTTGTGGTTCGGGGTCATTGCTCTTGAGGGTTGCCAAGGAAGCGAAAGTGCGAAAATTTTACGGACAAGAGAAAACCTCAACTACTTATAACTTGGCTCGTATGAACATGCTTTTGCATGGTGTGTCTTATCACAACTTCGACATCCAGAATGCTGATAGTTTAGAAGAGCCACGACATCTTGGTATGCGCTTCGAAGCCGTAGTAGCGAATCCCCCATACTCTGCTAAATGGAGTGCGGATGAGAAGTTCCTGCAAGACGAGCGTTTCAGTGCTTATGGTAAGCTGGCTCCCAAGTCCAAAGCTGATTTCGCCTTTGTTCAACATATGATTCACCACCTTGACGATAATGGAACAATGGCAGTTGTCCTTCCTCATGGGGTATTGTTCCGCGGCGCGGCTGAAGGGGTTATTCGCAAATACTTGATTGAAGAGAAGAACTACTTGGATGCCGTGATCGGTTTGCCTGCCAATATCTTCTTCGGGACAACGATTCCAACATGCATTTTGGTGTTCAAAAAATGCCGAGAAGCGAATGATAATATTCTGTTTATTGATGCTTCCAACGACTATGAAAAGGGTAAAAACCAAAATCGCCTTCGTGATCAGGATGTGGAGAAGATTGTTGAAACCTATAAGACACGACAGACTATTGAGAAGTATTCATACGCGGCTAGTTTAGATGAAGTCAGATCCAATGACTATAACCTGAATATTCCTCGGTATGTTGATACCTTTGAGGAAGAAGAAGAGATAGATATTCAAGCCATTCAAACTCGACTTAAGGAAATTGATGATGAAATCAATAAGATTGATTTGGAACTGGAGAAGTACCTACAGGAATTGAGGGAGGTGTGATATTTGCAACCGAAAATAAGATTTAAGGGTTATAAAGACAACTGGAAGCGTAAAGAATTGAAAGATGTGGCTACTATTACTGGTGGCGGAACACCATCAACATCAGTGTCGGACTATTGGAACGGGGATATACCTTGGTTTACACCAACTGAAATTTCTGGAAAAAAGTACGTTAGTACTAGTGCAAGAAAAATCACAAAAGAAGGGCTTGAGAATAGTTCTGCAAAATTACTTCCTGTTGGGACAATTTTACTAACAACAAGAGCAACTCTTGGAGAGATGGCAATTGCTACTGTGCCTGTAACTACAAATCAAGGTTTTCAGTCAATAATCCCAAACGAAGAAGTGTACGGGGAGTTTATATATTATCTTCAACCCCAAATTAGAAAGTACTGTTATATAAAAGCATCGGGATCAACCTTTCTTGAAATTAGTAAATCAAACCTTGAAAGGTTTAAATTTTATTTACCTTCATTCGAAGAACAACAAAAAATCGCTTCTTTCTTCTCCCTCCTCGATCAAAAGATCGAGAAGCAACAAGAGAAGATCGAACAGTTGGAGTTGTTCAAGAAAGGTATGCTCCAGAAGATTTTTTCGCAGGAGATTCGATTCAAAGATGAGAATGGGCAAGATTTTCCTGAGTGGGGGACAGTGAAGCTTGGCGATCTCGGTGAAACATACGGAGGGTTAAGTGGTAAGACAAAAGATGATTTTGGTGATGGAGAATGTTCGTTTATAACCTATATGAATGTTTTCACGAATACCGTTGCCAAAATTGATGGTCTTGAGAAAGTATCAATCGGTGCTTATGAAAAGCAGAATAAAGTTAAGACAGGGGATATTTTATTTACGGCTTCATCTGAAACACCTGAAGAAGTTGGGATGGCTTCCGTATGGAACTACGAAATTCCTAATGTTTATCTAAATAGTTTTTGCTTTGGATTCAGATTGACAAAACCCGTTGATCCTATATTTTTAGCATATTTATTGCGGTCAGGAGTGTATAGGAAACAAATCACTATGTTGGCTCAAGGGTCTACTCGATACAATTTATCAAAAAGTAGCTTAATGAATATGGAAGTATCCCTTCCAGAAAATGAAGAGCAAAAGTTGATTAGAGATTTTTTTATCAGACTCGATAGTAAGCTTGCGATGGAGATTGAAAAACTCGATCATTTAGAAACTATGAAAAGAGGTTTAATGCAAAAGATGTTTGTTTGATATCAACGTGAGCGTCAATTATCTCCTACCTAGTGGGAGGAATTTTGACGTTCACGTTGTTTTGTTATTTAAAGGAATTCTTGTGGAGGATGCATTATAAAAAGTTCCGTCATACGGGTCGTTGAGAATGAAAATATGTTTATCACTATCTTTGAAGTACGACATTCCGGACACAACCCTGTTCATTGCTGATAAAATAACCAGCATTACCGAAGATTGCTACTCCAGACTGACAGTTAAAGATTTTGAGGACATCAAGACCGCTCTGAAGGACATACATAACATCCTTACATATAAGACAATGATCCGTTTCATCGAATGGCTGAGCGACCGATTCCCTTATGTTAAGGAGAATTATCAGGTTTACTTGGATCAGGTGCTTAACACCAAGCCAAGCAATAATGGTTATGATCTAATGGTCATCGGAGATATAAAGATCGTAGCCGAGATCAAATGTAATAAACCGATCAATAACGGCTACGTATTTGGTTCCAACCAGAAAAGGGGTATCATTGATGATATTAAGGGGTTGCTTACAGGCAAAACCAAAATGAAGTCGCTTGATCCGACCGAAGCTTATAAATTTTTGGTGATCTATGACTTTGGCGACCATACTTTATCCGCCGCGCAGCACTTAATCAAGAATTTATCGGCTGAAATGAAGGATAGGGTAACGATTTACGAGGAAGGTCAGCCTTTGAAGTTGGATAAGGTTTATATCGTATTTATCAAATAGCACGTAAATGCCCTAATGAGGTAACTCTTTTCGAAGGTAATTGAGTTGGTAATCACAACGCTTCCTCAAATTTGCTTTTCCTTGGGGTATATCCAAAAAGCTTTGAACGGAGCCTATTATTTTTTTTTCTTCATAAATTAATATATTTAGTGATTAAAGACCTTCTTTTATAAAGAGGAGGTGAGAGTTTTATGCAAACAAATGACGTAATCTTTGCGAAAGAGTTTAGAGATATGATGAATGGTCGTAGAAGTATGGCACATTCATTTAAGATTACGGATTTGCCATTACCTCGATTGGATACTATGATTAACGGCATCCCGAAGGGTCGCATGGCTCTCGTTAAAGGGGTAACGGAGATGTTTTTTGACCGTTTGAATGAGCAAGAAGTTCAGTTAGTTGGTCGGACGACTCTGAAGAAGCGTCAAGTTCTTTCGGATGGGACGTTTCGTCGGGATAGTTCGGGTAATTATGTTTACGACCAAATCCCGGTTAGTCATGATTGTGTAGCGGTGGTCAGTAAGATTTCGATTGGCTTGAGAAGATTTGTGGATGGTAGAGAGCATAAACCTTCTGAGGGGTTTAAGTACGTGGATTATGTCGATACCAGTTTCGGACGTAAGTACATTTATATTCTTCCGAGAAAACATGTTTACCGTCTAAACATGTGTGCCTTAATTTTAACTCCAAATAAGCGTAGAGTTTATTTCAAGGGTTGCAAGTTAGCATTGCAAAACGGGAACTATGTGTATCTTTATGTGATACCTAATACGTATAGGGAAAATCTTGATGTTCGAGTTCTTGGGGTAAAGTCCTCTTATAATTTCGATAAAGAGGTCACAGCAATCCTGAATTACTGGGTGGAACAAGGGGTTATTTTCCATCCAAGTCTAACGGCTCTTGAAGGTCAAGTAAATGGACAAACGAATCTTGGAATTATTGATTTAGAGGGGACTATTATTTATGATGAATATCGTCGCTATGGGGTATCAATGGCGGAAGAGCGAGAGGAATTCATAGGTTAATTTGCGAATACAGATGAGCGATTAAGATGACCACCCAGAGTGAGGGTCATCTTTTTTTTATGATCGGGGAATCCATTATAGAGGAAAATCGTAGGAATGTGTCGAACTTCTTTTCAGAAAATGGTTGAGGGGTGTGGAGTGTTTATGGACAAGTTGACAAAGGGGACTTGGATAGTAAATACAATCAAACACTTATCGGAAATAAAGCAGAATACGACCGAGTTAACTTATTATGAAGCGACCGAACAGGCAGGAAAAGCCGGTGCATTTCTTGGAAGATTGATTGCTGACAAACAAGAAATTGTGCCGTATGAAAAAGCCAGAATATTCGCCCGTCAGTCTAGTATCACTAGTGGGGAATTGATCACTTATTTAAATTATTTACGACAAGCTGAAAAAATAGATTTTATAGTTGATGATATGGGGAAACCAAAGGAAATAGAGGTATATTGTTTTTCCGGCAAGGAAGCATTGGAGACGGTTTCTACAATATATGATAAGCTTGAGCCGCAGGAAGAGGAGCAAGCTAGTTTATTAGGATTGAATCATACTTTTGAATTACCTAGAGTCCCTGATGAACTCAAAGAATATTTAACGCAAAATGGAATATCTGAGGAATGTGCTGTCACCACAATTGAACTTCAACAGACATTCGGTCTTGTAAAAACGAGTGGTGAAGGTTCCGATCAAGTTTTGTATAACGAGTACTCTTTTAATGGAGATCCACAGCGAGTAGTAAAGGCTTTATCTGCTTTGGATAATGAAGAACGTGATATGGTAATGGAAGTCCTGCGGTTAGTCTCGGAGACTCCAGGATTCTTGATCGAGGATATACCTTCAACGATTAAACCTCATATAGTAGAAATGATGGAAGGCGTTGGATTACTTGATGGGATTACAGTCCAATCTTCGATTGGTTCGGCTACTTTTCTGACAACTCCTCAGTTAAGGGGTCAGGGGGTTGGGAGCTTCTCACTTTCCGAAGATGTGTTTCATAAGGCAAAAATTTTGTTAAGCTGTCTGAGATTTGGGCAAACCAAGTCCTCATTTGGAAGAGGAAGGATTTCGACTCTAGAAAAGATGTTGAATATAATAAACAAATTACTGCGTGGAGAATGGGTTGGACCCGCAACAGCAATCGGTGAGGACTATGCTTTATTAGAGATGGATGGTGTAATCCAGACAAGCCCTGCTGAGCCATATGGTTTCTATATGAAATTAAGACAACGCGAGGTTGGAGAACTGGTTCGACAAATGATAACCTATAATAAGGTTGCTCTAGAGGCAGAATCGAACATCGGAGACCTGTTCAAAGAACAACCGAGCAGGTGTATAATTCCTGAAACAAGAAAGAGTCAGATTATAGCTAAATCTACAGCTCCAGTTGAAGCCTTAAGAAACAAAATGCTTACTACTCTAAGGACAGGGGGTGTTTATAGGTGATAAATGAAGATAAATCGGCTAAGAAAGGTATTGGTTTTGAGTACCTAGTTTCAGGTATGTTTCAGAGCCAAGGTTACCTAACAAGGAGGGGTATCCCCCTTCAATATGGGGTTTCAAATCATGATGCAACTGATATTGATGTATTAGGAATAATTTTCACCAATCCTTTTCAGGGACACAGAATAATCTGTGATTGTAAGAATAAAGCCAGATCGAAGCCTTATGAACGGATATTTTGGGCAAAAGGACTTGGGGAATTTGTGAAAGCGAATAATGTATTTGTTGCTTTAAATAAGACCCAATGGGAAATTATTCGCTTTGCGTCCACTGGAGGCGTTAAAGTGCTAACCAGTGAAATACTGGAGGAATATAAAGACGAAAAATATGCTTTTGGTTTAGCTGATGGAGATTTCTATAGTAAATATGAAGGTATTATTCAAAGAGTAGCAAAGTCCAACGCAACCGTTAATAATATTTTGTCTAACACAAGAAAGCTATATTTATATGAGAATCCTTACGTTGCTATAAATATTTGTTTGGAGTCCTTGAATACTGTTGCTCGGGGGCTTGATCACGCTGGTAACCATAGTAAAGATCACCGAGATACATTGAAATTTCTTGCGTGTGAGTTAACTGTTTTGGTAGGACTTCAAATCCTTTGGATTTGTTCCGATGTCCTGGGGTTGCCCGAACGAGCAAGACGAGATCACATTACATCGAAACTTACATATGGAGATTTAGACCCAAGAACTGCAAATGAATTAATTAGGACTGCGAGAGACTTGGCGAATGAAATAGTCAGATCTTCAGTGCCTAAATCAGTAGCGCCACAAAGTGTTGAGTTCGGTCCGATTGATCCACCGCCATATACAGCAAGTCTGATAGGGTTAGTCGATAGAGCGTTAGCTCGTCCGAATTTATATCTATCGATGCCGCAACACCTTGACTTTCTTCTTTTCGAACAAGGATTAAAAGGAAAGGAATATTCGGAAGAGGGGTTAATGAAAGTATTCGGCTATGGTTTATCTGATGAGAGATTTAAGGTCGCGCGAAATATACTTTCCTTTGTTAGAGAATCCTGTAGCTTAGATTGGAAATCTATGTGGGGTAAGGGAGATAGTATAAAATCAGAGCAACCTTATCTTTCTAAGACTAGTGAGGCGGTTATTACTGTTAAAGATGAGAAACGGTCTATAACTAAGGATCTCACTAATTCAGAAACTAAGCCCCAACAAGTGACAATGGAGGTTGAAAGTGCACCTCTGGATAAAGTAGATGATCAGAAAGAGTCATAGGAAAAATTAGAAGGTTTACTCCCAGATCAAGGGGAGTCAACCTTTTACTCTTTTTGGAGCCGGATCGCCATCAGATTTACATAGGTATAGCAAAAATCAGGAGGCGATCTAATGCTTCAGCTTTCAACAGAAGATATGATTTTGTTGGTAAACAAGTGGGTATCTGACTTGGCAAGGGAGAACCATATTACTCCTGTTTTCAAAGGGTATCACAATGGTCAATACGGCAGCTACAGTCAGAGTCCTGGCTTCTACAAGAGCATTCGATTTCAAAAGGATGACCTTGATGTCTACATCGATTACGATGATGAAGATGAAGGTGGACTGTTTAAAGTCACTATTCTAAATGATGTTGTTGGCGAGCAATTGAAGTGGGCTAATCCGACTTCCCTATCTAAATTGAAAGAGCTTCTTGGGATGATGAAGCAACCGTCCGCCGCGCTTATAAATTATATCAACGAGCAAGCAACTTTGGTAGACCGCTAATCTCAATTTAAAGCCGTTCCCCCCTCAGGGGTATCGAACGGCTTTTTCTATTCCCCTACCTATTCCCCTCCCCTATCCATCAATCATAAAGCTCCTTGCAATTACTAAATAATTACGGTAACGTACAAGCACAATTTGCAAAGGAGGGATAAAAATGCATGGAAATGGTGTCTCACAAGCCGGTCAGATTATGATTCTGGATAGCTTTCAGCCGTTGCCTTGGTCACCATCCAAAGAAGCTCAAAATCCGGACGAATTACCTGCTTTAATAAGGCAGTCTCTCGAGGATAGTCGGGATATTGAGCTTGACGCCAAGTCCACTGATGATTTTTCGCTTTTGGAAGACCAGTTTTCGAAGATCATGAAACAGTTGAAGGACAGCCTGACCGTTTCCCAATACGAGCAGTTGCAGATCTGGTGTAAAGTGAACCAAGACAACATGTCTCGAAGGTATGAAGGGGTATATTTAGCCGGAGCCAGGATCGGGATCAAGTTTGCCAAGCAGTGTGAAAGCGTTGGTTAGGAGGCGCATTACATGGAGTTCAAAAATCGGCAGTTATCACAGAAGGTCTTGACGGAGGACATCGGTCTACCTATTTGTATTGGGATGGCACTTTCCAATGAAGAAAAGGCGATTATTTTAGCCGATTGGGATGAGGACGTACCCGAGGAAGATCGCAATCTTGAGCAGCAGTTGATGGTCGATCTGAAAAAATCCTTGTCTGATGACCAGCTTGAACTACTAATTGCCTTGCAGGAAGTGATGGACAGGAAGTCATTATTCATTAAGGAGTTTATGTTTTTCAGCGGGGTCAAGCAAGGGATCAGCTTTTACAAAGCGTATCATTCTACTTAATTTTTCGATCTCCTGTTTGGATGGCTAGTGAGTGTAAAATGTTTGTGGGCAGTAAAAAGGAATAATTGGTGAAACAATGTTTAAAAGCATGGAAAAAGGCTTCCCTTCTTGGTAGAGTGAAATGCGACCAAACAAACACTCAGAAAGGGGAAGCCTCATGCAACAGTTTATCATAAATTTGCCGACATTGAAAGAAATCGAAGTGAATTTATTTCAACAATTACAAGCGATGTTTGCCGAAGTCATGGTTCGCTGTCTCGAGGAAATCGATAGTTGGATCATGGCAAATCGCGATCATACCAGGTATCGACTGCGTGATAAGCGACAAGTGACGATGAGCACATCATTTGGTGAAATCAGTTTCTCTCGCAGGCTGTATCAGGATCGTGAAAAAGGCACCTATGTCTATTTGCTTGATCAAGCGCTAGCCTTTGATGGGCAAACGGGGATCAGTCCGCATCTTGAGGAGTGGGCAGTTGAACTGGCAACCGCAGGCCCCTCTTACCATGAGTCAGCACGGCAAATCAAAGAGCTGCTGGGTTATCAAGCGATCAGTCATGAAACGATCCGGCAACGGCTCATCGCCAGATCGGAGCAAGCGGCTTTTGTCGCAACGGAAGCAAAGAAACCGGCAAAGGTATTGTTCGTGGAAGTCGACGGCTTGTATACAAAGCTTCAACGGTCGAGACGCCGCGTGAAAGAAAACAAGATCGCGATCATCCATGAAGGATGGGAGCGACTGGGTAAGCGGATCCAACTGAAGAACAAGCCCCACTATCTGCACACAGGAAGCGGCTCAACGTTTTGGGAAGGCTTTGGAGACTTTCTGATCGAGCACTATGATGTGGATGAAGATACATGGTTGGTTGTCAATGGAGATGGAGCGGAGTGGATCGGGGAGTGTGAATCCTATTTTCACCGCTGCATTTACACGCTGGATCGCTTTCATGTTGCGCGGGAATTAAAACATGGTTTGCGCGAACTGCCTGTGCATTGGAAAGTCGTCCGTCGAGCCCTGGCTGCTTATGACCCGCAGGGATTGTTTGCTGCGATGGATGCCATACCGAAGGAGAGTATTCCAGAGGATCGACGTACCGATTGGGAACGGCTGAAAGGGTTTTTGCGTGGTCATGAGAAGCATCTGGTCGACTACCGCAAGATCCTTGCAGCCAATGGGATCGATACGACCGGGATGCGTCCGATGGGGAGCGCAGAATCGCAGATGCGGGTGTTTGCGAAGCGGACGAAGCGCGGCGGTTACAGTTGGAGCGTACGCGGAGTACAAGCAATGCTGAGATCGATCATTGCTCGCAATGAAGGGCGATTGCATGAGGGAGAGGTTAGGGAGAACAAGCAGGCGTGCAAGCAGCAAGAGAAGCCGGGATTCCGACTTAAAGATCTCTTTAAAACGCCGAAAGAATACCGGACAGGAGTCGTCAATGGGTTATTACGGACGCTTCAAACATCCAAACAGAGCAGTCCATTGGGAATGGCATTGAAAGGATTGCGTGGATAACGGCAGGACACACCAATAAAGCGAGGAAGAAGGAAATAAAAGCGCTGCCAAGATTGGGTCCGAAACATGAGTTTTCACCAAACTTAGAAGGCTGCCCACAATTGCTTGACACACACGAAAGGTTGACATCTATAGGCTGCTTTGGTATAATTAAGTATAATAAAAATAAAGCATGGGCTTATTAGTTGCAATGACTTTAACTGGAGGTGCAGATTGTATGGAACTTACAGATGTGAATAAGGGCAAGATTGATGATATCGTTGCAAGCATAAAATGGGGCGAAATAATTCAATTTGGGGACATTGGTGAAATGGTCTGGGGTAAACGAAATTGCGGCAGTGTAGTTGGTAAGTACCTGTTCACCCAACGAGGAAGAGAAGACTATCCTTGGTGGCGCGTAGTTAACCGAAATGGCCATCCAGTTGCAGATGCTGAGGCGATAACTCGATTAGAAAGCGAGGGACATAAGATTCGCAACGGAAGGATTGTAAAGTGAATTGCGTAGACTTTATTGCAAGGGAGTTATACCAATGAAGAAGAGTGGGATGATGTATACCCACCAAATGTACGAAACGAATGTGATGAACAAGACCTCGAAACCATCAAATTAAAGGAATCACAACCAATGGCATCTCTCTTTTTTACCCATCCTCTTTGTGGAACACTTCTAATTGATAAGAACGGAGAAAAAAGTCTGATAGATATAGATTTGCCTAGAGATTCACATATTTTTAAAGCTATGGAAGATTCAATAAGAGAAGGAGGTTTTGATTATTTCTACTATAAAGATATCCTCATGATATCAGATGTATCTACTTCGATAAAAGGATTACTCCCGGTTTCGGAATGTCAAATTGAAGGAATGAAGGAGATTTGGATTCCATTTTGCGAGTGGGTATTGTTTTTAACGTATAATGAAGTCACTGATTCAGCTTGGCTGGTAAATTCATTAAATCTTCCTGATAAGGTGTTAGTTAGAAAAGGACTGCAGTTTAGAAAAAGAAAGGATTTGAATCTATTTCTATCGGGTAAAGAAGACTCTGAAATCCATACAATTTATTCGGATATTGAGAAATTGAAATAGGTCTCAAGGTTTCAATTTAAATGCGGGAGTTAATTATTCAACCACACTGATGGAGGTGCCAATGTTAACTAGCGAGGAAGTTATAAAGCTAATTGATGATCTTGACAGTAGTGAGAAAGAGAAGGTATTGGGGTATATGTATGCTATATATTTCACTAAAGAGGAACTGCTTGACACCCTTGGACAGAAGCAACTTAAGAATGTGCCAAAGGCTGGAACCCTAATTGGTGTTAATGACCCTTGGCTTGAAGAAGATGACTATTGGAATGACAAGGATTGAAGAAGGCAAGAGGAACAAGTCATCAACTTTATGTAATCGCCTGAGCTTTCCGTTAACAGTTATTAAGGGGTATGTTTCATTAATTCCCGCAGATGCCAATAAAACGGCATCTTTTTTATTTGCGTTATTGGTCTTATGGCTCGACAAGGATATTAACTCGAACTTATGTATCGGAGGTCTAAGGGGTATGGAACGATCTTTTAATCCCTTCGTTTACGGAAACGAGCGAAATGTCTGCGATGTTATGCTGACTCTGCCTAACAGCAGAGGATTGAAGAAGGTTACCATGCAGGCGATGCTTACGTTTGCTGCAATGAATCTGAAAAAACTGGCGACCTGGCTATGGGAGTCAGGTCAGCCTTCTGATAGAAAGACGTGGTTTCGATCTATTTTTATTTTTTTCAATAACAAACTCCCAATGCGATGCATGTCGCTTGGGAGTTTGTCTTCAATCTGAAATTTATAAGGGGAACCCTTTAGGGTTCCCATTATAAATTTAAATATTGATTCTACAACTTCTTTATGAGATAGCAGCTTTCTTTTTATTGCGATGTGTTCGCAATATTACATACACCACAAACAAGACCGTCACTAATGCAGGCAATAAGAGAGGAAGCATTAGGTTGCCAATAGAAACCGATAAGATAAAGTGGATAGGTACATTTAATATGGCAATCCCAAGTAATAGTAACACACTGTATCGAACATACAGAGTTTGGAAACTAAGACTCATACTTAACAACGCGTACAAAGCAATTAGAATGAACAATACGATAAATGCGTATTCAACTATTTTGGTTATGTTCCCAAACTGTCTAATTGATTCGAAGTCTTGTTCTGTAAGTGAACCTTTAGCTTGCCAAACTTCGGCTCTTTGAAAACGTAAATGATTCATGTAAACAAAAATCAAATGAATACACGCCATTAACACAACATATACTCGCAACATTAAAATGCTTTTTTTGTTATTCGTACTCACTAATCATCACTCCTTCCTATTAACTAATCTAATTAAATTATCAAGTATTGATCTTATCGTATCATAAAATACATATATGGTAAATATGGTAAATAATGATTTTTGAATTTCCGATATAAATTTGTTATGGTTTTTTTGTTATTTTCGATCGTTGATCTTTATAACGTATACATATATTATGTCGATTTGTGGATTTTATCGCCGCCTAGTCAATTTTCCCCATCGAACAGTCCAAATATATCCTTCCATCCGCTTTTATATAATCGTTCTGCTGGAGAAGATCGATGAGCTAGGCAATACGACAGACTATCAATATGATGTCAGAGGATATCTGACGAAGGTCATTGATGCGCTGGGCCGTCTGGCAGAACGGAATGACGACACAGGGCTGATTCAGTATCAATATGATGCGAATGATAACCTGCTGCAGATGAGTGAAGATACTTCGGGAACGATTGTACGTGAATATGATGCATTGAATCGCGTTACGAAGTTCATCGATGTATACGACCATGAGATCCAATATGAATATGATGCAGCAGGGAATCTGATCCGTTTGATCTATCCGGATGGAAAGCACGTTGCTTATACGTATGATCGGAACAACCAGTTGAAGACGGTTGAAGACTGGTTGGGCAATATTACTCAATATGAGTATGATGCCAATGGCAGATTGATCCGTACCGTTAAACCAGATGGATCTGAAGAACTTCGCACGTATAACGAAGCCGGTCAACTGATTCGTCTGTTGAATAGGACGGCTTCAGGGGAAGTGATCAATGATGAGCATTATGTCTATGATGCTTACGGCAATGTGATCGGAGAGTCGGATACTGCCTATGAGTATGATGCTCTATATCGTGTCGTCAGCAGCGATGACATGCAATACGAGTATGATGCAGCAGGCAACCCATGTATGGGATGCTGACGGCCATCTGCTTCACGCGATGACTTATGCCGAGGATAACCGTCTGGCGACATACAATGGTCATGCTGTGATCCATGACGCGGACGGCAACATGATCCACGGTCCGCTGCAAGGCGATATGGCAGAGTTCCTATACGACAGCCGCAATCGTCTGATACGTGCTGGTAATCATGTTTATCGTTATGATGCGGAAGACCGCCGGATCGCCCAGCTCGTAGAAGGTACGGAGATCCGTTATGTTATTGATCCTGAGGCGTACTACTCTCAACAGCTGATGGAGGCGGATGACCAGGGGAATCCGATCGCGTATTATATCTATGGCCATGGTCTGATCGCTAGAGTGGATGCAGAGGATGCTTATCAGACGTACCACTATGATCGCAGAGGAAGCACCGTCGCACTAACGGATCTGGCAGGCCATGTAACCGATCGTTACACGTACGGAATATATGGCGAACTGCTGACTGCAGAAGGCGAGACGAAGCAGCCATTTCTCTACAACGGCAGAGACGGCGTGTCCGATGGGGAGCGCAGAATCGCAGATGCGGGTGTTTGCGAAGCGGACGAAGCGCGGCGGTTACAGTTGGAGCGTACGCGGAGTACAAGCAATGCTGAGATCGATCATTGCTCGCAATGAAGGGCGATTGCATGAGGGAGAGGTTAGGGAGAACAAGCAGGCGTGCAAGCAGCAAGAGAAGCCGGGATTCCGACTTAAAGATCTCTTTAAAACGCCGAAAGAATACCGGACAGGAGTCGTCAATGGGTTATTACGGACGCTTCAAACATCCAAACAGAGCAGTCCATTGGGAATGGCATTGAAAGGATTGCGTGGATAACGGCAGGACACACCAATAAAGCGAGGAAGAAGGAAATAAAAGCGCTGCCAAGATTGGGTCCGAAACATGAGTTTTCACCAAACTTAGAAGGCTGCCCACAATTGCTTGACACACACGGATGGCTAAACGCAATATACGATAGCTCGGATTAGTGGTAAAATAAAAAGTAGTGTTTTAATTAAAGTTCCTCTCAAAGGTGGGGTAATTTTGGCAAGATCAACAGTTCAGTGGACTACGTATAATTTGATCAAATTGAGAGATCGAATTAATTTTGATCTTCCGTTTCAGCGTCGATACGTTCGTCGGAAGGATCGGAGTTGGCAAAGTCTTTTAATGCACACGGTCTTGACCGATGGTTACATTCCGAACTTATTGGTTTGGAAAAACGGTGACGTTCTCGATAGCAATGCAAGTAAGCCCGATTACATCTATTATGCAGTTGATTGTCTCCAACGTTTGAACACTTTGTTTTTATTCGTTGATGACGGTTTTGCTTTGTCCGATGACACTCCGATGGTCGGAGACATATCCGTTTCAGGTTTGAAGTTTAGCGAGTTGCCTGAAGACCTCAAGCAAGCAGTGATGGGGTATAGCTTCTCCGTAACGATTTTCGATGAATCGTATTCCCTTGAGGACGTAGAGGAGATTTTCTACCGAGTTAATCAAACCAAGCCGTTATCGGATATTGAGCAGTCTCAAGTTCTACTTGGTGAGGATAACCGTTCAATCTTGAAACGCATCACGGAATCCGAGCTTTTCCAAAGAATCAATTTTACTAAAGCTGATATCGAGAGGTATGTTGATCGGAAAACGGTTGTCCAAGTTATCGCCCTTCTTTCTGGACGAGATATGTCTTTTTCCGGCAAGGATATGAAGTTGTATATGCGTGAGATTGGCAAGACGCCAATTGATCCAGTGATTGTTACCGAGATTGAAAAAAGTGCTGAATACATGATGGAGGGCTTCCAAGATTGGACTTTGAACATGTTTAAGAGGCTAAAGAAATCGGTTGTTCCCTCCCTCTTTGTTGCAGCACGAAAAGCGCAGGAAAAGAATTTATCAGCGGCAGAGTTCGGACAGTGGGCGCAAAAATTCCTGATTGATGAATACGACAAGGATTCTGAATTTGGTGAGACCTTAAGCAGAAAAACGGCTAACAAAGAAGTTATACAAAGACGAACGGATCTTATGGTTCAAGATTTAGAAGCCTTTGCCAATTCCTTAGCGCAAGGAAATTGATTTTTTGAGTCATGCGACAGTATGGGAACGGTTTGACCATATTTGCTAAAGGGACATTGCGACTAGAGGTCAGCAATATCCCTTTTTTATTAGGAGTTAACCAAATTCAAGACGATTGATAACTGGCACCGCCAATAGGTATCGTCAAATTTTTCGGCATTAGCGTACTTTGGTAGGAGTTCCTAACTCTTGGGGTTGTTTCCTATATATCGCTTGGAAGCGTAACAATGCCGATTTCTGTTGCTCTTTGAAGTAGCAGTTCCGTAGAGGGTCATTCAGGTTATTAATGAAGCTCAAATAGGCACTTTGGATGATTTCAAAACTGTTAGACTAAAGAAAGAAGGATTATTAGGATTACTAATCGAACGATATTTATTACGATCAAACAAGTTTTAAATTGAATGAATGCATTAAAGGTATACGAGGAGCGTGAAAAGATTGACCGAAATTGAAAAGAAACCTGTTAGTCATGGTAAGTCAACCTCAATAAAGATCAAAAAAGATAAATACGGAAGATCACAAGGAAGATATTATGGTGAAACCGAAGCTAATAAAGTAATTACTGCATTCGGAACAGAGATTTATAATAATCTAACCGATGTCGAGCGGGAAAAGCTTGGTAATATGTCAGGCACCCTACATTTTGTTCGTTTATTAGGTATGGCATCAAAAAAGGATACTAGAACTGTGAAAAAGTATAAATTTGATGGAGATAATATTGGTCGAGATATAGAATGGTTTACTCCTGTTGGGGTGGAATTAATATCTGATATTGACATAAGTGTTCCAGTAATTGATATGCATCTTGTGAAAGAATTAATGAGGAAGAAAAGACCGGGTGAACCTCCTACATATTTTGATCCAAAAGGAGATGTAGGAGAAAGGAAAGTAAGGGCTAATGAACCCTTTTATTTATCCCTTTATGAGTTTCTCTTTTTAATGATAAGGGATGAGTATGCTGGAATGTTAAGACGGGATGAAACAGATGATGATTGGGGGGTAAATATTGAATTTAAATGGACAAATGCGTTAGAGCAATACTCCGATGGCTCATGGGGATTAAAATCCATGACTGATGAATTTGGTACTAAAAAATTTGTACTTCCAACCCCATATGTTAGATATTTTGCTAGAGGTGGCGGCGGACCTAAAGTTGGAATGATTGTTATTGATGAAGTGGATGATCAAGGTGTTTGGAGGATAAAGGACGAATATAAAAGGTTTGAGCCTTTATTAAAACGGAGAGTTAGAGCTGATAAAAGTGCTGATAAAAATAAAGATGGGAAAATATTTGAAGAGTCGAAGAAAGTGATTAAAAAACGCAGCGGTTTAGGTCGAAAAAAAGTTTAAATTGGTGAAAAAATTGTTTTAATCTCGGTCGTAATATTTTTCGGGATAAATGAAGTTGAACCGAGAGTTTTTATACATATAGTAGCCAATAATTTGAAGTTGTGGCGATCCACAACGATTTTTTTTTATTGGATGCTATATGAAGGGAGAATTATGATGGCGAGTAACAGTAATGTGGTTCCATTCCTTAAGAAGAGCCAAAAGCTTGCAGAAGATTTGATGAATATGTTTGGTATGAAGGAGAGTATTATTAATTCGTTTAATGAAGGTAAGGTATTGCGGACGAATTATGTTCACTACAACAAAATTTTTCAGTCTGATGCTACTGAGCAGGATTTAAAAGTTAAGAAATGTTTAATGGAGATGGGGTATTTAGTGTATCACATTCTGCTTTCATTGGATATGAGTAACAAACAACTTTATGTATCGGGTGAAAATCCCGTTTTCCAGTTTGATAATTTGTTCACGAAAAAGTGTTATCTTTGCGTACCAACTAATCTTTATGAAGCAGCATTTAAAGACGGTGGACATGAGGGCAGAACTCGCCAAGAAACAGTGCAGAATTATATGGAGCATATATTGTCTGAAGCTCAACGTGGTTTTCTTTCGGCTTTTGTTTCAGACGATGAAAATAAGCTTACTTATACCAATATTGAGGTGACGGTGGTTAGGGGGAATCTTGTTGTTATCACTTGATGAGGGGGTATTAAAATTTTGAAAATGTAAATTAGATTTCGAATTGATGCCGCGGTGCATTTGGTATATCCGAATCAAGGTTTAAATAATGTTGAATAAACCCGATCTTTCGTCTTTTTGACGGAGGATCGGGTTATTTTGTTTTACTTGTGATTGTTATTGGATTGAAGCAAAAAGTCGGAACTTATAGTTTCATCGTTGTATAAATCGTTTGTTTTACTGAGTTTAGTTGAAGATTTTTTGGCTTTTTTCAAACAGTTCTTTTTATCAGGGGATTAAAAATTTTGTGGTTATTTTTTGAAATCCGTAATTGGTGTTTTAGTAGGGCATGGGATGTTGAGACTCTCCACTGAGATTATTTAAGAGGTTCTCAACAAATGGCATGGAGGATCACTCCAAATATGTTTCGGGGTTGGGATTCACATGCCGAAGTCTTTAGAAGTGCTCAGTAATTTGAAATTTCAGGTTGATAAGGAAAATAAACTAATCTTTGTTTGGATTCTTGAAGATCAAAAGAAATCTGATGAATTTAAGGAATTGATAGCTTTTGCGCGATCCAAAAAATATAAGCTTGTTACTTTTGTATCCGGAAATGAAGACATGAAGCTTGGTCTAGAAAAGCTTGTTCTTAACAATGTTGAGGAATCCATTGTTGAACGGACACGGTAACTGAGTTAACATACTGACCATCAAATTCAGATGAGGTGTTAACAATGATCGATAAGAAAAATGATGTAATGGGAAATACACTGTACTTTGGTTATGCTCGTTTAAGTCGGGATGAGGATAAATCAAATTATGCATCAATAACTGCACAGAAAGATATGATAAAATCCTTTGTATTTGAAAAATTTAATATAATAATAACTGATAAGGAAATTTATGAAGATGATAATGTTAGTGGCTATACTTTTGATCGACCTGATTACAACCGGCTTCTTAAAGATATTGATAATGCAATTGAAAACGGGAAAAATGTTGTAATTGTTACAAAAGATTTATCGCGTATTGGAAGAAACAACCCACAAACGCTCCTTTTTCTTGAGGATATGAAGCGTAAAGGGGTTCGAGTGATATTAATAAGTGATAATTATGATTCTTTTGTAGATGACGATGATGTAATAGGCATTAAATCGTGGTACAATGAACGATATGTAAAGGACATAAGTAAAAAAGTGAAAGCCAATATAAGAATGAGAATGGCTAGTGGAAGCTATCTCACACCTGTTCCATACGGTTATAAGCGAAATCCCCTTAAACCAGATGAAATAATAATTGATGAGGAGACTGCTCCAATCGTAAGGAAAATTTTTCAAATGTATTTGCAAGGTGATGGGTACAGGAAAATATGTATTTATTTAACTGCAAACAAAATACCAACACCTTCGATGGTGAATCGTCGGAAAAGGGAAGATGAGGGGAAAGCATATAAAAAGCAAGTAACAGAAGTTTGGGTTCAAAGGATGATTCAGCGAATTATCCGTAATGATTTTTATACTGGGGTATTGAGGCTAGGGAAATACAAGTTAAACGGGATTAATGGAAAAATCCAAAAGACGGACTTAAGTGAGCAATTTGTTTTTGAAAATCATCATGAACCAATTATAAGTAAAGCTGATTTTGAATTGGCTCAAATGATTGCAGAAAAACGGCTTGAAAATAATTACCGCGGTAAAGGGAACAAGCACTTAAATCTATTTTCTGGTTTTCTGGTTTGTGAAGATTGTGGTAAGGGGATGGTTGCACTAAACAAAGAAGGCAAGCATAAAGCTTATATTTGCGGAACATACAGAAGGGTTGGAAAGATCGCTTGCTCTACCCATTACATTCTTGATCGCACTTTAATGCTTGCGATTAAGGCTCATTTAAGGATAATTCGTGAAAATTTAAGTGCTGTGATACAACAGTTTGATTCCAAGGTGCAGGAAACTATAAGTAAAGCTAATAATTTTAAAAAATTTGAAACCTCATTAATGAAATTGCAGGCAAAACATGACCAGTTATCAAATGAACTAAGGGTAATTATAAAGCAGAAAGCCAAAGCAATGGCTTCGAATCCTGAACTTGCGGATATTAGTGCGGCGGCTTATGAAGATGTTGAAGTTGATCTTCAACAACAAATAGCTGAGGTTAATCGTCAAATTAGAGAATTGACGGATATCATGGGACAAACTTCATTGTTTCAGCAGAAAGCAAAAACTGCCCTAAGTGTTTTTGATTCTATATTAGCAAAAGAAAAGTTGGATAGGAAGGATTTGGAAATTCTAATCGACAAAATAACTGTTAACGAAAATAAAGAGCCTACTATCTACCTTAAGGCAAATATCGAACGGTTGCTTCGTCTAAATAATGATCATGATCCTGACGGTGGAAACAAAATTACTGTATCGTACAAAGCAGGTGCTGTAAAGAAATCTCTTGTGTCAAAAGTGGCGCTTCCTAAGGAAGAAAACAAAGCTGATTTTCTTAAAAAAGAACCATTGTGCACTACAAAGCCGGATCCTATGCGATTCAAGGAATCGGAGCGACGCTCGTCACAGGCATCGAAGGCGACTATTTCAATGTGGTGGGGATGCCGCTCCATCTGCTCAGCGATATGTTGTCTCAATTTGGCGTTGACATCTTGTAGAACTTTAATCGGCCCGATCACGTTTCATGTTAGGGGGAAGATGATGATTGCATCAGAAGCCCGATCCAACTTAACCTTGCGTGATATCCCTGAACAGGACAGACCGCGCGAGCGCATGTTTCGCGAAGGCGTACAGGCGCTGAGCGATGCGGAGCTTCTGGCTGTGCTGCTCAGGACAGGGACGATGAACGAATCTGCGATTGTTCTGGCGCAACGCGTGCTTAAGGAAGCCGGGGGACTTAAGGGCATTCCGGATATGAGCGTAACGGAGATGACCACAGTCAAAGGGATCGGCAAGGCGAAAGCGCTGCAGATACATGCCGGCATCGAGCTTGGCCGCAGGCTGTCGCAGCTCAGGCAGGGCGACAAGCCCGTCATCCGTTCCCCGAAGGATGCGGCTGAACTGGTGATGGAGGAGCTGCGGTATCTGCAGAAGGAGCATTTTGTTGTGCTGTTCCTTAATACGAAGAACCGTGTCATCGCGAAGGAGACGCTTTCCGTGGGCAGTCTGAACGCTTCGCTTGTCCATCCCCGTGAGGTATTCCGTTCGGCCATTAAACGGGGCTCGGCGTCCATCATCTGTCTCCACAATCATCCGAGCGGCGATCCAACCCCAAGCAAGGAAGATGTTGCGCTTACGAATCGATTGGCTGATGCAGGGAATATTATCGGTATCGAACTGCTGGATCACATCATCATCGGAGATGGAATATTCATCAGTTTGAAGGAACAGGGAGTTATATAATATAATAAAAAAATACGGCCAGAATTTTGCCTGCCGTGCGTACAAGACAGCAGGCCGGATGTTTGATTTCAAGGATATGGATATTCACATCCGCTAATTTCGGAAGGGAGTTTACATACATGGGATTTTCTAAAGACTTGGGCATAGATCTTGGTACGGCCAATACACTGGTATATGTCAAAGGCAAGGGCATCGTTGTGCGCGAACCATCGGTGGTGGCGATCCGCACGGATACGAAGCAGATAGAGGCGGTTGGTGAAGCGGCCAAGAAGATGATCGGGCGTACACCGGGCTCGATTCGTGCGATCCGTCCGATGAAGGACGGCGTTATCGCCGATTTCGACACGACCGCCACGATGATCAAGCATTTCATCAATCAGGCGCTCAAGAAGCAACGTCTGTTCGGCAGACGTCCGAATGTCATGGTCTGCGTTCCTTCCGGCATCACATCGGTTGAACAGCGCGCGGTGGAGGATGCCACGCGGCAGGCGGGAGCGAAGGAAGCTTTCACCATCGAAGAGCCGTTCGCTGCGGCGATTGGAGCCGATCTGCCTGTATGGGAACCTACCGGCAGCATGGTAGTCGATATCGGCGGCGGTACGACGGAAGTTGCGGTCATCTCGCTAGGCGGCATCGTGACCTCCCGATCGGTCCGCGTAGCCGGTGACGAAATGGATGAGTCGATCATTCAGTATATTAAACGCACTTATAATATGATGATAGGCGAACGGACGGCAGAGCAGTTGAAGCTGGAGATCGGTTCTGCGATTCCGCTCGACGATCCAGAGACACTCGAGATCCGGGGACGCGACCTGCTGACCGGTTTGCCCAAGACGATCACGGTGACGTCTGACGAGGTGGCGGAAGCGTTGGCCGATCCGGTGAACAGCATCGTGGAGACGGTCAAGATCACGCTGGAGAGATGCCCGCCTGAGCTGTCGGCGGACATCATGGATCGCGGTATCGTGCTGACCGGCGGAGGGGCGCTCTTGCGCAATCTGGACAAACTGCTGGCCGCCGAGACGGGGATGCCGGTAATCGTTGCCGATCATCCGTTGGATTGCGTGGCTATCGGCACTGGCCGCGCGCTCGAGAATCTTCATCTGTTCACTGGCCGTTCCGGCCCGGCCAGGAAGGCGAAATAACCCCCGTGGCAAGTTCGCGTCCGGACATGGCCGTGCCCGATAAGGGGAATATAGGGTTCGGTGGTGCACCTTCATGAAATTGTTCAGCAATAAACGTTTGATTATTTCGCTAATCAGCCTGATCATCTTGATCGCGCTGATGGGGGTTACATTGGGCAACAGGGGAACCGTAACCTGGCCGGAGAAGATGGTCCAGGACACGGTTGCCTGGGTGCAAGGATTGATCTATAAGCCCGCTGGATATATAGCGGGCTTTTTTGAGGATATTGGCAACCTGAGCAGGTTGTACGAGGAAAACAAGACTCTCAAGCGGACGCTTTCGCATTATGCGAGAGATACGGCGCGCCTGAATGTCCTGATGGCGGAGAACGAGCGTCTTAAGGAGGCGCTTCGCTTCACAGAAAGGCAGAAGCTCAGCGACAAGCTAGTCTACCAGATTGCAAGAGTGGTAGCGGTTAATCAAGATACCTCCAACAATGTCTTCAAGATCGATCTGGGCGAGCGAGACGGCATCAAGCCGGATCTGCCGGTCGTTACGACGGATGGGCTGATCGGACGGGTCATCAGGGTATCGGAATTTTCGTCGAATGTGCTCATGCTGAAGGACATTAACGATCAGAGCCTGAATTCCCGGGGAATCTCGGTTACTTCATTGGAGCATCCGGATTCGTTCGGCGTTATCGAGGCGTATGACCATGAGACCGGTTATCTGATCATGAGCAAGATCAAGCAGGAAGACCCGCTTCAGGTAGGGGATACGATCGTCACCTCCGGACTTGGAGAGGTTTACCCTGCGGGCCTGATCATCGGTACGGTCGTGTCGCGGCAGGAAGGATCGTTCGGCATCACGCATGTGGCGGAGATCAAGCCGGCTGCTGACATGTCAATGAGCGGGCTGCGCGAGGTATTCGTCGTGCAGAACGCGTGGGATGTGGCCGAACCATGATATGGCATAGGCATCTCTTGTGGCTCGTTGTTTGCATCCTGTTCCTGCTTGAGAGTTCGCTTATGCCCTGGCTTCTGCCCACATCAGTAGGCGGTATGCAGCTCAATATCACCGTCCATTTCGCATTTGTCATCATCCTGTATGTCGGCATCTATCTGAACCGCCGTTTGGCGATCGGGATGGCGTTTGCCATCGGATTTATGCATGATATTCTGTTCTACGGGCATGTGCTGGGCGCATACACGTTCAGCATGTGCCTGACAACGTATGTGATCTCCATGCTGCTACGTGATACCCATGTCTCATGGTATACGGGGTTGGGCTCTATCTCATTGAGCATCCTCGTTTTTGATTATTTGGTATTTGGACTGTATACGCTGTTTCAGATCACTTCGGTTTCTCCATGGTGGTATTTTGTGCATGCTGCACTTCCCACATTGATTCTGAATATGATCTTTGCTTCGGCGATCTATTATCCTGTCATCAACATCTTCGCCAGGATCGAGAAGTTCGTAGCGCCAGAAGAGCCGGATGATTACAAGGTCGGCAATCCTTAAGCGGGGAAGCAGGAAACGGTGCAATGACTGTGGAATTGAATGGGGTGGAGGTTATATGGTACCATGGCTCGCAATCAACATCATGTGACGATCAAAGGTAGGAAAGACGGCCTCGTATTTGTCCTGGATGACAGATGCCCCTTCTCCGACCTTCTGGGCGAACTGGAGTTCAAGTTGGAGAAATCCCATAACAAGCTGTTGTCCGGCCCGCTCATGCACGTTCATGTGCAACTCGGCAAGCGGCAGATCACCGATGCGGAGAGAGAAGCGCTCCACAATATGATCAATCGCCGCAACCTCGTCGTTCAGAAGATCGAAAGCGCCGTGCCAGAGCCCGATCCGCTCAGCTCACACAAGGTGCTGACAGGAATCGTACGAAGCGGTCAAGTGCTGAAGATGAACGGCAATCTGATCTTCATCGGCGATGTGAATCCAGGCGGTACGATTCAGGCTACCGGAGACATCTATGTGCTCGGATCTCTGCGCGGCATCGCCCATGCAGGTGACCAAGGCAAACGGGATGCGGTGATTGCGGCATCCTATCTGAAGCCGACGCAGCTAAGAATCGCCGATGTGATTAGCCGGCCGCCTGAAGAGTGGAGCAACTCGGATACGGCGATGATGTTTGCTTACCTGGAAGGCGAACAGATGGAGGTTGAGAAGATCGTACATCTGGCACGGCTCAGGCCGAATGCTGTCGAATTATACAAGGGAGAGTGAGACCATTGGGAGAAGCGATCGTGATTACATCTGGCAAAGGTGGTGTCGGTAAAACAACATCATCCGCCAACATCGCAACAGCACTCGCATTGCTGGGCAAAAAAGTATGTATGGTGGATACCGATATCGGTCTGCGCAATCTCGATGTGGTGATGGGCCTTGAGAATCGAATTATCTATGATCTCGTGGACGTTGCCGAGGGCCGATGCCGATTGGAACAGGCTCTCGTGAAGGATAAGCGTTTCGATGAATTGTACCTGCTGCCTGCCGCTCAGACGAAGGATAAGCATGCGGTGGAGCCGGAGGATGTCAAGAAGATCGTCGAAGAGCTCAAGAAGAAATATGACTATGTGATTATCGATTGTCCGGCGGGGATCGAACAGGGATTCCGCAATGCCGTTGCCGGAGCCGACCAAGCGATCGTCGTCACGACGCCGGAGAATGCTGCCGTCCGGGATGCCGACCGCATCATCGGGCTTCTGGACAAGGAAGGGATCCGTGCGCCGAAGCTTGTCATCAATCGTACCCGCATCAATATGATGAGAAGCGGCGACATGCTTGACATCGATGAGATCTGCCAGGTGCTCGCCATCGATCTGCTTGGCATCGTGCCGGATGATGAGTATGTCATCAAGGCTGCCAATGCTGGGGAACCTACGGTCATGAATCCAAATTCCAAGGCTTCCATCGCATACCGCAATATCGCCCGCCGCATCCTGGGAGACTCAGTGCCGCTTATGGCATTGGAGGAGAAGAGCGGGATCTTAAACAAGGTGAAAAAGTTATTCGGGATAGGATGATTGACGTTGCTGGCTAAATTAAAAAAACTGGACTGGATCACGCTGCTCATCCTGATGTTATTCATGGTGGTCAGCACATTGATCATCTACAGCGCCACAATCGACAATCAACAGTTCGGTCCGCAGCGGCTGTATTACGACAATGTCCGCAACTATATTCTCGGATTCGTCGTGTTGATCTGCGCTGCATTGATCGATTATCGCTGGGTGGCCAAATTCTCGATATTGTTCTACGGACTCGGCATCATCCTGTTGATCGCCGTTTTCTTTTTCGGCTCGGAGATCAACGGTGCGAAGGGTTGGTTCAAGCTGCCTATGGGGCTGAGCTTCCAGCCCGCAGAGCTGATGAAGCTTCTGCTCATCCTCATGGTTGCCAAGATGCTGTCGCGCAGCGACGGGGAGAAGCTGAGCACCGTGCGGGATGTTCTGCCGATTGGCGTGATCGTGCTGATTCCTTTCGTGATTGTGCTTATGCAGCCCGACCTTGGCAACGCCATTATCTATCTCGTGATCATGCTCGGCATGCTATGGATCGGCAATATCAAATATTCCCATGTGCTGATCGGCTTGGCCATCATCATCGCCGGAGTTATCCTGGCGATTAATCTGTATACCAACTTTCATGATGAGATCAAGCAAATCCTGAGCAACTATGGCAAGGGGCACTGGGTAGCGCGCATCGATACGTTCCTCGATCCGGATAAGGCGGACCCGAACGCATCTTACCAACTGCGCAAATCGATGACGGCCATCGGTTCAGGGCGATTCTCGGGAGACGGGTTCCTAAAAGGCAATTCCGTGCACAACAACTATATCCCGTACGTTTACTCCGATGCGATCTTCGTTGCCATCGCGGAGGAATTCGGATTCCTGGGTTCGTCGATCATCCTATTGATCTATTTCCTGCTTCTCTACCGGATGATCATCGCATCGATTCACAGCTCGACCTTCCTGGGATCGTACATCATCATCGGGATTGTATCGATGTTCGTCTTCCAGATCTTCCAGAACATCGGCATGTTGCTTGGAATCATGCCGATTACCGGCATTACACTTCCTTTCATCAGCTACGGAGGTACATCGCTGCTGATGAACATGATGGCGCTTGGCATCGTGATGAGCGTCCAGATCCATCGCGACAAGGAAGATCCGTTTGCACTGACATGACCTTCTGCTGACAACCTGCCAAGCAGGTATCAGGGAAGGTCCTTTTGTTTTTGGATATTTTCACAAACTCGACATAATTTTATTGACATTAGAAGGTTTTTATCGTTTTTTGTCTAATACTTTCTTGTAAGCGCTTAATAAAGATGGTCGAGGTGTTGGCACATGATGAAGATAAAGAGAAAAGAACCACGCTCCAAGGATCAGAATCAACCGGATAAGAAGTCACCTGCCAAAGCCAAAGGTCAATCAGGCAGAGTTTTCTCTGTAGGGATCAAGCTATTCCTTATCATCTTCTTGAGCATCTTGAGTTCGGTTGTCGTAACGGGACTTGTAAGCTTGTATGTATCCGAGGATATGGTAGAGAGCAACTCGGAGCAATCGGCCCTCGAGACGATCCAACAGACGAGTGCCAAGCTGGATACGGTGCTTCTCGTGTATGAGCAGTCGATCATGCAGCTCCTGACGAGCATCAACCTGCACGAGTGGCTCTTCATCGCCAGTGACCCCAATCGTCAGATCTTTGATCAGTTGACGGCTCAGAAAGAAATTTCCGAGATGTTGAATCAGGTGGCCTATGCGAATTCCAATGTGAGCAACATTACACTCATTCCGGTCAATCCGGATCTCCCGATGTATTCGACCTACGCGAGCAAAAGCTTCGAGATCGATCGGGAAGCGGACTGGTTCAAGGACGTCACCTCGCACCAACAACCGGTCTGGCTGCATACGCAACCCGGCGGATATTCGCAAGTGACGAGCCGTCCGCAGCTTGCGGTGGCGCGGATGATGAAAACCAACTACACCCAAAGCTATGTCATCCTTGTCGAGATCTATCCGGCCATGTTGAATGAGCAAGTGAAAGACATCCAACTTAGCGAGACATCCATCGTGCATGTCGTAAACGCGAACAATCAACTGTTGCACGGAGAATCAGATTCCGATGTGCTGAAAGAGGCAGAATTGCCATTGCCGGAAGGCGGCACCGGCAAGGTGATCGGCTCTGACGGGTTGGAATATATCGTGGTCAGCCACTATTCGGACAAGGCTGGATGGTATGTTGTCGGTGCGGCGCCGACCAGCGAATTGACAGAGGATATCAAGATCATCCAGCGCGTCATCCAAACTGTGGTCATCGGTGCGGCGATTGTCGCTGTGTTGCTTAGCCTGTTCATCATGCGAACCATGGGTACGCCGCTGCGCAAGCTGTCCACGCTGATGATGGAAGGGGCCAAGGGCAATCTGAATGTCCGTATCAACATCAAGAATCGCGACGAGATCGGACAGGTTGGACGCAGCTTCAATGAGATGATGGAACAGATCCGCTCACTCGTGGAGCAGACGAATCAGTCGGCCGCGGAAGTGTTGGCAACCGCACAGGATCTGTCCGTCTCGGCGCAGGAAACCGCCCAAGCAGCCCGCGAGATCTCAGAGGCGACCGAACAGATCGCAGGAGGAGCTTCGACCCTGGCCGCTGAGGCCGAGCGCGGCAATGAGTTGGTCGGCGATCTGAGCAGACAACTGTCGCATGTGGTGGATGCCAACCGGACGATGGGTGAAGTTGCCTCGGATGTCCATCAGGTAAGTGAACAGGGAACAGGATATATGGCTCAGTTGAACGAGAAGACGCAAGCCACCGAAGAGATGACCAGGCGAATGGTGGAACGGGTGGACAGGCTGAAGGAAAGCACCGCCTCCATCCGCAGCCTGCTGGATATGCTGACGAAGATCACCCAGCAGACGAACATCCTCGCGCTCAACGCATCGATCGAGGCATCGCGCTCAGGCACGGCAGGCCGCGGATTCATGGTGATCGCGGGCGAGATTCGCAAGCTCGCCGATCAGTCGCGTGAGTCCATCGGCGTGGTCGCGGAGATGACGGATCAGATCCAGGGCGGGATCGATGAGATGGTCAGCGTGATGACAGAGGCCTATCCGTTGTTCCAGGAGCAGATCGAAGCGGTCAAGGATGCGGAGTTGATCTTCAACCGAGTGCGTGAACGCATGACTGGCCTCGTCCAACAGGCGGACAAGGTGACAGAAGCAATCGAGCAGCTTGAGAAGGCGCAGTTGGTGCTGTCCGATACGATGTCCAGCGTCAGCGCCGTGTCCGAAGAGTCCTCGGCGATCTCGGAAGAGGTTGCTTCGTCCAGCTTGACGCAACTGAACACGAGCGAATCGCTTGTGAAGCTGGTGAACAAGCTGGAGATGCTGTCGAATGCTCTTACCGAATCCCTGAAGAAATTCAAGATATAAGCCTGTACATAATCCCCCTTATCCGTCATATACATGGATAGTGACAAGCTGTCTGACGGAAAGGGGGATTCGATTTATATGCGGCCTACAGCGGATATTCGCCGACGTAGAAAGGCGAGGATCGAGAGGATCAGGAGGATGCACCAAACCGCCAGGTCTTCCGAACGGGGAGCAGCTTCTCCCATGCAGGATGCTAAGCAAGAGTTGCTTGGCTCTGCATCGGACGGTCGATTCCGTAACCCGGCTCCATCGCGGAAGATGCCGATGCACGATGACTTGCCTCCGCCAAGAGATCCTGAGGAAGCATGGAAGCGCCGCATGGCTAGCTGGAGCGGACAACCTTCGTCCGCAGACTCTGCGGGCACGGGCCGGACCAGACTGTTTCCCGCCTGGGGAGGCTTCAGCCTGACCAGCTTCATCATCAGCGCCGTTCTGTTCGCGCTCATCTGGGGCGTCTATCAGTTGGACTCCGCATGGGCGAGGCGCGCACAGTCCATCATCGCCGCCGCATTGCAGGAACCCTTCGAGACGAGGCGAGCGGCGGAGTGGTATGAATCCGTCTTCGGCGGTTCTCCCGCCTGGATTCCGTTATGGCAGAACGGAACTTCGGGAGAGGAAGCACAGGCCGTACACTCGGGCCGGCTGTCAGACTTTCATGCTCCGGTACGTGGCGAGGTTGTCTCGCCTTTTGCGGAGAGCAAGCAGGGGGTGCGAATCAGGACGAATGCGGATCAGCCCGTGCTCGCCGCCGCGGAGGGGCGCATCGTGTTCAGCGGCTATACTTCTTCCGGATGGACGGTCGTCATCCAGCACCCGGATCAGGTGCGGACAATCTACGGGTGGCTTAAGGAAGTGCTTGTGGCGGAGAATGATTGGGTAGAGCAGGGTGATCCCATCGCGCAAGGCGTGGCCGGACCTGAACCATCCCGAGAGGGCGAGTTGTTCTTCGCTGTCCGTGCAGGTGATCAATATGTCGATCCTGCGGTTGTGGTGAAGTTTGATTAGATTGTTCGGCATTCCGATCCGCATCCATCCGCTGCTTTGGATAGTTGTGACGATTTCCGCGTTGACCGGTCATCTCTTAGAACTCCTGGTTCTGTTCGGCGTGATCCTCATCCATGAGCTGGGACATACGGCTGCTGCGAGCAGCTTGGACTGGCGGATGAAGGAGATCCGTCTGCTGCCATTTGGAGGCGTGCTCGAAGTGGAGGAGAGCGGAAATGTCCCCTCCTGGCAGGAAGCGATCGTGGTCCTGGCCGGTCCAGCGCAGAATGCGTTGATGATCGTAATCGCCATGCTGTGCCATCATCTCGGGATATGGTCAGAAGCGTGGGCGGACTATTTCATCCGCGTGAATGCTATGATCGGCTTGTTTAATCTGCTGCCGATTCTGCCGCTTGATGGAGGTAAGCTGCTCCAGATCGTCCTGGCTTCCAGGCTGCCTTACTATCAAACCTTACATGCCATGTTCATCATCAGCATGCTCAACAGCGCACTGATGATCGCGGTCAGTCTGAGCATCTGGCAAACCTACGGGATTGACTTGAATCTGCTGATGATCGGCATATTCCTGTTCGTATCCAACTGGGCGGACTATCGCAACCTCTCCTACATCTTCCTGAGATTCCTGATGGGCCGAGAGGCGCGAATGGCGGAGCTAATGCCTGAACGCATCAAGGCGAAGCCGATGGTCGTCCATGCCGGCGCGACGCTGGCGGAGACGGTGAAGCAGTTGAGGCGTGAAGGCTTTCATGTGATCTACGTGTGCGATGAGCAAGGCAGGATTAAGCAAGTGCTCCCAGAGATTCAGTTGATTAGGGCATTTCTTGCGGGCAGGAAACAACATGATCGTGCGGGACGCGGTGATTTCAGTTACAATAATACTAAGCTTGGCGAACGCCGTACATAGAGGTGAATAGCTTGAGACAACTGGTGATAAAGTCAGAGTCCGACGAACTCAAGGCTGCGCTGATCGATGATGGGAAGCTGATCGAATATTTCGTCGAGCATGATGCGCATAAGCCAACCGTGGGCAATATGTACAAAGGCAAGATCATCAACGTGCTGCCTGGGATGGAGGCTGCATTCATCGATATCGGACTTTCGAAAAATGCATTTCTGCATGTGGACGACCTGCTCCCAGTTGCCACGACTCCGGTGAAGACAGAACGCAAATCGATCGATCAATTGGTCAGAAGCGGGCAAGAACTCCTCGTACAGGTGATGAAGGAACCGCTTGGCACGAAGGGAGCCAGAGTCACGACGCATTACTCGTTGCCTGGGCGATGGCTCGTCTACATGCCGAGGGCGGATTATGTCGGCATTTCGCGCAAGATCGACGATGAAGAGGAACGCGAGCGGCTGAAGCGGCTTGGCGAAGCGCTGAGACAGGAGGGTGAGGGGCTCATTCTGCGTACCGCAGCCGTAGGCAAGAGCGAGGAGGAGCTTCGCCAGGACCTGCAAGGTTTGCGGAACATGTGGCACAACATTCAGGCCCAGTTGGACTCAACACCTGCACCGGCTGAATTGTTCCATGAGTTGGACATGCTGCCTCGGCTCGTCCGCGATGTCTTCACGGATCAGGTACAGCGCTGCGTCGTCGGTGACCGGAGACTGCTAGCGCAGCTTACGAATGTGCTTCGCCAATATGCACCGCAACTGATCGATCGCGTCGTGCTTGAAGATCATCACGATGTGTTTGAGCATTATCAGATCCACGATCAGGTGAACCGTTTGTTCGCCAGGAAAATCTGGCTGGACAATGGCGGCTATATCGTGATTGACCATACCGAGGCGCTGACCGTGATCGATGTCAATACTGGCAAGTATACCGGCAGCGTCGATCTCGAGCAAACCGTATTCGAAACGAATCTTGAAGCGGCCAGGATGATCGCCCAGGTCATCCGGTTGCGCGATATCGGCGGCATGATCATCGCTGATTTTATCGATATGAACAAGGAAGAACATCGTGAGGCCGTTGTCCAAGTGTTGGAGGAGCAGATGAGGAAGGATCGAACCAAGTGCCTCATCGTGGGTTGGACAAGGCTTGGCTTGCTTGAGATCACCCGCAAGAAGATCCGCGAGAGCGTTGACAGCAAGCTGAGCGTGATCTGTCCTGAGTGCGGCGGAACCGGGAGAATCCAAACAACGGTCGCGCAGAATGGATAAACTTCTTTACATCACGGCATGAAGTGTGGTAGACTGATTTCATGCGTTTCCTGACGCTGCAACCGCTCATGCCTGGTTATGAAGCTCCCGAGCAGCCCGGCGGCTGCTAGAGGACACCATGGTTTGGCGAGTCTTAGGACGAGGAGGTGCACATTTCATGTACGCGATTATTGTTACTGGCGGTAAGCAATACAAAGTTCAACAAGGCGACGTCATCTATGTAGAGAAACTGGCTGCAGCAGAAGGCGAAACTGTTACGTTTGAACAAGTGATTGCTGTTTCCAAGGACAGCGGCTTCGTAGCCGGCACTCCTACCGTATCCGGCGCGAAAGTGGTCGGCAAGGTTGAGAAGCACGGCAAGGGCGAGAAGGTAATCGTCTTCAAGTACAAGCCGAAGAAGAACTACCGCAGAAAGCAAGGCCATCGTCAACCGTACACGAAAGTTGTGATCGAGAAGATCGAAGCTTAAAGCCGGTGACGATATGATCCATGTAGAGATTAAGCGAAGACGCGACGGAAGCGTAGCAAGTTACGTCGTGGATGGACATGCGGAGTATGACGAACCAGGCAGAGATATCGTCTGCGCCAGCGCCTCGGCCATCGCCGTTGGCACCTACAATGCGATCGAAAGCTTGTTGGGTCTTAAGCCCAAGTATGTGATGCGCAAAGGTCTGATGCGGGTCGACCTGGAAGGCCTCGAGCCTCTGTCCGGGGAGAAGCGGCAGCAACTGAGTCTCTTGCTGGAGAGCATGATCGTCATGCTGCGAACGATTGAACAATCATACGGCGATTATATCGCTGTGACGGATAAGCAAGTCTAATCACGAAGGAGGCGGACTAACCATGTTGAAGTTGGATCTCCAACTGTTTGCATCCAAGAAAGGTGTAGGTTCGACGAAGAACGGTCGTGACAGCATCGCGAAGCGCCTGGGCGTTAAGCGAGCTGACGGTCAATTCGTCAAAGCCGGCAACATCCTCGTGCGCCAACGCGGAACCAAGATTCATCCGGGCAATAACGTTGGCATCGGTTCCGACGACACGCTGTTTGCGCTGATCGAAGGTACGGTCAAGTTCGAGCGACTGGGCCGCGATCGCAAGAAAGTCAGCGTATACCCGGTTGAAACAGCAGTTGCTGCAGAAGCGTAAGCTTGGGTCAACCCATGAGCCTGGCGGTCATACCGTCAGGCTCTTTGTGTTTAATGTGCAAATGGCAAAAACATGCTATACTGTTCGTTAGTAAGATATGGGAGAGGTCAGTGCATGCGCATGGTACATATGCTTAAAACGGTCGCTGTTTGCATCGCCGCCCTGGCATTCATCCTCATACTGGCGGATGTAAGCAGCGCAGTGACATTGGCAGCGGCACTGGCGATTGCAGGCGCGGCTGGCATCTGGATGAGCGCGCTCAAGAAACAGCATAAGCTGGAGATCGCCAGCCTGCTTAAGGCAAATGAGCAGGAGATGATGCGCGCTTTAAGCCATTATCGTCATGATTGGATGAATGATCTGCAGGTGCTCAGCGGTTACATCAGCTTGAAGAAATATGATAAATTGGCGCCATACTTGGAGAAAATAAAAGACAAAATGAGCGAGGAAAGCTACATCGCGGGTATCGGAATCACATCACTGAGCCTGCTCCTGTTGTCCTACCGACAGTACAGTCCACATTACGATCTTCATGTTTCCATGGACAGAAGCGTGAACCTGCATGAGTTGCCGATCAGGCCGGACCGTCTTACGCGCCTCGTTAAGGAAGGTCTGCAGTTGTTCCAGCATGATGCCTTGGCAGCCGAGGAAGAGGAAAATACGCTGGAGCTCACCTTTGCTCTAGGGAATGAGGAGCTTCAGGTTATCTATCAATACACGGGACTCTATGCGCCACAGCTCTCGGCGTCACTTGAGCGCTGGATGAACCGTTTGCAGGAAGAAGCAGTGCGCTGCGAATACGTGGTAGAAGATGGACAAGCGGATGCGGTAATCCATATTCCATTTGAATGAAAACAAGCGAAACACTTGAATGAGCTCAATATGAATCGTATGAGGTGACAACATGTTCGTAGATAAAGCGAAGATCTATGTGAAGGGCGGCGATGGAGGCGACGGATTGATCGCATTTCGCCGTGAGTTGTACGTGCCTGATGGAGGCCCTGCCGGCGGCGACGGCGGCAATGGCGGAAATGTAGTGTTCCGCGTTGACGAGGGGCTCCGCACGTTGGTTGATTTTCGCTACAAGAAGCATTACAAAGCGCCAAACGGTGAGAAAGGCAAAAACAAAGGACGGCATGGCGCGAATGCCGAGGATCTGGTTGTCAGAGTTCCTCCTGGCACCGTCGTCATCGATGATGATACAAAGGAAGTTGTCGCAGACCTGACCGTTCATGGGCAGGAAGTGGTGGTTGCCCGCGGCGGCAGAGGCGGCAGAGGCAACATGCGATTCGTCAGCCCTGCCAACACGGCTCCGCACATCGCCGAGAACGGGGAAGAAGGAGAAGAACGCTGGCTCGTTCTGGAGCTCAAGGTTATGGCCGATGTTGGGTTGGTCGGATTCCCAAGCGTCGGCAAATCAACCCTGCTGTCGGTCGTATCCGGAGCGAGACCGAAGATCGGCGCCTATCACTTCACGACCATCACGCCCAATCTGGGCGTTGTTGATGTCGGTGATGGCCGAAGCTTCGTCATGGCCGATCTGCCTGGGTTGATCGAAGGCGCCCATGCGGGAGTGGGGCTTGGCCACGAGTTTCTGCGTCACGTGGAGCGCACCCGGATCATCCTTCACGTGATCGATATGGCAGCGACCGAAGGGCGCGATCCGTTCGATGACTGGCAGAAGATCAACAATGAGCTGAAGCTATACAGCGAGAAACTGGCGGAGCGTCCGCAGCTAATCATCGCCAACAAGATGGATCTGCCAGGCGCTGAGGAGCAGCTTGAATTCTTCCGCGAGCAACTGAGAGAGCTGGGGCGCGATGACGAGATCTTCCCGATATCTGCTGCTGCCAACAAAGGGGTGCAGCAGGTGCTCTATCGCGTTGCCGATATGCTGGACGAATTGCCGGAAGCACCAGCCGCGGAAGAAGTGACACAATCGGCTGAACGCAAGATCTTCAAGTTTGAGAAGCAAGAGGACAACAGCTTCAAGATCCGGCGCGAGAACGAGATGTTCGTTGTGGACAGCCCCGGCATCGAGAAGTTTATCAAGCGCACCAACTTCAGCAGCTATGAGAGCCAACTAAGATTCGGCCGTATCCTGCGCAAGATGGGCGTGGACAAAGAGCTGCGCAAGATGGGGGCGAAAGATGGCAGCATTGTGAGGATTGGAGATTTCGAGTTTGAGTTTGTCGAACAAGAATAAAATCTCAAAAAAAAGTGTGGTAATATATAACAAAATAAGATATGATAGTAGTGAAAAGGTAATTCTGAGAATTTATAAATTATTTTTGAATTAAGATTAGGTGATGCGCGATATCTTCGTGACCCTTCGTCCTTATGCCACAACATTCGACGCGCAAGCAGCAGAACAGTTATGAATCATGAACAAAAGTCCTACTAAATATAGATGTTTCCTAGATGATGAGGTACAATACTTGTAGCGCAATTGGAACGATGTAGCAATGTAGCACTAATTGTCGACCCAACTACGGTATCTGGTCTATCTAGTGAAAGGACGAGGTTCATGAAGAGTAGAGGTTTCCTGGACAAAGCTTTATGGCTCGAAGAGAAGCGTTCAACCTTAGCTTATTATGGTTTGGTATATCTGGTAGGTTTGTTCTATCAAATATTTTATTATTACTTCATGGCATCGTATGTTTTTTGGAACTTTTCGTTAGAGAAGTTCGTGATCCTATCAGTACCTTACTTCCTGTTGTTGCTGTTGTTTCCTGTTGCATTGATTGTTGTGAAGACCTCGTTGTTGCCGTTCGTCAAGTACGCTTTCACCGCAATATTCGTGCTATCGTCGTTGATTGCGGAATTGGTCAGCTATACCAGGATAGGGTACTTTGACGGTGGCAATATTGGTGAAGTGTTTATGGTCGTCTTCGCGGCCATCTTCGTCAACCAGTCATTCTTCTGGTTTGTATCTGGCGTACTATTCGCCAAGTATCTGATCACGATCCTCGGTTATCCGGAATTGATATTTACGATCATGGTCCCTGTGGGACTATGCGGCGTAGTCTGTGTGCTTGGATACGTCATCCTGCGAAGATTCCTCGCTTATGTGAGATCGATCAACACGGTATACAATGAACACTTCAGTAGCATGGTTAAGGGCATCATTGCTATGCTGGAATTGAAAGACCCACACACGAAGGGGCACAGTGAGCGGGTAGCGAAATATTCAGTAGCGCTGGCCCGCAAGGTAGGCAAGTTCTCCGAGCAGGAATTGAATACCCTTTATTATTCCTGCTTGATCCACGACATCGGGAAGATGCAAGTATCCGATGACATCCTGACCAAGCCGGATAGATTGACGGATGATGAATACGAGGTTGTCAAGATGCACACGATCTTCGGTGTAAACGCGATCAAAGGGATTGAGAGCTTACAACCGTGTATCGAGATCGTTCGCAATCATCACGAGCGTTGGGATGGGACAGGCTATCCTGACGGACTCAAGGGCGAGGAGATTCCGCTGCTTACCCGGATCGCTTCGATCGCGGATGCCTTTGATGCGATGACTTCGCATCGTGCTTATCGTGCAGCGCTAACTCCAGATGAAGCGTATTCGCGTATCATCAAGGGGGCAGGAACACAGTTTGACCCCGGTTTGATCCCCTACTTTAAGAATGTGTTTCCTACGTGGCTTTCTATCCTGCATGACTATCACGATACCCACGAGGAAGAATATCAACGCTTGTATGGTTATGGTTCGTAGGATCTAATCTTTTGAAGGGGGTGAATTTATGAAGATTCGTAAACTTCAAAAGGTTAAGCTCACATGTTGGTGGTGCTGCCACGGCCAATCTTGTTGCCAAATGATCAGAGCATGCCACTAAAGCACCATACTCCTTGTAAGAGCTGCAAAAGGGCTGCAATTGCAGCCCTTTTGCCATGTTACGGCAGATCATCGTGTATATGAAATGGGGGAGTCGCTTTGGATATTCGCAGGGACAGCCAAGTTAAACTCACTCCGCTTGTGATTCACCGCCAGAAGAAGAACATCATCGTGGAAGATGTTCGGATGAAAGAATATTACGAGATGACTCCTGCCAGTGCGGATGCGATCGAAGCGATACAGGCAGGACGAAATCTTGGCGAGATCGAGGACGAGCTCAAGAAGAGATATCCGGACGAGGAGATTGATATGATCCAGTTCGTGTCGGATCTGGTCGAACTGGGCCTGGTAACCGAACTGGACGAACACGTTCTGCAATCGGAAGAGGCGGAAGAGGAAGAAGATGTTCAGGCCGAACGCCGCGAGTTCCCGATTTTCCATAAGATCGGATGCTTCCTGTTCCGGACGCCGGTGATCCTCATCTACCCTGCGGCGTTCATTTATAGCGTATGGATCATCCTGACGAAGCCGCAATATGGCCCGGAGTTTCACAGCATGCACATCCTGGATACGATGACGTTGAATGTGCTCCTATGGGCCGGGCTCTCCCTGTTCTTGCTCGCCCTGCATGAGTTCAGCCATTTCCTGGCAGCGAGAGCTTATCGGATTCCGGCCAAATATGATTTCGGCCATCGCTATTATTTCCTCGTGCTGGAGACGCAATTGATCGACATCTGGAAACTCGAACCGCGTCAACGCGTCATCCCCTATCTGGCCGGGATGATGAACGATTCGGTCATGCTGGCGTTGAGTGTCACATTGCGCATTGTGTTCCCGGAGATGAATGATGTGCTGTATGATACGCTGAAGCTTGCCACCTTCTATCTCACGATCATGCTTGTGTTCCAGACCTGCGTCTTTATGAAGACCGACCTATATTATGTCATCGAGTCGTTGTCAGGCCATCTGAATCTCCAGGAGAGAGCGAAGCAGTGGCTGATGGATACGTTCAGGAGAAGGCCGAAAGAACAGGAGCCTGCTTTCGTGAAGTTTTTCGTGTTCATCTATTGTACTGGCATCGGCTTGGTAGCCTGGTTCTTCGTGTGGCGAGCCTATCCGCAGTTCATGCATTTTCTCGATCATGCCCAGGATTACCTCAGCTATCCGGTTACGGACTTCTACTTCTGGGACGGCATCTTGTTCATCGTATTGAATTCCGCATCGCTCGCGATCCTGTTCTATTCCTGGTACCGCCAATTGATGGGGTATCTTCGCTCGCGATCAGCGAAGCAGTTGGCTGAAGCAAATGACGCCTGATAAGAGGGGATGTCCTGGCCATATGGACTTTGGACATCCTCTTTATTTTGATTAGTAGTTGCCTATTGCTTAGTCGGAGGGATTCCGGTATAATGTCCACAGTACGAGAACAAACGTCTTTCTTCAGTGGACTAAGTTAGGCTGAGGATGGAGCAGTCTATGCAGGGCGGTGGATGTAACCATGGTTGATCCTGTAACGAGTGATAAGAGTGAACGTTACTACCTGGTTCGAAGTGATATACTTCCAGATGCGCTGCTGAAGACATTGGAGGCCAAGCGGCTGCTCGCCAGCGGCGAGATCAAGACCGTAAACGAGGCGGTGGAGCATGTGGGGCTCAGCCGCAGCGCCTTCTACAAGTATAAGGATGGCATCCATGATCTGACCCGTCTGGAACGCGACCGCATCGTCATCATCTCGCTCGATCTGCAGCACCGGGCCGGTGTACTGTCCAAGGTTCTGGCGATCATCGCCGGACATGAAGGCAATGTGCTGGCGATCAACCAGACGATTCCGCTGCAGGGCATTGCGAACGTGGTCATCACGATCGAGACGTCGGCGATGCAGGATCATCTGCTGAGCGAGCTGATGGAAGTTTTGCGCAGTACAGAAGGTGTAACTCGCACCGGCATCATCGGGAGAGGTTAAGAATATCAGGGAGGAAACCATTATGAAACCAGTGAATATCGGCATGCTCGGACTTGGCACTGTCGGCTCGGGAGTCGTGCGCATCGTCGAAGGGCATCAGGAGGATCTGGTACGGCAGATCGGCGCTCCGGTCAAGATCAGCAAGATCGCCGTCAGAAGCCTGAACAAGACGAGGAAAGTGAACGTGGACCCGGCCATGCTGACGGAGGACCCATGGGAAGTGATCAATGATCCGAACATCGATGTGATCGTTGAAGTAATGGGCGGCGTCGAGCTGACGTTGGAATATATTCTTGCTGCGCTGGAGAGAGGCAAACATATCGTCACGGCGAACAAAGACTTAATCGCGCAACATGGGCCGAAGATTCTCGCTAAGGCGGCGGAGAAACGCTGCGATGTGATGTACGAAGCGAGCGTTGCTGGCGGCATCCCGATCCTGCGCACGCTTGTGGAAGGATTCTCCAGCGACCGCATCACGAAGATCATGGGCATCGTCAACGGGACGACGAACTACATCCTGACGAAGATGACCCAGGAGGGCGCATCCTATGAAACGGTACTTGCTGAAGCGCAGCGTCTCGGCTACGCAGAAGCGGACCCGACCTCTGATGTGGAGGGCTATGATGCGGCGTATAAGATGATCATTCTCGGCTCGCTTGGGTTCCATGTTCATCTGTCGATGAGCGATCTGGATGTGAAGGGAATCACAGGCGTCTCCAGCGAGGACATCGCTTGCGCCAAACGCATCGGCCACACGATCAAGCTGCTTGGCATCGCGGAACGCCAGGATGATATGATCAGCATCAGCGTTCAGCCGACGATGATCAAGGATACGCATCCGCTCGCTTCGGTCAATGGCGTGTTCAATGCGGTTTACGTATACGGCCAGGCTGTCGGTGAAACGATGTTCTACGGGCCTGGAGCAGGGGATATGCCGACAGCGACATCGGTTGTTGCCGATCTGGTTGCGGTCTCGCGCAATCTGATGCTTGGCATTAACGGCAACCGCAACAGCATGATCATGAACGAGAAGAAGCTGAAGAGCGATGAGCAGATCGTCAGCAAGTACTTCATGCGCCTGCAGGTAGCGGATCGTGCAGGAGTGCTTGCCCAGATCACGCAGATCTTTGCGGAGCAGGAGATCAGCCTCGAATCGGTCATTCAAACGCCGAACAGCGAACACCAAGGGGAGACCGAGATCATCATCATCACGCATAATGCCAGCAAGTCAGGCATGAATCATGTGCTCGAACGCTTCGCTGCAATCGATGCCGTGAAGGCTGTGCGCAGCGTATACCGGGTGGAAGGTTAGTCGCTTAACGCTGGCGTACGCTCTCCGCTTGGAGATATGCTGGCGGCCAGGCGATCGAATAAAGAGTAATACGGCTGACACCGCATCTTTCTGGATGCTGGTGGCAGCTTAGTATTTATAGCTTTGTGTGAACCTATGATGCTTGTGAATTCGGATGGACCCAGGATATTGCTTGACTGGCGTGAAGGCTGGGACGCTGGTAACAGTCAGGTATTTCAAGAGTCCTCGAATTTCAGATACCATTAAAATCCAATAGATGTGACAAAGGAGCAACTAAAGGATGAGATATCCAGGACTTCTGCAAACGTATCGTGAGTACCTTCCCATTACAGACAAGACGCCGCTGATCACGCTGAATGAGGGCAATACGCCGCTCATCCGCGCGGAGAAGCTGTCGAAGGAATTGAACTTGAACATTTACTTCAAATATGAAGGCTTGAATCCGACGGGTTCGTTCAAGGACAGAGGGATGGTCATGGCCGTTGCCAAGGCGATGGAGGAAGGCAGCACGACGATCATGTGCGCCTCCACAGGCAACACTTCGGCAGCAGCCGCTGCATATGCAGCGCGGGGAGGCTTGAACTGCATCGTTCTGATCCCGAACAACAACATCGCTCTCGGTAAGCTGGCTCAAGCGATCATCTACGGGGCGAAGGTCGTCGCCATCGAAGGAAACTTCGACCGTGCGCTTGAGATCGTGCGCGAGATCACGGCGAAACATCCGATCACGCTGGTCAATTCGGTGAATCCGTATCGCATCGAAGGACAGAAGACCGCTGCCTTCGAGGTGTGCGACCAACTCGGCGAGGCGCCGGACTATCTGGCGATTCCTGTCGGTAACGCTGGCAACATCACGGCATATTGGAAAGGCTTTAAGGAATACCATGCGCTCGGCAAGTCGCACAAGCTCCCGAAAATGATCGGCTTTGAAGCGGAAGGCGCGATGGCGATCGTTAAGGGCGAGCCGATACTGAATCCGGAGACGGTGGCTACGGCGATCCGCATCGGCAATCCAGCTTCGTGGCAAGGTGCAGTCAATGCGGCGAACGAATCGCATGGACAGATCAACTATGTGACCGATGATGAGATCCTCGATGCATATCGCCAGATCGCTGCCAAGGAAGGTGTGTTCGCTGAACCGGCATCGGCAGCATCGATCGCTGGTGTGATGAAGCTGCACCGTGAAGGCTATTTCAAGGGCGGAGAGACGGTTGTATGTGTACTGACAGGTAACGGTCTGAAGGATCCGAACAACGCGATCAAGGTGGTTGATAGTGCCCCTGTTGTTGTGCCGGATACCGAAGAAGCTGTCATGGAGGCCATCCGCAAGTTAGAAGGTGGCAAGTAAACATGAGCAACAAGGTTTGCGTCAAAGTGCCGGCCAGCACGGCCAATCTTGGACCAGGCTTCGACTGTCTGGGTATGGCCTTGGGTCTGTACGCATGGCTGGAGATGGAATATGCTGAGCATACGACGATCCGCTTGATCGGCGATAATGTGCAAGGATTGCCCGAGGACAAGTCGAATCTGATCTATAAGGTCGCTCAGCAGGTATTCGCACGAGCGGGAATGCCCGAACGCGAACTCAGCATCTCGATGTACAGCGAGATTCCGTTGACACGCGGCCTCGGCAGCAGCGCTTCGGCCATCGTAGCCGCGCTGGCTGGGGCCAACGCGTTGATTGGACACAAGCTGACGGATGACGAATTGTTCCAGATCGCCACAGCGATCGAGAAGCATCCTGACAACGTGGGGGCATCGCTGTTCGGCGGAATCATCGCCGCGATGTGGGACGGCAAGCAAGCGCGTCACGTGCGGATCGAGCCGCCGGAACATCTCGATGTGCTCGTCGTTATACCGGAGTACGAACTTTCGACGAAGCATGCGCGTTCTGTCCTGCCCCAGGAAGTCTCGATGCAGGATGCCGTTTATAATCTCAGCCATTCTTCGGTGCTTGTGGCGGCACTTGCTACCGGCCGTCTCGATCTGGTTAGCGAGGCGATGCGTGATCGTCTGCATCAGCCATATCGGGCTTCGCTGGTGCCAGGCATGACGCATATACTGGAGCACGCTGCGGAGTATGGCGCTCTTGGCGTGGCGCTGAGCGGCGCTGGACCGACTCTGCTCGCACTCGTGGACGCAAGGAGCGGGCGCAGAGACGCTCTGGAGGCATTTATGGTCGGCACTTTACGAGCTTCAGATATACCTGCGAAGACCATGTGGCTCAAGCCTGAGACCCAAGGGGTTACAATATTGACACCCGATGACAAAAGTTGTACATTTATCGAGAAGCTCAAAGGAGAACATTAGGCATGATACGCGTCGCAATTTTGGGCCCGGAAGGGACGGTGTCGGAGGAGTCGGCACAATACTTTCTGTCGGGCCTGGATGTGGAGTTGATCCCGTATCGGGTGATCTCGGATGTGTTCGCCGCAACTGCTGAAGGGCGAACCGATTATAGCGTGATCCCAATCGAGAATACGATAGAAGGCTCGGTCAACCTGCACATGGACTGGTTGATACATGAGGTGGATCTGCCGATCCAGGCGGAGTGGGTATATCCGCCGCGGCAGAACCTGATCGGCTACGCTGTGAAGAACGCCGACGGGGAACCAGACCTGTCTGCGATTCGCAAGGTGATGAGCCATCAGGTGGCGATCGCCCAGTGCAGCCAATTTCTCAAGTCGAAGCTCTCGCATGTGGAACTGGAGAACGTCAGCAGCACCGCCGAGGGTGTGCGGCTCGTGAAGAGTCTGGGCAAGCCAGGGTTCGCGGCCATCGGAACGGAGCTTGCCGCCCGCCGATACGGGCTGGATGTGCTGGCGAAGGATATCCAGGATCACGCGAACAACTTCACCCGGTTCCTCTTGATCGGCCATGGGAAATTTGACACCAAGCCGACCAAGAGCTACAAGACGAGTTTCCAGATCACGCTGCCGGAGGATTATCCAGGCGCGCTGCATCAGGTGTTGTCGGCATTCGCATGGCGCCGCATCAACCTGACACGGATCGAGTCGCGGCCAACGCGGAAGAAGCTCGGCAGCTACTACTTCTTGATTGATATAGAAGGATCATTGGATTCGGTACTGATCCCTGCGGCGGTCGAGGAGATCGAAGCGATCGGCTGTCAGGTTCGTATATTGGGTTCTTACCCAAGCTACTCATATGAAACATTCCATTCGGAGGTGTAGGTATCGATGTCGCAGCAATGGATTTATCTGAACGGCGAATTTGTAACCAAGGAGAATGCGAAGGTCTCGGTGTATGACCACGGCTTCCTGTATGGAGACGGCATATTCGAGGGAATCCGCATCTACAACGGCAACATCTTCAAGTGCAAGGAGCACCTGGACAGGCTCTATGATTCCGCGAAATCGATCACGCTCGAAATTCCCCTCACCTATGAAGAGATGCAGGAGGCGCTTGTCGAGACGATTCGCAGGAACGGACTGCGCGACGGTTACATCCGTCTCGTCGTATCCCGCGGTCCCGGCAATCTCGGCCTCGATCCGAGACGTTGCCCGAAAGCGAACGTTGTCATCATCGTCGAGCAGCTCGCGCTGTACCCGGAGGAGGCGTACAAGAACGGCCTGACGATCGTCAGCGTATCGACGCGCCGCAACCTGCCGGATGCGCTTAACCCAAGGGTGAAGTCGCTCAACTATCTCAACAACATCCTGGCGAAGATCCAATCCAACCTGGTTGGTGCGGGAGAAGCGCTCATGCTGAACAACCAGGGATATGTCGTCGAATGTACAGGCGACAACATCTTCATCATCAAGAATGGCATCATCTACACACCTCCGACTTATCTCGGTGCGCTCGAAGGCATCACGCGCAATGCGATCATCGACATTGCCCGCCGCGAGGGTTATACGGTCAAGGAAGAGCCGTTCTCGCTGCATGAAGTGTATATCGCCGACGAAGTGTTCTTGACCGGCACCGCTGCCGAATGTATCGCGGTCCGCGAAGTGGATTCGCGCATCATCGGCGAAGGCAAGGCCGGCCCAATCACCACGCATCTGCTCGAAGAGTTCCGCAAGGTCGTCGATAAGGATGGCGTGAAGGTCAACTACGACTGAGTTATCCGCAAGCATGGATAGAAGCTCTCTCCGATTGGAGAGAGCTTTCTGTGTGAATGGCCCCATCGTCTGACTAGACAGCCCGCTGCTGCATGCGATGGTGCTGCACTGATCCCCCCGAGTATGGCCTAATGTACGTTGACAGTCAATGGCATGCAATCGAATTCTCACTTCTCCTAACGCTTCTCTCTCCGCAAGCAGCGGTTCCTGCCTGTACTAACGGAACGTGGTTCCGTTATTGTGCCTCATTCCCATATTCTACGGATGCTAACGGAACGTAGCGCCGTTATTGGCCTGTTATATGGGGGATATGCCGCCCGAAACGTCGAATAGCGGAATGTCGTTCCGTTAGCTATGCGAAACTGCCCATTTTGCCACAAATAGCGGAACGTTGTTCCGTTACAGAAGGCGGCAGCTCTCGTAAGTCGATTTATCCATGACCATATCCATAAAGATGCCGGGGGCAATCGGAAACTGATCGCCCAGGTTCATCCGCTCTGGCTAAGGAGCCGCTTCGCTAGATGCCTGTTCGTCCTTGAGGTGCTTCCTGATAGCTGATAGGGGGCTTACTCAAACGAGTATCTCGGTGAAAGGCCTGTGTGAGCCGGCACGTCACTGGTAGGATACCTTCACCGTACTTGTTTATCTCCGAAGCGATGAGCTTCAGACTCTGAACGTTTCGAGAAGGGGCATGGCGGCTCGATCTTAAGGCTGGCGGTTCCTTACACTCACACCTCCCTCAGGGTATAATAGAGACATCGAAGTTATGGGAGTGAATCGATCATGGATATTGCCAAACTGCGGGAGATGGTCCGGGCCAGCGATCGCATCGTCTTCTTCGGAGGTGCAGGAACGTCGACGGAGAGCGGCATACCGGATTTCCGCTCGGCTGACGGATTGTACAATACCGCCACCGGGATGAAGTATCCGCCGGAGGTGATCCTGAGCCGGGATTTCTTCTATATGCATACGGAAGATTTCTATGCTTACTACAAGAAGCATCTGATCCACACGGAAGCGAAGCCGAACCCTGCGCATCATGCGCTGGTGAAACTGGAGCAGCAGGGCAAGCTCAGTGCGGTCATCACACAGAATATCGATGGCCTGCACCAGATGGCGGGCAGCGCCAATGTGCTTGAATTGCATGGCTCGGTGCATCGCAACTACTGTCTCAAATGCGATCGCTTCCACTCGCTGGAGGAGATCCTGTCATCCTCCGACGTGGTGCCGCGATGCGTTGATTGCGGCGGCCTCGTGAAGCCGGATGTTGTGCTGTATCAGGAAGGACTGGATATGGATGTGCTCGAAAGCGCGATCTCCCACATCCAGCGCGCAGACATGCTGATCGTCGCCGGGACATCGCTCACGGTGCATCCGGCTGCCGGTTTGGTGCGCTATTATCGGGGCAACCGCTTCGTCCTGATCAACAAGAGTCCAACGCCTTATGACCAAACCGCCAATGCGGTGATCAACGACAGCATCGCCAAGATCCTTCCGCAGCTTGTGGATGGAGTGGCTGAGGGTGATGGATAGAATTTGCCATTTGGCGATTGCTTTTTGACCAGTTTACAAGTAGACTTATATATGCAGTTGCAGGGGGACACGAAAGTGTTGAGAAGGTTAAAACCTGACCCTTTGAACCTGATACCGTTAACACGGGCGTAGGGAGCAATGCATGCATACAATACATCTGTCTTTGTATCTGCATTTCAGGCATCTCTACCTCTGGTAGAGATGCTTTTTTGCTCTTCGCCTCGAAAGGAGGAGTTTGATGAGTTTTTGTGAGAAGGTAAGGAGAGAGACGGACTTCTATTGGGAAGCGAGCCTGAGGCACCCGTTTGTGCAAGGCATCGCGAATGGCACTCTGCCGCTGGAGAAATTCCGGTACTACATGCTGCAAGACGCCTATTATCTGAAGCACTATACGAAGATTCTCGCGATGCTGGCTGCGAAAGCGACGGGGGCCGAGGATGTCGAGTACTTCCTGGGCTCGGCCCGGTTCGTCCATGAGGCGGAGCTGGACTTGCATCGCACGACGTTTCAAGTTCTGCAGGTGAGCGAGGAAGAATGGCATAACTTCGAGCCGGCTCCTGCCGCGTACAACTATGTCAGCCATATGTATCAGGCCTTGTTCACGGGGACGATAGCGGATGCTTATGCTGCCATCTTGCCATGTCCCTGGCTGTATCAGGAGATCGGTGTTGCACTACGCGGCGCCAGGCCAGGTGTGGAGCTGTATCAACAATGGATTGATCTGTATTCATCTGAGGAAATGGAACAAAAAATCGCAAGACAGAAGGCCATGATGGACCGGTTTGCGAGCATGCCGGGAAATGACGAACGAACGCTGGCCGAGCATTTCAAACGCAGTTGCTACTATGAGTGGCAGTTCTGGGAGATGGCCTGGACGCTGCAAGATTGGAAACGGGAGGTATATGTATGAGCTTGAATCTGATTCGAAACAGGCGCCCTCTGGTGCATTGCATTACGAATACGGTGGTAACCAATTTCTCCGCCAATGGGTTGCTTGCGGTTGGCGCATCGCCGATCATGGCGGATGCGCTTGAAGAGATCGAGGAGATCGTTCAGATCTCCGACTGCCTGCTGGTCAATATCGGCACCTTGCATGAACGCACGGCATCGGCCATGAACGCAGCGATCGACGCAGCAGCTCGCAAGGGCATCCCCGTCGTCCTCGATCCGGTTGGTGCCGGGGCAAGCCGGTACCGTTTGGAGACGGTGCGTCAATTTCTGGAGAAAAATGCTGTGACGCTCATTCGCTGTAATGCCGGTGAGCTGGCTGCCATCGCCGGTGTGGATTGGAATGCCAAAGGCGTGGACAGCGGCTCTGGCGATGCGGACATCGAGCCGATCGCAAGAGACGTGGCCGCGCGGTATAACAGCTTCGTCATCGTAACCGGCGAAGCCGATATCCTGACCGATGGCCAGTCAGTGATCCGGGTACACGGGGGCCATGAGAAGATTACCCGCATCACCGGAACCGGCTGTTTGCTAAGCGCGTTGTGCGCAGCCGTACTTGCCAGCACGAAGGAGCCGCTAAGAGGCCTGGAGGGCCTGCTGGCCGACTACAAGAAAGCCGCGGAGCGGGCATTAGCACCGATCGGAACGTACCAGGTGCAATTCCTGGATGAGCTGGAGCGCTTGTCGGAGGTGGCATCATGATCGCCTGTACGATTGCTGGATCGGATAGCGGCGGCGGAGCGGGCATCCAGGCAGACTTGAAGACGTTCCAGGAGCTTAAGGTGTTCGGCACATCGGTCATTACCGCTCTGACAGCCCAGAATACACGGGGAGTTCACGGCATCTTGCCGGTGGAGGCGACATTTGTCGAAGCGCAATTAACAGCCGTGCTGGATGACTTCGATGTGAAGGCGCTCAAGACGGGGATGCTGTTCGATGCGGCGATCATTGAGACAGTTGCTAAGCTGTTGAAGGGGACGAACATCCCGATCGTCGTCGACCCGGTGATGATCGCCAAGGGGGGCCAAAGGCTGCTTCTAGAGGAGGCTGTCTCCGCGTACAGGCAGCATCTGTTGCCGATTGCCGCCGTTTGTACGCCAAATATTCCCGAGGCGGAGGTGCTGACTGGCATCACGATCGAGACGCAGCAAGATATTGAACGGGCAGCGCATAAGTTGCTGGAGACAGGCGTGCGTTGTGTGGTGATGAAGGGCGGTCACTTGAAAAGCGACAAAGCGACGGATGCCGTCTATCAGCAGGATGAGCCGCCGTTCTATGTGGAGACGGAGCGCTTCGAGACACCTCATACCCATGGTACAGGCTGCACGTTCTCGGCAGCTCTGACGGCCGGTCTGGCCAAGGGGTTGAGTTTGCAAGAAGCGGTCATACTGGCTAAGCGATTTGTCGACGCGGCGATCAAACATCCGCTAAACATCGGTCATGGATTGGGGCCGACGAATCATTTTGCATATCAGCAACTGGAACAGGAGATGCCTGTCTATGTCTTTTCAACTCGATAAGTATCTGGTGATGGGTTCCATCAACTGCAAGGGGAGAGACCCGCTCGCCATCCTGGAAGACGCCCTGAAGGCCGGGGTGACGATGTTCCAACTGCGCGAGAAAGGGGAAGGCGCATTGGAAGGTAAAGCACGTCTACAGTTCGCGAAGGAATGCCAGCGGCTGTGCAGGAAGTATAACGTGCCCTTGATCGTCAATGATGATCTGGAGCTGGCTGCGGCATTGGATGCGGATGGCATTCATGTCGGGCAAGACGACGTGCCGCTTAAGGTATGCCGCCAGAACTTCCCAGGCAAGATCATCGGCGTGTCCGTTCATACCTTGCAGGAGCTGGATGAAGCGGTCAGGGGCGGCGCGGACTATGTCGGGATCGGGCCGATCTTTCGTACGAAGTCGAAGGCGGATGCGATCCAGTCCAGCCTGGAGTTTCTCGATGCTGCGAGGAAGGCGCATCCAACGTTCCCGATCGTTGCGATCGGCGGCATAACGCCGGAGAACAGCCATCTGGCCCGCCGCCATGGGGCGGATGGCGTGGCCGTGATCAGCGCCATTACGGAAAGTACAGACATCGAGCAAACGGTGAAGAAGCTATAACGGAGTCCGCTCCCTATGCTGGGGATTCAGCACGGGGAGCGGATTTCGCGTTATTCGGAGGAAGATGCAGACAGCATGGAAGTCTAGCTGGGAGGTACCAAGAAGGAATCTCAACTTGTTTAAGAAAATATGGCGTTATTGTAAAATCGAGCGGAGAGGTTCCGGCACCCGATATGTCGGTATCCATCCTGGATGCGACTGAGGAGGAACTGCTTGTCTGGCTGACGGAGATCCACCAGTTTGAAGAGAACATCCTGCGAAGCAAATACTCGGGATTAACCAAGCACTGGGCGGGGATGAACGTATCATCCAGTTAGATTTCTCCATATCCGACGGACGATTGTTGCTCGAAAGGCCATATATCTCGATTAGAGGAAAGGGGTTCGTGTCATCCATGACACAACCCCCTTCTCTGTCACTCTACGGTGCCCCATAACTCCCGCATTCGATCTGCGAGTTCATGGCTCGTGACAATCGGTGTCTGATTGATGGAGGTTGGCGTAAAGCGAAACACTTCCTGATGGTTGGCTATAAAAGTCACGATGAATAAGCTCCCGCTATGGTCCTCAGGATCTGGTTCCAGCGTGACTTCTATATCACCGACCTGCTGCTGCCATTGTCTGATCGTGTCAGGATTCGTGATGCTCCTGCGTTCCCCATCCGAACGAAGCATATCGATTCGTTCGATGGACATATCATCCGGATAGAATGAGTTGATTTTGACCACAGTCGGTGTGTCGATGCTTTCATCGTTGCTGGAACCTTCTGTACATCCGACCACCGTTGCCATTATGAGTATCATGAAGACCATAAGGAACGTCTTGCGGCTTCCCATTTGATTCCCCCCTCTTGTTCGGTACGGATCTATCAATACATACGAATTAGACGAAGAACAGTACAGTTTGGTTATCCTGTCTCATAAGAAGAATATCGGGTTTTTCGACGTGATGACGAAGGAAGCGGATGAGGTGCGGCTTGCCGCAACCGATTATGCTGGCAATCCCGCGGATGTGACGTTTTGAAGATGGAATACCCAGGGCGCAGGTACAAATGGCTGGGGGACGACAAGTCTCTCAGCCATTTCTATATCATAATTAAATCTCATAAATGGTAAATATGTAGTAGATTTATTAATCATGTTTCCTCTAAAATTAGATTATAGGGCTACAACGAAGGGAATGATGAAAGTTGCATGTTCTACAACATAAGCTGAAAGAGGTTCTATACGCAGTTCTTCCCGTAACGCTGATCGTCCTTATCCTGCACTTTACGCTCACGCCGCTGGATCCTCCGGTGCTGTACCGATTCCTCATCGGAGCCATCTTCATCATCATCGGCTTGTCCATCTTCCTGCTGGGCGTCGATGTCGGCATCACGCCGATCGGCCAGCTCATGGGCTCTGCGATCACGAAGTCGAACAGGATCTGGATCGTCGTTGTGGCCGGCATCGGCCTTGGGTTCTTCATCTCCATCGCGGAGCCGGATCTGCATATTCTGGCGGGACAGATCGAACTGGTTACCTCGGGCAACATTACGAAGATGACGATTGTGGTCGTTGTCTCGATCGGTATCGCGGTGTTGCTCGCCGCAGGTCTCGTCCGTATCGTATACAATATTCCGTTGTATCGTTTGTTGACTCTGCTCTATCTGATCATATTCGGTCTCGCCTTCTTCACTTCTCCGGAATTTCTCGCCATATCGTTCGATTCTTCAGGAGCTACAACCGGTGCTCTAACTGTTCCATTCATGTTAGCGCTTGCGCTTGGTGTCTCCGCACTGAAGAAGGACAGCAAAGCTTCAGAGAAAGACAGCTTCGGCCTCGTGGCTATCGTGTCCGCCGGCGCGATCATCTCGGTGATGATCATGAGCATCGTGACCAAACAGGATAAAATCACAGGCAAATTGGAAACGCACGCTGCTTCCTCCGATTCGGTGCTGCTGCCATTCCTGCACAAGCTGCCAACGATCGCAAGCGAGATCACGATCGCCTTGTTGCCTATCGTGCTCATCTATATCCTCTTCAACCGGATATCCTTCAAGCTGAACAGACGGGTATTCCATCGCAATCTCATGGGGGTGCTCCTTACCTTCATCGGGCTGGTGCTGTTCCTGCTGGGTGTCAATGCCGGTTTCATGGATGCAGGGGCGATCGTCGGCTATACGCTTGCCGCACTGGATCAGAAAGCTTACATTATCATCGTTGCTTTGGTGCTTGGCCTTGTCGTCATCCTGGCTGAACCAGCCGTTTATGTACTCACTCGCCAGATAGAAGATGTCACAAGCGGTTACGTCAGCCGCCGCGCGGTGCTCATCTCACTCTCGCTGGGCGTAGGTGCTGCCGTCTCACTCTCCATAGTGCGCATTCTCGTGCCGGGTGTGGAGCTGTGGCATTACCTGCTCCCGGGATATGTGATATCGATCGCGCTTATGTACATCGTGCCTAAGCTGTTCGTCGGCATCGCCTTTGACGCAGGGGGAGTTGCATCCGGTCCGATGACAGCGACTTTCATCCTGGCTTTCGCGCAAGGTGCCGCAGAATCCATCGACGGCGCGGATGTGCTGGTGGACGGATTCGGGATTATCGCCCTTGTTGCGATGACGCCAATAATAGCCTTGCAAATTATGGGATTTATCTTTAAATTAAAATCAGCGAAGGAAGGAGTGAGCCAAGAGGATGACAGAGCACCATACGGAGCTGGCGAACATTGAGCTCTTGACCATCATAGTCAACTTCGGGATGGGCAGCAAGGTTCTCCACATCGCGAAGCAGTGCGGCATCAATGGCGGCACGATCTGTCTGGCCAGAGGGACGGTCAGCAATCGTATCCTTGATCTGCTGGGGTTGTCCGATGTCAGGAAGGAAGTCGTGCGCATGATTTCCAGCAAGGAGGCCGTTCAACAGCTCGTTCATGAACTTGACCGTGAGTTCAAATTCGAGAAGCCCAATCACGGGATTGCCTTCACCACTTCCATCACCAGTGTGATAGGTTCCCGTAGGTATAGCAGTGAAAAATCAGTAGAAGGTACGGAAGGGGATCGACCCATGTATCATGCGATAACGGTTGTTGTGGATAGAGGCAGAGCGGAGGATGTTGTCGATGCCGCGAACAAGGCAGGTTCCAGGGGAGCCACGATCATCAACGCCAGAGGCTCCGGCATCCATGAGACGAGCAAGGTGTTCGCGATGGATATCGTGCCTGAGAAGGAAATGGTGTTGATCCTGACCGAAAGCGACAAGACTGAAGCGATCGTGGAATCGATCCGTCAGCATCTCCACATCGATGAGCCTGGCAAAGGCATCATCTATATCCAGGAAGTTAACAAAACGTACGGTCTGTATAAGCCATGATGAATATGTGGACCGTTGCCATATCCGCGACAGTTCAAGAACTCCGGTGTCCGTCCGTTGTGGGCTCCGGAGTTTCTGTGTTCATAAGAACGTCAGAATGTTGATTGACAGATCGGTAAAGTTGAGATAGAATGAGATTGAATTCCAAGTAATCACATCGGGAAAATAGTTGAGACAATTTCATCCGGTATGGGGTCAACCAGTCAACTGGGACTGCGCATTCTTTAGCCAAGAAGAATACGTGGTCCATTTTTCTTTATAGGGGTATGATCCGATTGATTCCATCAGCGATGAGGAGGTGAGGCGCAGGTGGATATCCGAACCTTGCATACTTTCTGCACGGTCGTCAAGCATCAGAATTTTCACAAGGCAGCCGAAGAACTGGCCTATGCTCAATCCACTGTATCCATGCAGATTAAGAAACTGGAGGAGGATCTGGGGGTTTGTCTGCTGCAGCGGGGAAGGCAAGGATTTCAACTGACTGAAGCCGGACTCTATCTGTACGAACATGCGGAACAGATGGTACAAGAGCTGGAGCAACTGCGTGAGGGGATACAGCATATCCGCAGCGGCGAGGCGGGATATATCCGGCTGGGAACGATCGAGCCGTTTGCCAGCTATTATCTGCCAGGCATCCTGAAGCCCTATATCGACCAGTACCCGAAGGTGCATCTCAGCTTGCAGATCCATAGCAATCACACACTTGGCCACCTGATTCGCCAAGGGGAGATGGATGTGGCGATCTGCTCGTTGCCGGATGATCTGAGCGGTCTGTATTATGAGAGGTTGTTTGTGGAGAAGTTGGCTTTGTTGCTGCCCGAAGATCACCATCTCGCCAGCGAAGAGACGATCACACTGCCGATGCTGACCCATGAGCAATTGCTGACCACTTCTCCGGATTGCCCTTTCCGCAGAATCCTGGATCAAGCGATGGCCAGTCGGGGATTGGTTCCCAGATACCGCATGGAGGTTAGCCATATGCTCGCCGTCAAGCATTTCGTGGCTGCCGGTTACGGCATCGCCGCAGTGCCGATTGGATCAGCCTGGCCGTTGCCTCCGCGATGCGTGCTTCGCCAGTTACATGAACCGCAGCTTGAGATTGAGATCTATCTGATCTACCCCAGGCATCTTCCTGGTTGGCGCAGGCCGTTTCACGATGTGCTCGCGGTGATTCGTTCAACATTCCTTCATGACGATAGGGGGATCGGACGGCAGTTTGCGGCAGTGCCTGGAGATGGTTGATTTATCCTCGAAGGACAGGGGAAAAGGAGATTTCAGTATGACAAGTTTTGCAATGAAGCTTCCCATTCATCATGAAGCTTCCATATAAATCAATCGATTACGAAAGGAATGATCTCACATGTCCAAGTCAGTATTGATCCTGTCAGGAAGTCCAAATCTGAATTCCCGGCTCTACGGTGTGCTTGATTATGCCGCTCAACTGCTCGCTGCAAGGGACGTAAACCTCAACCGGCTTGATGTCATCTCGTTGCCGGCTGAGGCGCTCATCTTCGGCAAGTTCGACGATCCCGCTGTGCGCGAAGCAAATGCCCGCGTGGAGCAAGCTGATGCGCTTATCATCGCCAGTCCGGTGTACAAAGCTTCATTTACAGGCGTGCTGAAAACTTATCTCGATCTCTTGCCGCAAGGCGGCCTTGCCGGGAAGACGATCACGCCGATCTTCATCGGCGGAACGATCGCGCATCTGCTCTCGATCGATTATTCGCTGAAGCCAGTGCTGTCTGCGCTTGGCGCACGACATTTCACGAATGCGGTATATGCTGTCGATCAGCAGGTCGTGCGTACGGAAACCGCCTCGGGCAACGTCTTCGAGCTGCAGGAGGAACTCAAGGCCCGCATCATCTCGGTGGTCGACGAGCTTAGCGCAGAATTGGGCCTGCAACTGCAGAAGGTGGTGTAAGATCAGGCATTGCTCAAGCGAGATTCCATTTTTGGACTGTCGGCAAGTCAGTACAGACTGGCTTGCCGACAGTCTTTTCTTATGGCATGACAGAGGGCGGAATGGCATTCTGTTACTGGTTGAACACGGTTGTCCACAGCGAGTGTAATTGCAAATTCCGAGATATACCAATCCATTGGCGGCAATTATGCTCATCTGTTAGGCTGGATAATCATTAGTTCAGAACTTAATCGTTCGTTACGTACGGATTATCTATATAAGTTAATGATTATTGAACATTCAGGTGGATCGGTACTATAC
>Ga0207865_100245_pt1 | contig 63150 bp, 75 predicted proteins | sample HigsolmetaAR204D_FD_184836 | JGI IMG/M metagenome (GOLD analysis project Ga0207865, IMG submission 184836) | Ionic liquid and high solid enriched microbial communities from the Joint BioEnergy Institute, USA - AR20-4-D (SPAdes) (version 2) ... | reverse complement strand
ACCTCGCAGCGGAGACAGGGCAGGGAATGCTCGGTGCGGAAGGACGTTGCCAAGCCGTACATAAGGAGAGACCCACACGAAAAGGTGTGGGTCTCTTTCGTTATATGATGGCAAGAATGGGCAACGTGAACTCTCTAAGGGGGAGAGTATCTGGAGCTGATCGAAGCAAGGCAGGGAGGAGCGGCCGCGGGATAGCGGAAGCTTCAGATGCCGACCTCGCAGCGGAGACAGGGCAGGAGATGCTCGGTGCGGAAGGACGCTATATCCGGCTCGCATGCTCTTTGGTGCTAACGGAACGTCAATCCGCTATTGGGGGGAAAAGCGGCAGTTTGGCCGAGCTAACGGAACGACGTTCCGCTATTCGATGAAAATGAGGGGCAAACGGCTTTGAAACCGTATAATAGCGGATCTACGTTCCGTTAGGAACCGAAAAACACGGAAATCTGGCAAAATAGCGGAACCACGTTCCGTTACATACCAGGCCTGATGATTAAAAATGCAACAGCCAGTTTCATCATAGGCAGGAGGACGTTAAGAGCGTGATAGTCCTGGTTCGGTTAAAAACTTAGGATGTGCAACACTCCCCCGAGTCGAAAATACGCCGATTCGTACTTCGTATAATGCGAAAAAATCTGCAAAAAATAATAATACATACTTGGCAAACAAAAAATGAATAATTATAATTAAGGTATAAAGGTCAAAGAAAGTCAAAGTCAATACACTACAAACTAGTCAGGCATAGCCCGACCCAAACATTCTGTTGGATTGACCGCAACATGGCGGAATACTGCGAGCCAAGAGGGCAGGTGATTGTGTTTGCGTAATACAACAGATATCATCGAACAATACTTGAAGAGTGTATTGTTGAACAGTCCTGATCAAGTTGTGGAGATTGGGCGCAATGAATTGGCGGAGAAGTTTCAGTGTGTACCATCGCAGATCAATTATGTTATCCAGACTCGGTTTACACTGGAAAAAGGTTATTTGGTAGAAAGCAAACGCGGCGGTGGAGGATTCATCCGCATCCAACGCATTAAGCTTCCTACCCATGGTAAGATTGTCGAACACTTGATGACATCGATATCCGATTCAGTTGATCAAGAAACGGCTGAAGGGCTGATCGAGCAATTGGCCGAATCTAAACTGATCACGGATCGAGAAGCGAAGATGCTGCGCGCAAGTGTTCACCGTAATTCGATCCCGTTGAGGTTGCCGCTAAGAGATGAGGTCAGAGCCAAGTTGCTCAAGGCGATGCTGATCGCATTGTTAAGCACGTAAGTCGGGTTTGTCCGGACTAATGCCCAAGGAGGCGATAAGCATGTTATGTCAAGAATGCGGAAGCAAACCAGCTACTCTGCATTTTACGAAGATCATCAACGGAGAAAAAACGGAGTACCATATCTGTGAAAACTGCGCCAGGGAGAAAGGGGAATTAATCCCGGGAAGCTCGAACGGATTCTCGATCCATAATCTGCTGTCTGGATTGCTCGATTTCGACCCTGGTAGCAAGGGCTCCATAGGTGCGAATAAAACTCAACCGGTCAGATGCGAAAATTGCGGACTGACGTACTCGCAATTCAGCAAAATCGGCCGTTTCGGCTGCAGTTCCTGCTATAAATACTTCGCCGATCGTCTCGACCCATTGCTCAAGAGAGTGCATGGTAATATCGTTCACGTGGGCAAGGTGCCGGTACGGACGGGAGGACGTATCAAGTATCAGCGCGAGATTGAACGGCTCAAGCGAGAATTGCAGCTCAAGATCGAGCGCGAGGAATTCGAGGCAGCCGCCAGCATCCGCGACCGGATACGCGAGTTGGAACGCAATATATCGAACCGATAAATGGCGTTTAGGTTGCATGAATGGCATGGACATCATGATTGTTTTGTTTACTCCATAGAGCGGAAGACGCCTGGAACATGGAGACAAGGAGGGTTTAATCATGGCCCATGAGTCATTATTCAACAATGCGTTGAGCGACTGGATGCGTGAAGAAGGTCCGGATCGGGATATCGTCTTCAGTAGCCGGATACGTCTCGCCCGAAACTTGGGGTCGCAGCCATTCCCTATGCTGGCGACCAACCAGCAATCCGCGGAGGTTCTGGATCAAGTAAGCAGCGTGTTGGCGAACAAAGAGTTAAGATCGGTGGGCAACTTCCGTCTGATCGGTTTAAAGGATCTGAATGAGCTGCAGAAACGGGTGTTGGTTGAGAAACATCTGATCAGCCCGAACCTGGCGAATGAATCGCGGAACGGCGCGGTGATCCTGAGTGATAATGAGTCGTTCAGCATTATGATCAATGAGGAGGATCATCTGCGCATCCAGTGCCTGCGCCCGGGCTTCCAGATTCGTGAAGCGTGGGAACTGGCCGACAAGATCGACAATATCTTCGAGTCAGAACTGGATTACGCATTCGATGAGAAGCGCGGCTATCTCACCAGTTGCCCGACCAATGTCGGAACGGGACTGCGCGCTTCGGTGATGATGCATCTGCCGGCTCTGGTGATCACCCAGCAGATCAATCGGCTACTGTCAGCCATCACACAGGTTGGGCTCGCTGTGCGTGGTCTGTATGGTGAAGGCAGCGAGGCGATGGGCAACCTGTTCCAGATATCGAATCAGATCACGCTTGGCCAATCCGAGGAAGAGATCATCGACAACCTGTACCGTGTGGCTAAACAGATTATCGCTCACGAAAGGACGGCTCGTCAGAAACTGCTGGCAGAATCGAAGAGCCGCTTGATTGACAGGGTCAATCGATCCTACGGTATCTTGTGCAACGCATACATCATCGATTCCAAAGAAGCAGCGCAACGTTTGTCCGATGTTCGGTTGGGCATGGACCTTGGTTTAATCAATACCAAGGCTACGCCGGCGATAACGGACGAGCTGATCGTGATGACGCAGCCAGGATTCCTTCAGCAATTGGCAGGGGCCAAGCTTTCAAGCGATGAGCGTGATATGCAACGGGCAGAGCTGATACGGCGCAAGCTGGCGAACAGCAAGTGAGAACAAGCTCCATAGTGAGTCGTGCGCAGCTCTGGGAAGGAGCCAAACTGGCTGACAAAAGCAAGGACAATCAAGCTGATGGAAACAGAGCGCTAAGAGATCGAAATTTATTCGGTGCAGGCTGAGCAACATCATGTGAGGAGCCCTATCTGGAACATGAACGCTGTTGATGCGGTACAAGTTTGGTCGATGATGGAAAAATTCCTTTCCAACTGATTGTTCAGTTGAATATAATACCAATAACACGCATGTGGAGGTGCAGATCAATGATGTTCGGAAGATTCACGGAACGCGCACAGAAAGTGCTGGCTCTGGCACAAGAAGAAGCTGTCAGACTCGGCCACAACAATATCGGAACAGAGCATATCCTGCTTGGTTTGATACGTGAAGGGGAAGGCATCGCAGCCAAGGCTCTCATCTCGCTTGGCCTAGGACTGGAGAAAATTCAAGATGAGGTTGAGTCGTTGATCGGCCGCGGTCAGGAGCATCAAACCAACTTTGCCTATACGCCTAGAGCGAAGAAAGTGATCGAGTTGTCCATGGACGAAGCTCGCAAGCTCGGACATACTTATGTGGGAACGGAACATATCCTGCTCGGCTTGATCCGCGAAGGTGAAGGCGTGGCGGCTCGGGTGCTCAACAACCTTGGTGTCAGCCTGAACAAAGCGCGCCAGCAAGTGCTGCAATTGCTCGGAAGCAGTGAATCGATGCCTTCTTCAAGCAATCCGCCGACCAATGTCAACACACCGACTCTGGACAGCCTTGCCCGTGACCTGACTGCTGCGGCACGGGAGAACAGCCTGGATCCGGTGATCGGCAGGGCGAAGGAAATCGAACGCGTCATCCAAGTGCTCAGCCGGAGGACGAAGAACAACCCGGTTCTGATCGGTGAACCAGGAGTAGGTAAGACGGCGATTGCGGAGGGTCTGGCGCAGAGGATCGTTAACAACGAGATTCCGGAGACGCTGCGCGACAAGCGCGTCATGACGCTTGATATGGGCTCGGTTGTCGCTGGGACGAAGTATCGCGGTGAGTTTGAAGATCGCCTTAAGAAGATCATGGATGAGATCCGCCAGGCGGGCAACATCATCCTGTTCATCGATGAGTTGCATACGCTGATCGGGGCAGGAGGAGCGGAAGGCGCGATCGATGCATCCAACATCTTGAAGCCGTCACTGGCGAGAGGTGAGTTGCAATGCATCGGTGCGACGACCCTCGATGAATATCGCAAATACATCGAGAAGGATGCTGCGCTGGAGCGACGTTTCCAGCCGATCATGGTTGACCAGCCGTCGCCAGAAGAGGCGATCCAGATCCTGCATGGCCTCCGCGACCGTTATGAAGCGCATCACAGAGTGAAGATTACGGATGAAGCGATTGAACAGGCGGTGAAGCTCTCCGACCGTTACATCACCGACCGTTTCCTGCCGGACAAGGCGATCGACCTGATCGACGAGGCTTGCTCCAAGGTTCGTCTCAGCTCCTATACGATTCCGCCGAATCTGAAAGAGATGGAGAAGAAGCTCGAGGAGTTGCGTAAGGAGAAGGACGCAGCGGTGCAAAGTCAGGAGTTCGAGAAAGCTGCAGCGCTCCGCGACAGCGAACAGAAGATGCGGGAAGAGCTGGAGGCTACCAAGAACGAGTGGAAGGAAAAGCAAGGCCGCACCGATTCCGAAGTGACACCGGAAGATATCGCTCAAGTAGTTGCAAGCTGGACTGGCATCCCGGTTGTGAAGCTGAAGGAAGAGGAAACCGAGCGTCTGCTTAAGATGGAGAGCATCCTGCATGAACGCGTCATCGGCCAGGATGAGGCGGTTAAGTCTGTCAGCCGCGCTATTCGACGTTCCCGAGCAGGCCTGAAAGATCCGAAGCGGCCGATGGGCTCATTTATCTTCCTCGGCCCGACGGGCGTAGGTAAGACTGAGCTGGCCAGAGCGCTGGCAGAAGCGCTGTTCGGCGATGAAAATGCGGTTATTCGCATCGATATGTCGGAATACATGGAGAAACACTCTACCTCCCGCCTCGTCGGCGCTCCTCCAGGATATGTCGGGTACGAAGAGGGCGGTCAGTTGACGGAGAAGGTCAGACGCAAACCGTACTCTGTCGTTTTGCTTGATGAGATCGAGAAGGCCCATCCGGAAGTGTTCAATATCCTGCTTCAGGTGTTGGAAGACGGACGGCTAACGGATTCGAAAGGTCGGGTTGTAGATTTCCGCAATACGCTCATCATCATGACGTCCAACGTGGGAGCGGAAACGATCAAGAAGAGCTCCTCACTTGGATTCACGGCCACCAGCAGCAACGAACAGGACTATAACGCTATGAAGGAACGGGTTCTGGCAGAGCTGAAGCGCAGCTTCCGTCCGGAGTTCCTCAACCGGATCGACGAGACGATCGTCTTCCATCCGCTGGATGAGAAGCATATCGCGGAGATCGTAACGCTGATGGCGGAAGATCTGCGCAAGCGACTCAAGGAACAGGAAGTAAAATTCGAACTGACGGAAAGCGCGAAGAAGTTCCTCGCCAAGGAAGGCTACGATCCGACTTACGGTGCGCGTCCGCTGCGCCGTGCGATCCAGAAGCATATCGAGGATCGTTTGTCGGAATCGCTCTTGCGCGGTGAGATTCAGAAAGGCGATGACCTTGTCATCGATGAACAGGATGGAGCGTTGGTTGTCCATAAGAAACAGAAAGTTACAGCCAATTAATTCGACAAACCACTCCATCGGAAAAGCAGCATTCCATCCGCCAGACTGAAGCCGGTGAAACAGGCCGAGCTTTGGCAAAGCGCCCCATCTGCGGGCGCTTTTTTATTGGATCATACAAAGCCTTTTCAGTTTCTTTCGCACATGGTAAACTTTGAAAGAGACTGTTAACGGTTTACGTTTCGTGTTTCACGAAACATCCCAATAATCCCTAAATCAAACGGGAGAACTATCAATCATGAGTAAATCAAAATCAAAATTTGTCTGCAACGATTGCGGTTATGAGTCTCCAAAGTGGATGGGCAAGTGTCCGGGCTGCCATGCCTGGAATACGATGACGGAGTTTGCCCAACCTGCAAGCAAACGCCGCGAAATCGCCAGGTCGCCGCTGGCCGTACAAGATAAGCCTAGGCCGATCGTAGAGGTGGAATTGAGCCGCGATCCGCGCATCCGAACGAATATCGGAGAACTGGACCGCGTGCTCGGAAGCGGGATCGTGCCGGGCTCGCTCACCCTGGTGGGCGGAGATCCGGGCATCGGCAAATCGACGCTGCTGTTGCAGACATCGAACAGCCTGGCAGAGCAAGGCCTCAAGGTGCTGTATATATCCGGAGAGGAATCGGCGCGGCAGACGAAGCTGAGAGCGGATCGGCTGGGCATCTCCTCGCCAAATCTTTACGTGCTGTGTGAAACGGATCTCGAGCTGATGCAAGCGTCGATTGACGAGCTGCAGCCTGATCTGCTTATCGTCGATTCGATCCAGACGGTTTACCTGCCATCGCTGGAATCTGCTCCCGGTAGCGTATCTCAAGTTCGAGAGTGCACAAGCCACTTTATGCGCATAGCTAAAGTCAATGGCATCGCCACGATTTTGGTCGGCCATGTCACCAAGGAGGGAGCGATCGCAGGTCCGCGTCTGCTGGAACATATGGTCGATTGTGTGTTGTATTTTGAGGGCGATCGCCATCATACATACAGGATGCTTCGTGCCGTGAAGAACCGTTTCGGCTCGACTAACGAAATCGGCATCTTCGAGATGAGCGAATCCGGTCTGAAGGAGGTGCGCAATCCGAGCGAGATCTTCCTCTCTGAGAGACCGAAGGGCGTATCCGGGTCGATCGTTGTCGCCAGCATGGAGGGTACCAGGCCAGTGCTTGTGGAACTGCAGGCGCTGGTCGCAACGACGAATTTTCCCAGCCCGCGCCGTACGGCAACCGGCATCGATCATAATCGGCTCGTGCTCATCATGGCTGTGTTGGAGAAGAGATTGGGCTTGTTCCTGCAGAATCAGGACGCCTATATCAATGTTGCCGGCGGGCTGAAACTCGACGAGCCTGCGGTGGATCTGGCGATCGCGATCAGCCTTGTGTCCAGCTTCCGCGATATTCCAATCGGGCCATCCGATGTCGTGTTCGGAGAAGTCGGTCTTACCGGCGAGGTACGCGCTGTCTCTCGAGTCGAGCAACGCGTCAGGGAAGCGGAGAAGCTGGGATTCCGGAGGGTGATCGTCCCAGACAAGAGCCTCAAGGGTTGGCAGCCCCCGAAGGGCATTCAAGTAATTGGAGTTCAGACGGTTCAGGAGGCATTAGCCGTTGTATTAGGCGAGGGGGAGTAAAATCGTGAGAGAAGAAGAAGATCGCGATCTAATGGGCGAACTGCTTAAACTGGTGGCACCAGGTACAGCATTTCGCGAAGGACTGGAGAACGTACTGCGTGCGAAGACCGGGGCGCTCATCGTTGTTGGTTACAGCCCCGAGGTGATGGAGATCGTTGACGGAGGGTTCTCGATCAACTGCGATTTCAGTCCAAACTATCTGTATGAATTGGCGAAGATGGACGGGGCGATCATCCTCAGCGAGGATCTGAAGCGCATCCTATATGCGAATACTCAGCTCATACCCGATTCCTCGATCCCGTCTACCGAGACCGGCATTCGCCATCGGACGGCTGAGCGTGTGGCGAAGCAGACCGGACGGCTCGTTGTGTCGATCTCGCAGAGACGCAACGTGATCACGCTCTATCAGGGCAATCTGCGCTATTCGTTGAAGGATATCGGCGTCATCCTGACGAAGGCCAATCAGGCCATCCAGACGCTGGAGAAATATAAGGCGGTTCTCGATCAAGCCTTTAAGAACCTGTCCGCTTCGGAGATTGAAGAGCTTGTTACGCTGCAGGATGTTACCAATGTCATCCAGCGGCTGGAAATGGTGTTGCGCGTCAAACAGGAGATCAAGCGGTACATCAATGAGCTTGGGAACGAAGGCCGACTCGTCAGCATGCAGATGGAAGAGCTTGTTGCCGGCCTCGATCAGGAATTTGTCTTGCTGCTCAAGGATTACATCCGCGAATCCGGTGAAGAGAAGCTGAAGGAAACGATGCATGCCCTGCGCCGGCTGTCATCGGAAGAACTGCTGGACAGTCACCATATCGTAAGACTGCTTGGTTATCCAAGCAGCAGTACGGTGATGGATGAGCCGATCTCTCCTCGCGGCTTCCGCATCCTGCACAAGATCCCGCGTCTGCCATCGCTTATTATCGGCAACCTGGTGGAACGTTTCGGCTACCTGCCGCATATTCTCATGGCGACAATCGAGGAACTGGATGAAGTTGACGGCATCGGAGAGGTGCGCGCCAGAGCCATCAAGGACGGGTTGAAAAGAATCCAACAACAAGTGTTCATTGACAGACACATTTAGAATAACCTACAATTAGATAATGCTTTGTAAATGTAAATGCGAAGGTTCTGGAATGTTGTTGGGGTATAGTATACCGTGAGGTGAGCCTGATGATCACAAAGATAATCCCCCATATGTTCACGGTAGGGAACCTGGCGCTAGGCATCATCGCGATCCTGATGGCTTTTCACGGAGAACCTTTAACGGCCTCCTTCCTGGTAATTTTGGCGATGCTGGCAGACGGTCTTGACGGTCGAATCGCTCGGGCGCTCAATGTGCAGAGTGAATTCGGCAAAGAGCTGGATAGTTTGTCGGATGTCATCTCTTTCGGCGTAGCTCCCGCTTTTGTTGCTTTCGTAACGGCATTTGGCGAGTTTGGAGCTGCCGGATGGATCGCTGCTGTATTGTTCCCGGTATGCGGCGCCTTGAGATTGGCCAGATTCAACGTGAAGCCTGCAACGCCTGGCTATTTTATCGGCCTTCCGATACCTGCTGCTGGAGGAGTATTGTGCACGCTGGCGCTATTTGTTCCGGATCTTGATCCGGTAGTTCTATTGGTTGCCTGCGTGTTGCTGTCATTCCTTATGATCAGTAATATCCATTATCCGAACTTTAAGCGAATCACCCTGCCGAAGGTCTACATCTGGCTTACACCGATTGTGATCATCATAGCGGTATTGGTTGTAGCGTTCATACCCGGCATGACGAGATTCGTGCTTGTACCTCTTGTCCTGTATGCTCTGTGGGGACTAAAAAAAAACGTTAACACTGCGATCATCAGCCGTGTAAGAAAGCATCGCCGGAATGCCCGGCATGAAGAGCAGACGATCGAGTCGGACGTTTCATAGTTTGAACGAAATGGCGCATTTCATGCTGTTTCGTTCTCCGAAATAAAAAGCATTTATTTCTCCTGATCAAGGAAGAAATAAGTGCTTTTTATTTTTTCTATTTGCCACGAAAATATCGTTCGTCCGATTAGTATGCTGGCATTTTGTTCATAATTGTAAAGAGGCCGTTCTGAGATATTCGCAGGAGGTGAAACGATGACAAACAAAGTCAGGCTTATTCTACTCATGATAGGAGGTTATGTCGGGTATCAGCTTAGCCAGGCATCTAACGGCAGTTTATTCGGTTTAGCGGAACGTTTATTCGGCAGTTATCCGATTCAAGGCGAGGTATGGTGGTTCATCGCAACAGGCATGGCCGCAGCATGGATCATCGGCTCTTTGACGCACAGACGGGTAGGACAATGGTGGAGAGGTATCGAAGAGAGAATCGATAACCTGTCCGTATCTGGTATCGTTGTCGGTTTGATTGGCTTGTTCGTCGGTTTATTGATCGCGGTGTTGGTCGCCGTTGTTCTGGGAGACGCCGCGCAAGGGGGGCTGTGGCTCTTGGCTGCTGCGGCACTAGGTTACATCGGTTATCGGATCGGTCAGATCAAACTGAATCAGATTAGGGATTTCTTCAGATCGATGAAGGTAGCCGGATCATCTGCACCAGAGCAGAAGTTGCACAATGAACATAAGATTCTCGATACCAGCGTCATCATTGATGGGCGAATCGCGGATATCTGCAAGACAGGATTCCTCGACGGCACGATGGTGATTCCGGAGTTTGTGCTCGAGGAGTTGCAGCATATCGCGGATTCATCAGATCTGCTCAAGCGTAACCGAGGCAGACGTGGGCTCGATATTCTGAACCGGATTCAGAAGGAACTCGATGTGAAAGTGCTGATCTACGAGGGGGATTTTGACGAGATTTCGGAGGTGGACAGCAAGCTCGTGAGGCTGGCGAAGGTGCTCAAGGGCAAGGTTGTCACGAATGACTATAATCTGAACAAGGTATGTGAACTTCAAGGCGTACCTGTGTTGAACATCAATGATCTCGCAAATGCTGTCAAGCCGATCGTCCTTCCGGGAGAAGAAATCGTCGTGCAGGTGATCAAGGACGGCAAGGAATACGGGCAAGGCGTCGCTTATCTGGATGATGGTACGATGATCGTTGTTGAGGGCGGCCGTGAATATATCGGGACGAATATCGAGGTGCTGGTAACGAGCGTCCTGCAGACATCGGCGGGCAGGATGATCTTCGCGAAGCCGAAACTATTGGAAAAAGCGCTATAAAACAGGTATGATAAGAAAAGCTGCAGCGGCTTGGGCGCTATGATCGCCGGAACAAGCCGGGCAGCTTTTCATGGCTTATCGATTTTAAAGTGCCAAATTTCGCGCAAGACATGATAAAATTCGATCGTTGTCATACATGGATGATTAACCGAATTGCTTAGGAAGGTTATATTGCCAATCGGAAAGTCCGAATGCTCTTGTGTGTTGTCATCAAGATGAGCTTTCTTTGTATGAAATATCGGGCTGCCGCCTTCGTCCCGAAGGACTTGTCGCTAGCCAAGGATATCTTTACATTATGGGGTTTGAAGGAGAAACACGAAGATGAAGACAGGGGCGGTTATCGTTGCTGCCGGGCAAGGCTCGCGCATGCGGACGGCGGTCAGCAAGCAATATTTGCTGCTGGCCGGCAAACCTATTCTGGTTCATACGTTGCTTAAGTTTCAGGCTCATCCGAACATCGATATGATCACCGTCGTTGTCCCAGCAGGTGATGAGCAGCATGTGAGAGAGTTGGCTGATCATTATGGCTGCGGCAAGGTGCGGCATATCGTGTCTGGCGGCAGCGAGAGGCAACATTCGGTAGCACGTGGACTTGAGACCTTACGCAACAAGGCAGAGCTCGTGCTGGTACATGATGCGGTCCGGCCATTCGTTACAGGCGAGATGATCACGGCTGCCCGCGAAGCGGCAGCTGCTGACGGTGCGGCAGTGCTGGCCGTGCCGGTTAAGGATACGATCAAGATCGCCCGGGCGGACGGCACGGTTGAATCAACGCCGGAGCGGCGCAGCTTGTGGGCGGTCCAGACGCCGCAGGCTTTCCGTTTGTCCCTGCTGCTGAATGCCTATGAGCAGGCGGAGCGGGACGGTTTCATCGGCACGGATGATGCGATGCTGGTGGAGCGGCTCGGCCATCCGGTGAAGATCGTTCATGGCGATTATGCGAATATCAAGATCACCACACCGGAGGATCTGGACTGGGCCGAACAAGTGATGACGAATCGATTGAGAGGGGAGAGGTCATGATGATCAGAATCGGACAAGGCTTCGATGTCCACGCGCTTGCTTCCGGACGGCGATGCATCATAGGCGGCGTCGAAATCCCTTATGAGCGTGGGCTCCTCGGACATTCGGACGCCGATGTGCTGCTGCATGCGATATCCGATGCCATATTGGGGGCGCTTGGCCTCGGGGATATCGGGAAGCATTTCCCGGATACGGATGAGGCGTTCAAGGATGCGGACAGCATGGTGCTGCTGCGCAGAGTATGGGAGATGGCCAAGGAGCGGGATTATGCCTTGGGCAATCTCGATGCAACCATCATCGCCCAGGCGCCGAAGATGGCTCCATATATTCCGCTCATGCGCGAGAAGATCGCACTGACGCTGGACAGCGAGCCGGAGCGGGTGAATGTCAAGGCGACGACCACGGAGAAGCTCGGTTTCACCGGGCGAGGCGAGGGGATCGCTGCGCAGGCCGTGGTTTGTCTGGTTAAGAAGGATATGCTATCATGATGGTTAGATTTTTTTTACTTAGTTCGGAGGGGAATTCATTGACGAACGATCAAGTGCGCGTCAGATATGCGCCAAGTCCAACAGGCCAATTGCATATCGGCGGTGCGAGGACTGCGTTGTTCAACTATTTGTTCGCGCGGAAGAACAATGGTACCTTCATCTTCCGCATCGAAGATACGGACCAGACCAGGCATGTCGAGACCGCTGAGGCCAAGCAGATGGAAGGTTTGCGCTGGCTCGGCATCGAATGGGACGAAGGTCTGGGCGTCGGGGGAGATTGCGGGCCGTACCGTCAGACCGAACGCCTCGAACTGTATCAAACATACATCAAGCAACTGATGGATCAAGGCCATGCGTACGAATGCTTCTGTACCGAGGAGGAACTGGCCAAGGAACGGGCAGAACAGGAGGCTAGAGGCGAGACGCCTATGTACAGCGGACGTTGCCGTCATCTGTCCGCAGCGGACAAGGAACGGCTGCGTGCCGAAGGACGCAAGCCGACGGTACGCTTCCTTGTGCCGAAGGATCAGGTGGTCGAGTTTGACGATCACGTACGCGGCCATGTGACCTTCGAGACCAACGGCATCGGTGATTTCATCATCTCTCGTGCCGATGGCATTCCAATGTATAACTATGCTTGTGTGATTGACGACCACACGATGCGCATCACGCATGTCATTCGCGGGGAGGAGCATCTGTCGAACACGCCGCGGCAACTCTTGCTCTATCAGGCGTTTGGCTGGGAGCCGCCGCAGTTCGCCCATATCTCGCTGATCCTGAACCAGGACCGCAAGAAGATGAGCAAACGTGATGAATCGATCATCCAGTTCGTCGAGCAGTACAAGGATCTTGGCTATCTGCCGGAGGCAGTGGTGAACTTCATCGCGCTGCTCGGTTGGTCACCGAAGGGCGAGAACGAGATCTTCAGCCTGGCTGAGCTTGAGCAGGAGTTTAGTCTTGACCGGATCGCGAAGAGTCCGGCGGTATTCGATACGGAGAAGCTCGCTTGGATGAACAATACGTACATGAAGCAGGCGGACACGGAGCGTATCGTTCAACTTGCGCTTCCGCACCTGCAACGGGCAGGACGCGTGTCCAGCCAACCGGACGAGGCGGAGATGGCAATTGTACGAGAGCTTGTCGCTCTGTATCAGGACCGTCTGCGTGCAGCATCGGACATCGTCGAACTGACAGAGCTGTTCTTCCGCGAAGAGGTCCAGCTCGAGGCGGACGCGGAAGCCGTGGCGGCTGAGCCGCATGTGCGCGAGGTTGCAGCGTCCTTCTTGAAGAAGGTGGAGGAGACGGACGACTTCTCAGCAGAGCACATCGGTTCGCTCATCAAGGCTGTGCAGCAGGAGACTGGCTATAAAGGCAAACAACTGTTCATGCCGATTCGCGTTGTGCTAACCGGACAGAATCACGGACCGGATCTGAATAAGACGATCCATCTGCTGGGCAAGGAGCGGGTGGCAGAACGTTTGAAGCGCTATTTGAATGCTTGATCGCTTCCTGTCCAAGAGATAGACCGGTGCTTGAATCGTGTTTTGACACCTTGCTGTGGAAACGGATTGCCAGCTTGAACATTTTTCGATATACTGTTCCCGACAGCAATCTTTGACAGTCAATCCAATGATAGATCTATAACAGGCGTTGATCAGGAGAGTACTTGAACAGCAGCGATTCGCAGAGAGGGTAATCTGTACGAGCCTTGGGCTCGTGCTGGCTGGGAGTTATCCATTCGCTCATCAAGGAAATGCACCTGTGAGCCTCCGCTTCAAACGGCCGGGCCAGAAAGCTCGCCCAGTAGAGGCGGACGTACGCGTTCACGTTACGAGCGAAGAGTGGGGACGATGGCTGTCTGATAGAGCCTGGCATCGTCCCAAGCAGAGTGGAACCACGGCTGGATAATCGTCTCTGCAGCGTCAAGCTGCAGAGATTTTTTATTCTCGGGCTACGGTCGGGTTGACTTAAGCATTCATCACATGAGCAAGAAGGTGTCACACTATGTTTCGGACGATACGTGAAGATATCCAGGCGGTATTTGACAATGACCCGGCGGCGCGTAACTGGTTCGAGGTTGTCTTCACCTATTCCGGTTTGCACGCCATATGGGCTCATCGAATCGCCCACTGGTTTTATAGACATCGTTTGTTTACGATCGCGCGAATCATCTCCCAAGTGAGCCGATTCTTCACGGGAATCGAGATTCACCCGGGAGCGAAGCTTGGCAGGCGGCTGTTCATCGACCACGGGATGGGAGTTGTGATCGGGGAGACCTGCGAGATCGGCGACGACGTGATCATCTTCCAGGGTGTCACCCTCGGCGGGACAGGCAAGGAGAAGGGGAAGCGCCATCCCACGATCGGCAACAATGTCGTCATCTCGTCCGGAGCCAAAGTGCTCGGTTCCTTCACCGTCGGCGATTACTCGCGCATCGGCGCCAACGCCGTCGTGCTCAAGGAAGTGCCGCCGAACAGCACGGTGGTCGGCATACCGGGGCGGGTCGTCCGTCTGAACGGAGAGCGGGTCGGGCCGCTGGATCATGGCAAGTTGAAGGATCCAGTATATGAGATGATCAAGGAACTGCAGGACAAAGTCGAGGCACTTCAGCAGGAAATCGCAGAACTGCGCAAACAGAACGGCCCAGGTTTAGTAGTCATGGCCAATCAAAGCAAACATGATGAAGATGGATGATGGGGGTTAGTAAGCCAATGACGATTAAGATTTACAATTCCATGACGCGGAGCAAGGAAACCTTCCAGCCCCTCGAAGAGAACAAGGTTAAGATGTATGTCTGCGGACCGACAGTCTATGACTATATTCATATCGGCAACGCCAGACCGATGATATTCTTCGACGTTGTGCGTCGATTCTTGGAGAGACAGGGCTACGAAGTGCGCTATATTGTGAACTTCACCGATGTTGATGACAAGCTGATCCGCAAAGCGGAGCAGACGGGACTCAGCGTGCCGGAGGTAGCGGACAAATTCATCGAAGCCTTCTACGAGGATGCGGAGTCGCTGGGCATTCGCAGGGCCACGGTACATCCGCGAGTCACGGAGAATATGCCGGAGATCATCGAATTTATCCAGGGGCTCGTAGACAGGGGTATGGCCTATGAAAGCGGAGGGGATGTGTTCTTCCGCACGGGGAAATTCGAAGAATACGGGAAGCTGTCGCATCAGAAGCTCGATGAATTGCAGTACGGCATCCGCATCGAGGTGGATGAGCGTAAGCAGGACCCGCGTGACTTCGTCCTGTGGAAGGCGGCCAAGCCTGGCGAGATCAAGTGGGACAGCCCGTGGGGTGAAGGACGTCCCGGTTGGCATATCGAATGCTCGGCGATGGCGAAGAAGTATCTTGGCACGACGATTGATATTCACGGCGGCGGGCAAGACCTGATCTTCCCGCACCATGAATGCGAGATCGCCCAATCGGAGGGTTTGCACGGGCAGACGTTCGCACGCTACTGGATGCACAATGGCTATATCAATATCAACAATGAGAAGATGTCGAAATCGCTCGGCAACGGCATCAACGTCAAGGAACTGGTGAAGAAGATTCGTCCTAACGTACTGCGCTTCTTCATGCTGTCGTCCCATTACCGCAATCCGCTCAACTTCAGCGATGAGGCGATCGAGCAGGCGGAGAGTGCGGTGGCGCGCATCGAGAACAGCTACGTGAACCTTCAGCACCGATTGCAAACCGTCTCTTCTCTAGGCATGAGCATCGCGGATGAGCAGGAGATTCAGCGTCTGACTGCTGAGATTACGGGCATCCTCGGGCGTTTCGATGAGAAGATGAGCGACGATTTCAATACGCCGGATGCTTTCTCCGCGGTGTTCGAACTGGTCAGCCTGACCAATCATGAGCTGAAGAAGGATGTCGCAGACAGCCGACTGCTGGAGATGTTAAAGCAGGCGTTTGATGATCTGAACCAGGTGCTGGGCATCATAAGTGTGGAAGATGCCGGGGGCGAGTTGTTGGACGAAGAAGTTGAGAAACTGATCGCCGAACGCACGGAAGCACGCCGCGCTAAGAATTGGCAGCGTGCGGATGAGATTCGCAATCTGCTGCAGGAGAAAGGCATCATCCTCGAGGATACTCCGCAGGGTGTGCGGTGGAAGCGCCGATGAACGTCTCCTTGGCAACTCGAGTACAGACAGAAGGGAAGGTAGCGGCGGATGGATAGTTTCCTGGTTGGTTCGTTGCTTCACAAGACGCCGGCGTATCCGCCCGAGGAAATGAATCCGCTGGCTCTCGCTTATATCGGAGACGCAGTCTATGAGGTATACATTCGGCAGCATGTGTTGTCGCAGGACAATCACCGTCCTCATGTGCTGCACAAGAGATCTTCGTCGTATGTTTCCGCCAAGGCCCAAGCCAAGGCCCTGCATGCGCTCCTGCCGATCCTGACGGAGGAGGAGGCCGCCATCGTGCGGCGCGGCCGCAATGCCAAGTCCGGCACTGCTCCGAAAAATGCCGAGATGATCGATTATCGGCACAGCACGGCGCTGGAGTGCCTGATCGGCTATCTGTATTACCGCAGGGATGCGGAGAGGCTTAAGCATATTCTGGAGCTTGCCCTTCAAGCGACGGAAGCATATGAAGCCCCGGGAACGACGGTTAGCGATAAGGAGGATTGACGTGGAAGAAATCATCGCAGGCAAACATGCCGTTCTCGAAGCGCTGCGCTCGGGACGCACGGTGAACAAGATATGGCTCGCACAAGGCTCAGCGCCGCACCAGCTTCAAGCCGTCGTGGAGGAAGCGAAGAAGCTAGGCGTCATGTACCAGTTCGTGGATCGGCGCAAGCTTGACCAGATGGTGGACAAGGATATTCGTCACCAGGGAGTAATCGCGCAGGCGGCGCCGTATGAGTACGCTGATCTGGAGGATCTGTTCCAGGTGGCGGAGGAGCGGGGTGAAGCGCCGTTCTTCGTCATCCTGGATGAGATCGAAGATCCGCACAACCTCGGTTCCGTGATCCGTACGGTAGAGTGCGCGGGTGCTCACGGCGTGATCATCCCGAAGAGGCGCTCGGCTCAAGTGACCGCCGTTGTAGCCAAAACATCTGCTGGGGCCGCTGCATTCGTGCCCGTGGCGCGCGTCTCGAATCTGGCCCAGGCGATCGATGCGCTGAAGCAGAGGGGGGTCTGGATTGCGGGTGCGGACGCAGCCGCTGAGCAGACAGCCTATGATGCCGACCTGACCGGGCCGCTCGCGATTGTGATCGGCAGCGAAGGCCGGGGCTTAAGCCGGCTGATCCGCGAGAAGTGCGACTATCTGGTCAAGCTCCCGCTCCTCGGCCGCATCCAGTCGCTGAATGCATCGGTAGCGGCTGGCATCCTGCTCTATGAGGCGGTTCGGCAAAGAACGGCCAGAGGATAGAGGCCAGTATCGCTTATGGATGAAGTATTGATCGTCGACGGCTACAATATGATCGGCGCCTGGCCGGAGCTGTATCGGTTGAAGGATGACCATTTCGAGGAAGCGCGAGACAGATTGATCGAGATGCTCGCCGATTACAAGGGCTATAGCGGCAAGCGGGTCATCCTCGTCTTCGATGCGTACAAGGTACCCGGACTTGGCGCCAGCTTCAGGCAGAACCGTCTGGAGATCATCTATACCAAGGAGAAAGAAACCGCCGATGAATGCATAGAGCGATTGGTGAAGGATCTTCAGCGCAGGAAACGGAGCATCATCGTTGCCACGTCGGATTTCACTGAGCAGCATGTTGCCTTCGCCCAAGGGGCGCTGCGCATGTCGGCCAGAGAACTGCTCATTGAGATCGAAACGGCGCGCAGTGAGGTGCGCAAGCGGTTGGACAAGCGGATCAAAGAGCCGAAGAATCCGCTGGAAGGAAGGCTAAGCGAGGAATTGCAGGATAAGTTTGAACGGTGGAGACGGGGAGATCCATTGGATTAAGTTACAAGGTGTGATATTATCTGACTTGGTTGGAGTGCATAGGTTGACGTTTTTTTGCGCCATCATGTATACTTTATTCATATCTTTATAAGGCATTATAGCATAGCGTTTAGGCTCTCGGAGGGATATGGAGTGACGACCGACCTCAATGAACGGGCACACGATTACGATTTGCACTCGGATGAAGAGCTTGTCGAATCCGTTCGTGTAGGCGATAGCGAAGCACTTGAGTACTTGATTAACAAGTATCGCAATTTCGTCCGCGCCAAAGCACGCTCCTATTTCCTGATCGGTGCCGATCGGGAGGACATTGTCCAGGAAGGCATGATCGGCTTGTACAAGTCGATCCGTGATTTCCGTGGAGACAAGCTGACTTCATTTAAAGCTTTTGCCGAGTTATGCATCACGAGGCAGATCATCACGGCGATCAAGACGGCTACCCGTCAGAAGCATATTCCTCTTAATTCGTATGTTTCGCTGGACAAGCCCATCTATGACGAGGACTCTGATCGTACCTTGCTCGATGTCATCGGCGGTTCGCGCGTGCAAGACCCGGAAGAATTGATGATCAACAAGGAAGAATTCAGCGGATTGGAAGACAAGATGGGCGAAGTGCTCAGTGATCTTGAACGCAAGGTGCTGATGCTTTATCTGGACGGTCGTTCTTATCAGGAGATCTCTGTCGATCTGGATCGGCATGTCAAGTCAATTGATAATGCCCTGCAGAGAGTTAAGAGGAAGCTTGAGCGGTATCTGGAAGTTCGCAATATTGCGGAATAGCCTGGCTATCCCGCAGGATGATGCGGAAGCTTCACGCTGACAAGAAGTTATGAAGTTGCTGAAGAGAATATGGTGCAAGTGCCCACGGAAATCCGCGAGTTGTGCTCGTGGATTTTCTTGTTATGCCCATCCTTGCATCAAAGAGAGGACTAGAAACGTCATGATGGAAGTATAATGAGTGAGTGGATGTATCTTTGTTGACCGTGCTCTCTTATTGTGATAGATTAGTTAGGAAAAAGTAAAATTTTGTATGAACATACAATATGAGATAGAAGATTGTTTGACCAGATTTTATGAAGGCTTGCAGAGATGCGGGCGGAGCCGCTTATGCGATTAGGCAGTTCGCAATTGACCGTTGCCCAGGATACGGCGAGACGATAGCCCGTAAGATCGGAATGCAGCATGGAATGAGTGCATGGCAAATCCTTGGGTGTCAGGGGGCAAAGTGACGAGATGAAAAATGTTATCCCGAAAACGATTGCGACCATCGGCATTGTTTTTCTGATCGCAATTCTGTCTTATTTCGTGTACGTCGAGTATCAAGTGTCCTCTTTGGAGAAGGATGTTCTCAATTACCTGATTGATGACAAAGGGTATTCAAAGGATGATATCGCAAGAGTGGAGACGGGTTATCGATATATCTCCGAATTTACTTCAGACGTTGAGTTTAAAGATGAGCCGAATGTTTATTACAGCTACAAGAGAGACAGTGACGGGAAGATCGTTCAATTCAGCGTATCTGATGCTGATGTGGAGAAGTGGGTGCAATACAAACACTACGAAGGTGCCTACCACAAATGAACAAATCCTTAGGCGAAGACGCCTAAGGATTTGCTGTTAAAGGATGTTTAAGAACCAGATGAGCGCATCATTTTTTCTTGAACTCGACAACTTTCTTAAGTTCCTTGGAATTGGCGATATCTTTAGGATAGATCAAATGGTCTTCGTTGTACTGGAGATCTTGACCGGTAATATCGACAAACGAGCTGAAGAAGTAAGCCTGCCAAACAAATTTGGAGCAGAAATTGCCTTTGAAGCTGTCAAGCTTACTGTCCAAAAGATCGTATGATTCAATCAAGCCGTAAATGACCTCGGCCAACTTCCCTGCACGCTCCATATCAATGTCGCTGCTCTTCGGGCGATAAACGGTAAACTCATCACCCTTGTTGAAGAGGTCTATATATGTCGACAGGGTGTCTCTTCTCTTTCCGTCGGAATTCGGATAAGCATGATAAACGTAGCCGTCGGATCCAACAATGGCCACGTGACCCACGAAAAAGGTCGATTTACCTTTTGGAGAGTATATGATGTCTCCGGCTTTGACTTCAATTTTTGAATCGGGATAGGTGGTTGCTGCAGAAGCAGTCAGGTTTCCGGAGAAGAAAAGCAATGATGCAAGAGCCATAATGATCACAACTGGAATGATCCTGTTTCTGGCGTATGAATACATAGTTTCCTCCTTGTGTCTCTGTCGGTAATTGGTTAGGCCGGCCTAATTAATCCGTATGTGACACGCTTGGGCATATTTCCCGATTTTTTTGTGTGAATAAGCAGAGTCACCCCATAATTGAAATCATGAAATGTTTAGCAAGCGTGCAATGGGAGAATAATGAAATTAAGCTGCATGTTGGAGGGGTTGCACCGCGTTCATACGAACTTGGTGCCTGTCAAGTATTTCTTTGGTCTGTTTGATGGGTGTGGAATCACCCCTTCGCAAGACACAAGAAATACTAAGCGGCTGCGTTCGCCCTTCGGACTCCGCATCCGCCAAGTATTTCTTTATTGACCTTAATCCCTGATTGTGATAAAGTGTTGTAGGTAACCGTCAAAAATTGTCTCGCCAGACGATTTGAGATAAACTGAGGTTTCAGGGATTATGGTAGTAACAGGAGGTGTGCAGCAATGCGGGTAATCGTAACGTTGGCGTGTACGGAGTGCAAGCAACGGAACTACACGACGAACAAGAACAAGCGTACTCACCCGGACCGCATGGAGCTGAGAAAGCATTGCAAGTTCTGCAATCAGCATACAATTCATCGGGAAACTCGGTAATTAGTCGGAGGTGTCATCCGTGGCATTTATAAGCAAGATCAAGCGCGGCTTCCAATCGACGTTCTCGTTCTTCGGGGACAGCTGGGCAGAACTGCGCAAGGTGAAATGGCCTACACGCAAAGAGTTGGTCAGCTATACGCTTGTTGTACTGGGCACGGTTATTTTCGTTGCCGTATACTTCTATGTTATCGACCTGATCATCTCGGGACTGTTGCGCCTGATATTCGAATAACGAGCCAAAGGTGACCTGATTATGGAAAAAGCATGGTATGTCGTGCATACCTACTCCGGTTATGAGAATAAAGTGAAGGCTAATCTCGAGAAGCGCGTCGAATCCATGAATATGGGAGACAAGATTTTTCGCGTCGTCGTTCCGATGGAAGAAGAGATCGTGAACAAGGACGGCAAGAAAAAGGTAGTTAAGCGCAAGGTATACCCGGGGTATGTCCTTGTGGAGATGATCCAGACGGATGATTCCTGGTATGTGGTGCGCAATACGCCTGGCGTGACGGGTTTTGTTGGTTCGACGGGCTCGGGCTCCAAGCCGATTCCGCTTCTGCCGGAAGAAGCAGAGGAGATCTTGAAACACATGGGAATTGAGGAACCGAAGCCGGTGATCGACTTCGAACTTAAGGAAAATGTGCGAGTCAAGGTAGGGCCTTTCGCAAACTTCGTTGGCTCAATCGAAGAGATCTTGCCTGAGAAGAGCAAGATCAAGGTGCATGTCAATATGTTCGGTCGGGAAACCCCGCTGGAGTTGGATTATACTCAAGTGGAGAAAATATAGGTTTCTGAGCAAGGTCTGTTCATTGCAATAGACCTTATAGTGGGAGGGAGTTCATCCCGTTCTACCACATTACGGGCAAGGAGGTGTTACGCATGGCGAAAAAGGTTATCAAAGTGGTTAAGCTGCAAATTCCGGCAGGTAAAGCGAACCCTGCGCCTCCGGTAGGTCCTGCGCTCGGTCAAGCAGGCGTCAATATCATGGCGTTCTGTAAGGAATTCAATGCACGAACGCAAGATCAAGCGGGGTATGTGATTCCGGTTGAGATCAGCGTATTCGAAGACCGTTCTTTCACATTCATCACCAAGACTCCGCCGGCAGCAGATCTTCTGCGCAAAGCGGCTGGTGTTGAGAAGGGTTCCGGTCAACCGAACCGCGTGAAGGTTGCAACTGTAAAGCGTGCGAAAGTACGTGAGATCGCTGAATTGAAGATGCCTGACCTGAACGCAGCATCTGTCGAAGCTGCAATGCGTATGGTTGAGGGTACAGCCCGCAGCATGGGCATCACGATCGAAGACTAATGTATGGCGCTTGAGAGCAACATGAACGTCTTCGTTCAGAATAGTGGGAGGATTATCCGCTAATACCACAGAGGAGGAACATAAACATGGCCAAGAGAGGCAAGAAATATCAAGAGGCTGCCAAGCTCGTGGACGCAAGCAAGCTCTATGAGCCTGAAGAAGCAGTCGCACTCGTGAAGCAAACAGCGAGAGCCAAGTTCGACGAAACCGTTGAAGTGGCAATTCGTCTGGGTGTTGACCCGAAGAAGCAGGATCAAGCCGTTCGTGGTGTGGTTGTATTGCCGCACGGTACCGGTAAGACCCAACGCGTTCTCGTATTCGCTAAGGGTGACAAAGCCAAGGAGGCAGAAGCTGCCGGCGCTGATTATGTAGGTGATTCCGACCTGATCAACAAGATCCAGCAAGGCTGGTTCGAGTTCGATGTCTGCGTCGCTACACCTGACATGATGAGCGAAGTAGGTAAGCTTGGTCGTATCCTCGGCGGTAAAGGTCTCATGCCGAACCCGAAGGCTGGTACGGTAACGTTTGACGTGGCGAAAGCCGTTCAAGAGATCAAAGCCGGTAAGATTGAGTACAGACTGGACAAAGCTGGCCAGATCCATGCGCCGATTGGCAAGGTATCGTTCGATGCTGACAAGCTGGCTGAGAACTTCCGTGCGCTGGTTGATGCGGTTAACCGCTCCAAGCCTGCCGCAGCCAAGGGTGTATATCTGAAGAGCATTGCTGTTTCGTCCACGATGGGCCCTAGCGTGCGTGTAAACGCGGCTGCGCTCCGTTAATCCTGACTCATCCCGATAATCGAATAGCTTGACCGTAGACAGCAGGTGCCTTGGATCACAAGGCTTAATATCCCGCCGAGGTTGTGATTACTGGAATGTACGGCTTCCTGTGTGATGCCGCATGTTCAGGACGTATCCTGCCTTCGTATGTCTACGGAGGCTTTAATATTTTCCGACAGGAAAACAGGAGGTGTAACGATGCCTAACGCCAAAGTGCTTAAAGAGAAACAAGAGATCGTGGCAAGTGTAACTGAGAAGCTGAAGGAAAGCGCATGTACGGTTGTTACGGACTACCGCGGTCTGACTGTAGCAGACGTGACTGAACTTCGCAAGCAACTGCGTGAAGCAGGCGTAGAATTCCAAGTTCTGAAGAATACGCTCTGCCGCCGTGCGACTGCTGAGGCGCAATTCACAGAGCTGGATGTTCATCTGACTGGTCCAACAGCGATCGCATTCAGCAAGGATGATCCGGTTGCTCCGGCGAAGATCCTGAACGATTTCGCTAAGAAGAACGAAAACCTCAAGATCAAGGGCGGTATCGTTGAAGGTAAGGTTGTTGGCTATGAGCAACTCAAGGCTCTTGCAGATCTGCCTTCCCGCGAAGGACTGCTTTCGATGTTGCTCAGCGTGCTGCAAGCACCTATCCGCAACTTCGCGCTTGCGGTTAAAGCCGTTGCTGAGAAACAAGAGGGCGGCGCACAAGCTTAATTGCCTGGTGTCGGCCTAATCCGGCACTGACAAACGAATCAACAATATTTGAATAATGGAGGATATCAAAATGAGCAAAGAGCAAATCTTGGAAGCCATTAAGAACATGACCGTTCTTGAACTGAACGATCTGGTCAAAGCAATCGAAGAAGAATTCGGCGTTACTGCAGCAGCTCCTGTAGCTGTAATCGGTGGCGCGGCTGCTGGTGGCGAAGCTGCAGCAGAACAAAGTGAATTTGACGTTATCCTGGCCAACGCTGGCGCATCGAAGATCAACGTCATCAAGGTTGTTCGTGAAATCACAGGTCTCGGCCTGAAGGAAGCTAAGGATCTTGTTGACAACGCTCCGAAGCCAATCAAGGAAAAGGTTGGCAAGGAAGAAGCAGAAGACATCAAGAAGAAGCTGGAAGAAGCAGGCGCTACTGTAGAAGTGAAGTAATTCGCATGCTGAAGGGGGCTGTTTCATACAGGGGATACTACCTGTTGGAACAGCCCTCTCTTTTCTTATCCAAAACGACAGGCGGTGTTCACTCGAATGGCAGATCACTACTATACGAGCAAACCTTTGTCGAAGCATGACGAACACACCATTACAGCGGTGTTGCGCGGGATGAAACTAAACTTCATCACGGATGCGGGGGTTTTCTCCAAGGAAGGTATCGACTTCGGCAGCAGGCTGTTAATTGAGACAATGGACATTCCCGACGGGGCTAAGGTGCTGGATGTCGGATGCGGGTATGGCCCGATTGGCATCGTCGCCGCGCGTCTTCATCCGAGCAATCAGGTAACGATGATTGATGTCAATGAACGGGCAGTGGAGCTGGCCAGGCGTAATGCGCAAGCCAATGGGGCGGCCAATGCCAGCGTGATGATCAGCGATCTGTATGAACAGGTAGTGGATCATGATTATGACGTTGTACTCACGAATCCTCCCATACGTGCTGGGAAACAGGTTGTACATGCGATCTTCGAGGGGGCTCGTCAGGTTCTGAAGGACGGCGGTTCACTGTGGATTGTGATTCAGAAGAAACAAGGAGCTCCGTCCGCTTATGAGAAGCTTGAGCAATTGTACGATCATGTGGAGGAAGTAACGAAGGACAAGGGCTACCGAATATTTCGTGCGGTCAAATGAGAGAGGCTTGTAGCTATATAGCGAGGTAGCGAGCTGAATCTAATCGGGGTTGGATAAGGTGGCGAAATTGCGTTTGACACGGATGAAATAGTGTGTTATTATAATAAAATGTCAGTATTAGAATGGGATATGTGTCTTTAGCTTGACAAACTGAAGATTAATGTCAAGCCATTTTTTGCGCTTGTCGCCGAGAGAACCGTCAGGAACTTTCGATTTCGTTGAATAATGATCGTTTTTTCGGGAAAATCTACATCATAGAGGTTCTGCGGTAATTCGAGATCATTGTCGAGATTTCGTTAATTGCATTTTAACCTGCGATCAATCGTTTGGCAATCATAAAATTCACTGATAAGCGCACAACGCTTCAGCAGCAAGCAATCGCCGCACTATCGACCGCACGACATATCTTTCAATAATCGATACTTCATTCAGGTGTTTCGACTTTACACGGCTGATTCGAAATATGTGGCTTACTCGCTTGATCGGGGTTGTTCCCGCGGGCATGGAGGAGGCGGCATATTTCTTTCATAGGTGATAGATCCTGGCTCTGGTCTTTCGCAGATGCGATAACCGGGTGAGGTTTATCATCATTTATGCATATTTATCGAATGAAATGGCATAAGGGGTGGATGTGAGTTGGCAGGTCATCTGGTTCAGTACGGTCGCCGTCAGCGCAGAAGCTATGCTCGGATCAAAGAGGTTCTGGAGGTTCCTAACCTGATTGAGATCCAGCAGCAGTCGTACGAATGGTTCTTAAGAGATGGATTGCGCGAGATGTTCCAGGACATTTCACCGATCCAGGATTTCACCGGCAACTTGAGTCTCGAATTTATCGACTACAGTTTGGGTGAGCCCAAATACACGGTCGATGAAGCGAAGGAGCGCGACGTTACATACGCAGCCCCCTTGAGAGTCAAAGTTCGGCTGATCAACAAAGAAACCGGCGAAGTGAAGGAGCAAGAGGTGTTCATGGGTGACTTCCCGCTCATGACGGAAACCGGCACCTTCATCATCAATGGCGCAGAACGCGTTATCGTCAGTCAGCTGGTTCGCTCCCCGAGTGTTTATTTCAGTACGAAAGTGGATAAGAACGGGAAGCGCGCCTACACGGCTACCGTTATCCCGAACCGTGGCGCATGGCTCGAACTTGAGACCGACGCCAAGGATATCATCTATGTGCGAATCGACCGCACGCGCAAGATCCCTGTTACCGTGCTGCTTAGAGCGCTCGGCTTCGGCACAGACGAACAGATCATCAACCTCCTTGGTGAGGATGAATACATCCGCAACACGCTTGAGAAGGACAATACCGACAGCACAGAGAAGGCGCTCATCGAGATCTACGAACGCCTCCGTCCGGGCGAGCCGCCAACGGTGGAGAATGCCAAGAACCTGCTAATCGCTCGCTTCTTCGATCCGAAGCGGTATGATCTGGCGGCTGTTGGCCGTTACAAGATTAACAAGAAGCTGCATATCAAGAACCGTTTGTTCAATCAGCGTCTGGCTGAACCGATCGTAGATCCTGAGACGGGAGAGATTCTTGCGGAAACGGGCCAGATGATCGACCGCAGGCTGCTGGATCAACTGCTGCCTTATCTGGAGAAGAATGTTGGATTCAAGGACTATCGCATGGCAGGCGGAGTGCTTGATGACAACGTGGTGACTCTGCAGAAGATCAATGTGTTCTCGCCGGATGAGGAAGGCAAGATTATTCCGATCATCTCGAATGGTCTTGTTGATAAGTCGGTGAAGCATATTACGCCTGCTGATATTATCTCCTCCATCAACTATTTTATCAATTTGTTGCACGGTGTGGGCAGCACGGACGATATCGACCACCTGGGGAACCGTCGTCTGCGTTCTGTAGGTGAGCTCCTGCAGAACCAGTTCCGCATCGGTCTGTCGCGGATGGAACGTGTAGTTCGCGAACGGATGTCGATCCAGGATGCCAATGTCATCACGCCGCAGGCGCTGATCAACATCCGTCCGGTCATCGCATCGATCAAGGAATTCTTCGGCAGCTCTCAGTTGTCGCAGTTCATGGATCAGACGAATCCGCTTGGCGAGCTTACGCATAAGCGCCGTCTGTCCGCTCTTGGTCCTGGTGGACTTACGCGGGAACGCGCTGGCTTCGAAGTCCGTGACGTTCACAACTCCCACTACGGCCGGATGTGTCCGATCGAGACGCCGGAAGGTCCAAACATCGGTCTGATCAACTCGCTTTCGACCTATGCACGCGTCAATGAGTACGGATTTATCGAGGCGCCTTATCGCCGCGTCGATCCGGAGACGCACCGCGTAACGGACATTATCGACTACCTGACGGCCGACGAGGAAGACAACTACGTCATCGCACAAGCCAACGCGGAGCTTAATGAGGACGGAACGTTCAAACACGAAAATATCATCGTGCGTTACAACAAGCTGTCCGACAACATCCTGACAATGCCGCGCGAACGCGTCGACTACATGGACGTGTCGCCGAAGCAGGTTGTCTCGGTTGCAACGGCTCTGATCCCGTTCCTTGAGAACGACGACTCGAACCGTGCGCTCATGGGTTCGAACATGCAGCGTCAGGCGGTACCGCTGCTTCGTCCGGAAGCGCCGCTCGTCGGCACGGGCATGGAGCACAAGGCTGCCAAGGACTCTGGTGTCTGCATCGTGGCCAAGTATGACGGCGTCATCGAACGGGTGACGGGCAACGAGATCTGGCTGCGCAGGCAGGAAGTGATCGACGGCAAGGTTGTGAACGGCGATCTCATCAAATACAAGTTGCAAAAGTTCATGCGTTCCAACCAAGGAACCTGCATCAACCAACGGCCGATCGTACGTACCGGAGATGTCGTGAAGAAAGGCGACATTCTGGCTGACGGTCCATCGACTGAGCAAGGTGAACTGGCTCTTGGCCGCAACGTGGTCGTCGCTTTCATGACCTGGGAAGGCTATAACTATGAGGACGCGATCCTGCTCAGCGAGAAGCTGGTTAAGGAAGACGTATATACATCGATCCATATCGAGGAATATGAATCCGAAGCGCGGGATACCAAACTTGGACCGGAAGAGATCACTCGCGACATTCCGAACGTCGGTGAAGACGCTCTGAAGAACCTTGACGAACGGGGCATCATTCGCGTTGGCGCCGAGATCTCTGCAGGAGATATCCTCGTCGGTAAGGTAACGCCGAAGGGTGTAACGGAGTTGACGGCTGAGGAGCGCCTGCTGCACGCGATCTTCGGTGAGAAGGCGCGGGAAGTTCGCGATACGAGCCTTCGCGTGCCACACGGTACGGACGGTATCGTCGTTGACGTCAAGGTATTCACTCGCGAGAACGGTGACGAGCTGCCGCCGGGAGTCAATCAACTGGTGCGCGTCTACATCGCTCAGAAGCGTAAGATTCAAGAGGGCGACAAGATGGCGGGACGCCACGGCAACAAGGGTGTTATCGCCCGCGTATTGCCGGAGGAAGACATGCCATTCCTGCCTGACGGAACTCCGGTTGAAGTTGTGTTGAATCCGCTCGGCGTACCGTCACGGATGAACATCGGTCAGGTGCTCGAGGTTCACCTTGGCATGGCTGCGAAGCGGCTCGGCATTCACATCGCAACGCCGGTATTCGACGGTGCGACGGAGAATGACGTATTCGATACGATGGAAGAAGCGGGCATGCAGCGCAACGGCAAGACGATCCTGTACGACGGAAGAACTGGTGAACCGTTCGAACGTGAGGTTACCGTTGGCGTTATGTACATGATCAAGCTGGCGCACATGGTCGACGACAAGATCCACGCTCGTTCGACTGGTCCGTACTCGCTGGTTACGCAACAACCGCTCGGCGGTAAGGCACAATTCGGCGGACAGCGCTTCGGCGAGATGGAAGTCTGGGCGCTTGAAGCCTATGGTGCGGCATATACGCTGCAGGAGATTCTGACAGTCAAATCCGACGACGTCGTAGGACGGGTGAAGACGTACGAGGCGATCGTCAAGGGCGAGAACGTCCCTGAGCCGGGCGTGCCAGAGTCGTTCAAGGTGTTGATTAAGGAACTGCAGAGCCTTGGCATGGACGTCAAGATTCTCAGCGAAAACGAAGAAGAGATCATCATGAAAGAGATCGATGATGAAGAGGATACTTCCGGAGATAAGTTGAACCTGAACCTGGAAGGCGCTGAACTCGGAGCTGAATGATCGTCAGTTTGGTTCCACTTAATCCTAGAATCTTGAGGAGGGTTGCTCCTTGACGGACGTCAACAATTTCGAATATATGAAAATCGGCCTCGCTTCCCCGGACAAGATCCGTTCATGGTCGCGCGGTGAGGTTAAGAAGCCGGAAACGATCAACTACCGGACGCTTAAACCGGAGAAGGAAGGCCTGTTCTGCGAAAAGATCTTCGGACCGACCAAGGACTGGGAATGTCACTGCGGCAAATATAAGCGTGTAAGATACAAAGGCGTCGTCTGCGATCGCTGCGGCGTCGAAGTGACTCGTGCGAAGGTTCGCCGTGAGCGGATGGGCCATATCGAGCTCGCCGCTCCGGTATCCCATATCTGGTATTTCAAGGGCATTCCGAGCCGTATGGGTCTGGCACTTGACATGTCCCCGCGGTCTCTGGAAGAGATCATCTACTTTGCATCCTACGTCGTAACGGATCCGGGCGATACGCCGCTTGAGAAGAAGCAACTGCTGTCCGAGAAGGAATACCGCACGAACCGCGAACGTTATGGTTATGCATTCCAAGCCGGCATGGGCGCTGAAGCAGTTAAGAAACTGCTGCAGGATATCGACCTCAACAAGGAAGTCGAGATGCTGAAGGAAGAGCTGAAGACAGCTCAAGGTCAGCGCCGAAACCGTGCGATCAAGCGTCTGGAAGTGCTCGAAGCATTCCGCAATTCCGGTAACAGACCGGAATGGATGATCCTCGACGTGTTGCCGGTTATTCCGCCGGAACTTCGTCCGATGGTTCAGCTCGATGGCGGCCGTTTCGCGACTTCCGACCTGAATGACCTGTACCGCCGCGTCATCAACCGCAACAACCGTCTGAAGCGTCTGCTCGATCTCGGCGCACCGGACATCATCGTGCAGAACGAGAAGCGCATGTTGCAAGAAGCGGTTGACGCCCTGATCGACAACGGCCGCCGCGGTCGTCCGGTTACGGGTCCTGGCAACCGTCCGCTTAAGTCCCTGAGCCATATGCTCAAGGGTAAGCAAGGCCGCTTCCGCCAGAACCTGCTCGGTAAGCGTGTCGACTACTCCGGTCGTTCGGTTATCGTCGTCGGTCCGTCACTGAAGATGTACCAATGCGGTCTGCCGAAGGAAATGGCACTTGAGCTGTTCAAGCCTTTCGTCATGAAGGAGCTCGTGAACAAAGGCCTGGCTCATAATATCAAGAGCGCGAAGCGCAAAGTCGAAAAGGTCAGCCCGGAAGTTTGGGACGTACTCGAAGAAGTGATCAAGGAGCATCCGGTGCTCTTGAACCGTGCGCCAACGCTTCACAGACTCGGTATCCAGGCGTTCGAGCCGATCCTTGTCGAAGGTAAGGCGATCAAGCTGCATCCGCTCGTATGTACGGCATATAACGCCGACTTCGACGGTGACCAGATGGCGGTGCACGTGCCGCTCTCCGCAGAAGCGCAAGCGGAAGCACGCATCCTGATGCTCGCATCGGGCAACATCCTGAACCCGAAAGACGGTAAGCCAGTCGTTACGCCTTCGCAGGACATGGTGCTCGGAAGCTTCTATCTGACCATGGATGATCCGAATGCCAAAGGCACAGGCACGATCCTGCGCTCAACGCATGAGGCGATCTCCGGTTATCAGATGGGACATCTGTCCCTGCACGCCCGTGTAGCAATACCGGCCAGGGAGTTGAAGAAGACCTGCTTTACCGAGAAGCAGCAGAAGGCATTCCTGATCACCACCGTTGGTAAGATCATCTTCAACGAGATCTTCCCGGAATCGTTCCCGTACATCAATGAACCGACGAAGGAGAACTTGTTCAACGGAACACCGGACGAATATTTCGTTTATGAAAAAGGCGTCAATCTGAAAGAATACATGCTGTCGTTGCCATACAAGGGCGCGATCGGCAAGGATTATCTCGGCACGATCATCGCCGAATGTTTCCGTCGTTATCAGACGACGAAAACATCGATTATTCTTGACAATATCAAGCAACTCGGTTTCACCTATTCGACACGCGCGGGCATCACGATCGCCGTGGCGGACGTTATCGTGCCTGAAGAGAAGGCGCGCATCATGGCTGAATCTGAACAGAAGGTACAGACCGTCATGAATCAATATCGTCGCGGTCTGATCACCAACGATGAACGGTATGACCGGATCATCAATATCTGGAGTGAAGCGAAGGACGAAATCACGAACATCCTGATGAAGTCCCTCGACCGCTTTAACTCGATCAACATGATGGTCGAGTCCAAAGCCCGCGGTAACAAATCTCAGATCACACAGCTCGGCGGTATGCGCGGTCTTATGGCGAACCCGTCCGGCCGGATCATCGAACTTCCGATCAAGTCGAACTTCCGCGAAGGCCTGACCGTCCTCGAGTACTTCATCTCGACACACGGTGCGCGGAAAGGTCTGGCGGATACGGCGCTCAGAACGGCTGACTCCGGTTACCTGACACGACGTCTCGTTGACGTTGCCCAGGATGTCATCGTGCGCGAAGACGACTGCGGTACCGACAAGGGCTTTGTTGTCAGCCGCATCCAGGATGGCCGCGAGGTGATCGAAGACCTGTTCGACCGGATCGAAGGCCGTTATGCTTTCGAAACCGTTCGTCATCCGGAGACGGGAGAGGTACTCGTCAGACCAAACGAGCTCATCGATGCAGCGACAGCAGAGGCGATCGTTCGCGCCGGCATCGACAAGGTGCAGATCCGTTCGGTACTCAGTTGCCGTACGCAGCACGGCGTCTGCCGCAAGTGCTACGGCCGCAACCTGGCAACAGGCAAGCACGTTGAGATCGGCGAATCCGTAGGTATCATCGCTGCGCAATCGATCGGTGAACCTGGTACACAGCTCACGATGCGTACGTTCCACACCGGTGGTGTCGCTGGTGATGACATCACTCAAGGTTTGCCGCGTATCCAAGAGTTGTTTGAGGCGCGTAATCCGAAAGGCCAAGCGATCATCACCGAGATCGACGGCGTTGTGAAGGATATTCGTGATACGAAGGACCGTCGCGAGATCGAGATCGAAGGTGAAGCGGAGAGCAAGGTGTACGCAGTGACATTCGGTTCCCGCATCCGCGTATCGATCGGTCAGCATGTGGAAGCTGGCGACGAGTTGACCGACGGTTCCATCGACCCGAAGGAAATGCTCCGCATCAAAGGTATCCGTGGCGTGCAGAACTACATCCTGCAAGAGGTTCAGCGCGTTTATCGGAACCAGGGCGTTGAGATCAACGACAAGCACATCGAAGTCATGATCCGTCAGATGCTGCGCAAGATCCGGGTCATCGACGCAGGAGACACACCGCTTCTCCCGGGTTCGTACGTTGACATTCATGAATATGAACAAGCGAACAAGACTGCGCTGCTGGCGGGTAAGGAGCCTGCCGTTGCCAAGCCGGTGCTGCTCGGGATCACCAAGGCGTCGCTCGAAACCGACTCCTTCCTCTCGGCTGCGTCGTTCCAAGAAACGACGCGCGTCTTGACCGATGCGGCGATCAAGGGTAAGGTTGACCAACTGCTCGGTCTGAAGGAGAACGTCATTATCGGCAAGCTGATTCCGGCTGGTACAGGTATGGCGCGCTACCGCTCCATTACGATCAATGATCTGGTCGCAAAGGCAGAAGAGATCAGCGAAGCGGAGCAAATGGCGGAAGCAGTGCCGGTTGAATAAGGCTTAAGTTCACAGTGGGGCAGCGGCTTGTCGCTAGCGCTGAGGCGTGATGACAGCCCTGCTCCGCTTCTATGTTTCACCCATGGATCGGCTCTTGACAGTGAAGTTTTGTTGGTGATAATATAACGAAGTGTGCCAAAATACGTCCGTGGACTTTGGAGGATGTTTGCGAAAATGTCTTATGAAAAAGTATCACAGGCCAATAAATTATGTATCGGCACGAAGCAGACCTTGAAAATGGTCGAAGCGGGACTGGTCGAGCATGTATTTGTGGCAGAGGACGCAGATCCGCGCATTACATCGAAAGTCATTCAACTCTGCAAGAAAAACAACATTCCGATCATCTACGTCGACTCCATGAGGAAGCTCGGCAAGGCGTGCGGAATCGATGTAGGCGCAGCTATGGCAGCTTCAGTGGTTGAATAGAGAACGAGATGTTTTTGGAGTGAAGCCGCAGGCTGAAGTTCAAAAGCATTTCTTTATTGTCAGTGAATGAACCGCCTGGATCTGTGGGCTTGAATTTCGTTCATTGGAAGGAGGTGTCGATATGCCGACAATTAACCAATTGGTACGTAAAGGGCGTCAAGCTAAGGTCGTTAAATCGAAATCGCCAGCTCTGCAAAAGGGCTACAATGCGATGCAACGCGAAGAGACGAATCTGAGCGCGCCGCAGAAGCGCGGTGTGTGCACTCGTGTAGGGACGATGACTCCGAAGAAGCCAAACTCTGCACTTCGTAAATATGCCCGTGTTCGTTTAACGAACCGCATCGAAGTGACTGCTTATATCCCTGGTATCGGTCATAACCTGCAAGAGCACAGCGTCGTACTCATCCGCGGTGGCCGCGTTAAAGACCTTCCGGGCGTACGTTATCATATCGTTCGCGGTGCTCTCGATACAGCAGGCGTCAACAACCGCATGCAAGGCCGTTCGAAGTACGGAACGAAGAAGCCGAAGGCTAAGAGCTAACATGACAAGTGATTACTCGGTTAAATATTTCCGGAAAGGGGGATAACTATGCCACGTAAAGGTCCAGTACCACGCAGAGATGTTCTGCCAGATCCGATCTATAACAGCAAGCTCGTGACACGCCTGATCAACCGTATCATGATCGACGGCAAGAAGGGCGTTGCACAGCGCATCCTATACAATGCGTTCGAAATTATCCGTGAACGCACGGGCAAGGACCCGATGGAAGTGTTCGAAGCGGCACTCAAGAACATCATGCCTGTTCTTGAAGTCAAGGCACGCCGTGTCGGCGGTGCGAACTATCAGGTGCCTGTTGAGGTGAAGCCTGAACGCCGTACTACGTTGGGGCTTCGTTGGTTGGTCAACTACGCGCGTCTGCGCGGTGAGAAGACGATGGAAGAGCGTCTGGCTGCTGAAATCATCGATGCCAGCAACAACACAGGCGCATCTGTCAAGAAGCGCGAAGACACTCACAAGATGGCTGAAGCCAACAAGGCATTCGCTCATTACCGCTGGTAAGGTGCAGGCCGCATCATAATCTAGACTATATCAGAAAGGAGACATACCTATGCCAAGAGCGTTCTCCTTGCAAAATACGCGCAACATAGGCATTATGGCGCATATTGATGCGGGCAAAACGACAACCACAGAACGCATCTTGTTCTATACGGGCCGTACGCACAAGATTGGCGAAACCCACGAAGGTTCCGCCACCATGGACTGGATGGCACAAGAACAAGAACGCGGAATTACGATTACATCCGCTGCGACAACCGCTCAGTGGAAAGGGCATCGAATCAACATTATCGATACCCCGGGGCACGTTGACTTCACGGTCGAAGTTGAACGTTCCCTCCGCGTGCTGGACGGCGCAGTAGGTGTCTTCTGTGCCAAGGGCGGCGTTGAGCCGCAATCCGAAACGGTATGGCGCCAAGCTGACCGTTACGGAGTTCCGCGGATCGCGTATGTCAATAAGATGGACATCATCGGCGCGAACTTCCTGGGCGCAGTAGAACAAATGCGCACGAAGCTGCAAGCCAATGCTGTTCCGATCCAATTGCCGATCGGCGCAGAGAATGACTTCGTCGGAATCATCGACCTGATCGAGAACTGTGCCTACTTCTATAAGGATGATCTGGGCAAAGAAATCGTCAAGGGCGATATTCCGGATGAATACAAGGCGCAAGCCGAAGAGTTCCGCAACCAACTCATCGAGAAGGTTGCAGAGCTTGACGAAGAATTGACAATGAAGTACCTTGAAGGTGAAGAGATCACTGTTCCAGAGATCAAAAAAGCCCTTCGCCAAGGAACGATCAACGTACAGATCACACCTGTGCTCTGCGGATCGTCCTATCGCAACAAGGGTGTTCAATTGATGCTCGACGCAGTGGTTGACTACCTGCCTGCTCCGACAGACATCCCGCACATCAAGGGTACTCTGCCGGACGGTACGGAAACCGAGAGAATCTCCGGAGACGATCAGCCGTTCTCTGCTCTGGCGTTCAAGATCATGACCGACCCATATGTCGGTAAGCTGACGTTCTTCCGCGTATACTCCGGTGTACTGCAATCTGGCTCTTACGTCCTCAACTCGACGAAGGGCAAGCGCGAACGTATCGGCCGTATCCTGCAGATGCACGCGAACCACCGCGAAGAAATCACGGAGGTTTATGCAGGCGATATCGCGGCTGCGGTAGGCCTCAAGGATACGACAACCGGCGATACGCTCTGCGATGAGAAGAGCCCGGTTATCCTCGAATCGATGACGTTCCCGGATCCGGTTATCGACATCGCAATCGAGCCGAAGTCGAAGGCGGACCAAGACAAGATGGCCATCGCACTTCAAAAGCTGGCTGAAGAAGATCCAACCTTCCACGCCAGAACTGATGAAGAGACGGGTCAAACGATCATCTCCGGTATGGGCGAGCTTCACCTCGACATCATCGTTGACCGCATGATGCGCGAGTTCAAGGTTGAAGCGAACGTTGGTAAGCCTCAGGTTGCTTATCGCGAGACGTTCCGCAAAGCCGCTCGCGTCGAAGGCAAGTTCGTCAGACAGTCCGGTGGCCGTGGTCAATACGGTCACGTATGGATCGAGTTCGAGCCGCTTGAGCCAGGTACTGGCTTCGTGTTCGAGAGCAAGATCGTCGGCGGTGTCGTTCCGAAGGAATACTTCGGTCCTACTCAACAAGGTATCGAAGAAGCCATGAAGAACGGTGTTCTCGCCGGATTCCCGCTCGTGGACATCAAGGCTACGCTGGTTGACGGTTCTTACCACGATGTCGACTCCAGTGAAATGGCGTTTAAGATCGCCGGTTCCATGGCACTCAAAGCCGCGAAGAACTATTGTAACCCAGTTCTTCTCGAGCCAATCATGAAGGTTGAAGTAACAGTGCCTGAGGAATACATGGGCGATGTTATGGGTGACCTGAACTCCCGTCGCGGACGCATCGAAGGTATGGAAACTCGCGCCGGATCTCAAGTGATCAAGGCGAAGGTTCCGCTTGCTGAGATGTTCGGCTACTCGACGACCTTGCGTTCGAGAACACAAGGCCGCGGCAGCTACTCGATGGAGATTTCTCACTACGAAGAAGTGCCGAAGTCAATCGCCGAAGAGATCATCGCAAAGCATCAAGGCGCTTAATGATCATGCTTTTGTAGCCGATCGGATAAGACGCGGGGGCATCCCCGCGACTCTCCGGCTGGCCAAAAAATATGTTATTGGTTTAATAAGGAGGAAAAGTGAACAATGGCAAAGGCAAAATTTGAACGCACTAAACCACACGTTAACATTGGTACGATCGGTCACGTCGACCACGGCAAAACAACGTTGACAGCTGCGATCACAACAGTTCTGAACAAGCGTTTCGGCACTGGCTCTGCAGTTGCATACGACCAAATCGACAAGGCTCCAGAAGAGCGCGAACGCGGAATCACAATCTCGACGGCACACGTTGAGTATGAAACTGCTAACCGCCACTATGCACACGTTGACTGCCCAGGACACGCCGACTACGTTAAGAACATGATCACTGGTGCTGCTCAAATGGACGGTGCTATCCTCGTTGTGTCTGCAGCTGACGGCCCAATGCCGCAAACTCGCGAACACATCCTGCTGTCCCGCCAAGTAGGCGTTCCGTACATCGTTGTTTTCCTGAACAAGTGCGACATGGTAGAAGACGAAGAACTGCTTGAACTGGTAGAAATGGAAGTTCGCGATCTGCTGAGCGAATACGACTTCCCTGGCGACGAAACTCCGATCATCCGTGGTTCCGCTCGTGAAGCTCTGCAAAACCCAGACGGTCCTTGGGCTGACAAGATCGTTGAACTGTTCGAGCAAATCGACAACTACATCCCAACTCCAGAGCGCGATGTTGACAAGCCGTTCCTGATGCCGGTCGAAGACGTGTTCACGATCACTGGCCGCGGTACTGTTGCTACTGGCCGTGTTGAACGCGGTACGGTTAAGGTTGGCGACGAAGTTGAAATCGTTGGTCTGGCTGAAGAAACTCGCAAGACAGTTGTTACTGGTGTTGAAATGTTCCGCAAGCTGCTCGACCAAGCACAAGCTGGTGACAACATCGGTGCTCTGCTCCGCGGTGTTGAACGTAAGGAAATCGAACGCGGTCAAGTTCTGGTTAAGCCAGGTTCGATCAAGCCTCACACTTCCTTCACAGCTTCGGTTTACGTTCTGACGAAGGAAGAAGGCGGACGCCATAAGCCTTTCTTCACTGGCTATCGTCCTCAATTCTACTTCCGTACAACTGACGTTACAGGTATCATCAACCTGCCGGAAGGCACGGAGATGGTTATGCCTGGCGACAACATCACCGTTACGGTTGAACTGATCTCGCCGATCGCTATCGAAGAAGGTACTCGCTTCGCTATCCGCGAAGGCGGCCGTACAGTAGGCGCTGGCGCCGTTGCTTCGATCATCAAGTAATAACAAGCTGAATCAGCTTGAAAGAGAAGACCCTCTGGCCCATGGCCAGGGGGTCTTTGTTTGTTGTGAAGCAATCATACCCCCAGCACATATGTCGATATCACGGCATGTTGGTCGAGATCGAGGCTTTAAGCTTCATTGTTAATGAAGAAACGGAATCATGAAGGTTGTCTCATGATTTTTTTCTTGCATTCATCACGTGTTTTCGATATAATTGTGAACGTTGGTCTGTGACGTTGCGATGATGTGAGAGGTTGCTGACACACCCGGCCCCTTTGCCATGACGGGTTGTCAGGTGAATTTTCACGGAGTATGTCCGAAAACAAATTTGGGCGATAGAAGGAGGTAAAGCTATGGCAAAGCAAAAAATTCGCATTCGTTTAAAAGCGTATGATCACAGAGTGTTGGATCAATCCGCTGAGAAGATCGTGGAAACCGCCAAGCGTTCCGGTGCAGGAGTTTCCGGCCCGATCCCGCTTCCAACCGAGAAGCAAGTGATCACGATTTTGCGTGCCGTACACAAGTACAAGGATTCGCGTGAACAATTCGAGATGCGCACGCACAAGCGTCTGATCGACATTGTGAATCCAACGCCGCAAACGGTAGATGCGCTGATGCGTCTCGACTTGCCGTCCGGTGTGGACATCGAAATCAAACTGTAATCGTTCGAGATGAACAATATAATGGAGCAAATACAGAACTTTATTCAATGGGTAGAAAAGAGGTGTCAACATGACGAAGGGTATCTTAGGCAGAAAGCTGGGCATGACTCAAGTATTTAGTCCTGAAGGCTTGGTTTATCCGGTTACGGTTATCGAAGCAGGCCCATGCGTAGTTCTGCAGAAGAAGAACGTAGAAAACGACGGATACGAAGCGATCCAGCTCGGTTTTGACGATAAGAAGGAGAAGAACGCGAACAAGCCTGAACTTGGTCATGCGAAAAAGGCGAATACGGCAGCTAAGCGCTATATTCGTGAGATTCGCGGAGTGAATGTGAACGAGTATGAACTCGGTCAAGAGCTGAAGGCGGACATCTTCGCTGAGGGCGAGTATGTTGACGTAACGGCAACTTCCAAGGGTAAAGGCTTCGCTGGCGTTATTAAGCGTCACGGCCAAAGCCGCGGTCCGATGGCTCACGGTTCGAAGTACCATCGCGGTATCGGTTCGATGGCGGTCATCCGTGATGCGAACCGCGTGCCGAAGGGCAAGAACATGCCAGGTCATATGGGTCATGAGACAGTTACGATCCAAAACCTGCAGATCGTGAAGGTCGACGCAGAACGCAATGTGATCCTGGTTAAAGGTTCTGTTCCAGGACCGAAGAACGGATATGTCAAAATCAAATCTTCTGTGAAGAAGTAATCGAAGCTTGAGAAAGGAGGATTTCAAGTGCCTAAAGTAGCATTATATAACGTGGCCGGTCAACAGATCGGAGATATCGAATTGTCTGATGCGGTATTTGGCATCGAACCGAATCGCTATGTGCTGTTCGATGCGGTGCAGATGCAACGCGCTTCGTTGCGTCTTGGTACGCACAAAGTAAAAGGACGCTCTGAAGTAAGCGGCGGTGGACGCAAGCCATGGCGTCAGAAAGGTACGGGACGTGCTCGCCAAGGCAGCATCCGTGCTCCGCAATGGAAGGGCGGCGGCGTCGTGTTCGGACCAACGCCTCGCAGCTATGCATACAAGCTGCCGAAGAAAGTACGTCGACTGGCGATTAAGTCGGCATTGTCGAGCAAGGTTCTGGACGGTGAAATCATCGTACTTGATCAACTGACTCTGGCACAGCCGAAGACGAAGGAATTCGTATCGATCCTGAACAACCTGAAGGTGGACAGCAAGGCGCTCGTCGTATCCGCAGGTTTCGAAGATAACATCCTGCTCTCCTCCCGCAACATTCCGGGAATCAAGTATGTAGCAGCAGATGGCATCAACGTGCTCGATGTACTGTCTCACGACAAATTGATCATTACGAAGGAAGCGGTACAGAAAGTAGAGGAGGTGCTTGCGTAATGAAGGATCCTCGTGATATTATCAAGCGCCCGATTATCACTGAGCGCACCAGCGATCTGATGGCGAACAAGTGCTACGTTTTCGAAGTGGACACTCGCGCCAACAAGACGGAGATCAAGCAAGCCGTCGAACAGATCTTCAAGGTAAAGGTTACGAAGGTAAACACGATCAACTATTCAGGCAAGCCGAAAACTTACGGCAGATATTCCGGATATACAGCAAAATGGAAGAAGGCTTTCGTTCAGCTGAGTGAAGACAGCAAGGAACTGGAATTCTTCGAGACTGTGTAACGGGCATTTGAATAAGCAAGGAGGGAATCAACGTGCCAATTAAATCGTTCAAACCGATTACTCCAGGCCGTCGTCAAATGACCGTTTCGACGTTCCAAGAGATCACGACGGATCAGCCGGAGAAATCGCTCTTAGCGCCGCTTCACAAGAAGGCTGGCCGCAATAACCAAGGTAAGATCACCGTACGCCACCAAGGCGGAGGACACAAGCGCAAGTACAGAATCATCGACTTCAAGCGCAACAAGGACGGAATTCCAGGACGCGTTGCGACGATCGAATACGATCCGAACCGTACTGCAAACATCGCGTTGATCAACTATGCAGATGGTGAGAAGCGCTACATCATCGCGCCGAAGGGTCTGAAGGTCGGCGACGTGATCGAGTCCGGTCCAAACGTTGACATCAAGGTCGGAAATTGCCTGCCGCTGGAGAACATTCCTGTCGGTACGCTGATCCACAACATCGAGCTGAAGCCTGGCAAGGGCGGACAACTCGTGCGTGCAGCAGGCGGTGAGGCACAACTGCTCGGTAAGGAAGACGGCAAGTACGTTTCGATCCGTCTCGCATCCGGTGAAGTTCGCCGCGTGCTGAAAGCTTGCCGTGCAACGATCGGTACAGTGGGCAACGAAGACCATGAGCTGATCAAGATCGGTAAGGCTGGACGTTCCCGTTGGCTGGGCAGACGCCCTGTCGTTCGCGGTGTCGTCATGAACCCGGTTGATCACCCGCACGGTGGTGGTGAAGGCCGTGCTCCGATCGGACGTAAATCTCCGATGTCTCCATGGGGCAAGCCAACGCTCGGATACAAGACGCGCAAGAAGAACAAAGCATCGAATAAGTACATTATTCGTTCCCGCTCGAAATAATAGAGCTAAAGTTGCTTGAAGGGAGGATGGCAGATGGGACGCAGTTTGAAGAAAGGGCCTTTTGTAGACGGTTATCTGCTCAAGAAGGTTGAAGAGCTGAACAATTCCGGCAAAAAGGTTGTTATCAAGACCTGGTCGCGCCGCTCGACGATATTCCCGCAATTCGTCGGTCACACATTCGCTGTGTACGATGGACGGAAGCATGTTCCGGTATATGTGACGGAAGATATGGTTGGCCATAAGTTGGGTGAGTTCGCGCCAACTCGCACGTTCAAGGGCCACACCGACGAAGACAAGAAAACTGGCAAGCGATAATTATACGATTGCGTTTTGAGAGGAGGTATTTCCATGCAGGCTAAAGCAATTGCCAGATATGTGCGCATTGCGCCGCGCAAAGTGAGACTGGTTGTCGATCTGATCCGCGGCAAACGAGTGGACGAAGCGTTTGCCATTCTTCGCCACACGCCAAGAGCGGCATCTCCTGTTCTGGAAAAACTGTTAAACTCGGCAGTTGCAAATGCGGAACACAATTATTCGATGGACGTGAATAATCTCGTGATCAGCCAAGCATTTGTCAACGAAGGACCGATTATGAAACGATTTCAACCGCACGCACAAGGTCGTGCTTTCCGAATCAATAAACGGACCAGCCACATCACACTCGTGGTATCTGAGAAATAAGGAGGGACATAAGAGTGGGTCAAAAAGTCAACCCGGTAGGCTTAAGAATCGGCATCATTCGCGACTGGGAATCGAAATGGTACGCAAGCGATAAGGATTTCGGTACCCTGCTTCTCGAAGATGTGAAGATTCGCGAATTCCTGAAGAACAAGCTGAAAGATTCCGCGGTTTCCCGCATCGAGATCGAACGTGCAGCGAACCGCGTTAACGTCACTATTCATACAGCGAAGCCAGGTATGGTTATCGGTAAAGGCGGCGCTGAAGTTGAAAACCTGCGCGTGCAAATCGCGAAGATCACCGGCGGTAAGAAAGTGCATATTAACATCAGTGAGATCAAGAACCCGGATCTGGATGCAATCCTTGTTGCAGAGAGCATCGCGCAACAACTGGAACGCCGCATCTCGTTCCGTCGCGCCATGAAGCAAGCGATCCAAAGATCGATGCGCGCTGGTGCGAAGGGTATCAAGACGATGGTCAGCGGACGCCTCGGCGGCGCAGAAATCGCCCGCAGCGAAGGTTACAGCGAAGGTACTGTTCCGCTTCATACACTGCGTGCGGACATCGACTACGGTACTGCTGAAGCTCACACAACGTACGGACGTCTGGGCGTAAAAGTCTGGATTTATCGTGGAGAAGTTCTTCCTCAAGCGAAGAAGAGAGTGAACCAGGAAGGAGGTAATTGAGCATGTTAATGCCAAAACGCGTCAAGCATCGCAAGGAACATCGCGGAACTATGAAAGGTCGTGCAAAGGGCGGCACCGAGATCGCATTCGGTGAATATGGCTTGCAAGCTCTGGAGCCTGCCTGGGTTACGAACCGTCAGATTGAAGCTGCCCGTATCGCGATGACACGTTACATCAAGCGCGGCGGTAAAGTATGGATCAAGATCTTCCCTTCTAAGCCGATCACGCAGAAGCCGCTTGAAGTTCGTATGGGTAGCGGTAAAGGTAACGTAGAGAAGTGGGTATGTGTTGTTAAGCCTGGCAAGATCCTTTTCGAATTGGCCGGAGTAAGTGAAGAGGTTGCTCGTGAAGCGATGCGCCTCGCTGCTCATAAGCTTCCGATCAAGACGAAATTCGTGAAACGCGAAGAATTGGGTGGTGAAGCAAATGAAAGCTAGTGAGTTCCGCAATCTGACGTCTGCAGAGATCGAACAGAAAATTGCAGGATACAAGGAAGAATTGTTCAACCTCCGTTTTCAACTAGCTACAGGTCAACTTGATAACCCAGCCCAAATCCGTAATGTGCGCAAAGCAATCGCTCGTGCTAAAACCGTATTACGTGAAAGAGAGCTCGGGATTAGTTAATCGAATTGAAAGGAGGGCGCCGTAAATGAGTGAAGCTCGCAACGAACGCAGAGTTCAGATCGGCAAAGTAGTCAGCGATAAGATGGATAAGACGATTGTAGTTTCGGTTGAAACGTACAAGAAGCATCCGCTTTATCATAAACGCATCAAGTACACGAAGAAGTTCAAGGCTCATGACGAGAACAATCAAGCGAAGATTGGAGACACGGTCAAGATCATGGAAACACGTCCGCTGTCCAAAGATAAGCGCTGGAGATTGGTCGAGATCGTAGAGCAAGCAGTCGAGGTATAAGGAGGGACGAAAAATGATTCAACCGTTTTCCCGTTTGAAAGCTGCTGACAACTCGGGAGCCAAGGAACTGATGTGCATCCGCGTGCTCGGAGGAACTGGCCGCCGTATGGCTGGTATCGGCGATACGATTGTGTGCTCTGTCAAGCAAGCAACACCAGGGGGCGTTGTCAAGAAAGGCGATGTAGTCAAGGCGGTTATCGTGCGTACGGTTCGCCCGACAAGACGTAAGGACGGCTCCTACATCCGCTTCGACGAAAACGCAGCAGTAATCATCAAGGAAGATAAAAGCCCGCGCGGCACTCGTATCTTCGGGCCGGTAGCGCGTGAGCTTCGTGACAAAGATTACATGAAAATCATTTCGCTGGCGCCTGAAGTTCTTTAAGAGACGGCCAGCAGCCTGTAGGAGGTGTTACCATCATGGCGAACAAAAAGGTGCCTGTATCCCATAACAATAAATTGCACGTGAAGAAGGAAGATACGGTTATCGTCATCAGCGGCAAGGACAAGGGCAAGAAGGGCCGCGTCATCGCAGCCTATCCGCGTGAGAACCGTGTCCTCGTTGAAGGTGTGAACCTGGTGAAGAAACATGCGAAGCCTTCGCAAACGAATCCGCAAGGCGGCATCGTGACTCAGGAAGCACCGATCCACGCATCGAACGTCATGCTCGTTGATCCGAAGACCGGATTGCCGACACGCGTCGGATACAAAGTGTTGGAGAACGGCAAGAAAGTCCGGGTAGCGAAGAGATCCGGAGCAGTCATCGACTAATTGAAGGAGCAGGAAGGAGGTTTATCCGTACATGGCAGCAAGACTGAAAGAACGTTTCTTGAATGAAGTAACTCCTAGCTTGATGCAGAAGTTTAATTATACAACGGTTATGCAAGTGCCGAGAATCGAGAAAGTCGTCATCAACATGGGGATGGGTGAAGCAGTAGGCAACCCGAAGGCCATCGACTCTGCTGTAAACGATCTGCAACTGATCGCTGGCCAGAAGCCTGTTGTCACCAAAGCGAAGAAGTCGATCGCCGGCTTCAAGCTGCGTGAAGGCATGCCGATCGGCGTGAAGGTAACGCTGCGTGGTGACAGAATGTACTACTTCTTGGATAAGCTGTTTAATATCGCACTTCCTCGCGTGCGCGACTTCCGCGGAGTCTCGACCAAGGCATTCGACGGCCGCGGCAACTATACGCTCGGCCTGAAGGAACAGCTCATCTTCCCAGAGATCGAGTACGATAAGGTTGACAAGGTGCGCGGTATGGACGTTGTCATTGTAACAACAGCCAAGACGGACGAAGAAGCCCGTGAACTGTTGGATCAATTGGGAATGCCGTTTGCCAAAGCCTAATAATTGGGAGGTGTAACCCACAAATGGCAAAGACTTCGATGAAAGTGAAGCAGCAACGCAAACCGAAGTTCAAGGTCCGCGCTTATACGCGTTGTGAACGCTGCGGCCGTCCTCACTCCGTTTTGCGGAAATTCAAGATTTGCCGGATATGTTTCCGTGAACTAGCATACAAAGGCCAGATTCCAGGCGTTAAGAAAGCCAGCTGGTAATTATCGATTATCCGGAAGGAGGTTAGCAACATGTCTATGTCCGATCCAATTGCAGATATGCTTACACGCATTCGCAATGCGAATATGGTTCGTCACGAGAAGGTTGAAGTTCCCGCTTCCAAGATCAAGAAGGAAATTGCTGAGATCCTGAAGCGTGAAGGTTTCATCCGTGACGCAGAATATATCGAAGACAACAAGCAGGGGATCATCCGTATCTTCCTGAAATACGGCGCTAACAACGAGCGCGTTATCACTGGTCTGAAGCGCATCAGCAAGCCTGGTCTGCGCGTATATGCTAAGGCCAGCGAAATTCCGAAGGTACTCGGCGGCCTCGGTATCGCCATCATCTCGACATCGAAGGGCGTTATGACTGACAAGGAAGCCCGTCAAGCGAAGTCCGGCGGAGAAGTTATCTGCTACGTATGGTAATCTAGAAGTTCAAGTGAATGGAGGTGCTAGCATGTCCCGTATTGGCCGCAAACCAATCGAGATTCCTAACGGTGTGACTGTGACCGTTGATCAGCAACAACTTACAGTAAAAGGACCTAAAGGTACGTTGACACGCAATCTTCATAAAGACATGATCGTGTCGATTGAAGGCAATGTGATCACCGTATCCCGTCCTTCGGACAATAAATTGCATCGTTCCTTGCACGGTACGACCCGCAGTGTGATCAACAACATGATCGTTGGCGTAACGCAAGGCTACGAAAAATCTCTGGAACTCGTCGGTGTCGGATACCGTGCGAACAAGCAAGGCAACAAGCTGGTGTTGAACGTAGGTTATTCGCATCCGGTGGAATTCGAGCCAGAGCAAGGCATCGAGTTCGAAGTTCCTGCACAAACGAAGATCGTCGTCAAGGGGATCGACAAGGAACGCGTAGGCGAGATCGCCGCAAACATCCGCAGCGTACGTCTGCCTGAGCCGTACAAGGGCAAAGGAATCAAGTACGAAGGTGAACGCATCATCCGCAAGGAAGGCAAGGCTGGCAAGAAGAAGTAATAACAAGCAGCCGTTCATCGCGATGGGCATCGCGGTATAGATCGGAATTGACCGGTTGAAGGGAGTGACACAAATGCTTATTAAAGCTGATAAGAACAAATCCCGTTTGAGAAGACACGTGCGCGTGCGCAAAAAAATCAGCGGCACGGCTGAGCGTCCTCGTCTGAACGTGTATCGTTCTTCGAAGCATATCTATGCTCAACTGATCGACGATGTCAAAGGCGTTACGCTGGCAGCAGCGTCTACACTGGACAAGGAATTGCGCGATCAGATCGAAAACGGCGGCAACGTGGAAGCAGCTCGCAAGGTTGGCGAATTGATCGCCAAGAGAGCGAAAGCGGCTGGCATCACGAAGGTCGTATTCGACCGCGGCGGCTACCTGTATCATGGCCGTGTGCAGGCTCTGGCCGATGCAGCACGTGAAGCAGGACTCGAATTCTAGGGACAAACTTGAGGATAAGGGAGGTTAATGACTTGCGCGTAGATCCGAATACGTTAGAATTAACAGAGAAGGTCGTTGCCATTAATCGCGTAGCGAAGGTTGTAAAGGGCGGACGCCGTTTCAGCTTCAGTGCGCTTGTCGTTGTTGGCGACGGCAAAGGCTGGGTAGGCGCTGGCATCGGCAAAGCTTCCGAAGTGCCTGATGCGATCCGCAAGGGCATCGACGATGCGAAGAAAAATCTGATTCATGTTCCGATCGTAGGAACGACGATTCCACATCAAATTATCGGTGAGTTCGGTGCAGGCAAGGTTCTCCTGAAGCCGGCATCCGAAGGTACTGGGGTTATCGCTGGCGGCCCGGTTCGTGCAGTGCTCGAAGCGGCAGGCATCGGCGATATCTTGACGAAATCGTTAGGTTCTTCGAACTCCACGAACATGGTCCATGCGACCCTGGAAGGTTTAAGCCGACTGAAGAGAGCCGAAGATGTAGCGAAGCTTCGCGGCAAAACGGTCGAAGAACTATTAGGTTAAGGAGGGGAATCGAATGGCCAAAGAGTTGAGAATCACCCTCAAACGCAGCTTGATCGGCCGTCCGGAGGATCAACGCATTACGGTTCGTTCACTCGGACTCCGCAAGACCAATCACTCTGTTGTACAACCAGACAACGCTGCAATTCGCGGCATGATCGAAAAAGTAAAGCACTTGGTTGAAGTTCAGGAAATCTGAGCTTAATGATATGAACAGCAAGGAAATGGCGATATTAAGGAGGTGCAACGATGAAATTGCATGAATTGACACCAGCTCCGGGTTCCCGTCACAGCCGCAAACGTCTTGGACGTGGTCCAGGAAGCGGTCTTGGCAAAACATCCGGTCGCGGTCATAAAGGTCAATGGGCTCGTTCTGGCGGCGGCGTTCGTCCAGGTTTCGAAGGCGGACAAAACCCACTGTTCCGACGTCTTCCTAAACGCGGATTTACGAACATTCATCGTAAAGAATTTGCGGTTGTGAACGTTGAAGAGTTGAACCGGTTTGAAGCCGGTACCGAAGTGACTCCTGAACTGCTTGTCGAATCCGGGATTGTAAAGAACCCTAGAGACGGCATCAAGATCCTGGGCGACGGCGATCTTGCAGTCAAACTCACCGTGAAAGCAAACAAATTTTCGCAATCTGCGGTCGAGAAAATTCAGGCTGCCGGTGGAAAAACTGAGGTGATCTAATGTTCAGAACTATCTCCAATATCATGAAGGTAGCTGATCTTCGGAGCAAGATTCTCTTCACACTGGGGATATTGATTGTGTTCCGGATCGGCTCCTTTATCCCAGTACCGAATGTGGATACCGATGTTTTCGTCGGTCTCGATGAATCGCAAGGCGGCGGATTCTTCGCGATGATGAACACCTTCTCCGGAGGGGCGCTGTTCAACTTCTCGATCTTCGCCATGAGTATCTTCCCGTACATCACGGCTTCGATTATCGTCCAACTGCTGTCGATGGATGTCATTCCTAAGTTCGCGCAGTGGGCCAAAGAAGGCGAAGCAGGAAGACGGAAACTTGCGCAGGTTACCCGTTATGGTACGGTGGTACTCGGCCTGATTCAGGCGTTCGGTACATCGATCGGTTTCCATAACTACTATGGTATGGTCATCGATCCAACACCGGCGACGTTTACGGTCATTGCCATAGTTCTGACAGCAGGTACCGCCTTGCTCATGTGGCTTGGTGAACAGATTACGGAGAGAGGCATCGGCAACGGCATCTCGATCATTATCTTCGCAGGTATCGTCGCTGATATTCCAACAACCGTCACCACGCTCTATACGTATTTCTTCGGTGGAACGGGTACGGATGGCTTGTTCCTGAATATTCTGTATGTGATCTTGCTTGCGATCGGCGTCGTGTTGCTTATCGCCGCTGTCATCTACGTACAGCAAGGGATTCGCAAGGTCCCGGTGCAATACGCGAAACGGATCGTTGGACGCAAGATGTACGGAGGTCAATCGACGCATATTCCGATCAAGGTCAATGCGGCAGGGGTTATTCCGGTTATCTTCGCGATGTCGCTCGTCATTTTCCCGCCAACGCTCGCTAGCTTCTGGCAAGGCAATGCGGTGGCTAACTGGATCATGACGAACATGGCGATGGATGCACCGCTGGGTATGACTCTGTATGTGCTCCTGATCATCGGTTTTACGTATTTCTACACGTTCGTTCAGATCAATCCGCAACAGATGGCGGAGAATCTGAAGAAGAACGGCGGATATATTCCGGGCGTTCGTCCTGGTCAAACGACGGTCAAGTATCTGACAAGGGTACTCAATCGCCTCACGCTTAGTGGCGCGATCTTCCTGGCGGTTATCGCCATATTGCCATTGCTCGTTACGAATTTGATGGGACTGCCAAACTCGGTTAAGATCGGCGGCACATCGCTTCTGATCCTCGTAGGTGTGGCTCTGGAGACGATGAAGCAGATCGAAAGCCAACTCATCAAACGCCACTACAAAGGATTCATCAACAAGTGACGCTTGATATAGATACCGGAATTGGGAGGTTAAGCTTCATGAATATCGTCTTCATGGGTCCCCCGGGAGCCGGAAAAGGTACACAAGCTGAATACATCGTTGAGCAGTTCGGAATCCCGCATATCTCAACGGGCGATGCTTTCCGTCTTGCGATGAAACAAGGCACCGAGCTCGGCCTCATCGCGAAGCAATATGTCGATGCCGGCAAGCTCGTTCCTGATGAAGTTACGATTGGCATCGTACGTGAACGACTGCAGCAGGAGGATTGCCAGAAAGGTTTCCTGCTCGATGGTTTTCCGCGCACGATCTCTCAAGCCGAAGCGCTTGATGAGATCGTCGCAGCCATGGGCAAGCAGATCGATCACGTGATCAACCTTGCTGTGGATCGTGACAAGCTGCTCGCGAGACTCACGGGTCGCCGCATCTGCAGATCTTGCGGCGCTACGTATCACATCCTGTTCAACCCGCCGAAGCAGGAAGGCGTATGTGACAAGTGCGGAGGAGAGCTGTACCAGCGCTCCGACGACACGGAGGAGAAGGTCGGAACAAGGCTCGACGAATACATCACCAAGACGGCTCCGCTTCTCGAATATTATTCGAAAAAGGGCCTGCTGCGACAGGTTAATGGTGAACAGGATATCGCGCAAGTTTCAGCCGAGATCAGCGCTATCCTAAGAGGTCAGCGGCAATGATCGTCTGCAAAACCGAAGCGGAGCTCGCATGCATGCGTGAAGCTGGGCGGATCGTCGCTGAGACGCACCAGTACTTGAAGGAGCATATTCGGGCAGGCGTCACAACCGCCGATCTGGACCGGATCGCGGGTGACTTCATTCGCAGTCAGGGAGCAATACCATCTTTTAAAGGTTATAACGGTTTTCCCGGTAATATCTGCACATCAGTCAATAACGTATTGGTTCACGGTATACCGAGTAAAACCCAGGTGCTGAAAGACGGCGACATAATCACACTTGACATCGGCGCACAATTCAAAGGCTACCACGGCGACTCGGCATGGACATATGCGGTAGGTGAAGTGTCGGACGAGGTTCGCAGACTGCTTGAGGTGACTGAGCGGTCCTTGATGGAAGGCCTGGCGCACGCAAGGCCTGATGTTCGGTTGTATACGATCTCGCACGCCATTCAACAATGCGTAGAGGCAGAAGGATTCTCTATCGTCAGAGAGTATGTCGGACACGGTATCGGTGCCAATCTGCATGAAGAACCACAGGTTCCGAATTACGGATTGCCGGATCGTGGCCCAAGGCTAAAGCCCGGCATGACACTCGCGATTGAGCCGATGGTTGTCATTGGAGAACGTTATGTCAGAACGCTCGATGACAATTGGACCGTAGTGACGGTGGACGGCACATGGTGTGCGCACTTTGAACATACGATTGCGATTACGCCAGACGGCTATGAGATCCTTACACAAACCAAATCGTAGGTGATGAATGTGGGCGAGTCGAAGCTGCCGCACCCGGGGCAATTCGTCCAGGTGTTGCAAGGAAGAGACAGCGGCAAATATGCGGTCATCGTAGAAGTCATCGACAGCAAGTTCGTCAAGATCGCCGATGGAGACAAGCGCAAGTTCGACAAAGCTAAGAAGAAGAACTTGCTGCACCTGAAGCTGTTTGCCGATACAAGCAGTGAAGTCGCAGACAGCTTGCGGGAAACAGGCCGTGTGACAAATGGGAAATTGCGTTTTGCTCTTAGCAAATTCGTCGAGAAGCAAAACATGAATGTGCAAGATCAGAAAGGAGATTGACTGTGGCCAAAGAAGATGTTATTGAAGTCGAAGGGACGGTTATCGAACCCCTCCCAAATGCGATGTTTCGTGTTGAACTGGAAAACGGTCACCAGATCCTTGCTCATGTATCCGGCAAGTTGCGCATGCATTTTATCCGGATCCTGACAGGAGACAGAGTCGTTATTCAACTGTCCCCTTATGATCTCACAAGAGGACGGATCACTTATCGGAAATAGATATCCGTAAATCTGGGAGGTTGTTAATATGAAGGTGAGACCTTCGGTCAAGCCGATTTGCGAGAAATGCAAAGTCATCAAGCGCAGAGGCAATGTCATGGTCATCTGCGAAAATCCGAAGCATAAACAAAAACAAGGATAAGGAGGCGAACGTTAAATGGCTCGTATAGCTGGTGTTGACTTGCCTCGCGACAAGCGCATTGAGATCGGTCTGACGTACATCTACGGCATCGGTCTGGCAACAGCCAAGAAGATCCTGGCCGAAACCGGCGTAAACCCGGATACTCGCGTACGTGATCTGACGGAAGATGAAATCAGCAAACTGCGTGAAACGATCGACAAGAACTACAAGGTAGAAGGCGATCTTCGCCGTGAAGTGGCGCTGAACATCAAGCGTCTGATCGAAATCGGTTGCTATCGTGGCATCCGTCATCGCCGTGGGCTTCCGGTACGCGGACAACGGACCAAGACGAATGCGCGTACTCGCAAGGGACCGCGCCGCACTGTAGCGAACAAGAAGAAATAATAACAGTAAGGAGGGATAGCGTACAATGGCGAAACCTAAGTCCAAAGTATCTCGTACGAAACGCCGTGACCGCAAGAATATTGAAGCAGGAGTCGCGCATATTCGTTCCACGTTCAACAATACGATCGTTACCATCACTGACCCTCATGGTAATGCGATTTCCTGGGCAAGCGCTGGCAACCTTGGTTTCAAGGGCTCCCGTAAGAGCACTCCATATGCTGCACAAATGGCAGCCGAAGCTGCTGCTAAGGCAGCGATGGAGCATGGCATGAAGACCGTTGAGGTTATGGTCAAGGGCCCTGGAGCAGGCCGTGAAGCTGCGATCCGTTCGCTTCAAGCTGCTGGTCTTGATGTGAATATGATCAAGGACGTCACTCCTGTTCCGCACAATGGCTGCCGTCCGCCGAAACGTCGTCGCGTTTAATTCTCACAACGTGGTATACAAAAACTTCCGCTTGTGAATAATGGTTGAGAAGGATAGGCATACTACTAAGTTTGCTCTGAATTAAACCATAGGTACGACGTTTCCTAAGGGAGGGTTATGGAATGATCGAAATCGAAAAACCAAAAATCGAAACGGTAACCGTGAGCGAGGACGGTACCTACGGCAAATTTGTTGTAGAACCGCTGGAGCGCGGCTACGGCACAACGCTTGGTAACTCCTTGCGCAGGATCTTGCTCTCGTCCCTGCCCGGCGCGGCTGTTACCTCCGTACAAATCGACGGAGTGTTGCATGAATTCTCCACGATCCCGGGTGTCGTAGAAGACGTTACGGAAATCGTATTGAATCTGAAGGCCCTGTCGCTGAAGATTCATTCTGATGAGGAGAAGCTGCTGGAGATCGAGGCGGAAGGACCAGGAACCGTGCTGGCAAGCGATATTCGCGGTGACAGCGATGTCGAGATCCTGAATCCGGACCTGACGATTGCAACGCTGGCCGAAAATGCGCGTCTGCATATGCGCATCTGGGCCAATCGCGGCCGTGGATACGTGCCTGCTGACCGCAATAAACGCGAAGATCAGCCGATTGGCGTCATTCCGATCGACTCCATCTATACACCGATCACCAGAGTGAATTACACTGTGGAAAATACTCGCGTCGGCCAGGTAACCAACTACGACAAATTAACCCTCGAAGTCTGGACCGATGGAAGTATCCGACCGGAAGAAGCGGTCAGCCTGGGCGCTAAGATCATGACCGAGCATTTGATGTTGTTCGTTGGTCTCACCGATGAAGCTAAAGATGCTGAGATCATGGTAGAGAAGGAAGAGGACAAGAAAGAGAAGGTTCTGGAGATGACGATCGAGGAACTGGATCTTTCTGTGCGTTCGTATAACTGCTTGAAGCGCGCGGGTATCAACACCGTGCAAGAATTGATCACGAAGACTGAGGAAGACATGATGAAAGTGCGCAACCTCGGTCGCAAATCGTTGGAGGAAGTGCAAGAGAAGCTTGCTGAGCTTAATCTGTCACTTCGTTCCGACGACTAATCTGCTGCGAAGGAGGGAAACACAACATGGCAATCCAAAAGAAATTGGGACGCGATTCCAGTGCACGCAAAGCACTGTTCCGCGATCTGGTAACCGATCTGTTCATCTATGAACGCATCCAAACGACGGAAGCCAAAGCGAAGGAAGTTCGTCCGATCGCAGAGAAGTTGATCACGCTCGCCAAGCGCGGAGATCTGCACGCTCGTCGTCAAGTCGCTGCTTTCGTCCGCAAGGAAGAAGCAGGCGAAGGCAAGGACGCAATCCAGAAGCTGTTCTCGGATCTGGCACCGCGTTATGCAGACAGACAAGGCGGGTATACACGCATCCTGAAGCTTGGACCTCGCAGAGGCGATTCTGCAGATATGGTATATCTGGAACTCGTCGATCGAGCTTAATCTGCCAACATACACAAAGGGTGGACGGAACCCGCGGTTCTGCTGAAGCCCTTTTTTCGTACTGCTAAGCTTCCACCTATCGCATTGATGGTGGAAGCTTAGTTGTATCAGAACATGTTTCATGCGGGTGGTTGCGATGATGCGGAATATCATGCTGACGGTCAGCTATGACGGAACGGAATATCACGGCTTTCAGGCCCAGTCACATACAGAACGAACCATTCAGACGCAATTGGAGCTGGCGCTGTATAAGCTGACAGGGTGTGAAACGAGTGTCATCGGTTCAGGAAGGACAGATGCAGGTGTTCATGCGCGGGCACAGGTCGTGAACTTCTTCACCCCATCGAGAATTCCGGAGAATCGTTTCGCGCTGGCGATGAACAGCCTGCTGCCGAGTGATATCATCGTTACGGATGCGCGGGAGGTTCCTCTGGACTTCCACGCGAGGAAGAGTGCGAAACGCAAAACCTATCGCTATACGATCGACAACAACAGATTCCCCGACGTGTTGCAGCGCAGGTACCGCTATCACGTTCCGCTGCCGCTGGATGAAGGGCGGATGCGGCAGGCGCTGAAGCTGCTCGAGGGGGAGCATGACTTCACTTCGTTCTGTTCGGTCAAGTCGACACAGAAGTCGCATGTACGCACCATCTATGAAGCCGAACTACGGGCTGAAGACGGCGGCGTGTACCATATCTTCGTGACAGGCAATGGATTTCTCTACAACATGGTTCGGATCATCGCCGGAACTGTTATCGAGGTGGGACTTCACAAAAGAACGGTCGAACAATTCGCTGAACTGGTGGAGGCACGTGATCGCACGAAGAGCGGTATCACCGCTCCACCGCATGGCCTGGTACTCTGGAAGGTCGACTACGACGTATGAAAATTTTCTTGATTCTGATCATGTAATATTGTAAGATATTTATTGGCGCATTTTCGAGATGGGTATCCCACGCCCCCCCAAGTCTTGAAATGCCCGCAATCTTCCAGAACCATATGATACATGCAACAAGGCATGACTGACATTGAAAAATGAACGATGAAATAGAGGAGAATGAAACTCCGAACGTTTTGAAGGAGGACGTGACATGCGTACCACTTATATGGCGAAGCCTAACGAGGTCGAACGCAAATGGTATATCATCGACGCAGAAGGCAAGACTCTTGGCCGTCTCGCCAGCGAAGCGGCAAGCATTCTGCGCGGCAAACATAAACCACAATTTACACCGCATGTAGATACCGGCGATTTCGTGATCATCATCAACGCTGAGAAGATCCAAGTAACAGGCAAGAAGTTGCAAGACAAGTTCTATTACAGACATTCCGGTTATCCAGGCGGACTCAAGAAGACTTCTCTGAACGACTTGCTGAAGACGAAGCCGGAACGTGCTCTGCAGCATGCTATCCACGGTATGTTGCCGAAGAATCGTCTGGGCCGCAAGCTTCAAACGAAGCTGAAGATCTATGCTGGTCCTGAGCACCCGCATGCGGCGCAACAGCCAGAAGTCTGGGAACTACGCGGATAATTTAAGAGGAGGTCAGTTTTGTGGCACAGGTACAATATTATGGAACCGGACGCCGCAAGAACTCGGTCGCACGGGTTCGCTTGGTTCCGGGTGAAGGCAAGATCGTCATCAACAAACGTGATATAAACGACTACTTTGGTCTTGAAACATTGAAGCTGATCGTGAAGCAACCGCTCGCTCTGACTGATACACTCGGCAAGTACGACGTACTCGTCAACACCAGCGGCGGCGGTATCTCCGGTCAAGCCGGCGCGATCCGTCACGGCATCGCACGCGCGCTTCTGAAGGTGGATCCTGAATATCGTCAAACGCTGAAGAAAGCAGGATTCCTGACCCGCGACCCTCGCATGAAGGAACGCAAAAAGTACGGTCTCAAAGCAGCTCGTCGTGCGCCTCAATTCTCGAAGCGCTAATCGATACGGCTATTGCAACTCAAGGTTGGAAGGAACTGTCCTTCCAACCTTTTTTCATTGTTGCGGCTTAACAGTATGACATGCTTGTAAACATATGGGGTTGAACAAGGGGATCGGAAGATCCCCTTTTTTGTGTCTTAAGGAGAGTATTGAAACTCACTATTGCGCCCATGGGCGAATATGATGGAAATGGCAATGAATTTATAATAGTAATTCATTGACAAAGTAAGAAATTCTTATATACAATCGATAAATAGATTATACACATATAATTACTTGGAATTTTGATTGAGAGTAAATGGAGGTTCTGATGATGAATTTGCTGGAGAAGGAACGGCTGATTGCCGAAGCGGCTGAGACATACGAGCATCAAAGTCCAGAAGCCCTGTTGGAATATGCAGTGAAGACTTTCCCGAACATCGTATTCGCATGCAGCTTCGGCGCCGAGGACGTGGTTCTGGTCGATATGCTGCAGAAGGTCAGCCCGAAGACAGATATTTTCTATCTGGACACGGATTTTCATTTCGCAGAGACATATGAGACGCGAGACCGAATCGCCGCCCATTACGGCATTAACTTCATACAGGTGAAATCGCATCTTACGCCGGAAGAGCAGGCGGAGCAATACGGTCCCGAACTGTGGAAGAGAGATCCGAACGCATGCTGCAACCTGCGCAAGGTCGAGCCGTTGACGCGGATCCTCGGGAAGTATGATGCCTGGATAACCGGCATCCGCCGCGATCAGGCGCCGACGCGGGCGAATGCGAAGAAGGTTGAGTATGATACGAAGTTTGGGCTAGTGAAGTTCAACCCGCTCGCGAGTTGGACTTCTGAGGATGTGTGGAATTATATCCGCAAACACAATGTCAACTACAATCCGCTGCATGACCGGAATTATCCGAGCATCGGCTGCGAACATTGCACGAGACCGGTCAAGCCGGGAGAAGATCCGCGCGCAGGCAGATGGTCTGGTTTCGACAAGACGGAGTGCGGGCTGCACAAATAACCGGCTGTCCAGGACGGCATTCGTCCTATGATAGAGCGAAACGAATTACTGAATCGGGTGGGAGGTCATTCGTATGTCATTACAGCCACATGGAGGAATTTTGATCAATCGCCTGGCGACGGTTGATGAACGCGATGAGCTGCTGCGGGAAGCTGCGGAGCTTCAATCGATCCCGGTCAATGCATGGACGATCTCAGATATCGATTGCATCGCCGTGGGGGCGTTCTCTCCTTTAACCGGATTTATGAATGAGCAAGATTATCGTTCGGTTGTGGAAAATATGCGCCTATCCGATGGCACGGTATGGAGCATCCCGATCACGTTGTCAGTGGAAGAACCTTTAGCGAAACAACTGAAAATCGGTGAGCGTGTGGCGCTAACCGGCCAGGATCAAACCGTATATGCCATCCTGACGGTTGAGAGCATCTATCAAGTCGATCAGAAGCACGAGGCGAGAAAGGTGTTCAAAACCGATGATCTGGAGCATCCTGGTGTAGCTAAGCTGCTTGAACGCTCCGCCACCTATGTCGGCGGTCCGATCACGGTGCTGAACAGGCCTAAGAGAGAGAAGTTTGAGGAGTTTTACTTCGACCCTGCTGATACGCGGCGAATTTTCGCGGAGAAGGGTTGGAAGCGAATCGTGGGCTTTCAGACACGCAATCCGGTACATCGCGCCCATGAATACATCCAGAAAAGCGCGATGGAGATTGTCGACGGTTTGTTTCTCAATCCGCTGGTTGGCGAAACGAAGTCCGACGATATCTCGGCAGAAGTTCGCATGAAGAGCTACCTCGTGCTGCTCGAGCATTATTATCCGCAGGATCGCGTATTCCTCGGCGTCTTCCCGGCTGCGATGCGCTATGCCGGACCGCGTGAGGCGATCTTCCATGCCATCGTCCGCAAGAACTACGGCTGCACGCATTTCATCGTCGGACGCGATCACGCTGGCGTCGGCGATTACTATGGCACCTACGAGGCGCAGGAGATCTTCGCGAACTTTGCTCCTGAGGAGCTAGGCATCACGCCTCTGTTCTTCGAGCACAGCTTCTATTGCACGAAATGCGGCAACATGGCATCCAGCAAGACGTGTCCGCACGACAAGTCTGTTCATCTGCACCTGTCGGGCACGAAGGTCCGCGCTATGCTCAGAGAAGGAATATGCCCGCCGCCGGAATTCACTCGTCCAGAGGTTGCCCAGGTGCTCATCGAGGGCATGAGCGAACGGGCACCGGCTGGAGCGAACTGATCAATATGTATGATGTGAGATAAGGAAGTCATATTTGTCCACCTCGTCCCATATAGTTAAGTGAATCTATGGAGCCGGGGTGGATATGTTATATGCAGAAGTCGCGCAAGAAGCACGTTGTCTGGATCAGATATCCCAAGGGCTGGAGACTGCTCCTGGCTGCATGTGCGCTTGTTCTGTTGATTGCTGTCGTGATGAACGAGCTGAAGGCTGATCGGACATGGAACGAATGGGCGTTGCCGTTGTCAGGCAAGGTGATCGTCCTTGATCCAGGGCATGGCGGCAAAGACGGCGGTGCCGTAGCGAAGAATGGCTTGGTTGAGAAGCATGTGACGCTGGCGATTAGCCAGATGTTGAGGGACTATCTTCAACAGGCAGGGGCGATCGTCTATCTGACCAGGGAGAAGGATCAAGACCTGGCTGATCCGGATAATCATACGAACCGCAAGCGGCAAGACCTGACCAGACGGGCGCAGTTTGTTAACAGGATCAATCCCGACATCTTGCTGACCATTCACCTAAACAGCATACCTTCACCCAAGTGGCGGGGCGCCCAGACGTTCTATTATCCAACCAAAGCGGAGAATCAGCAGCTCGCGATGCTCATCCAGGATTCCCTCATTCAGGGGTTGAAGAATACGAATCGTATCGCGAAAGAAACACCCAACGAGGTCTACTTGCTCAAAAATGTTCATGTAACGGCCGCACTGGTGGAGGTCGGATTCCTGTCCAACCCAGAGGAAGCGGAACTGCTGGCGGATAGCAGATATCAGCAGAAGGTCGCTTATTCCATCTATGAAGGCGTGCTGCGGTATATGTCCGGCGAGAGGGTTGGTACAAACAGCGATAATTGATATAATGTAGTCAAGTCTTGGGAAACGACGAGGTGTGAGATGCTGACTAGAGAACAAGTATTGGAAGCGCTTAGCGGGTTGCGTGAGCCACGCTATGAACGAGGATATGTTGAATTAAATCTCATCAGAGATGTGGTGGTCCGGGACAATCAAGCGAATCTGACGGTTGTACTTACCCAGGAAGATGAAGAAGAGAGGTCACGAGTCGGCAAGTTGATCACGTCGATCATCAAGGAGATCGGCGGCGGTGAGCCGCATATTCGTTACCGGATCATCACGGACATCGAGCGGGGACAGTTGGAGAAGCAAATACAAGGAGGCGCCAGCAGCCAGAGCGTATCGCATGCGAAGGCAGCGGGACCAAGCCGGGGGAATTCGCATATGATCAGCCCGCTGCTCGATCCGCAGTCGGGTGTCCACTACATAGCCGTTGCCAGCGGTAAGGGTGGTGTTGGTAAATCAACGGTTACCGTCAATCTGGCAGTGGCGTTGGCCAGGGCAGGCAAGAAGGTCGGAATCGTCGATTGCGATATCTACGGATTCAGCATACCGGACATGATGGGGATCGATACGGCTCCGAAACTGATCGACAACAGGATTCATCCCGTGGAACGCTTGGGCGTCAAAGTCATCTCGATGAGCTTCTTCGTCCAGGACAACGCCCCGGTCATCTGGAGAGGTCCTATGCTGGGCAAGATGCTGCGTAACTTCTTCGCCGAAGTGGAATGGAGCGATGTGGAGTATATTCTGCTGGACCTTCCACCGGGGACCGGAGATGTGGCGCTTGACATTCACCAGATGATCCCACACAGCAAGGAACTGCTCGTTACGACGCCTCATGCGACTGCTGCATTCGTAGCCGCAAGGGCGGGAGCCATGGCCCTGCAAACGGATCATGAGATCCTCGGTGTCGTGGAGAATATGGCCTATTATGTGTGCGGCCACTGCGGAGAGAAGGAGTATGTGTATGGCCGCGGCGGAGGCGCGAAGCTGGCGGAGGAGCTGCATACCGAATTGCTGGCGCAGATGCCGCTAGGGGCGCCGGACAATCACCCGTCCGAGCCGGATTACTCGCCTTCCGTCTATAAGGAAGATTCTGAAGCCGGGCAACTCTACGCGGAACTGGCGAAGCGGGTCATCACGAAGATCGAATCGGCATGATCATCAAATAAGCCTTGTTGGACATACTCCAACAAGGCTTTATTGCATCATGATTCGCCACTGCTTCCGCCTTCGCCGCTTGAGCTTTCCTCACCTTCCGACTCTTTGGACTTCTCTTCTTTCGGTTTAGATTCTTCTTCCAGCACTTTCTTCATCAGTTCCATTAATTCGGTACGGAACAGCGGATTTTCGATCGCTTCCTGCATGATCGCCATCGTCTGTTGCCGGTATTCCTTGCCTTTCATGACTTCCAGAATGAGCTTCTTGAACTCCTCATTTTTCATGACATCCAGCAGCAACGTTTGGTATTCGGGGTCAGTCATCAGTTGCTTGTGGATCTCCTTGTTTTCCTCTTGCACTGCTTTGGCGAATTCTCCGGCGAACTTTGGATCGGTCATCAGCTTCTTCAGATGCTCGGGATATTGCGGATCCGTCAGCACTTCCTTAACGGCCATCTGGATCTGCTGGCCTTGTGGTGAGGACAGCATCTGCATGATTTGGCTTGAATTTTGCTGGCCGTCTTGTTGCGCTTCCTGGATCGCTTTCTTGCCTTCTTCCGTCTTCAGAATATCGATGACCATCGACTTGATTTCTTTATAATCAGGACCGCTGGACGGTTGTTGGGCAGCACAGGAGGAGAGCAGAACGATGAGGCTGAGCGTAATGACGATCTGCTTGGCACGCAGCATGCGTGATCCCCCCTCATATCAGTTTGGAATATATGTTAGTATGCGGGGGATGGCGGTTATTTATGAGAAAGACGTATTCGCTTTTTTCTGTGAACGTTGGTACAATAATTGATGATTCTATACGGAGAGGAATTAGAATATGACACTGCGTAAATGGTTCTATCTGTTCACCACCACGCTGATCGTCGGCGGCCTCGGCGGGTTGCTTGCGGGAGTCATGCTGCTCATCGCAGATCAACCGAACCTGCCAGGCATGTCGGGATATGACTGGTGGATCAATCTGCGCGACTTCTTCCTGGCAGGCTTGTTGTTCAGTATCGTCAGCCAGGCTGGTTTCTTCGCCTATATGATGTTGAACTTCATCGTCAGGGGAGTGCTTCGCAACACCACATGGAATCTGATTCAGATGTTCGTGATTGCGATTGCGATCATCTATCTGGAGATGGTCACGTTTAGCGAAACAAGCTCGTTCGTACACTATATTATCTTGCCTCTCGCCATATTCCTGTTCTCCTGGCTGGTGGCATATTTTAAGGTCAAGATGACGAACGGCAATGCGCTCATCCCGACGATCTTCTTTATGGTCGTGGCAACCACGTTTGAAGCGGCGCCATCGCTTCGCGGAGGAGCAACCCAAAGCATCATCGTTGGCGTCTTGCCATTGCTTCTGTGCAATGCCTGGCAGATTCTGAAGCTGACCAATCTGGTCGGAAGTCCTGCGGAAAGCGATACAACGAAGAAAACGGCTACTCCTGCCCAGAAGTAATCCCAAGAAACGCCACGTATGAGGTGCGGTGGTCAGCGATGATCGCGCACCTCATTGCTCTGAATGCTGGTATGATTGATCAATTCGCTTACAGTGACGAAGGTGTAGCCTTTGGCACGCAGTTCCTTGATGATCTTCGGCAGAGCCAGGTGGGTCTGTTCAGCGGTGTCACTGGCGTGCATGAGGACGATATCGCCTGGATGGGCATTCGTGACGACGCGGTTTACGATGTTGTCAACGCCGGGATTTTTGTAATCCAGTGAGTCTGTATCCCACTGGATGACGGTAAGTCCGAGGCGGTTGGCTACCTGCAGCACCCTCTTGTCATAATCACCGTTGGGCAGACGAACCAGCGTTGGGGTCTTGCCTGTCACTTCGGTAAGAATCTGATTTGCGATCATCAGTTGCTTGCGTATTTCCTCGTTGTCGAAAGTGGTGTAGTTATCATACTTATGACCGTGGCTGCCGATCTCGAAGCCTTCTTCGACGATCCGTTCGGTGATTTCCGGATGCTGTTTGCTCCATGGTGCGGAGAGGAAGAACGTCGCTTTCTCGACCCCGCTCTGTTTAAGGGCATCCAGCACTTGGACGGCCGTCTGGTCTCCCCAACTGATATCGAACGTAAGCGCAATCACCTTCTGATTGGTAACCACGCTGTAGATGGCCGAAGGTTCTTCATAAGAGAAGACGGATATATTGTTCTTCTCCACATATACAACGGATATCGTAAACAGAATAGCGGCGATCAGGAAGGCGGCATGCTTCAGTTTCTTGCCACTGATGGCGTAGAAGACATTCATGCGGGTTTACCTCCTTGCGTATGTATGGTGTTGGATGATCTGGGTTCAGAGGGAACTCGTCCTTATATATCGTTATATGTATGCCTGAGCAGAATGGATATGCCATATAAAGATTCATGCAGAGTGAAGATGTGATGGGATCGGAGTGTTAGTCGTTCGGCCATCCTAATTGCAGTAATAAACGTATTAGATATGATGAGGAGGTTGTCGGATGGGGCGTATTCGTAACATATGGAGCATGGTAGTGGCCGAGCTTGGCCGGTCGAAATTTTATATTCTTGCTGCTGCGATTCTGTTCGGTTTCGGTATCTATTCCGGGTTCTCTTCGGATGAATTTGATAAAGTCCTGTCGAATGCGACGAATCAGGTATTCGGAGAGATTAAGGAGAAAATTGAGCAATCAGACAATCCTACGGTCACCTCGATCTGGCTCATTTTCCTCAACAATGTCAGAGCGGTGTTCTTCATGATGGCTCTGGGCTTGGGACTTGCAGTCATGCCTGTCATCTCGATGCTGGTGAATGGGATCATGATCGGTTTCGTCCTGCGCATACAGGAGGCGGCCGGTTATCCTCTCGTGGATATGATCTTCAAAGGGCTGTTGCCGCACGGTTTGTTGGAATTGCCGGCGATCATCATCGGGGCAGGCTACGGCATACGTTTGGGCGTGACGCTGGTCTTACGGTTGTTCCCTTCGATGAGGTCAGGCCTACAGACGATACGGGAAGCAGCGCTGTCTGGAATCCCGCTGTTTGGCTTCCTGGTGGTTCTGCTCTTCTTCGCAGCGATCATAGAGAGCACGCTAACAGTATTTCTGCTCGTTGGATAGGGCATAAAAATTCCAAAATGTGAGCATACCATTAACGCGATGTGATAAATGTGCGTGATCGAAAACGCCATTTATGAACACCGCGTTTTTTCGCTATATGCACAAGATGACAGATCGAGAAAGGGGTAACCGTATGATCGGCCTTTTGTTGGATGAGCGCGAGAGCAAAGAGTTGGATTACATTCTGCGTAAAGAGCTGGATGAGATGCTGCTGGACCTGAAGGATCGGCGCATCGACGAAAACATTCGAAGGGCGATCGATGCCAGGTACAAAGTCATCTTCCGTATGTTCGCCAGATTTGCCTCTCCTAAGGAACTGTCCAAATACGCTAGACACAGCCAATTTAAATAAAAAATCCAGCGTAAGTTCATATATGAAACATCCGCCACTAAAAATTAAGCGAATGCCTGTTTTTGCTATTGACTTCATATTGGGACCTGTGATAAATTATTTTTCGCCGCTGAACCGGCAAACATAAATGGTTAACGGTTCAGAAGGCTGGAAGCTGCGTGACTGAGCTTCCATGGACACAGATTTACGTGCTTGCTTAGGGCTGATTGGTGGGCTAGTTGCCGCTGCATCGGCTGACGTAGTGCTGGTATCGGAGAGAGCGTTCGGATGAGAATTTGAACGACGATAAAAAATACCAGTTGCAATTACCCGCGAATCTGTGGTATATTAATAAAGTCGCCTTGAGGCACTGGCGAAAGTCGAAGCTGATGAAATGGCGATGAACAAACAGCAACTTGTTCTTTGAAAACTGCAGAACGAACGAATGAAACGTCCTGATGGGTAAGACATGGTTGGTCGTTAGTCGATCAGCGCATCTTACCAACGTCAATGAATGAACATGAAGAGCTTCATCAGCTCGTCGTATACATTCGGCTTGAAGCCGAACTTTTACGGAGAGTTTGATCCTGGCTCAGGACGAACGCTGGCGGCGTGCCTAATACATGCAAGTCGAGCGGAGTTTTCAAGCGGAAGCCTTCGGGTGGAAGCTTGGGAACTTAGCGGCGGA